>Ga0247727_10015029_pt1 | contig 12766 bp, 12 predicted proteins | sample WisWelCaveWW1625_FD_202498 | JGI IMG/M metagenome (GOLD analysis project Ga0247727, IMG submission 202498) | Biofilm microbial communities from Wishing Well Cave, Virginia, United States - WW16-25 | ecosystem: Environmental > Aquatic > Deep subsurface > Groundwater > Cave microbial mat | place...
ATGAGTTGCCGATGCAGTAGTAAACTGTTCACGAGACGCTCCTTTCGCTATGAGAAGGTAAGGGTGACAGCTTTACCGTATCATAGCTGGAGCGCCTCAGCCCCGCCAAAAACTGACAGGGGATGAAGCCGCCTCTGTTTAAGCGCCCTCGGCCTGCGCCCCGCCGGGGAAACCGCCGCCCAGGCCCAGGACCGTTTTACCACCCTCAACACCGCCGAGCGCCAGCGAGTCATCGCCGCCGCCCGCAAAGCCGAAGAGCGCGCCCGCGAGATTCGCCGCCGCATGGCCGAAGACGCCGCGCGCGAAGCGGAAATGAAAACGATGCGGGAGTAAAAATCCCAACTTCCAATTTCCAAAATCCCAAATGCTGCCAACGGATCGGTTCCCACTTATTACTGAACAAGGCCATCGTCTTCTGCGGCGGCTGGAGGAGCACCCACACGCGCCGCGCTACACCCATCGCGGCTACAACCGGCTGACGACCGATGGCTTGCGACATGCGCGCGCCTTCGCCGACGAGCTAAAAACTGCGCCCCCAAGTTGGCAACATGGCGAAGTTCCAGCGTGGCTGTCAGAGTTTGTCGAGCGTTGCTATCGTGAGGTTCCCATCTATCGCCGCCACGGCCCGCCGCCCGGCACCCTGAGCGCAGCCGAAGGGTTCTTTGACTTGCCTACTTTCGATCGCGCCGATCTCAATCGCGAATCCTGGGCTTTCGTCCCTGACTCGCAACCGCTCAACGGCCTGATCATCTACAACACCTCCGGCACAACCGGCCACCCGCTCGATATCCTCACCCACCCTGATACGCTTGCGCTTTACATCCCGCTCCTGCAGGCCGCTCTGGCAACTCGTAACATCACTCTCGACGGCGGCCCGGATCGAGTCGCCATCGCTCTCGTCTGCTTTCAAAAGCGCACCTACACTTACGCCACCGTCTCGGCGGTGCTCGATGAGGCGGGCTTCGTCAAAGTCAACCTTAGCCCGGACGAGTGGCGCGATCCGGACGACCGGGCCAGGTTCCTGGACGATCTTCAGCCTGAGGTTTATACTGGCGATCCCATCTCGTTTGCCGAGCTTGCCAAACTGCCGCTCGCGGCGCGGCCCAAAGCCCTGGTCTCCACTGCAATGACGCTCACCCCTGGCTTGCGCCAATCATTGGAAGAACATTTCGGGTGTCCGGTGCTGGACGTATATTCGACGAATGAGTCCGGGCCGATTGGAGTGGCAGCCCTTCGAGGAGGCCAGCACGCCAACGTGCTGGCCGGGGCCGCGTCCACGCGCCAGCGTGCGGCCTCCTCGAAAGCAGTGGAGAGGTACTCTCTGTTACAGCCCCGACTGTACGTAGAAATACTGAACGAAGATGGATCGCCGTGTGAGTCGGGCCAGCGCGGGGAGGTCACGCTCAGCGGCGGCTTCAACCCGTTCCTGCCCCTGCTTCGCTATCGCACCGGCGACTATGCCAGCGTGGAATATCGCAGCGCACAGGGCAGACACGCGGGCCTGCCGCTACTGGCCGGTCTCGAAGGCCGCCTGGCCGTCACTTTCCATGCCGCCGATGGCAAGCCGATCAACAACGTAGACGTTTCCATCGCCCTGCGCCCTTTCGCCATCGCCCAATTCAACCTGCACCAGTTCGCCGACGGCTCACTCCGCCTTCGCTTGCGCGCCCCGAACGCGGATCGCGAGGACATTCGCAAAGCTTTGTTGGGCTTGTTCGGCGTTGACCGGCATTTGACGATAGAGGAGCTGGCATCTGAGGACAAACTCATTCAGTACACGAGCGACCTGTAAAATAAAGGATATGAGTTCAGAGACGATTACCTGGCAGGATTACCCGAAGCAAGACGGTCATACCGTCGTCGGCAACCTGAAAATTTGTAAAGGCTTCTACAGCCCTCAGCTTGACAACCGGCGTGACTTGGCGGTGTATTTGCCGCCCTCTTACGCCGACGACAACCGGCGTTATCAGGTGCTTTACATGCACGACGGCCAGAATCTTTTTGACCGGGCCGCCAGCTACGTGGGGCAGGATTGGCAGGTGGACGAGACGCTGGAGAAGTTAAACAGTGAGGGGCTGGAAGCTATCGTCGTCGGCCTCAACAACATCGGCGACCAGCGGCTCAAAGAATACAACCCGTTTGCAAACTTTCACGATGGCCGGGGTGAACGCTATCTGGAGTTTATCGTGAAGACCGTGAAGCCAGCCGTTGACCGCGACTTCCGCACTCTGCCGGGGCGGACGAACACGGGCCTCATGGGCTCGTCAATGGGCGGCTTGATCAGCCTGTATGCATTCTTTCGTTATCCACAAGTGTTCAGTTTTGTCGGCGCGATGAGTCCGGCGCTCTGGTTCGCTCAAGGGGCTATTTATGATTACGTGACTCAGGCGGAGTTCACGCCCGGCAAGATTTATCTTGACAACGGCACGCGCGAGAACAGCGCCGAGCGCATGTACAAACTGCTCAGCCAGAAGGGCTATCGTCTCGATCAGAGTCTGCTTTACATTGTTGACGAGGGGGCGCGCCACGAAGAGTCAGCGTGGGCTGGCCGCCTGCCGGGGGCGTTGCGTTTTCTGCTTCACCCTTGACTCGGAGAAAGAACAACGGATTCGCCGAACGCGAAGCGAACGGATTGATCCGCTCAATTCGGGCAATCCGTTGTTCTTACCTATCTTCCAGCAATAGCTTGGGCCGCCGCATTTGCCGCCGCTTCGGCAGATGACCGACCGGCCAACACATCCTGCACAGCAGTGGTGATGGGCGGGCCAAGCACGTTGAGGAGGGAAGGGGAAGGCATCGGTTGGGCGGCAGTGAGCGCTTCCCCGGCGATGGCGCGCAAGTCGGCGTCGGGCCACCGGGCCAGCGCCTTTCCCCGTGTTGGCAACATTCCAACGGCCATTGTCCATTCGCCAAGTTTGTCGGATGCGGTGAGCCAGCGCATTAACTCGAGCGCAACGGCCTGACGGGCCGGGTCGGCGGCGACGAGGGCGTAGTTCCACTGGCTGGCGAAGGTGAGGCGGTTGCCTTCGCGCGTTGGCAGGAGAGTGAAGGCGGTAGCCGCCACGCGCTCCCTTTCGGCAAGGTAAGCGCTGGTGAGCGCCGACGACGACGTCGCTCGACTCTCACGATAGGCCACCCAAGTTTCTGAGAGGCTGGCCGCGCCAAGCGAGGCAGCAGAAATCAAATTGTTGACTTGTAAAAATTGATAATAGGCCAGTACTTGGGCTAACAGGCCCGGGTCAATGGCCGGGTTGCCGTCCTCGTCGGCGAGCGAGCCTCCGAGGGCCACGTATTGTTGCAGTATCACCAGCGCGGTCGGGTCGCTGAGCGGCAACCACAGCGGGCCGGTTCCGGTGTTGAGGTCCACCCAGGCCAGTGGCGGGGTGACGTAGACGGCGCTGGAATACGCCAGCCCCAGCGCGTCGGCGGCAAAGGGCAGGCCGAGCAGTTGGTCATCTACGCGGGCGGCTTGCAGAGCGAACGGATAGAAATCGGATAGCTCGTCTTCGGTGAAGCGGGCCGTGAGCGGCTGAATCAGCGGCGCGGCGGTTGTGAGCATTGGCCCATCCAACGCAATCACGTCGGGGCTGAGTCCGGGCGCAGATTGAAGCGCGGTTTGCAGGGCGTTGATCAGACCGCCCTGTCCGGCCACTTTCTTCACCCGGACTTCGACCCGCCAGCCGGGATGAACGTCTTCAAATTTTGTCAACTGATCAAGCAGGAGTTGACCGGCGACGGTATCAACCGTCGGCTCAAACTGGGGCGGCAACCATAGGCGCAATATTTGAACGACGGGTGCGACGGTGGGTTGTGGCAGTGGCGATTTGTCCGGCTCAACAGTAGGCGTTGGCGTAGGTTCTGCCAGGGCGATAGTGGGAGGCAGTGGTGTAGGCACAGGGCCGGGTTGAGCGATGCAGGAGACAAGAAGTAAAAATCCCAACGCCCAAAATCCCAACTTCCAAAATCCCAATTTGTCAAGTTTGGGCGCGCACGCCACGCAACAAAAATCAGGCCGCCGTGACTTGGCGCTTGGGCTTTTGGGGTTTTGGGTTTTGGATTTCATATCGCGATTATAACCCGCCGCTTCATTTCTCTATTTGACACTCCCCCGCGCGTAAGCTACGATCAGCCGACGATGAATGAAGCCTGGACGGTGAGCGCCCTCAACCGCTACATTCGCACCGCGCTGGAGACCGACTACCGTTTGAAAGACCTGGTAGTGGCCGGCGAGATTTCAAACATCTCGCGTCCGGCATCAGGGCATCTGTATTTCACCCTCAAGGATCAATCCGCCACCCTTCGATGTGTGATGTGGAAGGGGCAGGCCGCCCGGCTGGTTTACCGCCCACGTGACGGCGACCGCGTTCAGGCGCACGGCGCCATCGGCGTGTACGAAGCGGGCGGCCAATATCAACTTTACGCCGACTGGATTCAGGCCGACGGCCAGGGCGACCTCTTCCGCCAATTCACCGCTCTCAAAGCCAAACTCGAAGCCGAAGGCCTCTTCGACCCGGCTCGCAAGCGCCCCATCCCGGCTCAGCCCCGCCGCCTGGCCATCGTCACTTCGCCTACCGGAGCCGCCCTGCGCGACATAATCCATGTCATTCGCAGACGCTGGCCGGTGCTGGACGTGATTCTTTGCCCGACCCCGGTTCAGGGCGACGATGCCCCGCCACAAATCGTGGATGCGATTGCCGCCGCCAACAGCCTTAAGCCGGATGTGATCATCGTCGCTCGCGGCGGCGGCTCGATTGAAGACTTGTGGGCTTTCAACGACGAGGGCGTCGTCCGGGCTGTCGCCGCTTCAGACGCGCCCGTTATCTCCGGCGTGGGCCACGAAACCGACTTCACCCTGGCCGACTTTGCCGCCGACCTGCGCGCCCCAACGCCCTCCGCCGCCGCCGAACTGGCCACGCCCGACCGCGCCGACCGGCTCGCCGACTTGCGCGGCCTGACTGAACGATTGGCAGGCGCATTGCAAAGCGTGGTGCGCGAGCGCCGCTGGGCATTAGCCGAGCGAACGGCGGCCTTGCGCGGACTCTCGCCGCGCGCTCAACTCGCCAACTCGCGCCAGCGATTGGATGATCTGACTCTTCGCGCCGCCACCACCCTGCGCCACCATTTAGAAATAAGCCGCCACCGCGTGGGCGGCCTCCACCACCGCCTGGCCGCCCTCAACCCACTCGCCATCCTCCAGCGTGGCTACGCCGTCGTCACCCGCGCCGGCACAACCGAAGTCGTCCGCTCCCCAAACCAGGTCGCCCCCGGCGAGCAATTAGACGTGCGCGTGAGCGAAGGACAATTTACGGTCAGCGTTGATCCACCACAAAGGCACGAAGGCTCGAAGGTTCACAAAGAGTGAAATCCCTATGCCCAAAAAACCTCCCGCTCCCCCAACCGAACTGAGCTTTGAAAAAGCGTTTGCCGAACTGGAGTCCATCGTCGCCCGGCTGGAGTCCGGCGAGTTGTCGCTCGACGAGTCGCTGGCGCTGTTCGAGCGCGGGCAGGCGCTGGCCGCGCAATGCAACGGCCTGCTCGAGGCCGCCGACCTCAAAGTGAAACAACTCTCGCCCGGCGGCGAACTGGAAGAGTTGGAAAATTTCGACTCGGAGGAAAGCTGACTGTGCCCCAACTCGCCGCCCTGTTTCAGAACGATCCCCTGCTAGCCGCCATGGCCGCCTGGGGGCTGGCGCAGATCATCAAAGTGCCGCTCGACTACGCCTTCACCCGCGAACTCAACTGGCACCTGCTCCTCAGCGCGGGCGGCATGCCCAGCTCGCACGCGGCTCTCGTCGCCGGGCTGGCCTGGACGATTGGCCTTGAGAATGGCTTCGGCTCGTCGGTCTTTGCCGTCGCCGCCGTCTTCGCCTTGATCGTCATCTACGACGCCACCGGCGTGCGCCGCGCCGCCGGAGAGCACGCCCGCGTCATCAACCGCATGATCGAAGACCTGGCAACCGGCCACCCCCTCAAAGAAGAGGAACTCAAGGAACTGCTCGGCCACACCCCGCGCCAGGTGCTGGCCGGCACGCTGTTCGGCATCATCGTCGGCTCGCTCGTCTGGGCGTGGCTCAAAAATAACACGGCGTGAAACTTCAAACTCCAAATTTCAAATCTCCAATCTCTAATCTCCAACTATGACTCACCTGCCTCCTAACTACAGCCTCGGCACCCACGCCATCCATACCGGCGAAGGCACGGACGCACTCGGCTCGCACGTCCAGCCCATCTACCAAACGTCCACCTTCTTCTTCCCGGACGTGGACACCGCCACTGCCATTATGACCGGCGAAGCGCCCGGCTACTCTTACACACGCGCCAGCAACCCCACCCTCGATCATCTCGCCGGCAAATACGCCGTGCTCGAAGGCCTCGGCCTGATCCGCGCCAACCCGCAGAGCGATCCCGAAACGCTGGTCAAAGCCATCCCCTTCGCCAGCGGCATGGCCGCCATCTCCAGCGGCGTGCTGGCCCGCGTGCGAAGCGGCGAAACCTTGCTGGCCCAACACTCGCTCTACAACACCACCTATCAATTCTTCACTACCGTATTGCCGCGCTACGGAATCGAAGTCGTCTGGGTTGAAGACCTCTCACCCAAAGGCTGGGAAGCCGCCCTCAAAGCCCATCCCAAGACAACGCTGGTCTACATCGAGACGCCGTCCAATCCGGCAATGTTCGTGGTGGACATTGCCGCCGTCGTCGAAATCGCTCACCGACACGGCGCGTGGGTCATCGCCGACAACACCTTCGCCACCCCCTACTGTCAACGCCCCCTCGAGCTCGGCCTGGACATCGTCGCCCACTCGACGACCAAATACCTTTCAGGTCACGGCACGCATCTGGGCGGCGTCCTCGTCAGCCCCCACGTTGATTTTATGAAGCATGAGGTCATGCTCATGCTCAAGACTCTGGGCGGCGCGCCCAGCCCGATGGATTGCTGGCTGGGCCACATCGGCCTGAAGACGTTTGCTTTGCGGATGGAACGCCACTGCGCCAACGCGATGGCCGTTGCCCAACATCTGGCCGGACACCCCAAAGTAGCCGCCGTGCATTACCCCGGGCTTGATTCTCATCCCAGCCATCTCATCGCTAAAAAGCAAATGTTTCATTACGGCGGCATGATCAGTTTTGAACTCAAAGGCGGCGCTCCGGCGGCCAAAGCCCTGCTGAAAACGATGCGTCTGGCCTCAACCGCTGCCAGCCTGGGCAACGTGGACTCGCTCATCCAACTTTCAGCCGCCATGAATTACGCCTTCGCCACACCCGAAGAACGCGCCCGCCTGAAAATCTCCGACGGCCTCATCCGCTACTCGGTCGGCATCGAAGAAACGGCGGACATTTTGGATGATCTGGATCAAGCCTTAGCGAAGCTCAGTTAGAGTTAGAGTACGGAGTTAGAGTGTTCTTTCTCACTCTCACTCTAACTCTAACTCCCCGCTCTCACTCGATGTACAAACTTACCGTCCTCTTCCGCAACCCGCCCGACATTACCAAGTTTGAGGAGACCTGGCCCGCCTTCGTCATTGCCGCCGAAGCCATGCCCGGCGTCCTGCGTGTAGAAGTCAGTTCCAGCCTCAGCGGCCCCGAGGGCTTGGCCGAGTTCTACAAGATTCACGAGTTCTACTTCGCCAGCCGCGCCGCGCTGGACCAGGCCATGATGTCCGAGGAAGGCACACACGCCGGACATGCCTTGCAAGCTCTCGCGCCGGGCGGCTACACCCTGCTCTTCGCAGAGGCGCAAGAAGACATCGTTCGGGCCGCCGGTAAACCCCCTGAACAACAGGGCGAAACATGAACTCCTCTAACCTTGCCGCCTTCATCACCGCACACGGCATCGCCGCCGAGATCGTTCATTTGCAAGATGACACACCCACTGTAGAGTCGGCGGCCCGGGCGCTTGGCGTCCAGCCTGATCAGATCGTCAAATCCATCCTGCTCCTGGCCGACGAGTCGCCGGTGCTGGTCATCGCCAGCGGCACGGCCCGGATCGATCTCAAGTGGGTGGCCGAATATCTGGGGTTGGCGCGCAAGCGACTCAAAATGGCCGACGCGCCGACCATGCTGGAGATCGCCGGTTACGCCATTGGCACAATGCCGCCCTTCGGCCACAAAGCCAAACTCCGCACGCTGATTGACCGTCGCGTGTTTGAGCAGGCCGAAGTGTTCGGCGGCGGCGGCGAGATTGACGCCCTGTTGCGCCTCACGCCCGCCGAAATTGCGCGCGTGACCGGCGGCGAGCAGGTGGACGTTGCGCTATGACTGAATACTCTGGCCGCTCTGCGTCCTCATTCAACTTCAAATACATTGTCTACGAAAAGCAAGGCTACCGGGCCACCGTCACCTTCAACCGGCCCGAAAAGTTGAACGCGGTGATTTATCCGCTATTGCTCGAATTGCGCGAAGCGTTTCTCGACGTTTCGTTTGACGACAACATCGCCGTGCTGGTTCTCACCGGCGCAGGCGACCGGGCCTTTTGCACCGGCGCCGACTTGAACGAGCAGAAGCAGTTCCTGGAGCGCCCGCAGGATTATTGGAAGTGGATGGGGGCCTTCATCGAGGCCCACGACCGCCTGCGGAATCTGGGCAAGCCGACGATTGCCCGGTTGAACGGAATTGTGGTGGGCGGCGGCAACGAGTTCAACATGTCGTGCGATCTGGCGATTGCCGCCGACGATATTTACATCCGGCACGTGGGCGCATCGCACGGTTCGGTGGCGGCGGCGGGGGCCACCCAGTGGCTACCCATCATCATCGGCGACCGCCGGGCGAGGGAGATGTTGTTCCTCAACGACGAGATTCCGGCGGCGAAGGCGCTGGAGTGGGGCCTGGTCAATCAGGTCGTGCCGCGCGAGCAATTGGACTCGGCAGTGGACGCAATGGCCGAGAAGCTCTACCGCAAACTGCCGGAAGCCACGCGCTACACCAAACAGCACCTCAACTTCTGGCGCGATCTGTCTTGGAGCCTGACCATCGGCCACGCCCGCGACTGGCTCAGCATTCACGCCGACGCGCCCGAAACCGCCGAGGCCGTACGGGCCTTCGGCGAGAAGCGCAGGCCGGATTATGATGCGGTGCGTAAAGCTCAGACTTTCGGGGTTTTGCGAATCACCCCGGAACGAAGTGAAGGGGCGGAAACCCCGAAGGTCTTAACTCAGACTTGCCCGCATTGTGGCGCACAGGGGTTGCCTGTGGGGCATAGGTTTTGTGGGGAGTGTGGGAAGCCTCTTTGACTGCATCGGCAGTGGACAAAGTCTAGCTTACGACCAAGCCTCATCTAATTGTGACTTCGCCCCCGATAAAGAATTCGCCGGTTGTGCCGTCGGATCGAAGCATTGGCAGACGCGCCTGGGAGTTGATATCGTACAACCCGATACGCAAGTGATAGACCCCCGGCCTGGCATCCATCGGCAGAAGAATCGCGAACTGATCGGAGATGGTTTCACCTGGCCGCCAGGTCGTGGTCGGCCGCAGTTCATTCACGGGTTGTCCGTCGTGTTGGGCGAGGATAGTTTCGCCGACAAAGAGGTGAGTAAACGCTTTAAGTTGTTGCGAGATTGGCGACAAAGCGCGCCAACTGAGTCGGATGCGGATGGCACTGCCAGGATTAGCAACCGTGTCCAAAATTTCGAGGGTCTCAAGTTGGATGCTATCTCCGAATCGGGCGCCGGCCGGAATCGTTTGAGCCGTTCCCTCACTACGGGCGTATCGCAGAAGGCGGGCCGTCCCGAACCAATCCTCATCGAATTGATAGAGATGGGTATTCAGCCAGGTTTCAATCCAGCGGTGAGGGTCGCCACGCATTTCCTGAGCTAGAGAGACATATACACTCGTATGTTGGGCGGCGACGCGCGCCAATTCTTCGGCGACGGGCGTTTTGGCGAGCGGCCAGGAGTCGCCGATTGGGATCACGGTGACGTTGGCGCGGTTGGCGGCAACCAGCGGGGCGAGGGTTTGGGCATGGCTGGGTGGGTAGACGAGCAGGGCCATTGGCTCGTCAGTAGGAAGGGAGTCCACTAATGCGGTGTAGTCGGCCCTGATCTCAGTCGGCAAAACAAACAGGGAGCGGAAGATTTCCTGCCGGATGGCGGCATCGGCGCTGATGAGCCGACTGAGGACGATTTGTTTTTGGAATGTGTGGTTGTAGCGGGCAACCTCGATTTGTGTCCAACCGGGTGGGAATGCGCCAGGCATCGCCTCAATGTCTACCAGGTCGAAGATATAAACGGTTCGCCCGGCGAGCAGCCAGCGTGCAATATCGGCAGCGGGCGCATCTCCGGTGAAGCGAATTTCGATGCGGGATCGGTCGAGGTAGGCAGCCAACGAATTGATGCCCTTGACGTTGAAGAGAATAACAGGGGGTGATGAAAGATCAATGTCGTGGGCAATGATGTAATGCGCTGTTTCGCGAAAGCCGGTCCGATAGTATCCAGTGCCGAAGCTCTGTGCATCCTGGTCAGGCATGGCGGCCTGTTGAGGAGCGACGATAAGCCGGACAGTGTTACACATCGGGTAAAGGGCCATGATGAGCAGAAGAAAGCCGACGAGTCTGGCCGCTCTGCCACGGAAGCGTTGGGTGAGTTTGAGGATGGCAAAGGAAGCGAGGCCGGCGAGGGGCGTGTTGATGAAGAAGACATAGCGCGGCGGGATGCCATCCGAAGCGGCGACGAGGATGGCGAGCATGGCGAGCAAGCTGAGCAGGAGCCAGAGCGCGCGCCGCCGTTGATCGCGGGACGCAAGCGGCCAGGCGCACAAAGCCAAACCGACGATCGGCCAGCCAAAGTATTTCTGGAATGTCTCGGTCAACTCGCGCTGGCTGTGATCCAGGTTGTTTATCTGCTTCAACAGGTCGCCTTGGCAGAGAAGAGGCGGGCATTGAACGGTCGTACCGATCTGCCCGGTGACGAGGCGGCCATCGTTTCGGCCGAGGCGGGACCGGAACACGAAGGCAAACAGGCCGACGAGCGCAGCGGCCAGCGCGATGATGAGCAGCTGGCGGGTGGCATTACGGAGCGGCGCTTTGGCAGCCGGCGCAAGCACAAGGCAAGCCAGGCCTGGGCCAACCGCATAAAGAGCGCCGAAAACTTTGAAAAGAAAAGCGGCGGCCAGGGCGAGGGCCGAGGCGGCCATCAACGACCCTTGGTCCTTACTCGCCAGCCGGCAGGCGCTGACCAGCGCCAATGAGCCAAACGCAGCCATAAGCGGTTCGGCTACCATTTGGCGTTCGTAGTGGACGGCCTGGGGCAGGAGGGCATAGAACAACCCAGCCAGGAGTCCGACCCGCTGTGAGCTTAACTGTTTGCCAATCGCGATGCAGGCGGCGACGTTGAGCATTGAAAAAATGCCGACGACGGCGCGCGCCAACCACAACGGACTTGGGCCGAGAGGATGGAACTGGGCAACCAGCACGCCCAACAGGAACTTTCCATCCATGAACAGAGGAAAGGTGTAATCGCCAACAGAAAACTGTTGCGCCCAACGAATGTGATCGGCTTCGTCACCATAGATGGGGAGGCGGTACAGGTCGGTCAGGCGCAACCAGAACGCCAGCCATAAGATGATCACACTGGCGAGCCAGGCGTGTCTGAAAGTCAAGTTCGTTTGAATAGCCCACCTCGCACTAATGGGACACGTCAATGGCGATAGACTGAAGGCATGCCCCGCAAATTCAAAACCACTGACTATCCTACCACGCTCAAGCTCACCGTGAGCTTGGAAGACGCCGTGCCGCCGAATCATCTGGCGCGACTTATCGTGGAGTCTCACCATCGGCCACGCCCGCGACTGGCTCAGCATTCACGCCAACGCGAGCGAGACCGCCGAGGCCGTGCGGGCCTTTGGTGAGAAGCGCAAACCGGATTATGAGGCGGTGCGGGAGGCGCAGGGTGAGGCGCGGACGCGAACCTGCCCGCATTGCGGCGCACAGGGGTTGCCGGTGGGGCATAAGTTTTGTGGGGAGTGCGGGAAGGAGTTGCCTTAACCCTGCATCTCCTCCGGCGCGGCGTCCAGGGAGCTTAGGGCGTTGAACAGGCTGTCCAACACCCGCGGGCTTTTCTCTTTCGACAGCAATTCTTCCAGTTTCACCCCCACGTCCGGTCGCCGAAAATCAGCCTTGAGCTTGCCCAGCGCGAGCGCCGCTTGCTGGCGAATCCCCGCCGCGTTCGGCACGACGACCAGCGGATGCGCGCCGTATTCGAGTGCGGGCAGGACGGTATCAATCGCCTGCTGGCTGTGGTGGAGGTCGTTCAATAGCAGTTCGGCGGCGGCGATGCGTGCCGGCCACGAATCGAGGCCGCGATGATCGTCCATAGCCGCCAGCAGATGCGGCACAACTTGCCGCACCGCCCCCTCCCCGGCGGCAACCACAATTTCACAGCCGCTCCGTCGCAAGCGCCAGTCCGCAGAAGACAACATCTCGATCACTTCGGCCCAGGCCGCCGGGTCGCGCGTCAGCCACTGGCCGAAACCACGCACTACCCTCGTTCGCGGCCCTGGCTCCTCAGGCCTTGAATAAAATAGCCACTCTCTCTGTGCTGTTTGATCGTCGAGCTGAAGCGCGGGCGCAAGTTGACGGCGCACGGTTGTATCGTGTGGTATCAGGGATGCCAACGCTTCAATGGCCGCCGCGCGCACGTACCCTTGTTCATCTCCGAGTTTGGCGGCGACGGCGGCGCGCACCGCTTCCTCACTGCCCACCAAGCCCGCCAACGCTTCAATGGCCGCCGCGCGCACGTTCCATTGTTCATCTCCGAGTTTGGCGGCGACGGCG
>Ga0247727_10015030_pt1 | contig 12766 bp, 15 predicted proteins | sample WisWelCaveWW1625_FD_202498 | JGI IMG/M metagenome (GOLD analysis project Ga0247727, IMG submission 202498) | Biofilm microbial communities from Wishing Well Cave, Virginia, United States - WW16-25 | ecosystem: Environmental > Aquatic > Deep subsurface > Groundwater > Cave microbial mat | place...
CGAGAAAATCAACAAACTCAAGTTGCTCAAAAATTTTCATTTTTGCAAATAAACTCTCAACCCATATCGTCGTGGATACCACTAAAATCACGACTTTTACGCTTTTTTGAGGATCAATAATGAACAAAAGAAAGGGTGGGGCTATCGTGGTTCCCTTAAGTTGCAGCATAAAGGTGAAGATGTTGATTTAATCCTGGAGCCTTTTTATCGTTATTGGGAGATCGAAGATTCAGATATTTCCTCCGTGACGTATGGCGGCGTTGTGGTTGGTTATGGACTTGAACCCGAGAATTTTTCAAAGCAATACGGTCTTAAAGCCGCGTTAAAATTTTAGTGTTCCCCATCCAAACATTTTCAAAGATTTATAAATAGTATTATTTCATTTATGAGCCAGCAAAAGAAATTCCCGCCATTTAGCCTAAGTCGTTTATTGAAAACGGTGTTTGATCCCACACCCGGGGAAAGGATTTGTATTCTCATTGATCTAAAAGATCCCAGGGGGGTGAAAAATTTTGACTTTTTGCGGGATTCGAATTTAATGATTCAACAGTATGCGCACGATATTTTTTATCAAGGCCTTAAGAAAAATGTGATGAAAGAGTTAGGGCTGGTGGGCGGGGACCTCTTTGCTTACCCGATAACCGGTGGCAGTAATCTCGATATGGCGGATGAGTCATTTGATTCAACCGGATGTCCATTAAGTCTATCGAAGGATATTTATCCTAACTACGATATTATCCTTTGTATCTCGACTTTTTCGGCGACGGCGCCATTGACCGCTTTTGCGAAGAAGTATCATTTTCGCGGGGCAACACTCCATGGCATTAACCAAGTCATCCTTGATACGGGGTTGGCGGTAGATTACAACGAGGTTAGCCGAGAGGCCGAGAGGCTGCGGCTGGGCATGACCCGAGTGGATAATGTGGAAATTGATTTTAAGGTCAAGGGTCGACTATTGTCTCTGAAGGTTGCGTTGGGGAAACAGGAAGCCCAAAAAAGTCATGGGATCGTTCGGGGCAAACACCCTGACGTGGCTAATCTTCCTGCAGGAGAAATTTATTATGTGCCTACCGATGCCTGGGGACATTTTCCGATGAAGTATGAGGATGGTACTTTGGCGGATTTAGAAGTTAAGGGAGGACGGGTCATTGGGATTTCTTTGATGGCTGGACGCGCGGCTACGATCGAAGAGCACAAAACAAAAATCAAAGAGGACCCGGCCACGGGTGAATTAGGCGAGCTTGGTTTTGGCACACAAGTCTTACCATTCTCCGGCAGCGATATTCAAGATGAAAAAATCCTGGGGACATTTCATCTGGCCACTGGTCGCAGCGATCATCTGGGGGGTCATTTAACGCCGGATAAATTTAAAATCGCCCGAAACGCCACGCACGATGACATTCTTTTTGCTTCTCAGAAAACACCAGAAATTGAAGTGCCGCAAGTGCGCATGTCCCGTGACGGACAAACGAAGATTTTGATTGAACATTATCAACCCGCTGCTTATATAAAATCGCTGCTGGATTCGGATTGATTCCCCACCGCCCCATACCCAAGAATATCTATGAGACCGACGCCTTACGGTCGCAGTATCTTTTGTTTCATTATGGGAAGAAAAGTGATATCCTGCCATTTGCTTCCGGCCCGATGGATGCCCTGGACTTTCACCGTCGTTGCGTGAACCTTTTGCGGAAGCATGTGTCTCTGGGGCCGGAGTCTATCGGTTTGGATTTGGGCTGTGCCGTTGGACGGGCGACATTTGAATTAGCCCGGTTTTGTCCTGATGTCGTGGGCATTGATTATTCCGCCCAATTTATTAAGATCGCCACTCATTTACAAAAGAAAGGTTTTATCGAGTTTAACAAGATTAATGAAGGCCGATGGGGAGAAAAAACGCGTGTGTGTGTTCCCTCCGGGATTGACCGCCGTCGTGTTCGATTTTTAAAAGGGGATGCCTGTCGTTTGTCCTCCAAAATTGGAATATTTGATGCAGCCCTGTTGCTTAATCTGATTGATCGTCTTTCCGACCCGCAGCTTTGCCTTTTGGGATTATCTCCTTTGATAAAGTCCGGAGGGACCGTCCTTATTAGCTCGCCCTATACATGGTTAGAAGACTTTACGCCAAAGAAAAAATGGCTGGGCGGATTCGTTGCGAAGGGAAAATTAATGAAGACGATCGATACGTTAAAAAGAATTCTTGGAGTCCATTTTGAATTTGTAGGTTCCCACGATGTGCCGTTTATTATCCGCGAGCACCAGAGAAAATTTCAGTGGTCGGTTGCGCAGGTAAGTCTTTGGCGGAAACGAAGAGATAATCGTTGAGAGTCACAATAAGGATTTTTTATGGGGACCAAATTACCGGAAACATTTGAATTAACCATTGAACGGTTAATCCCCGGGGGCGAAGGCCTGGGGCATTATAATGGCCGGCCGGTGTATGTGTTTGGCGTGGCTCCGGGAGATTGTGTGCGCGTGCGCCCCGTTAAAGTTAATCGCTTAAATACCAAGGCCGCGGTGGTGGATATTATTAATCCATCAGTGGATAGACGCCAGGCCCGAGAGGAACATTTTTTAAGCTGCAGCCCGTATCAGATCCTCTCCGAAAATAAGCAATTAGATTGCAAGAAGATTTTGATTCAAGAAATCTTTCAGGAAAAATTTCGTCAAGAGTCTTTGCCGTCATTAGAGATAATATCCGGCGCGCGGGCCTGGCATTATCGTAATAAAATCGAGTTTAGTTTTACCACAGATCCAGAGGACCAATTGACGCTGGCTTTTTTTCAGCGGTTTTGTTTCGACCGGTACTTCGCGGTTGATGGCTGCGTGATTGCCCATGATCGAATTAATACGGCGGTGGAAAGAATAGTAAAAGTATTGCGCGCGAAAAAGATTTCCGCCGGTCAGCTGAAGAATATCGTTGTGCGCTATAGTTATTTCGAAGACACCTGCCTGGCGATTTTGTATGTGGTCGATGAACATTTCCCGGCTTTTGATTTAGACATTGAGCATTTGAGCGGCTGGTTGATTGTAGCCTCTCATCCGCTTTCGCCGGTGTCGCGAACGATCAAGATTATTCACCGTCAAGGCCGGGATTATTTGATAGAAAAGGTGGGGGGATTGCCCTTTAAGTATTTTTATGATAGTTTCTTTCAAGTCAATCCGCCAGCCTTTGAAAAAATCTTGGAATATATTAAGGAACGTATTCAACCGGGGAAAATTTTGGTCGATCTGTATGCCGGGGTGGGAACGATTGGTTTTAATCTGGCCAACCATTTTGAAAAGGTTTATGAGGTGGAGTCAGATGAAAAAGCATTGCTGGCCGCGCAGGAAAACCTTCAAAATATGGCATTAAAGAATATTGTCTTGGTATCAGGGTTGGCGGAGAAATCAGATTTGCCCGAATTATTGGCGGCCGCGGACACCTTGATTGTGGACCCTCCGCGCAGCGGCCTGCATCCGAAAGTCGTGAAGGCTATTTTAGCGGCTAGTCCGCTGAATTTTATCTATGTCTCCTGTAACCCCTTAACGCAGGCGCATAATTTTACGCTCCTTCAAGAAAAATATACTCTCTGTGAATGGCGATTATTTGATTTGTATCCACAAACTCCGCATGTGGAGAGTGTCGTCATCATGCAAAGGAAGTAGGTAAGGCGATGGCAGACAGAGAATTTTTCAGAGTTTCGGAACTTAATGAGCTGATTCACGGCGTCCTGAACAGTGGTTTCCCTGAAGCGGTCTGGGTCTGCGGTGAAATTCAGGGGTTTGACCGCAACAAAGACAAAAAGCATGTCTTTTTTGAATTGTGTGAAAAAGACTCTGCCGCGGAGGAGATCTTAGCCCGCATCGGTCTGGTTATCTTTGCCGGTAAGAAGATATATTTAGACGAGATCTTGCGGAGGGCCGAGAACGCCTTTCAATTAAAAGATGATATCGAAGTGAAATTTTTGTGCCGGGTTGATTTTTATCCACCCCATGGCGCGGTGCGCTTAATTGTCGAAAATATCGATCCGGTTTATACCCTGGGTAAAATCGCCCAGGGACGGCAGAGAATTATTGCCTTGTTGAAGAAAAAGGGTATCTTAGATAAAAATAAAACGGTTGAGCTGACGCCGGTGCCATTGAACATAGGTTTAATTACGGCGTATGACTCTGCCGCCTACAATGATTTTATTAGTGAATTAAAAAAAAGTGGTTATTTTTTTCAAGTATTCCATCGCAACGCGTTAATGCAGGGAAAGAAAGCGGAGAAAGATATTTGCCTGGCGATCGAGATCCTTAATAGAAGGGAACACTTGGATGCCATTGTTATTACCCGTGGTGGGGGCTCGATCGCGGAGTTGAGCTGTTTTGACAGTCAGGCGATTGCTGAGAAAATTGCTTTGTCGCGATTGCCTGTTTTAAGCGGGATAGGCCATGAGATCAATTTAACCGTCGCCGATATGGCGGCCCATACGTTTGCGAAAACACCGACGGCCATCGCGCAATTTTTGGTCCAAAGGGTCGAAGGGTTTTTAACGGATATGGAAGAAAAGGTTTATTGGATCATCGGCGATTTTAAAGAAAAGAAAGTTCAAGAACAAGAACGGTTGAAAGGTTTTGCCGTCGGGTTACAGACACAGACCATGCATTTATTGAAAGCCCATCATCAGACGATGACGCGATTGATGGAAGATCTTAAACGTCAACCTGTTTTATGGTTGCGGGAGCGTAAGGGGATCCTTCGGGAACGACAGGAACATCTTATTGAGACAACCCGCACGAGAACAAAAGACGCCGGTATCAAATTAAAGCATTACGATAAGATCATCGAGATCACTAGTCCCATAAACACATTGCGGCGTGGCTTTAGCATCACCCGTTTTAATGACGGTAAGGCGGTGAAAAGTATTGCGCAAGTAAAATCAGATGATTCCTTGACCACCCAGGTGGCGGATGGTTTTATTGAGGCTCAGGTCAGAAATATTAAACGGGGGGAAACATGACGGATATTAAATATAGTAAGGCCATGAAAAAGATTGAAGAGCTTATCAGTAAAATTGAGAGTGAAGAGGTCGATGTCGATGATTTATCCGCCCGGGTTAAAGAGGCGGTTGATTTGATTGAAGTCTGTAAAAATAAAATTGCAAAAGCTGAAATGGAAGTAAAAAAAGTGGTGGATAATTTTGAGTCTATCGCCATTGATACAAAGGAATAAAATGAAACTATATCTCGTGCGCCACGGCGAAGCAGTTTCTGAAGAGGTTGATCTTGCGCGGCCATTGTCTCGGAAGGGCCGGGAACAGATCAGTAAACTCGCTCATCTGCTTAAGCCTCGCGTGATGGATGTTCGCCTGATTTATCATAGTGGAAAAAAACGTGCTCGGGAGACCGCCAAAATTTTGCAAAATGTTCTGAATATCCAATGCCCATTGACCGCCAAAGATTTCCTATCTCCCGATGACCCGGTGGATAAAATTTATAACGAGATTCTTCAAGGTCAAGACAATTTAATGATTGTCGGACATATGCCTTTCCTATCCCGACTGACATCGAAGTTAGTTTTAGGCTCGGAAAATAAAGAAATCATCGGGTTTAAGACTGGAACCATGGTGGCCTTAGAGAAACTCAACAATGAACAATGGCAGGTGATTTTCTCTGTTTCGCCTGATTAATTTTTCCCGATGGAAACCATTTTACCTTCCCTTTTTATTGAGCGGTTGCAGACAATCATCCCCAAAGAATATTGGGACCCCGTATTAAAAACTTTCACAGAACAACCCATGATAAGTATCCGGGTGAATGTCCTTAAAACCGATAAAGAAAAAGTTATTTATTCGTTGCGAAAACAGAATATCCGGGTTAAAGAAGTCGCCTGGTATCATGACGCCCTGATCCTATCGGGAGTTTCCAAAAAGGAATTGGGCGAGACGGCGCTTGTTCAAAACGGTTTTATTTTTATTCAGAGCCTTTCCAGTATGTTAGTCCCTTTAATATTGGATCCTAAACCCGGCGATCATATCCTGGATATGTGCGCAGCGCCGGGAAGTAAAGCGACTCAAATCGCCGCCATGATGCACAATCAGGGTAGTCTTCTGGCCCTTGAAAGTGTTAAAGAAAGATATTTTAAACTAAAATCGGTTATTTCTTTGCTGGGGGCGGATGTGATTCAAGCAAAACTAACCGATGCCCGCAGGTTCAGCCGCGGGGTCAATCTTTTTGATCGTATTCTGGTGGATGCCCCTTGCAGTTCCGAGGGACGTTTTAGGACAGACGATGAGAAATCTTTCGCGTATTGGAGTCCACAAAAAATAAAAGAAATGGCGTACAAACAAAAAGAGTTGCTTCTTTCCGCCAGCAGACTGTTAAAATCCGGCGGCCTATTAATCTACTCAACCTGCACGTTCGCCCCGGAAGAAAATGAGGCCGTGATGGATTGGTTCCTGCAGAAGACTGAAAATAATTTTCGCGTTATGAAGCCGGAGAATTTTCCCATCCTGGCCTATCGGCCGGTAGAACAATGGAATAATAATACTTATGATCCCCAGATTAAGAATTGCCTGCGAGTTTTACCCCATGAGGCCATGGAAGGATTCTTTATCGCGAAATTGATGAGGATGGGGTAGATGCCGCGGTCCTAATATTTGGCAGCGTACTCTTTACTGAGCTAGAATTCATCTTAAAACCTGCTAAGGCGGAATTACGCTGAGCAGGAAAGAGTCCGATATGCCCCAAATTTTTTCGAGTAGAAAGGTTTCTGGATAAGGAGGAATTGTTGAAATTTTTGGGGAGAGGTTTACGCATAGCACTGGTAACTGTTGGCCCGAGAGATTTTGCTTTGATAGCTGAGTTGCGGTTCAAATTGCCCCATGGTCCCGTTCTTAATGCACTTTTTAATTGAATCCGGCTCAGCTGCATGGGAATTTTGGCATGACTGGCAACCTCTCTGCGCGTGGTCGAGAAGATGGAAGAATTTTTTCCGATGTTGAGAAAGGAATTCGCAATTGAAGTGGCATAAACATGGCTTGGTGTGGCGATAGCTGCGCAGACAATGATAATACCAAAGATTTTTTTTATCATCTCAACGCTCCTTTCTGTTTAGATGGAAAATAAAAAATGGCTACCAAAATTTTTAAAGTTTTCGGTAGCCCGTTTAGAAGATTCAAATGTATTTGATGCATGACTCTTTTGCCCCCGTGGCTTTGCGCGGCTTAAGAGCGAAACTTAAGATTTACCTTTTCGTTCCCTTACGGTCACCTTAAATATATCATATTAATATCCCTTTTCAAGAGATATTTTGGGGAGGGGAAAGCGATTCATGATGTTCCTTTTACTCTTAACGGGCCTTTTATCTATTGTCTATCTGGATGCGAGAACGCTTAAGGCGCAGGACCGCCCGCTTTATGACCGGGTATTGGAATACACGCCAGTAGAGTGGTGTCTATTATTTTTGGCGATTTCTCCGGTTTATTTTTTCCGACGCCACCAATTTTTACAGCAACTTTCAATTTGCAGTTTTAATGATGAACAAAGACGATTATCTCAGATAACCGAGGCCGCGGGCATTGTTGTCGCTTGGGTGGTCCTTATGTTCTGGGGGACAATGATCTCTGGTCATTTAATTGAGCTTTATGGGATTTACCTTGAGGAATTAGAAGAGGCTCTAATTGTTTCGGTTGTCTCTTTGCTCTTGATGATTTTTTTGATTTATCGAGTAAGTCAGAAGTCTTTAGGAGAGGGATTCCTTACTATCGTTGGCCTACGAAGGAGAGGGAACTCTCTTTTAAAACTGATATTTTTTCCGATGTTCATTGGGATATCCTTGGCGTGTGTTGCCGCAGGAATTATTTTAAACCGTCCGGAGACACCTTTAACGCCGCTTACGGAGGTTTTAGAGAAAACAAAATCGTCAACGACATTATTGTTGTTTTTGGCTGTCGCCACTCTCTTTGCCCCGCTATTAGAAGAGATGATTTTTCGTGGATATTTTTTTTCGGTTATCCGTCGGTTAAGGGGGAGGGTCTTCGCCATTTATTTAATTTCTGGTATTTTTACTTTTCTTCACATGGGACAGTATTGGGGGGACTGGCTGGCGATTTGCATTGTTGGAGTTCTGGGCTTTACGTTGACGATTTTACGTGAATGGACGGGATCAACAATATCCAGCGCGGTGGCGCATTACGCGTATAATTTATTCATCGTTATTATTCCGGTTATCTTATTTTTTGGTGCAGGGCGTTAAGAGCGGTTATTATTCTGTTTTTCAGAAGGAATTGTTGGTTTGTAAGGCACAAGCCGGCACTGACATTCTTCGCCGCATTCTGTATCCGCTTCGGGAGTCCGGGGCATGCCTTCTTTCATCCAATTGGCGATGTCCATCGGCGCCCAGGAAGCTCTTTCCAGACAATCATCACAGACGCGTTCATCATCTACGATGACCCATTTGTATAACTCAACGGGTAATTTATTGATAGGAGGGTTTGAAGGTTTTGACTCGCGCGGTTTTTGGGGGAAATTTATCGTAAGGTCGTGAAGGACATTTTTGTTTTTGATGATATGAAATAATGCTTCCAGAGTCAAAGTCAGGGTCAGGACAAAGAGGGCGGAACAGATGAACCAAAGAATGATAATCATTTTTATTTTTTAGTGGTTGGAATATCGTGTTAGGCAAAATCTAACAGATATTGGAAACTTAGTCAAGTGATACGGTGGATTCTTTATGGATTCTTTTATCTTGTTTCATCTTTGGATAAACGGTAGAATACCGTCAAAAAGGAGGGGTTATGTCTAGGATTGGTTGGGGGGAGTTAGTTGTCATTTTGGTGGTGGTGCTGATCCTTTTTGGAGCGAGGCGTCTCCCTGAAATCGCCGCGGCCTTAAGGGATGCCATTAAGGAGTTTCGAAATGTGGGCAAAGATATACAGGCAGAGCTAAAAGACGACGGTAAGTCCAATGAGACCAAAACAAAATAAACGTACGACTTTTATAGATCATCTTGAGGAATTGCGGGGAAGGCTTATTAAGTCTTTGATTTTTTTCATCGCGATCTGTTGCGTGTTCTATTCGTGCGTTGATCGTATTCTGGAATTGTTCATCCGTCCGGTCGGGCAGCTTTACTTTTTGTCACCGGCAGAAGCCTTTGAAGCCCATATCACGCTGACTTTTTTGGGCAGTTTTCTTTTGGCTTCCCCATTTATCTTTTTTCAATTCTGGCAATTTATTGCAACGGCACTCACACCGCAAGAAAGAAGATATGTCCGTATTTTTGCCCCCTTGTCCGTGGTCCTTTTTTTATTGGGTTGCGCTTTTTCCTATTTTGTCGTCCTTCCTTTTTCTGTGAAATTTCTTATGGGCTTTTCTTCAGAACTGGTCAAACCCATGATTACCGTTAGCCGGTATATTCATTTTGTTGGAACAATGGTTTTGGCATTTGGATTCGTCTTCGAGTTTCCATTAATCATGTTATTCCTCATTAAGATAGGGATTGCCACGCCGGAATTCCTAATTCAGCAGAGAAGATATTCCATTGTCTTTATTTTTATCATTAGTGCCGTTCTGACCCCGCCGGATTGTGTTTCTCAGCTTCTCATGGCTTTGCCTTTATTGCTTCTTTATGAATTGAGTATTGGACTGGCCAAATGGCATGTCCGCTCGGGGGCAAAAAAGACAAGTTTGAGCGTGGAATCCTCTTCCCTGTAAAAATATTCCTAAAATTATGAAATTATGAATATTTTGGTTTGAATTTAAAAGATTTTCAGTTAAAATATTTTTACTAAAGTCAACTGTGAGCCGGCGAACTTATTTTAGCGTTTTATTAGGGTGAGAAGGGTGAAGGAGGAAAGCAATGAAGATTTCAGAATTAAAAGAGTTGCTCAAGGACCCTCGGGTGATGGAAGAGATTCATAAACACCTGTGGATTGAGAGTCAGAAGTCGGGATACAATATCGGGATTGAGAGGGCAACGGATGAGTGGTTACGTCTCTACGCTGAAGGTTGGATGAAGTATCATGTTCCTGATAAAATGAAGAATGGTGTTAAGATAAAAAAGTCGAAGTATAGACTTTTGTAAAAGTAATAATAACAGTGGTAGTCAATGCTGTCGTCTGCTATCTCAAAGAATTTGTTATATTAGTTGTACAGACGTCTGTAGTTTTTAAATTAGGAATAAAAAAACAAAAAGCGGATAGTTATGTTACTACCCGCTTTTTGTTTTATATTCAATTGCCCAGCGTTACTTCTTTTTTGCTTTCTTTTTCTTTTTTGTGGCCACGATGTCGCCCTCCTTTCTAAAATTAAAATCAACTGAAGTAATATTAACACAGCTCTTTTATAATATGCAAAAACTATTTTGTTTTTTTTATGCTAAAATTCTATTTCGTTGAAAAAGAAAGAAAGGATTAAACAAACAGTGACCTCGCTTTACGTCCACATCCCGTTTTGTCATAATAAATGTTACTTTTGTTCTTTTGTGATTGCCGTCGGGAAAGAACATCATGTTGATTCTTATTTGGATTGTATAGAAAAAGAAGCCGGCTTTTATCATCGGGAACAACTTAAGACTGTTTATGTCGGTGGAGGAACGCCGTCTCTGATCAATGGCAGTCAACTCACGCGACTGGTGGGTATCATCAAAGAGAAATTTTTTTTACTTCCCGGATGCGAATTTGTTTTAGAAGCCAATCCCGCGACGTTTGATTATTCGAAGGCGGAGTTGATCCATGATCTGGGGATTAATCGATTGAGTTTGGGCGTTCAATCTTTAAACGATCAGTATTTGAAATTTTTGGGCCGGCCTCACAACGCGGCAGATGCCCGCAGTGCCTTTGAGATTTTACGGAAGGTTGGCTTTACGAATATTAATTTGGACTTGATGTATTCTTTCCCTGGACAGACCAAACAGGAGATTGAAGAAGATGCCCGGGGCATAGTCGGCTTTGGCAGCGAGCACTTGTCGCTTTATACCTTGACTATCGAAAAGGGTAGCAGATTCTTTAAGAAAAATTTTGCCTGGCAGGATGGTTTTTCTCAAGGGGAGCAATATGTCCTTATTGTGGATACTCTAGAGTCTTTAGGGGTCTGTCAATATGAAATCAGTAACTTTGCCAAAACGGGAAAAGAGTCAGAACATAATATGGTTTATTGGCGAGGAGGTAATTATATTGGGTTAGGAGTTGGAGCTCACTCGCATTGGAATGGGAAACGGTATTGGAACACCTCCAATCTGATGGAATATATTCATAAACTGCAAGAAAATCAAAAACCTATTGAAGGTCAGGAAACCCTTACGCCTCGCCAGCGGTTTAAAGAAACATTGCTCTTTAATTTAAGGATGAATGCCGGAGCCGATGTTAGCGCCCTGGAAAAAAGGTTTGAATGTGCTTTGTTTGCCGAAGATCATGAGATGCTTCAGGGTTTTGTGGCCGATGGCTTTTTAAAGCGAGAAGGGTCTGTGCTGAAGACAACGGCCGCCGGCAGACTGGTCTTAGACGAATTATCTGCGCGATTGATTTAAGCGACGATGTTTGCTTTATTCAATTTGGATTGGGATATTGTAGTCCTGGGCGACTTGATTAGTACTTTTGAATAAAGAGATAAAAGACATCCAGATAAAATTTCGGTAAGCCTGATGGATATGAAGTTGCCCCATGATTTTTTCAGAATGACGGATCAGGGTCTTGATCTTGTGGATGCTGTAGGTCAAACTCCCGGCTTTAAGAAAAATTTTTCGGACCGCCACCAGGTCAACGTAGGATTTTTTATTTTTGGAAAAATATTTAATGAAAACCCTGCGTTCCTTGGGTTGTAATTGATTATACGCGTGACAGACTAAAAGAGTTTTCTTGAATTCCGCCAAGTCGCTGAGAATAGATTTGCCGATCATCTTTTGCGATCCGAAAATCCCGATAATATCATCCTGTATTTGAAAGGCCTGCCCAATCATCACGCCCAGACGCGAAAGTTTGGCGATGTCCTTTTTATCGGCGCCCGCCAGAATCGCACCAATCACCATAGGACACTCAAAGGTATAGCGCGCTGTCTTCAAGGTGTAATTCAGAAAAACATCTTTTTCCGTAATGGATTGAACGTTCTGGACCCCGTGCAGGATGTCGATAAATTCTCCCATTGCCGTGAAGGCCGCGGTTTTAATGAAATACTTCAGGGCTTCTTCTTTGCGGTAAGGTTCTTCTTTGATGGATAAAAAGGCATCAATGGCCAGGGCGTAAATAATGTCACCAGCGATAATACTTAGATCGGAGCCAAGTTTTTCTTGGTCTTTGGTGAGCACGGCTTTTTTGAGGATATTGTGCATGGTCGGTTCGCCTCGCCGTAAATCCGATCGATCAATGATATCATCATGAATCAGCATAAAATTATGCAGTAATTCCATACAGGTGGAGGCGTTAAACAGGGATTGGGGAACGCGGGCATGAGGGGAAGTATATCCTTTATAGCTCAAAATCAACAGAAGGGGGCGAATCCGCTTGCCTTTTCGTAAGGAAAAGTCATTGATGCTTTCAAAAAGAATCGGGTGGACCAGATGGAGTTTGTATTCTTTCTTAATGCGCAGGAAAAAATCCTTGAGGCTTTTATCAATTTGTATTTTTAATTGTTCAATCATAAGGGCAGTATCGTAACACATTCTTTTTGTCGTTTCAATCTGGATTTAAGCTTGGGCGATTTGGGTACATCGTATCCATGGTAAAGGCTTTGGTCAAGTAATGATTCCAATCTGATGGGAGGTAAATTTAACACTCCTTCATCGACATCAGGGAACCTTTCGCGCAATATT
>Ga0247727_10015031_pt1 | contig 12765 bp, 12 predicted proteins | sample WisWelCaveWW1625_FD_202498 | JGI IMG/M metagenome (GOLD analysis project Ga0247727, IMG submission 202498) | Biofilm microbial communities from Wishing Well Cave, Virginia, United States - WW16-25 | ecosystem: Environmental > Aquatic > Deep subsurface > Groundwater > Cave microbial mat | place...
CTACGAAGTCTGGTCTGCGTTGGATTTGACATCTTTGCGGCGGCGAATCCAAACCCAAATGAAGGTTGCATGATAAAGAATGGCGCCAAGACCGTGACCACTCCAAAGACGATTGCGGGAATCAGCGTCGGGCGCTGAAGCCAGTTGTTGCCGACGAATGCAACAAAAGCGATGGCGAACGTGATGCCAATCATGTAGTGGGCGATCCATCCTATCGTGCACTCTGCGCTCTTCTGTGGAGCAGATACAATATTTGAATGTTTAAAAGTTCCTTCTGGCATGTATCGCAGCCAGCGCCCGACGAGACAGATGTTGGATGGAGTAATCTTAAAGGCATGTTTGAGAAACAACGCCCACAGATCAAAAGTGAGCGTTGCGCCAAGCCCAATGAGGATTGTGCTAATGAAGGAGAGAGCTAGATTATTCATGAGCCATCGGTTTATTGGTTGTTTATGCCTAATTCTTTTTATACATCCACCGCCTAAAACCAGCATGTGCGGTTGGCGAGCTTGCACTCACGTTGATCGAAGACGAGACGTTGAAGTCACCACTGAACTGAATTTCATGCACGGCTCGCCAAATCCGCACCACGCACTGTTAGCTCCGCCGTTTGTCTAGTTAAAGTTTTCTCATAGTTTCCTCAGGTATTGATGGTCTATACCTTCAACGTATTCATCTCTTAAATATTCAGCAAAGCCATTGTAGCAGCGCAAGAAGAATGTTCCTGAATGACTTTGTTTCTCAATTAAAGGTCGTAATCTTCTTAAAACTACTTCCCAGGCCGGATCGACGATTTTCCAGCTTCTCCCTTCACCAGAATAACAAGCTTGTCTAAATAAATTTCTGACGTGGAAATCAGTCTCCGGCAAACTATAGCCGATAATGACAAAGTGTGTCGCTGTGGATAGCACTCGGTGCGCTTTCTGCCATAAGACTCGCATTTTAGGAAACAATGATAATTGTTTAAATGCGCTTGGGTAAATGAAAACTCTCTCCAATCTTCCTCCACATAAGCCACAAAACGGAGGTACATCTGGAAATAAATCGAAGTGAGGATTCTTGTGATAATCTTCTTCGCTTTTGATGAAGTAATCCTCGTTACCCATATTGATAAAAAAGTGATTTGGACAGTCAGGTGTCATACATGCAGTCCAAAATAGTGAACCATGCAATTTCAGCAGTACTCCTGTGCCACTTTCCGCTCTGTATGTTGTGCCCAAGGGAGAAAACAGTGAATGACGATTTGAGACTTTGCTGATCAAATATTGCAAATTTAATAGTTGCGGTAGATTTTCTCTTCCATTGTTTTTCTTATTGGAGTCTATTATTGCCATATCTATTATTTCGTCGTAGTTAAAAGAAATTATTGAGTCGGCTTGCTTGAGTCTTTTTACTAATTCTGGATATAACTTCAAATCACCAACATCTCCACTGGGATTGAGGACATCCTGCAAATAATCAATCAATTCCAACCCAACTTTTTGCAACTCTAAGTTCAAATAGTCAACTTTCGATGCGATATCGGAGAAGATATAATTTTCCCTTAGAAAATCCAAATAAGTTAAAACGTCTTCAATATTAGCAGATTGATAATCACTGTATTTGGATTTCAGCCACTTCAGCAGATTCGAATATAACTCCGCTTTGGAAATGTTGTGGTCAGCGTCTTTAGTTTCCAGTTCTTTGAATACTGATTTCATCAAGGGGAATTTCTTATCCTCTGCATGTGAAGCTCCGGCACCTATAATGTAGACATATTTCGTCATTGCTGGAAAGTGTTCCTTTCTATTCATATTCACTTATTCCTTATCTGAAGCGTGTATGCGAGCTAACGTTCGACTCATGCACAATACTTTCGCTCGGACGCTGCTAACACCTTATTAGGTCCGCGCTCTGATTATCACCAATTTTTTTCCATTAGATACAGTCTGCGTTTTACTATTGTTTGCTTTCGATAAGACTTTTTAGATCTAAGAACTCTAAAAAATTTAGAAAGTCAGCGAAATCAATATAATAATTTTTGAAACGAGGAATATATGAGCCATTTTGCAATTTCTGCAGAAACGATTTAATATCATTTCTAATCTCTGAGTTTGTTTTAGTATGTGTAGAAGATACATCACAAATTTTACCTTTTTCCTCAAAAATCTTGTTCAGTAGATCAATTGATATTTTCTTCGCTGTAACAAACCAGTACTTCGCCTTTAAAGTTTTGCCATTCAAATATAATTCTATCCAACCTACGATAAGATTGTACTTCCACCTTTTATTATGAAACCCCTTTCTTTGTATCTCATCAGAAATAGTTTGGTCGTCAAATCCTAACTTTTTTAGCCGTGCTGTCTCTTGTCGCTGGAATTCTCTTTGGCGCTCCTTGACGTAAACAAGGAACTCGTCATAAGACTCAGAATAGATTGGAATAGAAAATAAAACAATCGTAATCGGCATAAACTCCTTTCTACATAGTGAATCTATTTAAGATTCTTAAGTCGGGTAATATATTCTTGAAACTCTTGCTCACTTCTTTTCCTTGTTGTGTTCTTTGATTCCCTGTACCCTTTATCGTTTTTGAAAAACTCTACTATTCGATCATATTCATCTTTACTTTTCGCTTCATGCAAAATTATGAGGGCATCCTCATGAAGTTCTAGCAAATCAATCATTTGTGGAGAAGCCCAATCCTTTCCCGTAATCCAGCCTAATGGTGTCCTTCCTTGATTGTCTTTAGCATCAATCTGAGCACCTTTAGCAATCAATAGCTCTGCAATCGCTGTATTGCCACCTTGTGCAGCGAAATGTAATGGCGTAACATCATAAAGTGTTTTTGCATTTATATCAGCACCATTCTTTATTAGTAATTCCACTATCTCCGTCGTGCCGTTTTCTGATGCTATATGCAGAGGGGTTAAATTACTTCCCGTCATTATATTCACATCAGGATTGTTTCTCAATAAATTCTCGACTTGTTTAATATCCTTTGCTCTCACAGCTTTTATTAGTGGCTCTTCTGTATTTCTTTCAACATAATGACAGAGGCCAATAAGCATAAAGATAAGCGCTATAGGAACCAACTGCCCGAGTAATGTACCAACTATTTTGCGGATACTCGACATCTTCATATACTTTGCTCTCCTAGCATTGTTTTCAAAACAGATTCCTAAAATTGCGGAGCTAACAACACAATTCAGCGACACACCTGCCAGAACGAATCGCGCAGTCCAAGCCGTGCGAAAATTTCTTCCATCTCGTCAGGGCCGGGGCGCCGTGATTCTTCGGTTAAACGGTTCGCATACCAAGCCAATGCCAATTGCCAAAGCTGATCGAGCGAGACCAGCGGACGGCGCGGGACGTTATGAATTTGACACCAGCGTTCGATATGTTCTTCCGACCGGAAGAGGAGCATCGTTTTTCAAGTATGAACGATATCGTCCCACCAATGCGCTGCGGGCACGGCAAAATGGGCAATGCCGGGAGTTTGCATCGGCGTGCCTTGACGCATTGCAAGCGTCATCGGCTCGCCGCAACATCCGCAGCTTGTGGAGACGTCAACATCCTGATGCAGCGCTGCAGCAATGCCGTAAGCGTCCCAGACGCAGTTGGCGAAATAAGATTTGCCTGCGGCGGCAACGACGAACGGCGTCGGCACAGCGGAAAAAGGTGGCGCCATACGAATCTCAAAAGTGTCCGGCTCCAGCACGAGCAAACGTTTTGCAAAGAGTCGCTGAAAGGCCTCGCGGATAGCAACTGTTGTGCTGTCAAGTCTGGCGGCGACTTGCGCGATGGTTGGCGCTTTGCCGGTATCGGCAATGGCGTGATAAATTTCGAGCTTGACGGTAATGTCGAAGTCCATATGTCGTAACGCAACATTCATGTTGCGCGTTTCATTTATTTCCGTTTGATGTTGCACCCAATGCTTGGCCGCTGCTCCAGATTCACCGGCTTACATACGTTGTAACGCAACATGAATGTTGCGCCACTTCAGTTATTTCCATTTGATGTTGCACCCGATGCTCGGCCGCTGATCCGAACTCACCGGCTGGCCTTGCAGAATGTTATCGAGGGCCGCGCGCAGATCGCGACCGGTGACCGGAATACCGTTGCTGGGACGGGAGTCATCCAACTGGCCGCGATAGACGCATTTCAAATCCCGATCGAAGACAAAAAAATCCGGCGTGCAGACGGCGCGATATGCTTTGGCAGCTTCCTGCGTCTCGTCAAAAAGATACGGAAATGGATAGGCCAACGCCGTAGCCACTTCGCGCATCTTTTCCGGCGCGTCTTCCGGATATGCGGCGATATCGTTGGAGCTGATGGCGATAAAGGAAATATTCCGGCGTTGGTAATCGTTCGCCACGCGCACCAACTCCGGCTGCGCGTGTTTGACATAAGGGCAATGATTGCAGATGAACATAACGACGGTCGCGAGATTCGATTTCAGCTCCGGCAAGCTGATCATTCTGCCGCTGACCGTATCGGGGAGAGTGAAATTCGGAGCCGGCGTTCCCAATGGCAGCATGGTGGAAAGGGTTTGGGCCATGATGATGCTCCTTAATGAGGTCCGAAGTCCGAGGTCTAATGTCCGAGGTCTAATGGTGAGGATGACCTGAACGGAATTAAAGTCAAAAATCACTGACCGGTCACTACAGCAAAACTATGCTGCAATAGAGCGTTGCAAAAGTGACCGGTCAGTTGACCTGAACGGAAAATATCAAAATGTCAATCAATCAATTCGGATACAGCGCGAGGTCTTTTCAAAATACGGCGCTCATCCAGATCACGCTTTTTTTCTTTCACGCTTGGCGCACGCTGCGTGGTGATGACGACAACGGCGGCGACGATAATCGCGGCGGCGAGCAGTGTGCGAGCCGTGAGAGGCTCGCCGGCGAATGCCCAGCCGAGGAAAATGGCAACGACCGGATTGACGTAGGCATAAGTTGAAGCTTGCGCGGGTGTGGTCACGCGCAGCAGCCAAATGTAAGCCGTAAAACCGATCAAGGCGCCAAAGAAAATCAGATAACTCAGCGCGAGCCACGAGCGTAAAGAGGGCGCGCTCAATTCAAAGCTCGTCCACTCGCCGAAGAGCAAACTGGCGATGAGCAACAACGCACCGCCGGTGAGCATTTCCATCCCCGTTGCCAGCAAGGGCGAAGCAGGAAGTTGCGCGCGGCGAGAATAAAGCGAACCTGCGGCCCACGATAGCGAAGCGATGATGAGCACAGCCGCGCCCAACGAATCAACATGATGTCCGCTGGCTAATTTGCTTGGCCCGATTAACAACGTGATGCCCATGAAACCCAACATCAAGCCTACGATGATACCGTTGCTCGGTTTCGCGCCGCCGGGCCGCAGCCAATTTAAGAGCGCCATCCACAACGGCACGGTGGCGATCAGTAAAGCGGTCAATCCCGAAGGCACGTGTTGCGCGGCCCAAACCACGCCGCCGTTGCCGCCAAGCAGCAATAAGCCGCCGACGCAAGTAGCGGCGAGCCAATGCGCGCGCGTTGGTTGCGGCGTTCCGCGCCAGCGCGTCCACGCATATAAGATGGCGCCGGCGATGAGAAAGCGAATGCCCGCCATCAAAAACGGCGGCATGGTTTCAACGGCAATTCGAATCGCCAAGTAAGTTGATCCCCAAATCAGATAAACGGAGGCAAAGGCCGTGACCACGCGCCAACGCGGCGGTTTGGCCGTCAAATTTTTAGGAGACATGAGCCGCCTCCGTCGCGGTCTTTTGCCGCGCCTTTAATTTTATTTTTAATAAAATATCCTGACGAAAGATCGTGGCCGCAACACCGGAAATGATGCACGCGCCGCCGGCCACGATTCGCCACGTCAATTCTTCACCGTTGACGAGCTTGCCCAACGTGACGGCAACGAGGGGCATCACCAAAAGCAAGAGCAGCGCATTGGTGACCTGTATTCGTTGCAGCATCCAAAAGTACAGCATGAAGGCCACACATGATCCGAGTATCGTTAGATAGATCAACGAGGTAATCGCCAACGGCGTCCAATTCAAATGAAGCGGATTGCCTTCGGTAAGTATTCCAACGAGCAACAGCGGCGGAAAGCCAAACAGCATTTGGCCGGCGGATATAATCGTCGGATCGATGTGCTTGCCGCGCACTTTGATGAGGACATTGGCAAACGCCGCGACCAAAGCGCCCACCACAATGCCGATGCTGGCGAGCAATGCCAGCGTTCCCTGCAAGTGGAGCTGATTGGAAAAAATCAAGCCGACGCCGAAAGTGCCGAGCAATACGCCGCCGATTTTGATGGGCGTAATGCGTTCGGCGGGAAGATAATGATGCGCGATGAACATGCCAAAGAACGGCATGGTGGCATTGAGCAAAGCCGCGAGGCCGGAGGAAATATATTGCTCGCCCCAAAACACGAGGCCATAGTTTATCGTAAAGCACAAGAATCCCGTCCACGCCATAAATCGCCAATCGCGGCGATCTCTGGGCAACGGAATTTTTCGAAAATAAATGACGAGGCCGAGAATGCTGGAAGCGAGCAGAAATCTGATTCCCACAAAAGTGAAGGGCGGCAAATCACGCAAGCCGAGCTTGATAAAAAGCCAAGTAGAGCCCCAGATCATGCACAAAGCTAACCAAGCCAAAACCACGGCGTTCATATTAATCGATCATCCTTTCCTGTTCTTTATAATTGAAGGCCATTGCTGGAAACAAAAAAGATTCTTCCAGAATGACATTTCTTTTTTTGCTTTTGCAAACTCAACAATATTGCTTATCTCAAAATCAAAAGCAACCCGCTTCTTGCGATGCAGACTGGCAGTCTGCGTTACCAGCTCATCCGTTGGCGAAGCGAGGTGATGTGCGCGACGTGATGACGGCCGTGCCAGGCATAAAGCCGGAGCAGATCGTCAACTTTCATGAGGCCGTTTTCCGGATGATTGAGTGTCCGCGAAAAATCCGTCGGTTTGAGCGATTGCAAAAATATCACCCAGCGTTTGTGCAGCGCTTCTAATAACTGCAATGAAATTTCAATCGGCGCCGTGCGGGCGTCATCAAGCTCGGCCCAGAGTTTTTCTTGATACGTTTTGATCGTGGGCTCCGTTTCGGTCACGGCCCATTTGAAACGAATGTAGGAATTGAGATGGCTATCGGGCACGTGATGCACCACCTGCCGAACCGTCCAGCCGCCGGGGCGATACGGCGTGTCAAGTTGCTGCTCGGTTAATCCTTTGATTGCGGCGCGCAGATTCGCGGGCGTATCGGCAATTTGTTGGATTAATTCCGGGCGCTGCGAATCCGTCGCCTTTCCTTCCCGCACAAATTTGCCAATCGGGTAACGTAAATCTTGATCTTGCATGGCCGTTCCTCCGAAAGTTTTTTAAGTGATTTTGCTCGTGCAATTAAAAAAGATTGCTAAATATAGGAAAAAAATCTTTACCGGAACAGATGCAGTTATTTGCAATTGTGACCAGAACAGTTTATATTATAAAAAATTGTACTGTTTGTCATCTGTCATTCAGCAGGAATCTTTTAGCATTCGAGCCCAGACTTCGGCGAGCTCAGTCGAGCCGTGCTGGTATGAAAAAAGATTTTTACAGAGTGACACATTGCCTGGAGGCAGATTCCAATGTTAAGCACAACAACGAATTCGAATAATCATCTTTACGAAAAAGTGGCGCATCAAATCACAGGACTCATCGAGCAGGGAACGCTGCAGCCGGGCGAACGCATTCCATCGGTGCGTCGATTCAGCGCGCAGCACGGCATTAGCATTTCCACCGTCATGCAAGCTTATGCTTTGCTCGAGGACAAAGGCTTGATCGAAGCGCGGCCGCAATCCGGCTATTACGTTCGGCTGCGTTTTCGTGAGCTGCCGCCGGAGCCGTCGATTTCGCAGCCGCCGCTTTCCGCTTCGCGCGTGACGATCAGCGAGCTGGCCGCAAAAATTCATGACGCCGTCAATCGTCCGGAGATCGTGCCGTTCGGCGCGGCATGTCCGAGTTGGAATCTTTTGCCGACGAAAAAACTCAACCGCACGTTGGCTGCAATTCTGCGGCGCACCGATTACGCCGGATACTCTTACGATCCCGTCGTGGGCAACTTGCAATTGCGGCATCAAATCGCGCGGCGCTCGCTGGATTGGGGCTGTCATCTTTCGGAGAACGACATCGTGATCACGGTCGGCTGCACGGAGGCGTTGAATTTATGTTTGCGCGCGACGGCCAATCCGGGCGACACGATTGCGGTGGAATCGCCAACTTATTTTGGTTTTCTGCAGATCATCGAAAATTTAAAAATGAAAGCGTTGGAAATTCCGACCGATCCGAAAGAGGGAATAAGCCTCACGGCTTTGGCAGCGGCGATCAAGAAGCGCGTGGTAAAAGCTTGTCTGCTGATGCCCAATTTCCAAAACCCGCTGGGAAGTTTCATGCCGGAGGAGAAAAAGATGGAGTTGATCAAAATGCTCGGGCGGCACGGCCTCCCGCTCATTGAAGACGATCTTCACGGTGATTTGCATCACGGCGCCGAACGGCCAAAGCCGGTCAAAGCATTTGATAAACACGGAATCGTGTTGCTCTGTTCCTCGTTTTCCAAAACGCTTTCGCCCAATTATCGCGTCGGTTGGACCGCGCCGGGAAAGTTTAAAACCGAGGTCGAGCGTTTGAAACTCACCAACACGGTGGTCACCGCTTCTTTGCCGCAGATGGCGATTGCCGAGATGATGCAAAACGGCGGCTACGATCATTATCTGCGAAAACTTCGCCGCGCCTTTGCCTCGCAAGTGCAGTTAACGGCGTGCGCGATTTGCAAATATTTTCCGGCCGGAACGAAAGTCACGCGGCCGCTGGGAGGATTTATTTTATGGGTGGAATTGCCGAAGTCGGTGAATGCGCTGCGGTTGTATCAACAAGCGCTCGAGGCCAAAATCAGCATCGTGCCGGGGCCGATTTTTTCAGCGAAGCAGCGGTATCAGAATTTCATCCGCATTAGCTGCGGCCATCCGTGGTCGATCGAGCTTGAGCAGGCGCTGGCAAAGTTGGGACAATTGGCATCTGAAATATAGCTTTGCTTGGAAATTTTTTGAATAAGAAAAGCCCGAGATTTATTTCTCGGCCTTTTTATTTTTTTAAAGCTGCCGCCGGACGAGCCGTCTGCCTTATTTCATCGGCATCACCGGCTTTGATGCTTCATTGCGTTTGCCGGAGATGCCGTCAAAAATTATTTTGATAATATAAATGCCGCTGCTAAAGATGCCGCCGCCGGCATTTTTCCCATCCCAATACAGAAAATGATAGCCGACCGCCATCTTGTCATCGCGCAGCCGCGTCACCTCTGTCCTTGCAGGTTGTAGATTTTCGCCAGCACGTGGCCGTTTTCCGGCAAATCCAAATTCAGCCGCGTGGAGATATTGAACGGGTTGGGATAATTTTGCGATAGCGGCGTGAATTGCTTGACGCTGGCGCCGGTGTTGGCGTTGGTTCGGCGGCCATAAAGGGACGAAATTCCTTGACGACTAAATTGGAATAGAGCGGCCCATCCCCATCGCTCATCGTCGGATATTGGTTATTTAAAAATCCTGTGACGAGATCGGCGCTCATCACTCATGCTGCTGGCGTCTTGCTATAAACTAATCTCTTGTAACTTAATGGCCTTGACATAGAATTCATCAGGCACGACGCCAGCGATATCTTTGAAATAGAATTTCGCAAATCCCTCTTTCCCCTCATAATTTAAAATACCAAAAAGTGCACCGTGATTTGCCTCCTGGGTAGAAGTGTAAATACTGGCCCACCAATTACCGCCCAATTCCTGATTGCGGACGTTTCTCCCGCCTAAACCGGAGACAAAGACGAAAGTCTTGCCTTCATCCTCAGACGTGACAGGATCATCAATAGATAGTGTTAAAGTGTCCGACGTGCTCGCCACCGTTTGGTTTTGGCAACTGTTGAGAAGATGAGTTCGGCTGTAAGTATGCTCATGGCCTGTTGCTATAATCGCACCACCTTTTCTTGATTCTTCATAAACTTCCCATCCCGTGGCGTCTGGTTTCCCACCAACCTGCATAAGCCGCATATTCTTGTGCCAACTGCTAATGCTCCAAATCGAATTATCTTCTGCAAGCTTGTCGCGAATATATTCTGCATGTCCAGAGCCGAACACATCTGGGCCGGTTAGAACGAAGAATATGCCATTGAATACAAATGAGGATTTCACCCCCAAATTCCCGTCCCAGGTTATTCCAAGCCGATTCATTCGCGATGCCATGAACTCTTGATAGCCAGCCGATCCGTAGAATCTATTCTCATCATGGTTTCCGACGGAGGCGAAATATGGAAAATCGGGCCCAAGTATGGCGTTGATTTGAGCCTCCCAGGCTGCCGGATTGTCCTGATACTCGAAATCCCCAGAGTGAACCACAGCATCCGCGCCTTCATTTTTGATCAGCTGCAAAACCGCCTGGGCGTCTTCTCCCAGCCCTTGATCGCCGATGAAAGCGACCATATAGTTGTCCGGTGTTTCCGCTGACGGCAAGCTTGCCGAGGTCACCTTTTGAATCTTGATTGTTGGTGTGCTATTGTGCTGATGGGGATCTCGTGCACCTGATTGGCGGCAAGAAATAATTTGCGCGCAGGGCAACAACCACAATAAAAGCATAAACGCGGCAGAAATGCACTTGTCTTTCATTTTCTCCTCTCCTGAAAACTAACGATCAGCCCAACGCGATTGCCGAAAATGTAAGGATGGGCGGACGAGCTTTTTGACGGCTGCCTGTACCTGTTCACGAGGGTACTGCTGACCGAGTAGCCGATGGCGCCGCCCACAATGACGTCGGCGCCCCAATGGTTGTGGCTTTCGAGACGCTGGAAGGCAACCGCGACCGCGACGGTATAGGCCGGAATCTTAATCCACCAGACGTCATATTGTTTGGCCAGCACCGTCATGATCGAGAAGGCGCTGCTGACGTGTCCGGAGGGCAATGAACGCCTTTCTTGCCTGACATTGAATTTAAGCCACGTAAACTCTAAGGGGCCTTCACCCGTGTAAGGTCGAGCTCTACCGAACACGCCTTTGCCGATCTGTGTAATTTTTCCCGTAATAAAAAAAGACTCGATCATGAGCCGAGTGGTTTGCAGGAGTTTTTTATCTTTAAAAATCAAACCACCGGCGAGCATGGCCACCGGCAAGCCAACCAGGATATATTTATTAGCCGAAGCGGAGAAGAGAAAACGTACAAAATATCCCCGCCGACAGTAGAAACGAATGACAAAATATTTCCGTCGGCGGTCGAAGCAGATAATTTGAGATGATTTTGTCTCGGCGGATATTGCAGCCCTTGTGCATGCCCGGTGTTCTGCAATGAAAGCATGCTCATACAAATGAAAAGCGCAACATGCATGTTGCGGCACATTTTCATATTGTTCAAAAAGGCTTCATCACCTTGTCGACCAATCCTGCAATTTAATGACATCGACTTTGACATAGAACTCATCCGGCACGATGCCGTTGATACTTTTGAAATAAAATTTCGCCAATCCTTCTTTTCCCTCATAATTAAAAATTCCAAAAAGGGCGCCGTAATTTGCCCCCTGGTTAGACGTGTAAATGCTGGCCCACCAATCACCGTCCAATTCCTGATCGCGGATGCTTTTCCCGCCTAAACCGGAGACAAAGACGAAAGTTCTGCCTTCGTCTTCCAACGTCTCGGGACGATCCGCAAAGAGCGCTAATGTGTCTGAGGTGCTCGCGACGGTTTGGTTTCGGCAATTGCTCAAAAGATGGGTTCGACTGTAGGAATGCTCGTGAGCCGTAGCGATAATCGCCCCGCCTTTGCGTGATTCTTCATACACTTCCCAGCCGGTATCGTTGCTTTTGCCTCCGACTTGCATGCGGCGCATATTCTTGTGCCAGCTACTGATGCGCCAAATCGAGTTATCTTCCGCGAGCCAGTCTCTTATATACTCGGCGTGGCCGGAGCCGAATACGCCAGGCGCCGTAAGAACGAAGAATAGGCCATTAAAGACGAATGAAGACTTCACGCCCAAATCTCCATCCCACGTTATGCCCAGCCGGTTCATTCTGGCTTCCATCAAATCTTGATACCCGCCGGATATGTAGAAACCTTTTTCGTCATGATTTCCGGCCGAGGCGAAATATGGAAAATCGGCTCCGAGTATATGGCTGATTTGCGCCTCCCAAGCTGCCGGATTGCCCTCGTAATCGAAATCGCCGGAATGCACCACCGCATTCGTCCCTTCATTTTTGATCAGCTCCAAAACTGCCAGAGCGTTCGCTTTCGGCCCTTGATCGCCAATGAAAGCGACCATAAAGTTATCTGGTGTTTTCGCTGCCGGCAATCTTGCTGAGAGCTCTTTTTTAATCCCGGCTGTTGTCCCATTGTTCCGAGAGGGTTCTCGCGCAACCAATTGGCAAGAAGTGATATAAGCGTTGGACAGCAGCAATAAGAAAAGCATTAGCGTGGCAGAATGGATTTTGTTTTTCATTTCAACACCCAACCCGGACAAGCCGGAACCAAACAGAAAAAACTGTTGTATCCGGATTTTACGAATCATCCGGATCAAAAACCTAAAAGCTTGAATCCGAACGATTCGGCAAATCCGAATACCATGAAAAAAACCTTTGCTTAACTTGCTCGGGCTTATCGCGCTCGTCGATTCTCCAACGATCTGGTTTTGGGATTGATCCACATAAAAATGGCGTTCAACAACAGGGTGCCGCCGGCGATCAGTCCCGCATCGACGACGGTGGCCGGCGTGTCGAATGAGCCAGC
>Ga0247727_10015032_pt1 | contig 12764 bp, 8 predicted proteins | sample WisWelCaveWW1625_FD_202498 | JGI IMG/M metagenome (GOLD analysis project Ga0247727, IMG submission 202498) | Biofilm microbial communities from Wishing Well Cave, Virginia, United States - WW16-25 | ecosystem: Environmental > Aquatic > Deep subsurface > Groundwater > Cave microbial mat | place...
CTGGTGGCAACCGACGCCGCCGGCGAAGGCATCAATCTGCAATTCTGCTGGTTGATGATCAATTATGACATCCCGTGGAATCCGGCGCGGCTGGAACAGCGCATGGGCCGCATTCACCGTTACGGCCAGCAGCACGATCCCGTCGTCATTCTCAACATCGTCGCGGGCAAAACGCGCGAAGGCGGCGTGTTGAAGACTCTGCTCGATAAGCTGGAGAAGATTCGCCAGGAGCTGCAATCGGATAAGGTCTTCGATGTCATCGGGCGCGTCTTCGAAGGCATTTCGATCAAACAGTACATGGAGCAGGTCGTCGAGGGCGACGCGGAGCAGGAGAAGATTGAGCGCGAGATCGAAGGTAAGCTGACCAAAGAACAGATTGAAGCTCTACAAGCGCGCGAGCGGCGTCTGTACGGCGACGGCGGCGACGTGAAGCGCGAACTGCCGCGGCTGCAAGCCAATCTGGAGCAGGAGCGCTATTACCGAATGCTGCCCGGATACGTGCGTCATTTCATCGAGCACGCGGCGCCGAGCCTCGACATCGGCATCAGCGGCGATCTCGCCGAATACTTTTCACTGCACGAGCTGAAAGCCGGCGCGCTCGACACTATCTGGCCGCTGTTGGAAGCCTATCCACCGGAAGCGCGCGAACGGCTCGCGGTCGAACGTCCGAGGGGCAAAGAACCTGCCGTTTTCCTTCATCCGGGCGAGCCGGTCTTTGATCGGCTGCGCGATTCCGTGCTCGCACGGTTTTCAGCCGAGGCGCTCAAAGGCAGCGTCTTTGTTGATCCGACAGCGCAGCAACCGTATCTCTTCCATCTGGCGCTGGTCTTGGCGAAACGTCAGGCCGATGCTTCGCTGCCTGCGCTGTCACGTGAAGAGACCGTGGCCTTCAAGCTGGTTGGAATCAAACAGGACGAAAGCGGCAGGGTCGAGGAATGCCCGGTCGAACATCTGCTATTGCTCCGAGGCGGGCCGGGAATTCCAGCCGCCGCTTACAGGCTGACAGCTATCGCACGCGAAATGCGCACCGGAGCGCATTCCTTCGCACTGAACAACATGGCCGAAGGGCTGGCCGATCAACAGCGCCGCAATCTGGAATCCACGCTGGCCGAGAGAGAGGATTTCGTCCGGCGCGGGTACGATCTTCAAGAAGCGGAGTTGGCCGGAGCGCGAACCCGCCTCAACGAGAAAGCCCGCGCTGGCAATACAGGCGCAAAAGCCGGATTGACCAGGATCAAAGATCGTCAGCGACGTCTCTCTGCGCTTCGCGACGGCGCGCTCGCCGTGCTGCGCCGCGAGCCGGAGTTGATCGTAGCGAGCGAGGTGGAGTTTCTGGCGCACGCGCTGGTCGTTCCGTCCAACGATCCTGAAGACCACAAACGGTTCGACGCCCGGATCGAAGCCGTCGCCGTCCACGAGGTGAGAACCTTCGAGGAAGCGCGCGGCGCCCGCATTCGGGATGTCTCAACGCCCGTGCTGGCGCAAACGGCAGGCTTGCCGGAATGGCCGGGCTTCGATCTGCTCTCGAACCATCCCTCGGGCGAAGAGCGCGCCATCGAAGTGAAAGGTCGCGCCGGCGTCGGCGATATAGAGCTGACCGAGAATGAATGGGTCAAAGCGTGCAACCTGCGCGATCGCTACTGGCTGTATGTAGTTTACGATTGCGCGACGCCGAATCCGCGCTTGCTTCGGATTCAGGATCCATTCAGAGCGTTGATTGTACGCGCGAAGAGTGGGGTGGTCATAAGCGAGCAAGAGATATTCGAGGCGGCGGACGTGAAATGGTGAGATACTGAAATGCAAAGTGGACAATTACAGCTTACAGAACTTATCGAGAAGATTCAGAGACACAACGAGGCATCCTACCGAATAGTCCTGAAGAAAGCAGAAGAGACGTATTTACTTCTCACTGCGCTCGTGGATATTTTTCCCGAATCGCCAGCTCCGGATTGGTCTCTTGCTGATTACGGTCGCTATGTTTTTCTTGCCGGGAAAACATCGGGGAATGATCTCTGTCAATGGATTCACGAACAGCGCGGGCAGTCAGGCGATTACGTTTTTAGTATTCCTGATATGTTTCCAACCGCCAATTGGAATTGGATTCCTAGCCATACATGTTATGGAGGTGTCACCACATTGCCGATCCCGCATACTCGCTATGAGTTGTCTTCGCCGACTTCACCTGTTCGGGAGAATGGTTCTGCGTTTCTGATCGGCGAGAACTGTCCGTCTTTCTCCAACTTTGACATGGCCGTATTCAGGTTCCTGTACGACGCCGAGTGGCAGCCAGGACAGGGAGTGGGTATGCTCTGGCTCATTCGCGTTGCCCATACGGATGCCTGGATAGAACGTCTCAAGCTCTCTCCAAGTTCGGTTTCAGTGACCATTGCCGGAAACAATGTGAAAGACTCACGGCTTGAAGTCATCGGTTCAATTGGCAACGATTTCGCTCAGAGATTGACAGAGGCCGGAACTATCGAATGCCCTTTTCCACAAGGATTGCCATCGCGTTTGCGCTTGATGCTTTCACGAAATCGCACCTGCCTGGATTATCGTGATCTTGAATTGCAAGGACGGTCATCCAGCACCTGGGACAATATAGATGAAGAGCAACCCGCCGACCTTAGCGAGCAGATTCAAGGATTGATTTATCGTGGAGAGAACGAATCAGTGGAATTCAAGCAGCAGATCCCGCCTAACAAAGATAAATTCCTTAAGACGGTGGCCGCGTTCGCAAACGGAGTCGGCGGCGTGATTCTGATCGGAGTTGACGACGACAGCGGGGCTATTGTTGGCATCACTGGTGACGTGCCCAAAATGAAGGACGATATCTTTAGGATGATTCGCAGCAGTGTTGTCCCAGAGCCAAAGGTACGGATAGAAGATTGCACCATTGACGCAAAAACAGTCATTGCGCTTTATGTAGAGCAGGGCGACAAACATCCTTACGGAATCAATCCCGCCAAGCCAGTTTTTTATGTCAGGCGCGGAGCAAACTCGTTTCCAGCCTTGCAGGGAGAGATTCGCAACCTGGTTCGAGGCAATCGTAACGCGGCTCTCTCCCCGTATAATCGTCTGCTTTCAGGGGGAGAATATTGATCCATGACAAATCACCCTCGTCTGATCGAAGTAGCCTTCCCACTCAAACAAGCCTCACTCGATTCCGTTCACGAAAAGAACGTCAGGCACGGCCATATCTCGACGTTGCACATTTGGCCGGCGCGGCGGCCGTTGGCGGCGAGCCGCGCGGCGCTGATTGCCACGTTGCTGCCCGATCCGGGAAATGCCGAAGAGCGGCAGCAGATGCTGGAGCGGCTCGCCGGTAAGGTCGTCAAAACTGTCAAAACCAAAAAGAAGAATGGCAAGGTCGAGGAGGCCATCGTCGAAGAGACTGAAGGCGGCATCCTGCATTGGGGGCGCGAATCGGGACCGGACCTGGAATGGTTTCGACAGAAGATTCGAGAAGCATACGGAGGGCGCGCCCCCAAAGTACTCGATCCGTTTGCGGGCGGCGGCGCGATTCCGCTCGAAGCGATGCGGCTCGGTTGCGAAGTTACGGCCAATGACCTCAATCCCGTCGCATGGTTCATCCTCAAATGCACGCTCGAATATCCGCAGCGGCTGGCAGGACAGAAACGGCCATTGCCGAAGTTCGCGCTCGAATCACCGGAGTTCATGGAGATGTTCTTCAAAGGCACAAGCAAGCCGACGAAGAATCAGCTAGCCACCAAGCTAAAAGCCGTGCAACAGGGGCTCTTTCCACCGCCCGATGTGGATCTGGCCTGGCACGTGCGCGCGTGGGGTTGGTGGGTGCTGCAACAGGCGCGCAAAGACCTGGCGCAGTTCTATCCGACCTACGCCGAGTTCGAGCCTCTCGATCAGAAGTTCGGCGAGTTCGATCCGCGCCCGCCACAGATTGTGCCGCTCGACGACGACACCAAACCGAATGTCGCCGAGCTCAATGCTGATTTCGATCAGGCGTATCTGCACAATCCGAAAAATCCGCGCTGGATTGCCAAACCGACGGTCGCTTACCTGTGGGCGCGCACGGTGACGTGCAAGAACTGTCGTGCGATGGTGCCGCTGCTCAAGACCCGCTGGCTCTGCAAGAAAGAGAACAAGCGCGTTTTGCTGACGATGATGCCGAAGCCAGACAAAACAGGTGTCGTATTCGGTGTGCAGAGCGACGTTCCAATTGTTGGCGGCAACGCAGCGCAGCGGCGCGAATACGACAAGGGCGTTGGTGCAGGTACGATGTCGCGTTCCGGTGCGATATGTCCGTGTTGTGTCGGAATAATGACTTCAGAAGATATGCGCCTTGAAGCTGTGGCAGGACGGTTGAGTGCAATGATGACGGCGGTAGTTGTGGACGGCTCTATTGGCAAAGAATACCGGCTACCTACTAATGAGGAACGAGTGTTATCAGAGCAAGCGGAACATGAACTCAGAGAGCTTTTTACTGCGCTCCCGTTCGGCTTGCCCACTGAGCCAGTTCCTCGAGGAGGGAGCCGCAAAGGCGGTGGATCACCTTTCACAGTTCATCTGTACGGCCTTGATGAGTGGCACAAGTTATTCACATCGCGCCAACTTCTTACTCTGGGAATCTTCATCAAACATACGCGAAATGCACGTAAAGCGATTGCCGCTGAAGGGTATCAGCTTGAATGGGTGGAAGCTATAGAGGCTGAATTAGCCATTGGTGTAGACAAGCTTGCGGATCGCCAGTCAGTCCTCTGTAGATGGGATATGGGATACTCAAAAGTAAATAGCACATTCACCAGATTTGCCTTACCGATACTTTGGGACTATTGCGAAGGCAATCCATTGTCGGCCTCTACCGGCAACTACCTGTCCTGCATAGAGTGGGTTGCGGAAGTAACTGATCATGCTTCAAACACGCGCAGTGAAACCAGCATTTCACGGGTACTACAGCGGTTTTCGCTCGAATAAGAATAGGAAGGCTCAGAAAGCCTATGGATATTGGGCGAAAATTTAAGACCGACTTCTCATTCGAGCGAAAACCGCTGTAAGGGATTCGGCAACTCGTAGTGACTCTATTGGAGCACAAGATGTAATAATTACAGACCCGCCTTACTATGATGCTATCCCGTATGCAGACTTGATGGATTTCTTTTATATCTGGCTGCGTCGAACATTACACGGCCTTACACCAGAGCTGGACTCTGTTTTTAGTGAGTCACTCGCACCTAAATGGGATCATACGAATAACGATGGTGAACTGATTGATGATGCTAGCAGGCACAATGGTGATAAGGAGAAATCGAAGGCAACCTACGAAGACGGTATGTTTCGTGCTTTCCAAGCCTGTCATCAAATACTCGAACCTGATGGAAGGCTCGTCATAGTCTTTGCTCACAAACATCCCGATGCTTGGGAAACGCTTGTTTCTGCGATCATCCGCGCAGGGTTTGTCGTTGATGGAAGCTGGCCGATCCAAACAGAAATGGGGAATCGTAGCCGAGCGCATGGATCTGCTGCACTTTCATCTTCAGTCTGGCTCGTCTGCAAGAAACGACCTGAAATTGCCCGGCCCGGCTGGGACAATCGCGTGCTGGACGAGATGCGCGAGAAGATCGCCGTGCGGTTGCGCGATTTCTGGGATGCGGGGATTCGAGGGCCGGATTTTGTGTGGGCGGCGACGGGGCCTGCGCTCGAAGCCTACTCGCAGCATCCCGTTGTCAAGAGGGCCAACGCGCCGGGCGAATTGATGACGGTTCCGGAATTCCTGCGACACGTCCGCCGCATCGTCGTGGATTTCGTCGTCGGGCGCGTGCTGACGCAGAACGGCGCGGCCAATGATGTGAGCGGGTTGGATGACGTGACGACCTACTACCTGCTGCATCGTCACGATTTCGGAATGAACGACGCGCCGAGCGGAGCGTGCATTCTCTACGCTGTCTCCTGCGGCCTATCAGACAGCGCGCTGGCCGATCAATTCGATATCCTGATTCGCACCGGCGGCCAATCGGCGGACGATGACGAAGAGGAGGAAGACGAGGCCGAGAGTGACGGCGACGGCGAAAGCAAGGTGGAAGAAGGCAAGGGCAGTAAGGTGAAGCTGAAACCCTGGCAGCTGCGCAAGCGCAAAGGGATGGGCTACGAAGCCGTCGGCAATCGCCCGATCCCGCTGATTGATCAGATCCACCGGTTGATGCATCTGTGGCGCGCGGGTGATGTGGTGAAAGTGGACGATTACCTGGATGCGCGCGGGCTGCGCCGGAACGCGCTCTTCCATCAATTGCTGCAGGCGCTGATCGAATTGTCACCAAGGGGGGGCGAAGATCGCTCACTGCTCGAAAGCATCAGCAATCACGTGGCGGCGCTGGGCACAGCGGCATCTCCGCGCGGGGATGTGTTGTTCGAGAAGTGATTTTGAACTTCCGGGCTATTGCAATGGAAGGGGTAGTCGAGGCGAACAAGGAAGCCCACACTATTAACCCCTAGGGTTAATAGTGTTTGACTAAAGCATCAATCGTGGATATTATCTTCAAAACGACGCAGCTTCAGGAGGAATGCAATGACGCGAAACTTTTACAAAGAAAGCACGGACCCGAACGAGCCACGCGGCTCAGAAGGCGGTTGGATGAGCTGCGCGCGACAAACAATCTGGAGGAGATGCGTTCTTTGCCTCAGGCGCGGTGCCACGAATTGCGCGGAGATCGCGATGGGCAGCTTTCACTGGATTTGGATCACCCGTACCGATTGATTATTCAACCTGCCAACGGCCCGATCCCACTGAAGTCTGATGGCGGCCTGGATTGGGCGCAAGTTACCGCAGTCTTAATCGTCGAGGTCGCAGACACGCATGGCTAGAAAGATCAAAAATCAGTACGAACCGGATTTCGTCTCACCGCCCGGAGAGACGCTGCTTGAAACTCTTGACGCTCTCGGCATGTCGCAAGCGCAACTTGCAGAGCGCACGGGCAGGCCGAAGAAGACCATCAACGAGATCGTCAAAGGCAAAGCCGCCATCACTCCGGAGACGGCCCTGCAGTTTGAGCGCGTGCTGGGCGTTCCGGCGAGCTTCTGGAACAAGCGCGAATACCATTACCGCGAATTCCTGGCGCGTGAAGAAGAGAGAGAGAGATTGGCGAAGCAGACCGCGTGGCTGAAAAAGCTGCCGGTCAAAGCAATGGTGAAGCTGGGTTGGGTGCTGGCCGCCAGCGATCCGGTGACGCAGCTTCAGCATGTGCTCAATTTTTTCGGCGTGGCGTCGCCTCAGGAATGGCGGGGATTGTGGAACGGGTCGCAGCCCGCGTTTCGTCGCTCATTGGCGTTCGAGAGTGATCCTGGCGCGGTAGCGGCATGGCTTCGCAAGGGCGAACTGGAAGCGCAACAGATCATCTGTGCGCAGTATGATGAGGCGCGCTTCAAAGATGTTTTGACGGAAGTCAAGACGCTGACGACGACCACGCCGGAGCACTTTGAACCCAAACTGGTGCGGCTGTGCGCGTCGGCGGGCGTGGCGGTGGTCTTTATTCCGGAATTGCCTGGAACTCGCGTCTGCGGCGCAACCCGATGGTTGATGTCGGTGAAAGCTTTAATCCAGCTCAGTCTGCGGTACAAAACCGACGACCATCTCTGGTTCACCTTTTTCCATGAAGCGGGACATATTTTGCTGCACGGTAAGAGCAGGCTCTTCCTCGAAGAAGAGAACAACCGCGACGGGGAGGAAGAAGAAGCCAATCAATTCGCGGCGAATTTGCTGATTCCGGCAACCGCACTGCGATACTTTTGCGCTCAAGGGGATCGCAGCCTGGCAGCAATTCAGCGTTTTGCCCTCGCACATGGCATATCTCCGGGTATCGTCGTCGGCAGGCTTCAGCACGAGGGTTTTCTGCCGCACAGTCATGGCAATAAGTTGAAGATGCGTTTCCGGTGGGCCGAAGCAAAGTAAGCGGTCATTCGGCACACAAAACCATTGATCGGCGCCCCGATGTGAATTTTCAGAAAGTGCAGGAATTATTGAATGGGTAAACTGGCTTGGACGCTGTGGCACGAGGTGGTGAAACTTCGTGAGGATTTGAAAACGGGCGAACTGTCGTTGGCGGTCTTTGCCGCCGATCTCTACGACGTGGTGATGGGCAAGGCGCGGCCCGTCTATCAGGAGCCGCGAGAATTTTTTGCGCTGACCTATCCCACCTTCAATCTGCGCGAGCTGGCGAAAGATGTCGTCAGGCGGCTGGCAGGCAAAAGCGACAAGGCGATCCGCCAACTCGAGCTGACCTACGGCGGCGGCAAAACACACACGTTGATCACGCTCTATCATCTGGTGAACAATCCAGCGTCGCTGCCGCAACTTCCCGCCGTGGACGAATTCGTCACGCACATTGGAATGCGCCCGCCGTGCGCCCGCGTGGCTGTGCTCTCGTTCGACAAGCTCGATGTCGAGAAGGGAATGGAAGTGCGTGGGCCGGAAGGCGAAACGCGCTGGATCAAACATCCCTGGAGTGTGATCGCCTTTCAGATCGCCGGCGCGGACGGATTGCGGCTGCTCAACGCCGAGGGAAAGGACGAAGAACGCGCCAGCGCGCCAGCGGAGAACCTGCTGGTCGAGCTGCTCTCGCTGCCTGGCAAGCAAGACCTTTCGACGCTGATCCTGATAGATGAAGTGTTGATGTACGTTCGTGAAAAGGTCGGCTTCGATCCGGCGTGGCGTAGTCGCATCGTCAACTTCTTTCAGTATCTGACGCAGGCCGTGACCAAGGTTGACCGCTGCGCAATGGTCGCGTCGTTGCTGGCCACTGATCCTGGCAAGAGCGATACACTGGGCAAAGAGATCACGAGCGAATTGTACGCGATCTTCCGGCGAGAGCGCGAAGAAGGCGTGCAGCCGGTGGTCAAAGAGGATGTGGCCGAAGTCTTGCGCCGGCGATTCTTCACGCCTGATTCGATACGTGACCGAGAATCCTTCCGCCCGCACGTCGTCGCCGCACTCAAAGGCATTGCCGAATTGGATGAACAGACACGCAAAGACGGGCAGTCCGCCGAGGAACGATTCCTCAAAAGCTATCCCTTTCATCCCGACCTGACCGACATCTTCTACACCAAGTGGACGAACCTCGAAGGCTTCCAACGTACACGTGGCGTGCTGCGAACATTCGCCCTGGCATTGCGCGGGGCGGAGAAGTGGGACGAGTGCCCATTGATCGCGGCCAATGTTTTTTTGAGCGAGCCGGGCAAATCGGAACTATCCGAAGCCGCGCGCGAGCTGACCAACATCGCCACGACAGAAGAGTATGAGGGCAAGAGGCAGGAGTGGACGAGCATTTTGCAAGGCGAACTGGCAAAAGCCCGCGAGATCGAGCAAGAGACCTCTGGGATGAAGTGGCGCGAGATCGAGCAGGCGGTCTTCGCAACTTTTCTGCACTCGCAACCTATCGGGCAGAAGGCTCTCGCGCGCGATCTGTTCCTGCTGCTCAGCGCAACCAGACCCGACAGGATTGATCTGGAGAAAGCATTGCGCCGTTGGACGGAAGTCTCGTGGTTCCTCGACGAAGGTGAGATCAACAGCGGCGAGACGGGCGCCAACGGACAGAAGACCCTTCCGAAAGCATGGCGGCTGGGATCGAAGCCGAACCTGAAACAGATGCACCACGACGCCTGCCTGCGCGTCGGGCCGGAGCTGGTGCAGCACAAATTGATCGAAGAGATCGGCAAGCTGAAGAGTTTGACGAGCGGGGCCGCCGCCGCTGGCGCAAAAGTGCATACGCTGCCCAACTCGCCGCGCGACATCGAGGATGACGGCGAGTTTCATTATGCTGTGCTGAGGCCGAACGCTGCCTCTGATTCCGGCAAGCCGGGCGCGGAGGCGAAACGCTTCCTCGACGAGACGACCAACTCCGATCGTCCGCGCGTTCATCGCAACGCCGTCGTGCTCGCGGCGCCTTCGCGTGACGGACTCGACGCGGCGCGAAACCGGATTCGTGAATATCTGGGGTGGGAAGAGGTGCGCGAACAATTACGGAACCAAGAGGTAGACCCGCTACGTGTCAGTACGCTCTCGGTTAATCTGGATGAGGCGCGAAAGAAGGTTCCGGAAGCCATCAAACAGGCCTACTGCATTGTCGTGACGGTCTCAGACAAAAACGAGGCGCAGGCCTTCAAGCTGACTGTCGAAGGATCGTCATTATTCGAGCAGATCAAGGCGGACAGTCGGTCGAGAATCTCCGACGTGGCGATCAATGCCGAAGCGCTGTTGCCGGATGGGCCATACGATTTCTGGCGAGCAGGCGAAACATCCCGGCGCGTGAAAGACCTGGTTGGCGCTTTTGCGCAATTCGCGCATCTGCCGAAGATGCTCAATCGCAAGGCGATTCTCGATACGTTGGTGCAGGGATGCGTGGGAGGCCGTTTCGTGCTGCAACTCGCGCGGGCGGATCACTCCGTGAAGACCTTCTGGCGGCAGGCGCCGGATGATGTCTCACTCAAAGAACCGAGTCTTGAAGTCGTTTTACCGGAAGCGGCAGCGTTGTCGAACGTGCCCATAACCCTATTGGCGCCGGGCATGCTGCCGGGTTTGTGGGAGAAGCCGGAGATCACGGTTCGAGAGGTGAAGAAATATTTCTCCGGCAATCATGTCGTAAAGATCAAACGGGAAGGCTACGACGAGCCGATCACCATTCCCAAGGCCGAAGCAGCGGCCATTGATGAAGCCGTCAGCGCCGCCGTCAAGGAAGGGAAGCTCTGGCTGACGGCTGGAACTGCGAGCCTGTTAGCCGAAGAAGTGCCGCCGGGTTTGGTGACGGATGATGTCGTGCTGCAAGCGCCGCCGGCGAGCATCCCACCACTGGAACTGCTGCCGGATAATTTGCTGCACGCCTGGAATGACGGCGTGGCAACCGCATCGGCGATTGCAACGGCTCTTTCCGCGAATGCAGGCAAGACGCTGCCGTGGTCTGTGGTGAGAGACGCATTGGATGGGGCTTTTCGTGCACGGCTGCTGGCGCGAGAGTCCGATGGAACGGGTTGGCCTTGCGCTTACGCGGATGCTCACCACATCAAGGTCAGAGTGCCGGCGATCACGCCTCCCCAGCCAGTCGGTTTTCCTGATCCCATCCCCGCCACAACAAGCAAAAGCGTTCGCATTGGCCAGGCCGAACTCAAGTCGAACGAAATTCAGGACCTCGCGGAAGTCGTCCATGAAATCGTTTCCGCTGCTGCGGGATATGATTTGAAGTTCGTGGTCAGGGTCGAGCTTGGCGGAGACAATCCAGCGCCGGAGGATGTCGTAGAACGTGTGAATGCAATCCTGGAGGGGATTTCAGGAGAGATTCAATTGCGGTGAAAAGCATTTTCCTCACGAAGATGTGCAACGGTGGTAGGACTGTTCGGTGATGCGGTCTGAGATAGGGCGATTCTGAAGGGATTAGCTCGGCAGAAGATAGACCTTCACAGTTGGCGCATTGTTGGCGGCCACGTTCACCACTCGTTTATCGAAGGTCAAAAACTCTGCTGGGCCGCTCCTGGCCAACTCCTCAGTCAACGCAAGGTAAAAACCGTCTGCGGAGTGAAGGCAACTGTAGCCACGACGAATCTCTTCAGCGCGAGCGTACAAAGCAGCATCTCCCATTGGTGGCGGGGAAATCGCGGGTAAATAACTCAGATTGAAGTCTTCGACCGCTTTCTTATGATTGGCGGCGTCTATGGTTCCGTCGTAAAGCTTTCGGCAGAGGGCAAACAACACTTCTGTAAGAATCACACTCGGCGCATAGAAGGCCCAATTCCTTGCAGTGTAATCTGCAAGTGCAGCCCCGGCCGTAGCTTCGCTCGGCTCTTTGGAGCAGATGGAAATGAAAATGTTTGCGTCAATGACGACAACGCCGGGGTTATTCTGTGTCGGTTGGCTCATAGCCATACATTGCTCCCGCTCGGCCTTCTCTGATTATCTGTAGAGTTGCTTCGGTCGAACCGCTGACCGGCATATCTTTCAATCTCTCTGCACTGTTTTGAAGAGCGGCAAACATTGCTTCATTACGTGGCGGCGTATCTTCGCGGACTTCGGCAAGCGCCAACTCTTGAGGCTTTTCACTCAGTCCCAGTACCTGGCGCAAGTAGTCGTTGACCGACAGGCCGCGCGCTGTGGCCTGAGCAATGATGGCTCGCGCAATATCAGGCGCGATTTGTTCATTTAGGATTGCATTCATATGTTTCGCCTCTCTTCTTACAGCGGTTTTCAGATGGGCGCGACCGCGCAACGTAGGGGCAGACCTGCGTGTCTGCCCCGGTGGCAGCAGACGGAATCAAGGACGTCAAACCCAACCGGGGCAGACACGCAGGTCTGCCCCTACGTTGCGCGTGATTGCCGCAGGACGCACTCAAATGCAAACCGCTGTAAGATAACCCGTTTGTCATCCGGTCGGCAATGAAAAGGAGGGGGCCGCAGGGTGCATTAGAACAACGTATGCAAGAAAGAGCGAAGAAAAAACCGCGTCGCGACTTTGGATGGCAGGATTTGGAGGCAGTGCCGCCGGGATACTGGCTGGGTGTATGTCAGGGAAGAGAGGCGGTCGAGCATTTGCTGAGGGTGGAAACTATAGATGATCTGCCGGCGGCGATTGAACAGTTTCCGATCCTGTTTCTTTCGACATTCCCTGCAAGTCTGGATCACCTCGGTCAGAGCGAGCCGACCGCGGCGGCCCGGGAAGAGATCGAGAAGAGAGCCGATTTCCTGCGGAGCGCTCAGCGGATGTTCTCTGAGCAGAGACCGATGGAGTTGGCCGGGGCGCTGGCTGGTCTCGCCT
>Ga0247727_10015033_pt1 | contig 12761 bp, 7 predicted proteins | sample WisWelCaveWW1625_FD_202498 | JGI IMG/M metagenome (GOLD analysis project Ga0247727, IMG submission 202498) | Biofilm microbial communities from Wishing Well Cave, Virginia, United States - WW16-25 | ecosystem: Environmental > Aquatic > Deep subsurface > Groundwater > Cave microbial mat | place...
TGATAATCTCAAGTGCCCCGCCGATTTGCTCAGTGCGCTCCCGGAGGCTTTTCAGGCCCTGCCCCTTTTTTACTGTTCTCTCATCAAAGCCGATGCCGTTGTCGAGAATCGTGACGTGGAATGCATGTTGCTCTGTTCTTGCTGTGATGTCCACCCGGGTGGCTTTTGCATGCTTTACGATGTTGTTCAGTGTCTCCTGGTAGATGAGAATAAGATTGCGTCTGAACTCCATGTCCAGGACCGGTAACTCGTCGCTGTCATCAACGTTCAACGTGTAGTTGATGTTCACGAGTAACTTCGAAGCACAGTCTTCCATTCGTCCGATGATGTCATCGATTCTGTCGTGCTCCGGGTTCAGCATCCAGACGATGTCCCTCAACGCATTTGCTGTATGATGCGCATCGAGTGTTGCAGTTGAAAGATGCTCGCGTTCTTTTTTCCAGTTCTCTGTGAGATGCCTTCGGACGAACTCGATCCTCAATGCCATGCTGCTCAAGCTGGCTCCGATGTCGTCATGCAAGTCTCTGGCAATCTTGAGACGCATTTGCCTTATCTGTTGTAACTGCGACACGCGATAACCGTTCGCTGTAGTAAGCAGGCCTATAAACATGACCACCATGAGCCCCCTAAACCATGCCGTTTGCCAAGAGGGTGGAGTGATGATGAACGGAATCGCAGTCTGGCAGAGGAGCAATCCAGCGAGAAGTACTGTTCGAGTGTGGACGCTCATGCTCAGTTTCCTTGAAATAGCATCGAATGAGTTGTTCAGGTTCGTTTTTGTCTTCATTGCTGAGAATATGCTGCACGAGAATTACTGTCACTGGATCAAGCAACATCGACTTCGGTTTCAAGCAGGAGCTCGTCAATCATGATTCGAACGTTGCCGAAGGGCGTTTCCACAGCATCAATGCGCCAGCAGCCCATCACCTGATCACCCGTTCTTTCACACTTGGCTCTGGTTTCCAAAAGTTGCCTGTATGACACGGGGGAGATTGAAATTGTCTCTGGTGAGGCTCCGGTTCGGTCGAAGTAAAGCTTTACCTCTGTGTCGATGGCCTCGATAAGGGCGTATACCTGGTTCATTGCTTCACCATATTCCGGGCTTATGGAACGTCATAGCTCATCAGTTCCCACGTAGAGGGCCGACCAGATTGAGTCTCCAACTGAGTCATCTTGACAATCCCAACATGAGGAACGAGCCAGGAATATGCTCCCGAACTTTCTATGATCTGGAAGCAGGACGGAAAATTCCCGGCAGGAACTGTCGCTGAGCCGACCCTTACCACAGTGCTGTTACCACCCTCAGGAATCGGCCATCGCTCACCAGCTTGCAGGGGGAACACATATGTCGTTGGTATGTATTCGCCTTCCGAATAGGAGATCGTCATCGTATCGCCCGAGGCGGAACAATACGCCGTTTTAACCGAATAGCCGTCATTAATTTGCCAAATCCAGACAGCGGCACCGTCTATTTTACCCGCAACCGTCACGACAACCGTGCTACTTTTTAGGTTATCAGAAACAGAATACGTCCATCTCGTACCGATTTCATACGGGAAATCGTCCATGTTGAAATTCGACACCTGGGATTCAGTTCCCAGGTCTGTGCAGGACACTATAAGCGCCAGCAGACAGAACCCCGCGGCGAGTGTTGATATATTGGTTTTCATTTTTGCTTCCTCTCTACTTTCTTATCGTGGACCGTTGGTGGATTGAATAGCCTTAGCTTACTCACACAGTGTACCACAGGCCATGAGCTGCCCGTAATCTATTACTGCGGAATGTGTTGCGCTGGAAAAGACGGTGAGGAGGGAAAGTAGGTGAGGTTATGGTTTTGTGTATGTGACTAGGCCAAAAAACGCCTCCAACAGCATCACAAGGCCGATTGATCCTTAGAATCCATCAGAAAAAGGGAAGAACGAGAGGAGTTACAATTTTGTATATCACTTACAAACTTGTATAACTACGGAAGGATGGCATCGGGCGAACTGACCGGTCATCAACTACTGATTTCCAATTCCTTGATAAGTCGGCTCAGATATGTTGGCTGAATGTGAAGCATCTCGGCAACTCGCTTCTGTACACCACCAGCTTGCTTGAGGATAGTGGCTATGTAGTGCTTCTTAAGTTCTCTGACTGCTTGATCCCATGGCCTAGGGGCGAATAGACCCTCATTTTTGTCTGTTGCTTTCGCACTACCAGAACGTCCGAACAAGCCGGGTTCAAACCATTCACCCAGTTGAAGGTGCTCACCTGGACTGGTTATCAGTGCCCGCTCAATCAGGTTTTCCAGCTCTCGAATATTTCCAGGCCACTCATAGGCGCGCAGAGCAACCATCACTTCCGGGAAAACCTTCTCTACTTTCTTCCCCAGCCTTGCCCCGTGCTTCTTGATGAAATGTCGAACCAAGAGAGGGATATCATCTTTGCGCTCCCGGAGCGGAGGGCACGTAATCGGGAAAACGTTCAACCGGTAGTACAGATCCCCGCGGAACTTTCCCTCTCCCACTTCTTTCGCGAGATCATGGTTCGTGGCAGCGATAACACGAGTATCGATCTTGATCGTGTCATGACTCCCCAAACGCTCGATCTCTCCTTCCTGCAGAACGCGCAGAAGTTTCGCCTGCAAGCACAGAGGTAGATCACCAACTTCGTCCAAGAAAATCGTCCCGCCGCTTGCCAGCTCAAAACGACCGATCTTGAGATCACTCGCCCCAGTGAAAGCTCCTTTCTCATGACCAAACAACTCACTTTCTATGAGATTTTCCGGCAGAGTTGCACAGTTGACCTTGACAAGAGGCCTATCTTTCCGGGAACTGATATTGTGTAATGCTCGAGCGAGCAGTTCCTTTCCCGTGCCGGTTTCCCCAAGAATCAGAACAGCAACATCGGTCGACCCAGCCTGTTCCACCTGGTGCAAGACCTCAGTGAGCACCCTGCTTTGACTAACGATTTCCTCGAAATTGTGTTCAACCTTGATTTCTTCCTGCAGATAAACATTCTCGGCCTGTAGGCGGTTTTTCAGCTCCTTCACCTCGCTCAGTGCATTCTTCAGATCTTCTTCCATCCCTTTTCGTGAGGTGATGTCCGTCGAAATTCCACAAAGCAGGTTGGGAGCGCCGTTAGAACCGGCCAATGGAAATTTCAGCGAAATATAGGAATGCAGACTACCATCCTCATGAACTGCGGTCTCCTCCGATTCCAGGGCCTTACCGCATCGGAGCACTTCAAGATCGTTGGCTCGAAACACATCGGCAATCTTTTTTGAAAACAATTCATGATCTGTCTTTCCAATGATTCCCTTCCGCGCAAGTCTGAATATCGTCTCGAATCGATTATTCACAAGAACATAGCGGCCGTTTCGATCCTTTACATATATCACAGCTGTCGCATGGTCCATGATCCCCTGAAGGAGTCGCTGACTCTCGCGTAGCTCAGCGGTCCGTTCCTCGACAAGTTCTTCCAGCTGTTCTTTATGCTGCTGTAGCTCAGCCTCAACGCCTTTCCGGACGATTATTTCCTGTTCCAACGCCTTGGTCTGCTCCTCAATTCGCTTGCGATCCCAGGTACGAAAAACGATCGCCACTATGATCAGAAAGCTGATCAAATAAATGAAGACGAGGACCTGGGTCAGATTCGCATAGGTCACACCGGGAATGAGCAACGGAAGAGACAGGACACCCGCCACAATAGCGGAGAACACAATGACAAAGCCCCTCACAGGCAACCACAGACCACTGAGCAACAGAGACATGCACAACCACTTGAGCGCATCGTTCGGATCCAACCCAAGCAGTGTGTTCGCAAAAGGAATGCTTGCCACGACGAGAATCGTGAAACCTCCCTTCAACCAATAATATCCTGTCCACCTCAGAGCGTAGACCAGGATGAAAACCATGGCGGCAAACCCGTTCGTGATTCGTCGGATCTCAGGAGCGTGAGGATTAAGCGCCATCATCGCAAGAGCTGAAAAGCTAAGCAACAGAAATGCAGAGAGCATCTGTCCCTGCAATTGTTGATCCGCTGGCAACGTAACTCGGGACGGATCGAGAAGAGCTTTCCGAAATCCCTGCCATATGGAGCGGAGTTTCGAACTCACGTTTTTCTCTTCCATTGAACAATCTCCTTCTTGGCAAGGCGCGCTGCCTTTTTCCCCCATAACAATTTGCGCGCGATCTTGCGATTGACCTGGTGCAATCGTGATAGACTCATTTTGATGATGATAAGAGGATTCCGGCTGTGCTAGTGCTCCAAAAGTGGAAGGATAGTTACTCGTCTGCCGTAGTTCAGTGAGGAGAGATGGGGGCGTTGACAAGCAGGAAATCGAGCACAATTCAGCGCTCTCAGGTCCTAACACGTGAACCATGGCAACTCACGAGCCAGCCACCCGGTCCACAATTGTCCCCCACGGTGAACTTAACCAAGGAAAAACTGAGAATCAAGGGATGTCTTCGAATGATGAAACCATTTGATAATCCTTGATTATCCGGCTCCATCGTGTTATAATATCGGACAGGCTACTGGACTTCCAAGACCACCCAAGCCCCCTGCTTGAGAAAAAAAAGGACCCTTCCCGATGATACGCTTAATGACTCTCCTCCGTCTCACATTACTTGGAACCGTTGTCTTCGGAACGAAGGCAGCTGCCCAACCCTGGATGGAAAACGTTCCACCAATCGAGAAGGAGAATTTCTATTCAGTCCAGAACGCGTTCAACGAGTACTGGAAGGATCGTGACATCAAGGAAAAGGGAAAAGGATGGAAACCGTTCAAACGATGGGAGTGGTTCTGGGAGCCGCGAGTTTTCCCCTCTGGAACAATGCCGGACCGAATGCAGCTCTACACCGAGTACCAGAAAGGTCTTGAGCGAAGAAACCAACAGAATCCATCCGGATCGTCGTTGGCAAACTGGACGGAGATGGGTCCGTCATCGGCACCGGGCGGCTACTATGGCATCGGCAGGCTGAATTGCGTGCGGACGGATCCGGACGACGTCAATACCATCTGGGTTGGCGCCGCCGCCGGCGGACTGTGGAAATCAACCGACGCCGGAGTGACCTGGTCCAGCAACACCGATGAGCTCCCCTCGCTTGGCGTCACCGACATTGCCATCGATCCTTCAAACAACGACATCATGTACATCGCTACAGGCGACGGCGACGCCTCAGACGACTACAGTGTCGGCGTGTTGAAGTCGACTGATGCGGGACTGACATGGGCAACCACCGGGTTGAACTGGACAACCTCACAGGCAAGTCTGTTAAGCAGACTCCTCATTCGACCCGATGATCCGAACACTCTTATTGCAGCTGGAAATGGGATCTACAAGACAACTGATGCTGGTGCGACATGGGTGCAAACGAGCTTCACAAGAATTCATGATATGGAGTTCAAGCCCGGCGGTCCAGGCACCATCTATGCCTCAGGAGCGAGCAGCAATGTGTTCCGATCAACCGACGGAGGTACGACCTGGACTTCGATAACAAGCGGGTTCGCAACGAACGGAACACGAGTTGCGCTTGGCGTGACCCCGGCAAACGCGTCGTATATCTATGCCCTCGTCTCGAACTCCAGCTATGGCTTTCTTGGCATGTATCGCTCGACAAACGGCGGTGACTCATGGACGCTGCGATCCAACAGTCCGAACCTCCTTGGCTGGGCCGTCGACGGGTCAGACGTGGGCGGACAGGGATGGTACGATCTTGCCGTTGCAGTCTCGCCAACAAACGCGGAAGAGGTGTACACCGGCGGTGTGAATATTTGGAAATCAACAAACGGCGGATCTTCGTGGACGATCTCCTCGATGTGGTACTACATCCCCGGGATCGCAGAAGTTCATGCAGACCAGCATGATCTTTATTTCCATCCTCAGTCCAATGTTCTGTTCTCCGGCAATGACGGAGGCATCTACCGAACGGTTGACAACGGAGTGAACTGGTCGTGGATTGGGAACGGACTCAGGGTAACGCAGTTCTACCGTTTCGGCTCCTCTCAGACAGACGCCGATCGGGTCATTGCAGGTGCTCAGGATAACGGCACAAAAATGCTGAACGATGATTTCTGGTCCGATGAACTTGGCGGCGACGGTATGGAGGCCCTGATCGACTATTCTAATGCAAGCTTCATGTATGGAGAGATCTACTTTGGCGCGATACATCGCTCGACGAACGGCGGCGTCTCGTGGGCGCCCATCTACGGTGGAATTCCGGAGTCGGGCGGCTGGATAACACCCTATGTGATTCACCCCACCGACCCGATGACGCTGTTTGCCGGTTTTCAGCATGTGTGGAAGACTACGAACAGGGGATCGAATTGGACGTCGATTTCGAACTTCGCGGGAGGAAATCTGGAGATCCTGATGGTTGCCCCTTCCGATCCGAACGTGCTTTATGCGGGAACGGGAGGTGTTATTTACAGAACCACCGACGGTGGTGCCACCGACTGGACTGTCATCTCGCGGCCCCCCGGGTCGGGTTTTACCACAAGTCTTGCAATTCACAATCTGGATCCAAACCACATCTGGATGACGTCCTCTGGTTATGTTGCCGGTCAGAAAGTGTATGAATCAACCGATGGGGGAACTACATGGACGAACGTCTCGGGGTCTCTGCCCAACGTTCCCGCGAACTGTATCACCTACCAGAACAACTCACCCAACCGGGTGTATGTCGGAACCGATATCGGCGTCTATTATAAGGACCTCACCACGCCTGACTGGCAGGACTTCAATACAGGTCTCGCAAACGTGACGGTGACGGAGCTGGAGTTCCAATACGCCACCAATAAGGTCCGTGCTTCAACCTACGGGCGCGGCGTCTGGGAGTCCGATGCCGTTGTCACGACGGGGGCTGTTATCGGGCTGTCACAGTTCTCAGTCGACTTCGGCAGAACCGAAGTCGGACAGCCAGGCGAGCCGGTCGAAATCGTCATGACAAACTTTGGCAGTGTGGACACGCTGACCGTAACCTCGATCGCTGTGTCGGGAGTCGATTTCCAGCTTACTTCCGTTCCACCGCTTCCCCTGAATCTCGGTCCGCAAGAGATGGCAATTCTTGATGTTGTGTTTGCACCAGGAGCGGCGGGCGATTTCGCGGATTCTGTCGCCATTGAAAGCAATGCGACAAACGGTGCAACGATTTTGATTCAACTCTCCGGCCGTGGCGTCGTCATTGGTCAGGCGCAGGCAGGCGTCATGTACGCAGGAGGATCGGGCCTACATACTGTGAATATCGGAACGGGCGAGGTTTTGCTCATCGGAGAAAGCGGGCTTGATGAAATCCAGTCGCTCGCCATTCGACCTACGACGAACGAGCTGTACGGAACGTCATCATCAGCAACGACAACAACGGTCTACCGGATAAGCAGCATATCGGGAGATGCAATAGACGCGCAGATATTCTCAGTGCCTTACATGCGGGGCATCGCATTCAGTGAAGGCGATACGCTGTATGGGGCCGTGTCGTTCGGCTCCGACGCGGGCAAGCTCTACCGGCTCGACCTCGCAACGGGCAATGCAATGTACATTGGAACAGCCGCATCGATCATCTATTCCAACCTCTCGTTCAGCCCGACGTCCGGCGCTCTCTGGGCATCAATCCGTCCCGTAATCGGGGGAAAAGACAAGATCTACAACGTCAGTACCGAGACGGGCGAGGCGACGCTTGTTGGCCAGACCGGCTTCCCCACGCGCATTACAGCGGCTCTTGCTTTTGACGCTGCCGGTAGGTTGTACGGCATCACGGGGAGTGCTACGCAAATCAATGAGTTTATCCGGATTGATACCATCACCGCTGCAGGGACGTTAATCGGATCGATGGGAACAACGGAGCTGACGGCGCTTGCGATGCGGACAGATTCGTTGGTTCTAGGTGTGACTCCGGGCTCGTCCCACCAGATACCGGATGCTTACATGCTCGAGCAAAACTATCCCAACCCGTTCAACCCGGCCACAGAGATCCGGTACGGGCTGCCGCAGCAGAGCAGGGTGACGCTTACCGTGTACAACATGCTCGGACAGGAAATTCTCCGGCTCCACGAGGGAACACAGAGCGCGGGCTTTCATGCTGCAGCGTGGAACGGGATGAACGTGGCCAGCAGACCTGTTGCAAGCGGCATTTACTTCTACAAGCTCGACGCAGCAGGCGAGGACGGCAAGAACTTCGCAAGCATCAAGAAGATGCTGCTGGTGAAATAGAATCAGCTGATACCAAGCCGACGCAGGATACGCTCAAGTGTTCCATGCCGAGGCGTTGTTTATGAACACCCGGCTCCGCATGAGCTCCGCCGGGCTGGCTGATGACCCTGAAAGAACGATTTCCACAGATCTGTAATCTTCTTTAACCGATCAATCAGTGTCAATCAGTTCTTTCTGCTTGCCCGCCGACCCGTCTCGCCGAAGCGGAAACGCGTGAAGGAGGGCGTTTTACAGAGCAGGCTTAGTTCTGTACCTGAATCTCTCTGAACACCAAGGTAAACTCGGCAGCACCGAAGACAATCGGTTGTACACGTTCGAAGAGCTGCACCTCGGCGGAAGCCGAGAAGGCCACCGGACCGTAGAACTTGTCCGTCCCGTCCGTTGAAAAGGGAAGATCCTTGAAGACGATCTCGCCATCGGTTGCATACGGTATCCAGAGCGTCGAAAAGGACGCAACCCCACCGGGGGAAATCGCTATGTTCCCCTGAAAGACAGGCGGCTGAAGAAGATTGCCGGTCGTCAGGGGAATGAGAACAACACGCGGAATCTGCGAGAACGATTGGGCCGTTATCACTCCGCTTACCAGCGCCTCGCCTTCCAACAGATCGTCATGCATGTTGGTGACTGTAACATTGAATATCATCTGGCTGTTGAGGTAGTACTGTTGTGAGGCCGCATCGAAATAGACCTGAACAGTATCGGGAACCACAACGGAAACCTCGCCATTGAGCACCCCCTGCGGTTCGGCGTAAGGAGGAAATGGCTCGTCGCAAGCGACAACCCCAACGACAAACAACACGCACACAAGTCTGACCACGGTTTGCATTTTCAGATCTCCATTCGCAGGCCGAGACGAACGCGCCTGCCCTGATCCCATGCAGTAAGATCTCCAAGCTCGCCCCCCACCCTGCCGCTTGAATCAACCCATAGGACGTTTCGGGTGTTGAAGAGATTCCGCGCATCGAGGTAAAGGGTGAGCGCAAGATTCGAGTTCTCGCCCCCAACTCTGCCCCGTTTTGAAAGCTTGGCATCAAGAACCTGAAAGTGCTTCAACCTTGCATTGTTCGGCTCAAACGTCAGTGTTGAATCGTCGGGTGTGAATCCATCGGACGATGGGAAGAAGGTGTACGGTCTCCCGGTATGGTATGTCCATACCGAGGAAAGTGTGACCTCCCAGGGAAACTGTATCGCCGCGATCACCTTGACGGTTCAGGGCCGATTACAGATCGATTGACAATTATTGACAATCGCAAATCGACAATGGGCTTGAATATTCCAACGTGGGACGAAGTCGCACGATAGGACTTGAAACCTTCCACGTTCATCATTCCATGTTCGTTGTTCAATATTCAGGGGGAATATCGAACACCGTGCAAGGAACAAGGATTTGCGAAGGATGTTTGGGTGTGCCTCAGTTTGCATTGACCCTAAACTCACCCCACCCATGAAATGCAATGCACCCCTCTCTTTTCGAAGAGAGGGGTAAGGGGTGAGTTCTGCACGAAACAGAACGAACGATTTCTGGCTGAGCCAAACCGGGACGCCACAAGTTCTTGGCCAACCTTGCCTCTCCCTCCAGCGTTGTGTACATTCGAAGCATTCAATGAGCTATCATTCGACCTTTAAAGCATTCATTACAATCCTTCTGCACTCATCAGTCCTTGTTCGATATTCGATGTTCAGTATGAATATCGGATTCTGGGCAATGAACAGGGATCGCAGAAGTCCCATCGTGAATATCGAACACCGAACAAGGAAGCAAGACTTAAGAAAGATGTTGCAGCGGTTTGGCGGCTTCGCGGTTCAGTGTTTCTTCTTAGAGGTGTTTCTCATCAGCCTGGCAGTCACATCAGCAGGCGGACAGCTTGATCGCATCCCATCGCCAAAACAAGAAGTCCGCGCCGTGTGGGTTACAACCGCCGCCGGACTCGATTGGCCCAAGAGCCGTGACATTCGTCAGCAACAAGCAACTCTTCGAGAGATCGTTCAAACCCTTCATAAGGCGCACTTCAACACGATTTTCTTCCAAGTACGCGCCCGCGGCGATGCGTACTACAAGTCGAGCAAAGAACCGTGGGCCGAGAACCTTACGGGCACTCTCGGCCAGGACCCCGGCTGGGACCCGCTCGCATTCCTCCTGAATGAAGCGCACACCGCCGGCATGGAAGTCCATGCCTGGTTCAACCTCTACAAAGTCGGCGCCGCGGCTCTTCCTGCACGAACAAAACCATCTCACATCAGTCTTGCCCATCCCGATTGGACCTTCATCTACGATGATGAGCTCTGGCTCAATCCGGGAATCCCGGATGTCAATCGTTACCTCCTGAGCGTGGCGATGGAGCTTGTTAGAAACTACGACATGGACGGAATACAATTCGATTTCATTCGTTACCCTTGGCGAAACATCCCCGATCAGCAGACATACCGGTCCCACCGCCGTGGCCTTGAACTTGCCGACTGGCGCAGATCGAACATTAATGCCTTTGTGCAAGCATTCTACGACAGCGCAACAGCAATCAAACCTTGGATGAAGATCGGATCAACGCCACCCGGGAACTTCAACGGAACCCGGCAACCGGCAGCGGTCGGGGAATTCTATCAGGATGCACTCGACTGGCTCAAAAGCGGAAAGCACGACTACCTTGTGCCTCAGTTGTATTGGGACATAGGTTCATCGAGAGAGGACCCGGACTTTGCATCGCTGGCTGGATTATGGCAGGCGAAGAGCAGCGGGAGACACACCTACACAGGAATCGGGAGTTACAAGCCGGAAGTTTTTGAAGAGATCGCCAAGCAGATTGATGTTGCGCGCGCAAGCGGTTGTCTGGGTCAGGCCTTCTTCCGTTATGAGAACATTAGAACGGGTTCGCCTTGGCGCGACCGGTACCGCACCATCGCCGTCATTCCGACCATGCCATGGAAAGATGCCACACCTCCCGATGCACCTTCCGTTCTTGCAGTCACGGAACTGGAGCAGAACGCTCACCACCTGGAATGGAACGCAACCCAGCCCGCCTCTTCTCCAAACGAAACGCGGTGGTACGCCATCTATCGGTCATCCAGACCCGATGTCAGCACGGATGATCCTTCGAACCTCGTTGCGATTGTCCCCGGGTCCCGGTCGTCATACATCGACACCGTCGCAACAACAGAAGGACCGAGTTACTGCTACACGGTGACGGCGTTGGATAGAGCCGGCAACGAGAGCGCTCCATCACCGGTTGCAAGCGCCACTGCACGGGAGCTGGTTGCCCTGCGCGGTATTCTCCGCGGAACAGCCTCCTTCTCGGTCACGTACGTTGATAGATCCGACTCTCTTCTTCTTATCACGTGTCGCCTCCCGCTTCGACTGCCGGTCTCAGTTCAAGTCCGACCAACCGAAGCCAACGCAGCTGCTCCAGCTTACACTTTCTCGATGGGATTCAGAAACGAGGGGACGCACGTCTTCAGACTCCCCACCCCGGCCCTCTCACCCGGGTCATATCTCGTTCGACTCGAAACAACCGATGAAATCGTTGAACAGATACTTGAGGTGAGATAAGATCAATGAAAAATTGAAAAGGAAAAATGCAAAAGGAGGCTTCGCCTCTGGTTTCGTCTCCTGTCTCCCGTTTCCCCTCTCCCGTACACCCGCCGAAGCCTCTTTGTGGCACAGGTGGGTCTCGTTCTTATTTTACCCCGAGGAGCTCCACAAGCCAGAGGCTCAGTCCGGGTACGTAGGTAATCACCAGGAGAGCGATCAGCAGGATGCCGATATATGGCAACGTGGCTCTTGCCACAGTGAAAATCGGTTTTTTGAATCGTATGCTGGAAATGAAAAGATTGAGACCGACGGGTGGGGTAAGATATCCGATCTCGAGGTTGGTCAGAAAGATAATTCCGAGATGGACCGGATCGATGCCGTATGCGAGTGCAATCGGGACGATCAGCGGTACCACGACAACGATGGCCGAGAAGATATCCATCATCATTCCCACGACGATGAGGAAGAGATTGAGGACGACGAGGAACCAGGTCGGACTTTCAATGAAGGTCTTTGTGAATTCAAAGAGTTTGCCCGGCACTTCCTCATCAATGAGGTAGTTCGTCAGTCCCATCGCGGCACCGAGGATCATCATAATTGCGCCAACGAGGACCATGCTCTCACGCATCACCCGCGGCATATCTTTAAAGAGATTGAGATCACGATACACAAAGAACTCGACAACAACTGCATACACCGCCGTCACTGCAGCCGCTTCGGTAGCGGTGAACAGACCGGAGTAGATTCCACCAATCACAAGAAACGGGAGAGGAATCTCCCACGCGGCGGCACGAGCCGCGCTCTTGACATTGTTCCAGTCGAACGGCGTCTTGGGAAGGTTCAGCTTCTTTCCTACTCTGATCCCATACAGCGCAAGCGCGACCACAAGGAGAACTCCCGGAACGATGCCCGCGGCAAAAAGCTTGTCGACACTCAGTTTGGCCACGAGGGCATAAAGGATCAGCGGGAGACTTGGTGGAAACAGAAGGCCGAGGCTTCCGGAAGTCGTGATCAGCCCCAGGCTGAATTTCTCCGGGTATTTTT
>Ga0247727_10015034_pt1 | contig 12759 bp, 14 predicted proteins | sample WisWelCaveWW1625_FD_202498 | JGI IMG/M metagenome (GOLD analysis project Ga0247727, IMG submission 202498) | Biofilm microbial communities from Wishing Well Cave, Virginia, United States - WW16-25 | ecosystem: Environmental > Aquatic > Deep subsurface > Groundwater > Cave microbial mat | place...
TCGCTTTGCGCACAGAGTTCCTCCTGGCTGTGAAGTTCAAAGAACTGAATTGTATTCCAACCAGGAAAACTCTGAAGCCGATTTTGGTTATCAAGCCTTGAGTACGACAGTTTTGCACCTACTGATAAAAGATCGTCATCCCGGATTCGTCGGTTTGAGCGTCCAGGATCCATCCCTCGGCGACCCGGCCGAATTTAGAGAGCCAGGCGTAATATTCCGCCACAGGATCGCGATCCTGCAAACGATAGATCAAACGAGTGAACCAGTTGGGATTCGGACGCATCGGGTTTTAGTTTTGACTTCGGGGAGGCCTCAATGAAAACGGCCTCAAGTCGAATCTGCTTGGAGGCACAACTTGAGGCCGCGCGGGTTTAAGCGATTATTCAAAAAACATCTATGGGCGCGGTTTTTCCGGCGCCGGCAGTTCCTCAAGCGCATCAGTTTCAGTTTGTGAATCAACGATCACGCCATCAGACATCACGATGTCGTCTTTGGTTCCGAACTGGCCGTCCGCGCCGGCCGAAACCAGCTTGTAATTGCCCAGGCTGATGGCGCTTCCCTTCGACGCGATGACGCCGACCGGCTGGTAGACGAAAGCGTGTTCCCAGTAATCGGATTGCGGCGACGATTCCGCATTGACGCGCGAAAGATCGGCCAGCTCCTGCGGGTAAGTGCCGTATTCGCGGTAATACTTCTGCAAAGCCCGCGCGTGCAGCTCGTACATCAGCGCGCGGGTTGCGGCGATGCGTTTGGCCCGCCCTCTTTCGATTGCGCCCGGAATCGAAGTGATCGTCACTGCGCCGAAGACGGCCAGCAGGCAGGCCGAGAGCGCAAACGAAAATCGCGCGGTCTTCATCCCGCCAAAACCTGCGGAGTCGAATTTGATCAGCCGCACTGCGCGCCGCGCCAGCCACATTCCCAGGATCGAAAGCGGAATCGCTCCGAGCGAGAGAATGAACGCCAGACGATAGGCGTCGTAATTGAAGATGCGGTAATAGGGCAGTTTCGGATCGGCATACAGCAGGCTTTGAGTGAACTTTGTGCCGTCGCCCAGCGCCCAGACCATAAACACGCGGCCGACTTTCATGTCATTGCCGAATATCCACACGGCAAGAAACGCCAGGATGACGGCGAGCGCACAAGCCAAAGCTCCGAAGGGCAGACTGAGCTTCGGCATCAGAACGTCAGGCGGGGCAAGCGGCGGGCCGACCTGCCTCGCCCCACAGAAGGGGCATTCGTTTGAACTGATTTCGCGACTGTGCCCGCAGCAGAAACAGATCGTCGAATTGTTCCGAGGTTTGTCTTTCATAAGCCGGGTTATCAAATTCGGGCAACGAGCAATGCGCGGCATTGATCATCCCGATCTTCCGTCTCGCGCTTTGCCGTGCATTCTCGCCCGTCAAACAGGATCGTGACCCAGGCGCAGACTGTGAGTATCCTTTTTCTCTTGGGGTTTCTCCTGGGGTTTCTCCTGGGGTTTCTCCTGGGATTTGTTCTCCTGAGACTCCACTGAGGAAATTTCGTCCGCCGCTTCCATTTCGCGGATTTGACGCCACGTGTGATAGAGCCGGTGGGCGAAAGTCCAGTAAGAAAGAACTGCCATCAGCCAGATCGTCGCCGGCATCTTGTTGAGCAGCGGATGATCCGATTCGGGCCAGACCGTGAGCGAGCCGAGAATCAGCAACACAACTCGTTCGGGGCGGCGCAAAAAACCGACGTCGCATTTCGGAATCAGCGATTCGGCGCGCGCGCTCGTGTAACTGACCATCACCGAACCGATCAAAGCCGCCCCGGTCAACGCCGCGTAAAGCGTGCTGTGGTATTCGGTTTCGCGCGAGTAAAAGATGATGATTCCGAGAAAGACGACCATATCCGAGAGCCGGTCCAGACTCGAATCCAGAAAAGCTCCGAACTTGGTCACGCGACCCGTCAACCGGGCTACACGCCCATCCAGCATGTCGAAGATATTGGCAAGGATCATCACCAGACCGGCGTAAAAGAAATGGCCGTATCCGTAGAGCAGTGCGGCGAGGATACTGATGCCCAACCCGATGACCGAAAGCAGATTCGGATTCGGGTTGAGACGCGCAAGTTGGCGGACGATTCCATCGAGTGCGCGCTGGCAAACTTCGCCGATGTATCCGCCCAGCATATCTGCTCGATTCTTTCCCCTACACTCAGGTAACAGGTCAGTTTATGGCTGACCGCGATCCAAAATTCTCTCAAATCTTCACTTTCGGGAGTTATGCGGCGAGCATCATACGGCGCGGTCATTCTGCCTGTCAAGAAATCGAAAGGGCGCGTCATACCGGTTTGCTGATTGAACATTCCCGCCCTGCGCGAATTGACCGAACCGCGCTCATCCTGTAACGTGCGCCTCGTTCGCGCCCGGCGTTGTTTGTGGCCGGCATCGAAACTTCTCTCACCGCGAATCGGACAGAACAATTATTCAATGTTTGGAGGCGACAAATGGAACTCAGGCCCGGGACGGCTTTGCCGTTGTCACTGCTTCTGGCTTTACTGGCCTTTGCCGGATTGGCGAAATTGCCCGCGCGCGCGGCGGCTGACTCCTCCCGCGAAGCAGAGATAGCCCGCGCCGCCGAAGGCTTGCGCGCGAAATTGATCGGGCAGCGGCGCGATTTTCATATGCATCCCGAATTGTCCAACCGCGAAGAGCGCACCTCGCGCCTGATTGCCGAAAAGCTGCGCGCGTTGGGATTGGATGAAGTCAAAACCGGCGTCGGCAAATACGGCGTCGTGGCTTTGCTCAGAGGCAGACAGCCAGGCGGGGTGGTCGCCGTGCGCGCCGATATGGACGCGCTGCCGATTCAGGAGACGATTGACGTGCCCTACAAATCGCGCAACGACGGCGTCAAACACGCCTGCGGCCACGACGTGCATATGACCGTGCAGTTGGGCGTCGCCGAAATCCTCTCCAAGATGCGCGACCGGATTCGCGGGACGATCAAATTCATCTTCCAGCCCGCCGAAGAAGGCGCGCCGCCGGGCGAACGCGGAGGCGCTCGATTTATGATCGAAGAAGGATGCCTGGAAAATCCCCGCCCTTCGGCGATCTTCGGTCTCCACGTGATGCCGAACATCGAGGTCGGGCAGATCGGTTACAACTCAGGCCCGGCGATGGCTTCCTCGGATCGCTTCTCGATCACCATTCGCGGCAAAAAAGTTCACGGGGCTTATCCGCACGACGGCATTGACACGGTGGTGGTCGCGGCGGAATGCGTCACGGCGCTGCAAACCATCCGCAGCCGCCGCATCAACACGCAGGAGCCGCTGGTCATCACCGTCGGCAGCCTTCACGGCGGCAATCGTTTCAACATCATCGCCGATGAAGTGAAGCTGGAAGGCACGATGCGCACGCTCAACGAAGAAGTCCGCGCCAAAGCCATGGAGATGATGAGACAGACGCTGGCCGGAGTGACATCGGCTTACGGCGCAAGCTACGAGATCGAGTTCGGCGGCAACAATCCGGTCACTTACAACGACCCGGCGCTGGTCGAGGCCGCTCTGCCGATAATGCGGAGAATCGCGGGCGAGAAGAACGTCTTTTCTCCCAGGCCGCAGATGGGCGCCGAAGATTTTTCGCTTTACCAGAAAGTCATTCCCGGATTCTTTTACTTCCTCGGCGCAGGTAACCAGGCGAAAGGCATCACCGCGATGATTCACACGCCGGAATTCGACGTTGACGAAGAGAGCCTGGTCATCGGCGTGAAGCTGATGTCCAACGTCTTGCTCGATTACCTCGATCGGGAAGCTGCCAAAAAGTAAAAAAGCTCGCGCCGTCCGGACGGCGAACGAAGGCGAAGCTACTGGCTGTTTTGGTGATTGGCGTAAGTGTACCCTTTGGATTTGTTCTCGATGGCTTTCGAGAGATTGATGATTGTCAGCAGGTCGGTTTGCGCGCGTTCGGCCTGGTCTGTGTTGAAGACTTTGTTGTTCTGATGAACGGGGTTGTGAGCGAAGTCCCAGATCAGTTTGGCCAGTTTGCGGATTGATTCGTCGAATTCCCGCGCCGTATCCAGATCCTTGTTGATCTCGACTTCGGATGCCAGCTCTCCGAGGGCGATGAGTGCGCGCAGGCTGCGGGCGGATTTGTTGATTGATTTAACCTCTTTTGCCAGCTTTCCGGAAGTCAGTCTGGCTGCTTCGTGCTCGCGCAATAATTCCTGCCCTCGCAATTGCAGATCGCGGAAGTTTTTCGAGAACTCCTCCCGCGCGTGAGCGCGCGCCCGCTCGATTTCGAGCTGCTTGCCCGGTGATTGCGTAAATCGTTTCAGGCCTGAGGATGATCCGGTGGCCGCAGTTGGATTGTCGAAGCACACGGATGACAGAAAAAACATGAGAGAGAGCTGGCGCAGCTTATTCATTCCCATAACCTCCCGGCGTCAGGTAAACGATTGGAGATGCTTCGCGGGAAACAGTTTTACCATCAAAGGCCATCAACTGACTACTGGCAACCGGCGCCCGACAAAAATCTTGCCTAGACTGCGTGTTCATGGGATTATTCGCGCGACCCTTGACGCAGATCGTCGCGTCGCAATTTTTTCAAGGAGGCAGCTTTGAATTCCGAACTGAGCCGGCTCATCTCGCTCCAGGATGTGGACGTCGAAATCAAACGATTGAGGGAAGAGATTGAATCGCTTCCTCTGCGCCGGCAGGAGCTTGAGCGGCAGTTCGCCGAATCGGTCAAAGAATACTCCGGTCTCAGACAGCAGCTCGACGACGCGCAGACTGAAAAGCGGCGGCTCGAAGACGATCTCGACGCCGAGCAGCAGAAACATCAGAAGTTCAAAAACGACCTGATGAAAGCGACCAACGAGCGTGAATACACGACGGCAGTTCGTGAGATTGACGCTGCGCGCAAAACCGTCAGCACGCTCGAAACGGAAATCCTGAAGCTGATGGAGCGCACCGAAAAGCTCGACGCGCAGGTCAAGGAAAGCACGCCCGAAATGGAATCGCGCCGCGTCGAAGTTGACCGCCAGTTGGCCGCCTGGTCCGCCGCCGGCGCCGAAAATCAACAGCGGCTCGATGCGTTGATCGGCGAACGCGGCGCGATGATCGAATCTCTCGGTCCGGCCGCCCGCGCGACCTACATCCGGTTGTCGCGGATGCGTTCGGGTTTCGCGCTGGCTGAAGCGCGCGATTGGTCCTGCCTCGCCTGCCGCATGACGATTCGTCCCCAGGTCTTCAACGACATCCGCAAAGGCGAGACGATCATCACCTGCGAAAGCTGCGGGCGGATTCTGTATTTCAAGGCCGAAGCGGCGGCGACGTAATGGCTGATCCTCTCTGCCTCAAGACTTCAAACAACACTATTCCAGCCGCGACACTCACGTTCAGTGAATTGATCTGCCCGCGCATCGGAATCGAGACAATCGCATCGCACCGTTCCCGCACCAACCGCCGGATGCCTTTGCCTTCGCTCCCCATCACAATCGCGAGCGGAATTTTCAGATCGAAGCTTGAATAAAAGTGTTCCGTCCCGCCTTCGACGCCGGCAATCCACAGCCCGCGATCCTTCAATTCGTCAATCAGCGGCACGAGGTTGGTGACGCGCGCGACTCGCACGTATTCGATGGCGCCCGCCGAAGTCTTGGCCACGGTCTCGTTCAATCCAGCCGCGCGATGTTCGGGAATGAAGACTCCGTCCACGCCTGCGCCTTCGCACGTTCGCAGAATCGCGCCCAGGTTGTGCGGGTCTTCGATGCCGTCGAGCAGGACGAGCAGGGGAAGCTCGCCCAGCGAATCGAGAATCGTTTCGGCGTCAACGTAAGCGTGCTTGCGGTTCGACGGCTCGACGAGGGCGACGACCCCCTGATGGTTTGCATTGCGCGTCAGATGGCCGAGCGCGCGACGGTCGCATTTTTCGATGGCCACACCGGCGCGCCGCGCGGCTTCGATCAGCTCATTCAACCGCGCGGGATTTGCGCCCGGCGCAATCAGGATTTTGCGGATCGGACGCCGCCGCGCCCGTAAGGCTTCGAGCACCGGCGCGAGTCCGTAGATTTGATTCATTGCCACAATCAACCTCAGTCAGAAGGATGCAAAAGGCAGAATGAGCGCGGCGATTATAGCTCAGCCGGGAATTTTTCGGGCGGCGCCAAAGTCTGGTGTGTCATACCAATCGTCTGATGGATTTGCGCGATGGAGTGAAGGTGAGTTTTACCGACGGCTGGCTGCACGTGCGCGGATCGAATACCGAGCCGATCAGCCGGTTGGTGGCGGAAGCGGAAGATGAAGCACAGGCGCGGCAAATTCTTGATGCCGCCTTTGAGAAAGTTGCTTGCGCGCTGAAACAGTCGTGATGGCGAGCCCTCACTGGCGCGGCGGCTCGTGCAAATACTTCTCCCGCTCCTCCGGCGTCAAGCTCCGCGTCACGCGCGTGCGGGCGAGCGCGAGAACATCCTGAATCGGGCGGCAGACTTCGCAGGCATAAATCCGCGCTGTCTTGTCATTACTCGCCGTCACGACATATTTGCTGTCGGGGCTGAAGGCTGCGCTGCCAACTTCATCCGAGTGGCCGTGGATGTAAGCCACGTCCTGTCCCGTGCTCGTCTTCCAAACTCGCGCCGTGCCATCCACACTGGCCGCCACTACGAACTGGCCATCCGGGCTGAAACCTACGCAGGTCACGAATGTTTTGTGTCCGCGCAATTCCCGCACGCTGCGACCACTGCTGGCCTCCCACACTCGCGCCGTGCTGTCATAACTCCCGGTGACCACCCATTTGCCATCGGGGCTGAACGCCGCGCTCGTGACCCCGTTCGTATGCCCGCGCAAGACGGTGAGGCTCTGCCCCGTGCTCGCTTCCCAAATCCGCGCTGTCTTGTCCCAACTCGCCGTCACCACAAAGTTACCATCAGGGCTGAACCCGGCGCTGTAAACTTGATCCGTGTGCCCGCGCAGCTCGACGAGGCTGCGCCCCGTGCCCGCCTCCCAGATTCGCGCCGTGCCATCCTCGCTGGCTGTGATCACGCGCTGGCCGTCAGGGCTGAACGCCGCGCCCCACAATCTCTTCATGTGCCCGCGCAGCTCCTGCAAGCTTTGCCCCGTGCTCACCTCCCACACCCGCGCGGTTTTATCCGCGCTCGCCGTGACGAGTGACTTGCCGTCGGGGCTGAATTTCGCGCTCCTCACCCAACCTGTATGCCCACGCAGTTCTTTCAGGCTGCGTCCGGCGCCCGCCTCCCAGATCCGCGCCGTTCCGTCATAACTCGCCGTAGCGACGAGTTTGCCATCGGGGCTGAACGCCGCGCCCCTCACTAGATCAGTATGCCCGCGCAGTTCAATGGCCACGTCGTCCCGAATCACCGCCCACACCCGCGCCTCGTGAAGTAAACCTGTGACCACCCGCTTCCCGTCGGGGCTGAACGCGGCAAAGCCCGCCAGCCCGGTCCCGGACGTGTGCCCACGCAGTTCTTTCCAGGTTTGCCCCGTGCTCAACTCCCAGGTCCGCGTCGTGCCGTCCCAACTCGAGGTGAGCGCCAGTGTGCCATCAGGGCTGAACGCTACCTTTATCACCCTACTTGTATGGCCGCGCAATTCTTTCAGGCTACGCCCGGTGCGCGCCTCCCACGCGCGCGCCGTGCCATCGTGACTCCCCGTGATTACCATTTGACTGTCGGGACTGAAGGCCGCTGCGACCAGGGGACCCGTATGGCCGCGTAGTTCGGCGATGCGGCGTCCGGCGCCGGCTTCCCACACGTACCCCGTGACCTCGTTACCCACCGTGACCGCCAGCTTGCCGTCAGGGCTGAACGGCGCGACGTGCGACATGCCCTTTCCCCCGTTCTTCAGTTGCGCCACCGTCCGCCAGGTCCGCGTCTCCCACACTCGCGCCGTGCCGTCATCACTTGACGTAATCACCAGCTTGCCGTCGGGGCTGAATGGCGCGCTCCACACGGCGCCCAGATGCCCGCGCAAGACGGTCAGTTCTTTTCCTGTGACGGCCTCCCAAACCCGTGCGGTCCTGTCAGCGCCCGCCGTGATCGCCAGCTTGCTGTCCGGGCTGAAGGCGGCCCAGTAGATCGGCCCTGTGTGCCCCCGCAGTTGGGCCAGGCATTGCCCGGCGCCCGCTTCCCATAACCGCGCCCCGGGATCATCATCACCCAAAGTGAGCGCCAACTTGCCGTCGGGGCTGAAGGCTGCGTAGCGCAGCCGACCTGTGTGTCCACGCAGAATGGCCACGCTGCGCCCTGCGCTCGCTTCCCACACCCGCGCCGTGCGATCGAAACTGGCAGTGATTACCCGCTTCCCGTCGGGACTGAAAGCCGCGCTCGACACTGCATCCGTATGCCCGCGCATGACCGCCTGCACGTGTGATTCGGGAAGTGATTGTCTCAAGGCATCCTCGGCCTGAGCCGTTGGCGCGACGCGCAGGGCTTCGATGGCGAGCAACACGCTCAACTCCGGATCCTGCGGCAACCGGACGATCGCGTTCGCCGCCAACTCGCGTGAGAGCGCTTCGGCTTGGGCTTGCCTGGCCACGTTGCGCTCCCTGAAGGCAAACAACGCCAGCGCAGCTATCGCGGCAATGATCACCGCCGCCACCGCGGCAGCGCGCAGCAAACCGCGACGGAACGCCGCCCGCTGCCGCCGCACCTCTGCATCCGGCATATTCGTCTTGACCCACTCGCGGTCGAAGACGCGGGCGTAGATGCGATTGCGTTCGCGCAGGCGACCGTCTTCGACGCGCGCTATACCGGACAAGCGCAGCACGCTGACCAACGGGTTCGTCTCGTCGTCGCGCACGCGCTTGTCGCGCAGCACCCGCTCGTAAAGATGCAACAGACCGGCCAGATCAACTTCGCCGTGCAGCATCCGCTCGCGCACGAAGAGCAGGTTGTCGTCGCGTTCCTGCGCGCGCGGCGAGAAGAACATCTGCTCGCACAAACGATCTACCGATTGCGGATTGCGGATTGTGGATTGCGGATTGGTTTCAACGATGGCCTGGCAGAGACGTTGCGTCAGGTACGGATGGCCGCTGGCCCAGTAATGAATGCGCTTCAGCAAGGCTGGCGCATCCTTCTCTTTGCAGTTCAAGCCTTGCGCTAAAGCTACGGCTTCGTCTTCAGTGAAATCGTGCAGTTCGATTCGCTGGCCGATGTTGAACGGCGTCGTGCGCGTGTCGCGGATCAAATCCGAAGGCGAAGCCACGCCGAGCAGGCAGAACGTCAACCGCTCAAGCTCTTCGTCTTCGGTGCGGCGGTTGTAGAACTCGCGGATGGCAGCGAAGAATTCGTCGGTTGAAAAGGGCAGGCTGCGGACGGCGTCAATCTCGTCCACGAAGATCACCACCGGGCCTGGGTAGCGCGGCAGGACGGCTTCGCGGATCGCGCGCATCCACCGCTGCAACGCGCCGATCTCTTTGTTCCCGCGCCAGAACTCGATCAACTCGTCTTCCAATTCGAGCTGAAAACCCATCTGGCCGAGCAATCCGCGATACCACTGCTCGGCGCTCAGGTTTTGCCCGATCGCCGTCAGGTCGAGGATCACCACGCCACATCCTTCTTCGCGCAATCGCGCCGCCGTGCGCACCATCAACGACGATTTGCCCATCTGGCGCGCCGTGAGGACGTAACAGAATCTGCCTTGCTTGAGACCGTCGTGCAGATCGTGATCCGCCTGCCGCACGACATAACAGGCCGCATCGCGCCGCAGCGTTCCGCCGGTGATGTAGAAGCTGGCTTCGGCAACGCTCATAAGTTGGTGGGAAGGAAATCAAACGGGAAGAAGATTGACTATCACTGAAGGGGAGTTTTTTGCCGCTTGATTGACCATCCCGGCATCGAAAGTCACAAGCTCAGCCGCGCCGCTTTTTGCGAGTTCTTCAGCCAGCGCCAGGTAAAGACAATCAGCAGAGCGGCTGCAACCATAACCGCTCTGAATCTCTTTTGCTCGTTGAATCAGTGAGCCATCCCCGCTTGGCGGCGGAAGAATGGCTTTCATCTGCTTTTTGAACGCTTCGATAGCCGTCTCATACTCAGCCTGAGTAAGCGCGCCGCTTTGGAGCTTTTGACAGGCAATGAATAGGAACTCTCCCAGAACAACGCCGGGCGCATAGAACGTCCAATTCCTGGTGGCGTAATCGGCGAGAGCGGCTTTTGCGGTTTGCTCCTTGGGTTCTTTAGTGCAGATGCCAAGCAAAACGTTTACATCTATCACCACCGCGCCAGTGTCACTCGGTTGGCTCATACCCCCACATTCTCCCCGCTCGCGCTTCGCGAATCATCTTTAGCGTTTCTTCGGTTGACCCGCGCACAGGCATGTCCTTTAGCAGCTCTTCAGACTCACGTAAGGCGTTAAGCATTGCTTCGTTGCGTGGCGGCGCTTCTTCTTCAACGACTGGCGCCTCGTTCATTCCCTCCGCAAGCGGCAAGAGGAGGCTATCGAGCGACACCCCTTGCGCTTCGGCCTTAGCCATTAATGCTCGAAGAATCGTCGCCGTTGACGGGTCTACTTGAATCGTTACTGTTTGCGCATTCATAAGTATTCACCTCTGTTATTTGCCTTTCGCTACGGCGCGACCACGACCGCGCCTTTTACAAATCTGCCCATGCCCTGTCCTCTTCCGGGCGCTCCCAATCACGGCGCAAGACCGCTTCGGAGGCCAACATGGTTTGGCGCGCATCGGAGTCGGTCTCAAGCAGCAGCGGCGTCAGTTGGCGCGCCAGCAGGTCGGAGACAAAATCATAGACGACCGCCAATTTTTCCGGCGGGAGTTGCCCTAGCCGCTCATCAATTTGCTGAATCGTAATTGTCATCGAATGTTCCTCGCTTTCCGTCGCCGATCATAGCACTCACAACAAATGCAGTTCCAGGTAGTCAGCGTACAACCGGCAGCGCGGCCTCGCATTCCGCGCCGAATCGCCGACCACCACACCCGCGCTGCGCAAACGATAGAAGCTCTCCACCGTCGGACACGGCTGCCCTTCAATCACGCCGCGCACCACGTCGCACAGCGCCGCATCCTGGCTGAGCGAAATCAACAACCGCCGCAGATGATCGCCGAACGGCCCTTCGTCATGATCGGCTTGCGCTTCCAATGCGGCGAAGCCCGTGCCGTGCGCCGCCATTTCGTGCAGCCCGCAGCGCACCAAATACGGATGGCCGCCAACCAAACCGAAATAACGCTCGACCTGAGCCTGGTCGAGCGGCGCCCCGTAGCGGCGGTTCATCTCCGCCACCTGCTCCTTCGTGAAATCTTCGAGCACGAGCCGCGTGCCGACATTGAAGGGCGATTGATACATATCGGTGATGAAGAGATGCGCCTCGGTCGCATAAGCCATCGCCAGCGTCAATCGCGGCCACGGCCCCTGGGGATCGAGCGACCGCGCGTTGTGCCAGGATCGAAAGAGACCGAAGACTTCGCTGCCGAACGAGCAGGTGAAGAGCCGGTCAACCTCGTCAAGCCCCCAGACCAGCGGCGCCTCGCTCGCTCCCAACACTTCGCGCCGCACGTACCGCGTGAAGTTCATGCTCGGCCCCAGATCGGCGTCCCAGATTTGATCGGGCGAGACCGCCATCTCCAATTGCTCGGCCAGCGATTTCGCCAGCATCCGCAGCAGCGTCTCGACCGAAGCCAGATGCGAAGTGTTGAGCAGTTGAAAATCGGTCAATGCCACTCGCGCTCCCGCTTCGCGCGCCTGTTGCAGGCTGCGCGCCAGCAAACTGGTCTTGCCCACCTGCCGCGCGCCTTTCACCAGCACGATGCTGTCGCGCCGCTCGACCGCCGCCTGGAACTCACGGTCAGTTTCGCGCTCGAGGTAAAACCGCGAATCCAGCGGCACAGCGCCGCCCACCGGCTCCAACTGCGCGCGCTGAGCGGTCGAGAGCGGGATTGAAGAAGAAGCCGTCCCTTCGCCTTCACCCGGCAGTTCACGCACGCCGGCGACAAAGCTGTAGCCGCGATTGGGCATAGTGACGATGTAGCGGTGATCTTCCGGGGCTTCGCCGAGCGCGTGGCGGAGCGTGGAAATGTGAACGCTAAGGTTGCTCTCTTCGACGACGCTGTCGGGCCAGACCAGCTTCAACAACTCGTCTCTGCTCAGCACCTGACCTCTGTGTTCGATCAAGGCCAACAGCAGGTCGAAGTCTTTCGACTTGAGCGGCACACTCTCGCCCTCCCGCAGCAGCAACCGTTTGATTGGATCCAGGCGGAAAGCGTCGAACTCGTAACAATGTGTGACCGGCTGACTCATAACCCCGACAAGAAAAAACAAGAAGAATTAAGGCCGCGTTTAAGGACTTTTAAGCGGGGTTCCGAGTATAAGCACAAAGTGAGTCGGGTTGATCTAAAGCTGAGACGCCCAACTCATGGGCCCTGTTCGCCCGGTTCGTGTCGCCAGGTCTGTGCGATGCCTCGCGCAGATTCTACGCCCGGCTGTGCGATCAGGGCAACACCAGGTTCAGTAAGTAGCGATGATGAAAGCAGAACGTCCTCAGCGACTGGCCAAATGGGCGGAGAACTCCACTGGCCGTTTTCCGCGCCGGCAGCCGCGCAGGATCGCAGAGCGAGAACTACCAGGCTAATAGTTCTCAGCCGCAACCGAAAGCACCTCTTACTCCCTCCTCACGAGGGCCATAGCAAAAGGAGAAACATTATGTTCAAACTGACGTTTCGCTAACTTCGGAGGGCACTTTTTGAAAGTCAGTCAGGGGGTACTGAAATACGTCAAAAATGCCCATTTTTCGATCTTTCAGTGCTGAAAAACTGGCAACTCGTCGTCAGTTCCGACC
>Ga0247727_10015035_pt1 | contig 12758 bp, 16 predicted proteins | sample WisWelCaveWW1625_FD_202498 | JGI IMG/M metagenome (GOLD analysis project Ga0247727, IMG submission 202498) | Biofilm microbial communities from Wishing Well Cave, Virginia, United States - WW16-25 | ecosystem: Environmental > Aquatic > Deep subsurface > Groundwater > Cave microbial mat | place...
GGATGTGCTCACAGCTTCAGAGATGCACCCTTGTCGCTTGACTCGCCGACCCCTCTGCATACAATTAGTTCAATAATACAATTAGTACAATTTGACGTGAGGTCATGCTGGTCAAACTGGATTTTCGGAGCCGCGAGCCGATCTACACTCAGATCGTCGAGCAGGTCAAGCACAGGGTCACCGTCGGGGCGCTCAAGCCCGGCGACCAACTGCCCACGGTGCGCCAACTGGCCGCCGATCTGCGCGTGAACTTCAACACGGTGGCGCGCGCGTACCGGATTCTGCACGACGACGGGGTGATTTCGACTCAGCAGGGCCGCGGCACGTACATTCTGGATCAGCCGATCCCAACCGCGACGGAGCAACGCAAGCTCCGCCGCGCCCGGCTGATGGACCTCACCGAACAGTTCCTGAACGAAGCCGAACGGCTGGGCTATGAACCGGATGAAATCCGCAAGAGCGTGGAGAGTAGTTTAGCCGCGCGGCACGATCAAAAGTGATCACAGCGCTCGCGCAACGCGTGCGCAAAGGAGACCCGACCATGTTTGGCCTGACACAAAAGACTTCATCCACTTCCGAACAGCCGGCCGCCGATACGGCGCCAGGCTCTTCATCTACGGCACGACTGGTGAACGGCGTATCGGCGACGATCTTCGCGGTGGTGATCGTCGGCGCCGTCCTGTTGGCGGTTCTATTTGACAGCCTGGGCGTATCCGATGACGTAATCGCGTTCGTCGTCGTCGGGCTGGCGCTGGTGGGCGTTTACCTCCTCTTCGCGCTCAAGATCGCCAACGAATGGGAGAAGGCCGTCGTTCTGCGCGTGGGCAAATTCCGCGGTTTGCGCGGGCCGGGCTTGTTCTGGATCATCCCCATCGTAGACAACGTGACCGCCTGGGTGGACAACCGCATCCGGGTCACGCCCTTTGCCGCCGAGAAGACGCTGACGAAGGACACCGTGCCGGTGAGCGTGGATGCCGTGCTCTTCTGGATGGTGTGGGATGCGCAAAAGGCCGCGCTGGAAGTGCGGGATTACGAGGCGGCCGTAGATTGGGCCGCGCAGACTGCTCTGCGCGACATCATCGGCAAGATGCCGCTGGCGGATATCCTGGTGGGCCGCGAGGCGGTGGACGTTGAACTGCGGCGCATCATTGACGAGCGCACGGCGCCGTGGGGCGCGAGTGTGAACAGCGTTGAGATTCGAGACGTGATCATCCCGTCCGGGTTGGAGGATGCCATGAGCCGCGAGGCGCAGGCGGAGCGCGAGCGGCAGGCGCGCATCATCCTGGGCGAGTCCGAGAAACAGATCGCAGCCTCCTTCGCCGAGGCTTCACAAGCCTACATCGGAAACCCGACGGCCCTGCATTTGCGCGCCATGAATATGCTGTTCGAGGGCCTCAAGGAGAAGGGCGCACTGGTGATTGTGCCCTCATCGGCAGTGGACACGATGAACCTGGGCGGACTGAGCGGCATGACGGCGCTGGCCAAGAGCGTGGGCGGCCCGGAGGGTTCGGCGAACTGATCACGCCAGGAGCGAGTAGTCTTTTGGCGGGCTGGCCTCCGAAGGCGCCCTGGCGGTGGCAGCATTGGTGAGCCTGGCCATTCTGTTTGGCCTGCGCCAACATCAACCCGAGGCGCCCGCCGCTGTGACACCGGCGAGCAACGCGCCGCAGCCCGGCGTGCCGTCCGGGTTAGAGTGAACCATGATCAACGTTGAAAGTTTGACCAAAGAATTCCCCAACAAGCCCCAGCCGCTGGTGGCTGTGGATAACTTGTCGTTTTCTGTGGAGGAAGGCGAGGTCTTTGGCTTCCTGGGCCCGAACGGCGCCGGGAAGACGACGACGGTGCGGATGCTGTGCGCGCTGATCGGCCCGACACGCGGGCGGGCAACCATCAATGGTTTGGCAGTTGGCCGGGACGATACCGCCATCCGTCAGACTGTGGGAATCCTGACCGAGACGCCCGGCATGTACGACCGGCTGAGCGCGGAGAAGAACCTGACGATCTTTGCCCGGCTGTACGGCGTCAAAGACGTGACCGGGCAGGTGCAGAAATATCTGCGGATGCTGGGCCTGTGGGAGCGCCGTCTGGACGAGGCCGGGAGCTTCTCCAAAGGCATGCGGCAGAAACTCGCCATCGCTCGCGCGCTCCTGCACGAGCCGAAGGTGCTGTTCCTGGACGAGCCGACCAGCGGCCTCGACCCGGAGGCGGCCAAGCGAGTGCGCGATTTCATCGCCGAGTTGAAGACCGAGGGACGCACGATCTTCCTCTGCACCCATAACCTGGACGAGGCGGACCGGCTGTGCGCACGGATCGCAATTTTCAAGACGCGCCTGCTCACGGTGGACACCCCGGCCAATCTGCGGAGGCGGATGTTTGGTCGCCGCGTTGTCTTCCACTTGCGCCTTGCCGACGACGCGCTGGCGGGGGCCGCGCGCCAGGCGCCGTTTGTGCGCGAGGTGAGCCGCGTGGACAACAAGCTCGTCGTCACGCTGGACGACCCGGAGGCCGACAACCCCGCCCTGGTCCGGTTGCTGGTGGCGGCGGGCGCAGAGGTGCAGTTTGTCGGCGAGGTGCGGCACTCGCTGGAGGACATCTATCTTCAGTTCATTCGGGAGACGCCCACCGCGAGCGAGCCGGTATCTGCTGCTTAATGCTCCACGTGGAACAAGGGCTGAGAACACGATGGAACTTCAACGCATCCAAACCATCATTGACAAAGAGTGGGCCGAGGTGTTCAAGAACCGCCTCGTGCTATTCACCGTCACCCTTCTGCCCTTGCTGTTCACCGTCCTGCCGTTGGGCTTGTTGTTCTCGATGCGCTCCAGCGGGAGCATCTCCGGGGACGTGGCTGACCTGCCGCCCTCCATGCTGGAGGCGTGCAGCCAGCTCGCGGCGCTGGACTGCTTTCAGATTTACATCGTCAACCAGTTCCTGGTGCTGTACATGATGATGCCGCTGTTCATCCCCATCGCCATCGCGGCCTACAGCGTCGTGGGCGAGAAGACCACCCGGAGCCTGGAGCCGCTGCTGGCGACCCCCATCTCCACCGAGGAGTTGCTGGCGGGCAAGAGCCTGGCCGCTGTGATCCCAGCCATCGGCGCGACGTGGGCAGCGTTCGCGCTGTTCGTTGCGGGCGCATTGCTGATTGGCGTGGCCCCGGCGGTGGTGGCGAACCTGCTCAGCCCGGTGTGGTGGGCGGCGGTGTTCGTGGTGGGGCCGTTGCTCTCCGGCGTGGCCGTGAATATCGCCCTGATCGTCTCCTCGCGCGTCAGCGACCCGCGTGCGGCGGAGCAGATCGCGGGCGTCGTCATCGTGCCGCTGATAGCGGTGCTGTTTGGGCAGTTGGCCGGGGTGATCATCCTCAACGTGCAATTTATGTTGATCGCGATCGGCGTGCTGGCCGGGCTGAACGTGGCGTTGATCATCGCCGGCGCGCGGCTGTTCCAGCGCGAGGCGATCCTGACAAAGTGGAAGTAGATGCCAAAGGCGGAAGGATGAAATCACGACCTGATGCTCGCGGCTTCTTCGCTTTTCTTTGCGCTCTTTGCGTTCTTTGCGGTTCAACCCCCGCCCGGGCACAGGATGAGGAACTGCAATTGAGCGTGCGGCGGAACATCGGCTACAGCGGCGGGAGCCAGATTCAAGGCTCCTTCCGCATGGAGATTGACAGCCCGCCCGCCGACGTGGTTTCCGTCACCTTCAAGATTGACGAGGCCAAAGTGGACACAGATGCCGAGCCGCCCTTCCGCGTGGATTTCCGCACGGAGAGTTACGCGCTGGGCTGGCACACCCTCACCGCCATCGGCCAGACCGCCGACGGGCGCGTGCTCACCTCCGCCTCCCGGCGCTTTGAATTTGTGTCGGAAGAGGTGAGCTGGCAGGTTGGCACGCGGATCGCCGGGATCGTCTTTGGCGCGGTGGGGGCGGTGTTCGCGCTTGGCATTCTCAGCTCTGTGCTGGCGGGGCGACGGCGCACATCGTTGCCGCTGGGCGTGCCGCGTCAGTATAGCTGGCTGGGCGGAGCGATCTGCCCTAAATGTGGCCGCCCGTTCTCGCTGCACTGGTGGGCGCTCAACGCGAGCCTGGCGGGCAAGCTGGATCGGTGTGAGCACTGCGGCAAATGGAGCCTCGTCCGCCGGGCCAGCCGGGAGCAGTTGGCCGCCGCCGAAGCCGCTGAACTGGCGCAGGCCCAGCCCGAGACCCCTGTGGCTGAGCCGAACGCCAAGGAAAAGCTCAAGCGCCAGTTGGACGAGTCACGCTACGTGGACAGTTAGGTGCTGTCGGAATTTATGTAAGACCCGGACTTCAACTCCTTGCTCGAGAGCGAACCGCGGCCACCCATTGGTTAGCGGTTCGTTTGCGTTTAGGGGGGGCGAATGCTATTATCGCGGCACGTTTCACCTGAGGAGGTTTGTCATGGCGGAAAAGTTTATAGCGAAGAGCAAAGCCCAGGCTAAACCCGAGACGCCCCCCCAACCGATTGCGGGCCGGTTCTGGAAGTCCGCTATCCTCTTCTCGTTCGTGCTCAATGTCATCCTGGTGTTGGTGCTGTTGGGCCTGGGCGTTCTGATCTTCGAGATCAAAAGCCAGATTGCCCAGCCGCTGATCGGCGGTCTGCACTCCAACTTCATCGCCATGGATCAGGCCAGCATCGTGACTATGATCCCGGTGCAGGACACGATCACGGTCAACGACACCATCCCGGTGGTGTTTGACCTGCTGCTCAACCAGCAAACGTTCGTCGTCCTTCTTCAGGATACGGCCATCCCGCAAACCACGGTCACGCTCAACGGCATCCCGATCCGCACCGACATCGTGCTTCCGGCGGGCACGTCGCTTCCCGTTCAACTCAACATGACGGTCCCAGTCAGCCAGACGGTCCCAGTGGTGCTCAAGGTGCCGGTGAACTTGAACGTCGCCGTGAAAATCCCGCTCAACCAGACGGAATTGCACAAGCCCTTCGACAGCCTGGCCGGGCTGGTTGCGCCGTACAGTGATGCCTTGAGCGCATTGCCCTCCTCCTGGCCGGAGGTCTTTGGCGTTAAATGACCGATCGCCCGCCGGTCTGTGATTACGAGGGGTCGCAGTATCAGTCTACGTTTTGGGACCAGGGGGAGCGCGCCTACGAAGATCAGACCGAGGCTCGCGCATTGCGGGCCTTGTTGCCGCCTAACGGCAAGTTGATGTTGGAGATCGGCGCAGGGGCGGGGCGCAACACGCCGCGCTACACGGGCTTCGAGCGGGTGGTGCTCCTCGACTACTCGCGCACGCAACTACAACAGGCGCAGGAGCGTTTGGGGCGAAGCGACCGGTACCTCTACGTTGCCGCGGATGTATATCGCCTGCCGTTTGCGCCTGGCTTGTTCGATGCGGCGACGATGATCCGCGTCATCCACCACCTCGCCGAGGCGCCCACCGCGCTCAGGCAAATTCGGGAAGTCTTGCAAACGGGTGGCACGTTCATCCTTGAATTCGCGAACAAACAGCATCTCAAGGCCATCGCGCGCTGGGTGCTGGGGCATCAAACGTGGAGCCCGTTTGACCCACAGCCGGTCGAGTTCGTCAAGCTGAATTTTGATTTCCACCCGCGCACGATATTAGATTGGCTGGCGGGGGCGCAGTTTCAGCCACAGCAAGTGCGCGCCCTCTCGTACTTCCGCGTTGGCCTTCTCAAACGCCTCGCGCCGACCGGCGTGCTCGTGGCGCTCGATTCACTCCTCCAACCAACCGGCCAGTGGTTTCAGTTTTCGCCGAGCGTCATCGTGCGCGCGCGGGCTGACGGGGAAGGCGTAGCCGCTCTGCCCGGCCAGTTCTTCCGTTGCCCGGAGTGCCGCTCGGTTGATCTAAAAGACAACGGCGATCACCTCCGCTGTGCGGGCTGTGATCGGCGCTGGGCCATACGCGACGGGATTTACGACTTCAAGGAGCCGCTCTAACGCAGGAAAAGATAGGAAAGAAGGAAACAGCTCGTTACCCGGTTTCCCTCAGCTCCCCGGTTTCCTTCATTTCCTGGTTTTCATTCCGCCAGTATTCGCTCCCCGTCTTTGTCCTCTGCATGAAATTGAAGTCAATCAAACCACGCCGCAAAGCCGCCACGTCGGTGTGGAACCGGGCCAGCCGTTCGTTGATTTGTTTCTCGGTGTAGCGCCTCCCTGGCTCGATGTGAGCGCACACGTAACGCAGGAGGACGAGCAGTTTCTTATCCTGCATCGGAATCTCTTTGATCGCGCCGTCCGCCAGCAAGTAGTTCGTCAGCACCTGCCGGTCAAAATCGGCGAGGTCCTCGCCGAGCGTGGGCGCGGCCGGCCGGGGAGCGAGGCGGGCGGCCAGCGTTCGGGCCGACTCAAGCTGGAGCGTATAGCGCGTGCCTTGCGCTTTGCTCTCCGCGCGCACCAATCCCGCTTCGGCTAGCTTCTCCAGTTGGCGGGCCAGCGCGGCGGGCTTCATCTCCAGTTGCGCGGCCAGTTGCTCCGCCGAAAGCGGCCTGCGCGCCAACAGGCCGGCGATCTGCAAGCGCTCTGTGTCTACCAATGCCTTGAAGAACACCGCCAAGGCGTGGGTCAGGTCGGGTGTCAGATCGCTCATTCAGGCCTCCAGTAGCGTGCGCCATCGGCATCGCGCTCCATTAACTTGTAACTGATCAGATAGCGGCGCAGGCTGGCGGTGTCGGCGTGGAAGCGGGCCAACTTGAGGTTGACGTGCTTCTCTGAGTAGACCCGCCCCGGCTCGAATGCCCGGATGATGTGCCGCAGAACCGCCTGCAACTTCTTCTGCGCGGCGGGGATTTCCTTGAGTGAGCCATCGCGCCGCGTGAACGCTTTAACCACCTGGCGGTCGAAGGCGCCAGTGTCCACGTTATGCGTGACTTGCGGCAATGTCTCTTGCGCTAACAGCCGCTGGGCCATCGCCTGAATGGCATCCAATCGAAGCGTGTACGGCTTCTCGCGCCCGCGCTGGCCCTCCACGCTCACCAGCCCGGCCTCGGCCAGCTTGGCGAGGTGGTGGGAGATCGTGGCCGGTTTCACGGCGAGCATGGCCGCCAGTTGTTCGCCGGTCAGGCTCTCGTGCGCCAGCAGGCCGACGATCTTCAGCCGCGTCTCGTCGGCCAGGGCCTTGAAGAATTGCACCAGTTCGGGCGGCGCGGCCTCTGTTTGGGCGTTGCCTGATTGATTAGACATACATCTAATTATATTGGCATCGGCTAAAGAGTCAACGGGCAAACCAAAACCGCCCCGGTCCTCGTGTGGGGCCACGTATGGCGGCCGGGTTTTGGTCCGGGGCAGAACCAAACACGACAACTGCCAAACCCACCGGCCCGAGGTAAAATTCTGGCGTTCCCAACCTGACATGAGGATCGACCATGCCGCCCTCCCGAGAGACCTTCGCTATTGATATCGCCGGAGTCAAACGCGACCTGCCGCTGTTTGAAGTGAAGCCCGGCCTGCGCATCGCCGTGCTCAACATCCTGGGCGATACCGAACTGGTGGAAGCCTCCGCGACCGCGCTGGCGGAGAAACTGAAGCCCATCGCATATGAGGTGTTGATAACGGCGGAAGCCAAGAGCATCCCGCTCATCCATGCGCTCTCCGTATGCACACACAAGCCCTACATCGTCCTGCGCAAATCCTACAAGCCGTACATGGGCGAGACTATCGAAGCGGAGACGCTCTCCATCACCACCGGCCAGCCGCAGACGCTCTATCTGGATGAAAAAGACAAGGCGCGGGTGCAGGGCAAGAAAGTGATCCTGGTGGACGACGTGATTTCAACCGGCTCCACGCTTCAGGGCATGCGGCTGGTGCTGAGCAAAGCCGGCGCGCAAGTAGTCGCCGAAAGCGCGATCTTCACCGAGGGTGAGCGCTCGCAGTGGGAGAATATCATCGCGCTGGGCCACCTGCCGCTGTTTACAAGCTAAGTAACTATCTCAAAACCCAAGAATTCATGTAAAGAATTGCGATTTTTAGCCGAAAAATCGATGCCAAAATCAGTTTTGAGATAGTCTCTAAGGGGAGCGGCAACGAATTACACGAATTTCCGCGAATCTTTCGTGGTAATTCGGTGACTGCTCAAGCCACATTGTGCGGCGGTTGACGCGAAGCGCGCACCAACAAGAGGCACGAAGCCGCCCTACGGCGGCTAAAGGCTAGTCCGCGCAGGCGGACTTCGTGCAGTTTGTAGCCGCGATTTGAATCGCCAGCCCTGCGCAGTTACGTAATTCGGCCAATTCGTTGCGAAGACCCTGTAACACTTCACTATACTACGCGGTCTAATGCCTGCGACAAGGAGACAAGACCATGTTGAACAGTTTATTTGGGCGACGCGAAGAAGAGCAACGAGTCAAGCAAGAAGGCCGTTTGCCGCCGGGGCAGGCGCTCACCAACCGGTTCCCGGTCTTGCACTACGGGCCGGTGCCGCCCTTTAACCCGGCCACCTGGGATTTGCGCGTGTTCGGCGAGGTGGAGCAGGAAGCGCGCTGGAACTGGGACGAGTTCAATAAGCTCCCGCGCACCAAAGCGAAGTTGGACTTGCACTGCGTGACGCGCTGGAGCAAGTTTGATACGGACTGGGAGGGCGTCTCCCTCAAAACGCTGGTGGACGAGGGCCTCATCAAGCTCAAGCCGACTGCCAAATATCTGCTCCAGCACTGCGAGTACGGTTTCACCGTGAACATTCCGCTGGACGTGGCGCTGGCCCCCAACTTCCTGCTCGCTACACACTACGACGGCAAGCCGCTCGACCCGGATCATGGCTACCCCTTGCGCGGCGTGATCGGCCATATCCCTAGCGCGGAGCACAAGACGCCGTATCTCTGGAAGGGCGGCAAATGGTTGCGCGGATTGGAGTTCCTGGCGCGCGACCGGCTGGGCTTTTGGGAGCAGGCGGGCTACCACAACGAAGCGGACGTGTGGAAGGAGCAGCGTTTCTCGTACGATTGATCAACCGCTTCGCGTAAAACGGATTGACGAAAGGATGGAACAGATAAAGGTATCCGTTCCATCTGTTTTTTCTTTATCTATTCAATCCGTTCACCCATTGTCGGCAGTTTTGTTTAGTGCTATCCTCTAGGCCATGACGCGGATTTTGATTGTGGACGACGACCCCGATATGGCCGAACTGCTCGGCCATATGATTGACATCCTGGGCTACACGCACGAATACGCGAGCACGGGCGAGGGGGCGATCCAGGCGTGCCTGGGCCAGCGACCCGATGTCATTGTGCTGGACGTGATGCTGGAAGAAACCGACGGCTGGGCGGTCTACCACGAGTTGACGCCCATCACCGACGCGCCGATCATCTTCATCACCGCCTGGCGCACCGGCGAGAACCGCCAGAAGGCCGATGCCCTGCTGGCGGATGGCTTCCTGGCCAAGCCGATCTCGCACCACGATTTTGCCAAACAAATCAACGCGGCCTTGGGTCGCCCGGCGCGGCGGCTGACCAGCGTGAAGGCGCAGTAGAGACGCGCCGCCGGCGCGTCTCTACTGCGCCGGAAAGCAATCCGCCTCGTCTGGGTTGTGGGTCGCCGCCGGTTCGCCGCCCAGTTCGGCGGCGCTGAGGGTGCGGCTGATCTGCACGCGGTAAATCTTGCCCGCCACCGCGCCAAAGCGGAACTTGTAGTCCTCGTCGCCGCGCATGAAGTCGAAGGCGGCGCGCTTGTTCTCAATCGCCCACTGCAACAGATAGCCGAGCAGAACCCAGCCCGCCGACAGCGGATTGAAGCGTGGATCAATCGCGGAGTTGTAGACGTAGAGCCGATTGCCGAGATCGAAGCTGAGATAGGCCGCCGCGCGCTGGCCGCCTACGGTCAGGTAAGAGAGATGAAGCCAGCCGTTCTCGGCGGCGGCGCGCAGGGTGGCGCGGAACTGCTCGCGCATGACGGGCGAGAGGAAGCGCGCCTTGTCCGGGGTCAGCGTCATCATGTCCAGGAAGGCTTCCGTTTCAGCCGCGAGATCGTGATCGCCAGCGCGGTCTGTTGCGCCGACGATATACCAACTGATCTTCTCCTCCGAGCCTTCCGCGCGGCGCAGTTTGCGTTTGATCTCCTGCCGCTCCTTCTTGTCCACCATCGTCGCCAGATACGTCTCCCAATCACCCGGCAGGCGGATGGCGGGCGCCGGCTCCAGCAGGGTCTCCGCGGCGGCCCAGCCGCGCGCCGTGGCGGCCCGGCCCAACGCGGCGCGCATGGGCGAACTGCCGGGCAGGTTGTAGAGATCGATCACCTCCCACACGGGCGCGTCGGGCGCAGTCAATCGATCCAGCAAGTGATTGGCAAACGCATCGCAGTGCGCGCGCGCCACGAGCACGTCCAGATAATCGGAGATTTCGATAGAGCCGACGATGAGCAAGGCGGCGCGGCCATCGCGGTTGCGGGCATGGAACAGCGGCGCGATGCCCACCAGCGATCCGCCCTCCCGCGCCACGGCGACCAGCAATTGGGCTTCCGGCCATTCCCCGCCGCCGCGTTGACTCCACCAGGCTTGCTGATATTCCGCCCGCATAAACGGCACGCGGGTGATGCTGTGCGCGTGGAGCGCGTTCCACTCAGCGCGCAGGGCGTCGAAACATGCGGGATCAGTCCACAAATCAATCTGCATCGAGATAGGCTCTTTTCCAGCAAAGACCCCGGAGGCCGGCGACCTTCGGGGTCTTGAATTTTAGGTGACGACGAAACGAGCGTAAGGCCCTCGTCCCATTTCTCGCCTGCTTCGCGAAGAACAGGCACAGATAGAGAGTCACCCTTCTCCCGTCGCGAAAAGCGTGCGATGGGAGAAGAGCCGGGGAAGGGGGCTTACCGCGCGGGCAGGACTTCATTCACGCCGCCCAGCAGGTTGACCTTGAGTATCCAGCGGCTCCCCGGCTGGAATTGCGCGAACTGCGTGGCATCGCTGGGGCTGTAATCGTAGAATTTGCCATCGGCGTCGAACGTCACCTCATACTTCTCGCGCCGCTCGCCCTCGCGCTGGCCGCTCTGGATGTTCACGAGCGGCCACTCCGGGTTGAGGTCAGTGCCGCTGGCCGTAACCTGATCCACTTCCTTCCACTCCAGCACTGTGTACTCGCAATAGTTGTCATAGACGTTGTACTTACAGTCCTGGACGACTTTGCCCGCGCCGCTTCCCTGATCGACCACGTAAGGCGTGCCGCATACCTTATCCGATTGGCGGCTCGGATCGGGGCTATCCAGCACCTCGCGGACTTGCAGTTCGCACCGGCCCACCTGCGCGTCTGAGGGAATCTGGTCTTCCCAGGTCTTGCGCTCCACCGGCCGCCGTTCTTCGATCCCGATGACGAGTTCCCAGTACACGCTTTGCACCGAAGCCGTCGTATCCGAGGTGCTGAGCGAGGCGAAGATGAAGACGCCCAAACCGCACAGGCACACCACCGCCAGGATGCCGCCGACGATGAGCATGATCGGCGAGACGCCGCGCCGGGCCTGTGGACGAGCGGGGGCGGCGGGTTGAGCCGTTGCGCCGGAGATGGAGAAGCTGGGCATTGCGCCGGGTTGTGTTTGGCCCAGCGGGGCATTGCAATTCTTGCAGTTGGAGGCTGTGCCGGGGTTCATCGTTCCGCAGGCCGGGCATTGCACCTCGGCCATGGGCCGGTCCGAGTACGCGCCCATCACCTGGCCCGCCTCGCGCTTCGCCGCGCCTGCCAGATCACTGCCGCACTGCGAGCATTTCACTGCGCTCGCCGGGTTGCGGGTGCCGCACGCCGGGCAGTGGAGGTCCGCGCCCTGTTTGATCTGCGCGATCTTCTGCTCGTCTTTGATCAGTTGTTGTTGGGCAGGCGTCTCAAACTTCTGGTCCTTGGCCATGGCCGCGCCGCAGTTGCCGCAGACCTTCACCGTGCCGGGGTTCTTGCTCCCGCAATACTGGCACGTCCACTCCAGTTCCACGTAGCCGAGGGTTTCTTGGGTCATGGAGTTGTCCTCGCTTCAGGCGTTCAGGCGCACATCAGACAATAACACCGGCGTAATCTGTGTACGTTCATCTGCGACTTCGATCAGTTTTCTATGCGGAGTGGAGCCGTGATAGAGGTGGATCAAAACACCCTCGTTCTTCGCCACCTGAATAGCTGGAATGAAATCACTATCCCCTGCAATGAGAGCGGCATGACTAATTTGTTGTTTAGCGCTGAGTTGGACCAGATCAACGCCGAACTGGATGTCAACCCCTTTTTGAACATAGATAGGTCGGCCCTTATCGTCATTGCCTCGATACACGAGCATGCCTTCACGCACCTCGAAGCGTGGCAAAGATTTTAGCGCCGTATGAAATTTCTGTGCTTGTGAGAATCGTTGAGCTTCATCGGGCGTTGGAGTGCTACGCTGATAGGGCAGGCAGTTGTAGTAGTAGGTTCTCAGGATTTCGATGTTACCGGCAATCTTTTTAGCAAGTTTAGCGTAATCGATTCGAAGGCCTCCACATTCACTTCGGTTGGTTGCGTCAAAGTAGGCGCCATCGATGAAAATGGCTATTCGAGTTGTGTTCACGGTTGCCATCCTAAAAACAAAGGCCACTCTTGTAGAGTGGCCTGCGGATACAGTGCCCAACGTCAGTAGGATCAACGCTGGGGCGAATACCACTCATTTTATATCAAACTACGACATGCTTGTCTATAGTACCGCTTGGCGTTGTTGCATGAACCCTTTCAAGCCGGCCTTAGCTGTGGCAGACTGGGGGCATGCGGCAACATAAGAATCGAAAACCCACGGCACATAAGAAGATCAGCAAGGCTCGGTCGCGGTCGACCAAGA
>Ga0247727_10015036_pt1 | contig 12758 bp, 13 predicted proteins | sample WisWelCaveWW1625_FD_202498 | JGI IMG/M metagenome (GOLD analysis project Ga0247727, IMG submission 202498) | Biofilm microbial communities from Wishing Well Cave, Virginia, United States - WW16-25 | ecosystem: Environmental > Aquatic > Deep subsurface > Groundwater > Cave microbial mat | place...
CACGGTTTACAGGACGAAAATGGTTTTCCCCTCTCTGATCAGGGATTGAACCAATAAGACACTTTTATCAAAAACACATTGTCGGCAGGAGCGGAAAACAATTTGGTCGCATCCCTACCGAAATCAAACTCTCCGGGGTGTTCTTCGTTTGTACGATTTTGCGTCCAGACGAGAAAAAGCGTCGAGCCAGGGAGGTATTCCCAGCGAAGAACCAGATTTCCCCGAAGCGACTTGAAGTTGAAGTCAGGATCATCAAACGAGAATGATGCCGCGGGACCGGCACCATCAGGATCGATGGTGTAGGTGTCGTTGGTTTCCGTGACGGTTGAACCGTTTTCCCCATAGGTGTTGAAGGTATAGGTATCTGGTTGCCGGAGTTCCTTGAAGCTGCTATAGTGACCGACCGAAACGAGCGGTTGCAGAAATATCTGGAGGCTCAGTTTCGGCGTGAAGGTCCAATCCAATCGTATGCGAGCAGAAACTTCCTTTTGGTCCAGTCTGCCAAAAACATTCCGAGTTCCATAAGTTGCAGTTGCCGTAGGGTCCTCGAAGTTATCCACCCATTGAGCGATCGTGATGTCGCGGGTAAACGTGGGGGATATGCCGACATTGATTCCTTCGGATGGTTTCCATACAATTCCGGGAGCGAGATCGACGCGGTATCCACCGGACTCGCTTCGCCCACTGCCAACTTCAAGTTCCATGATGAATGGGTCTCGAGAGTCGGAGTATGCGTTGAGAAAGGCGAAGTACTGGTTCGTTGTTCTCATCGCCGGTCCGCCACGCGTGTTCTGGTTATCCACATGAGCGGGATTAAGCCCGGCATTAAGCCTGCCTCCCCAATAGTTCATCAATTGCCCGTTCGCAAACAGCATATACCCGTCTGCAATCCGGCGGCCCGCAAAATCGAAGCTCCTGAAGGTGGCGACATTAAACCCCTTTCGGCGGAATGTACCGTCAGGCTCAAACCATTGATAGCCGGTGACCAGGTGTCCATTGACAACATCTGCATCAAACTGAAAGCCAAGATCGTTTAGCTCCACTCCAGGCGAGAGAAAACCAAAAGCGGAATTGAGATACCAGTTTCCTTTCTGCTTGTTCAGGGCAATGCGTCCTCCATATCCGGCGAGAGACGTTCGGTTGCTGTCCAGTTGTTTGTAATCAACGTCAGGTTGCTGGTAGTAGTGTATTGCAGAGCGCTGCACTGAAGTGATTCGCTCTCGTGATCCATTGACCTGTGTACCAGCTAACCATCCTGTGAGCACCCAGACTCCTCCCGTATCGAGCGTCGTCCAGCCATCGAGCCCAAGTGCCAGAGCGGAGCGGGTGAAATCAGTTTCGAGGTATGGCTGGTTCAGCTCACGAACCACCGCTGTACCGATGGCGCCCAGCGCGTGTTTGCCTTGATCAAATTCCCGGAGGCCTCGAGCAACGCCGTAATAGGTCAAAGGCTCAACCACATCTACAAATCGGACACCCGCGCTATCCACGCTGCCGTGCTCCCGTTCTGTCACAGCATGTAAGGATCCCACGGACCATCCCTCTGCTGGCTTTCCAGTTAGCTTTGCCGCCCCGAGGATGGTCGTGTTTCCTGGCACGTCTTCAAAACCGTCATGCTGAAGGCTTCCCTGTGGTGCTCTTCCTACCCGGCGACTGTAGAAAAAATCAGGATTGCCGAAATTGAATCCCCAGTTGCTGTTCGCACCCCCAAAACCAAATGTGAAAGAATTGTTGCCTTCGATAAAGAATGATCTCTTTTCTTCGAAGAAGGTCTCGAACTGGGTCAGGTTGACAACTGCAGGATCGACCTCAACCTGTCCGAAATCAGGATTGAGAGTGGCGTTGAGGGTTAAATCGCTTCCGAGCCCTATCTTCAGATCGACGCCTGCGTTATGGAAAAATTGGCTGCCATCGTTGAACGGATCTCCGGGATCATGCTGGGTGAACTCCGCACTCGAAGCGACGTATGGCAAAACTTCGAGACGTTGGGGAGGATCAATGTCCTGGACGCCGACAAGCTCCGCAAAGCGGGAGACCCATCCGCTTTCGTTCTTGGGGACCATCACGTAAAACGATTCTTCCTTCCGCCGCTCGATGTTTCTGCCGAAATTTATTCCCCAGACATACAGATCTTGCCTGGGGAACCGAAGCTGGGAGTAGGGTATTTTCATCTCGACATTCCATCCGCCGTTGTCAACTGTTGTCGCCGATGCCCATACGCCATCCCATGAGCCATCGTCCCAGGAGTCGTTAAACAAAGTGCCATCGGCGACGGTGCCGCCTGCATAAACACCAAAGTAGAAACCGGTCCGTTTGTCGTGGTACGAGTCGATCCCAACATAGAACCAGTCGGCATTGAGTTCGGCGTCACGCCGGCCAATTCGTGCCACGATGGAATCGGGTGCAGCGTCGTGCAAACGCGCTCCCACATAAAGTGCCTCATCGTCGTATGAAACCCACACCTCGGTCTTTTGCGTGGAGGGTTTTCCCTCATCAGGGTCTTTTTGTGTGAAGTTCGTAATCGGGGAGCCTTGCCAGGCCTGTTCAGTGAGCTTACCGTCAACGTCAACTGGTTGCACCAGCCGGATCGCCTCGGTCCGGTTGAGGGAATCAGCAAGGAGAAAAGGAGGGAGGAGGATCAGGCAAATGAAATGGAACGCTTGGTGGAAGCGCATCACCGTTGGGCTTTTGGGATAAGGCTGAATAGGCTGCGGGGTTAGACGGGCTCCCATTGGAAATGTTTCGACAGTGCTGCGGTCTCTATTTTCCCTTGAGAATTTCGTAGAGCGCGTTTCTAGCTCTGTCGCTGCCTATTGCACCAAGGTAGTACACAGCTTCGCGGCGGAGCTCCGGACGGTGGTAGTTGTGCACTACATTGGTGAGGAAATCGACAGCTTTGTCGTTTCCGACCTCTGCAATGGCGTAGAAAACATGGGAACGTCTGTCCTGCTGGTGCTCCGGGATCGAATGCCAGATATCGATCAGCGCGTCGACCGATCTGGCCCTGTCAAGGTTCACGATATGGTCAATCGCTACGTTTTGGATGATCTCCCCCGTGTCTTTTTTCACGAGCTCGACAAACACCGGAAGGACATCAATCTTCCTGAAATTTGCAAGAATGTAAATGGCCTGCTCGCGCAGAACAACGGGATTGGAATGGTCCAGGACGACCTCCTTCAGGGTTCTGAATGATTTCTCATCCTCGTTGTCCTGCCCAAGAGCGTCGAGAGCAACGAGCCTCAGTTCTGTCTCGGGGTCGATCGGAACCGGTGCGGATGGCTCTCCTCCCCGGAGTTGGCGGGCCATTTCCCTGGTCTCACGCTGAATTTGTTCCAATGCGATCCGATGTTGTCGCATGGTCTCCAGGGGTGGCGGGAACTGTCGGGATGAAGCCCTGGCCTCCGCCTCGGTCAGATCAGCGAGTGCATCATCGGAGTAGGTGCTGAGCGGATATTCATCCATGAACTGCCTGTAGACATCAATGGCCTCGTTCCATTGATTGCTGCCGGCCCACGAGTACGCCGTCCAGTACATTGCGTCATCCTCGTACTCACTTTTCGGGAATTTTGACAGAAGCTCGGCGAACTTCTTCCGTGCTTCGTCCCATTGTCCGTCCAGGACGAGATTGTAACCAGCTTTGTAGAGCGGGAAGCCGGGGTCTTCCGTATTCTCTCCTGCTGCATTTGCGAATGTCCTCGATTCCGAACGAGAGGACGTACCCTCCGGGAGGGTGCTGAGGCGATGGGAGGATTGACTCCAGGTGTTATCCCACAACAACAGCAGAAGAAAAAGAGTGTACCAAAGTCTATTCGCCATGTTCCTTCGCATCCTTTCTCAAAGAGCGTTCCTGAATGTCGATGCTTCCTGCTTGGCGTACATAGATTCTGCCATACGCAGCCTGAAGAGAAGGTTCTCGCGGCGTATGCCGTTCTGAACCAATTCAATATCCGGGGATTCTGTTTCCGGGGTTGTATTGGAAAACTTGACAAGAATTTTATCGAGATCACTCAGTAGCCGTGAAGAACGCGCATCGATAGGGTTTCGTTTAAGCTGCCGTGCTTCGTGAACAAGTCGCCGGGAGAGTTGCTTTTCAATATCGAGCTGGCCGGGGTCCGTCTCTTTTGATCGCAGATTGGAAAGCCCCAATAGCAGGGCCCTTGATTTGCGGAAGTACTGGCTTATCTGAAGCGCGACGGTGTCCGGTTGGTGTATTCCCTGGGCATATTCGCTCCCAGCAGGCGAGGTCGTCGACGCTGATCTCAGGATTATCCACGCAGCGCCGAGAATCATGATCGTAGCACATGTCCATGCTACCCGCACCGCAAAGGAGTGGCGAAGGACCAACCAGGATTCGATGAGCCCTCTCACCGGCAAACGGGTCATCTCCCTCCCGTGAGCATCATTTCGTATCCTCAGTTGAACATTTGAAGCAAAGATGCTCCAGAATTGCTCGGTCCGTTGGGTGGATGGATTAGTGTGGTTCAGCCTGGCCACACTCATGATGGCACGGATTGTTTCGAGGTCGTTTGCGCAATCCTGACACAGCTTCAAATGGTTCTCTACAGCCCGTCGCTGCTCATGGCTGAGATCACCCGACACAAAATCATAGAGCGAACGTCGTATCTCGGAGTGGTTCATCACTCCACCTCGTCTTCGAGAAACGCCAGGGATTTCCGAAGTTTTTTCAGTCCCCGGAAGAGATGTGTTTTTACTGTACCTTCCGAACATTGAAGGATCCCGCTGACCTGTTTTGTCGAGAGCCCCTCGATATGACGCAAAACAACCACCGCTCGCTGCAATGTCGAAAGCTTGTGCAGCGCTCGCTCGATGTGGTCTGACAGAAGACCCTGGTCAACGGGGGTTGTCGTTGCGACTGATGGCAGCCCGTCCATACTTGCACTGAATTCCCGCTCCAACCTTCTTTTGCTCTGTCTCAGCTTGTTCAGCGAAAGGTTTACAATGATCCGATACAGCCAGGTGCCGAAACCTGCGTCACCCCGGAATTTTTGCAGAGAGCGGTACGCTCTCACAAATCCCTCTTGTGTGACTTCTTCCGCGTGATGGTGGTCGTTCATAAATCCGAATGCGACGTCATATGCTTGTTTCATGTGGCGTTCAACGAGGTAACGGAAAGCTTCATGATCTCCCTGCTTTGCCCGCTTAATCAGGAGCACCTCATCGGTAGTGGTCAGAGAGGGATTCCGAGTTTCCAAGGTCTGGGGTTTTGACAATCGAGAAGGCGTTTTGGTTGACGGAGCCACGATTGCGGCGCGTTGCCTGAGAGAAAAAACTTCAGCAGGGCGCGAAGGAGTGCCCTGCTGAGCCAGGAATTTGAAAACGGGAGTGCTCTCTACTATTTCATGGAGATTGAAGGTCCGATGCTCCTGAAGACGCCTTTTCCAGAGGTTCCGACGAAGATCCTCCCATCGGAACCGAGGGCAAAACTGATGACTGAACAATCCGGCAAACCGTGGCAGGTCCGAACCCAGGAGCTCCCTTGATCTTCAGAGCAGAATATCCCCATTCGCGTTCCGACGAACACGTCCCCCGTGTTGTTTTTGAGGATTGCCCCCACGTTGGGGCTTGCCAGGCCTGCATTCGCAGGGTGCCAGGTCGTGCCGTGATCTGTCGAGCGAAAGATCCCTTTGCCGTTTGTTGCCGCATAGTAAGATCCTCGTCCGTCGCTTGCAAGAGTCCAGACTTCGGCATTACGGAGTCCGTTGGTAACTCTCGCCCAGCTTTGACAATTATCAGTCGATCGGAAAATCCCGCTTTGTGCACCTCCAACCAGAACCTCGCCATCCTCGCCAAACGCGAGGCTGTTGATGAATATCCCTCGAAGTCCTGCGGGCTCCCAGGTCATCCCATGATCAACGGAAAAGAAAAGCCCGCAGTAGGCAGTTCCCGCGAACAACCGGCTCCGGGAATTAATGGCAAGCGCCGTAATTTCCTTGCTCCCGATCCCCTCATTCACAGGTTCCCACGTTTCCCCGTCGTCCGTGGAGCGAAAGACTCCTCCTCCGAATGTTCCGCAAAAAACTTCGTCAAGGCCACTGATTACGGAGAACACGTTCAGATTCGTGAGATCGGTATTCGTCGGCCGCCAGGTATCACCGTCGTCATCGGACCGATAGACTCCGCCCCCAAATGTTCCGGCATAAACGAAACCGTCAGGACTGACCGCGAGAGATTGGATTGGCAATTCCGAGAGACTCCCTGTGCTCTGCCATTCGACCCGGGCTTGTGAAGGTGTGAATGCCATAATGAAGAGGAGAGACAGTGACGAGACCATCGTGGAACGTTTTGCATCATTCATGCTTTGTCCTCCTCTGGCAGTCAGTGAGACGGAATCAATTGTTGCCTACAACGACCGGCAGCAAGGAATGTTACAGGCCGCTCTACAGCAAGAGTTCCGCTCGGGAACTTGTCTCGACTCAGGAACCACTCACTTAGACGGTGAGAAATGGAAAAAGGTTGACAACAAATGGCAGGGGTAACGAATGGTTTGGGCAGTGATTGCAGGTCGGGGAAAAAATCAAGGCCACCTTATCTCTTAGGTGGCCTTGCAGAAGGGGGGCCGAGTTTCTGTTGTGTGCGTCGTGGGGTTCGGGTACTCCTCTACGCAAGCCTGCTTTTTGTTTTCTGAAGAGCTGCTTCGATAGCTCTCTCTCGGCTGCTGCCCTGTGCCCGGGCAATAATCGCCCCTGGGTCGACGTTCGCGATGTGGCAGTAGTACACGGTGCCGATCTTGTACGTCTCTACCGTAATCGGAACGCCGGCCAGACTTTCTTTTTCAGAACGATAGTCCTCTGCGCGCATCGCGCATCATCCCTTCTCAACTTCCGCGCCTACAAGGTTTCCCCACTCCGTCCAGGATCCATCGTAATTCGAAACGTTGGGATAGCCAAGAAGGTAGTTGAGTACATACCATGTGTGGCTCGACCGTTCTCCTATCCGGCAGTATGCAACAACGTTCTTGTCCGGTGTGACGCCCCTGGATGTATACAACGCCTCCAGGTCCTCCACAGACTTGAATGTTCCGTCGTCGTTACAGGCTTGCGCCCAGGGAATGTTCTTTGCTCCGGGAATGTGACCGCCGCGCTGGCATGTCTCGGGTAATCCTGGGGGCGCTAGAATCTTGCCTGTAAACTCATCATTCGATCGGACGTCCACAAGCACGAATCTGTTATCTCGCATTGTCTTTTCCACCTGGCGCAAGAATGAGCGGTAGCGATCGTTGTACCCTGTCACGGTGTAGGTTGTTGAATTGACCGCCCGGATTTCCGTTGTCAGCTCCCGCCCCTCGGCCAACCACTTCTTCCTTCCTCCGTTCATAAGCCGGACATCTGCGTGGGCATACATCTTCAGCTGCCAGAGCGCCCAGGCGGCAAACCAGTTGTTGTTATCGCCGTAAAGGATCAAGGTGGTATCATTTGCGACGCCACTCCTGCTGAGGAGCTTCTCGAGGTTGGTCTTGCTGATCACGTCGCGACGGACAGTATCACACAACTCCGTTTGCCAGTTCCAGGCGATTGCTCCCGGGATATGCCCCTCTTCATATGCCCGGGTATCAACATCCACTTCAATCAACCTGACATTCGGGTCGGCTTTGTGCTGGCTGACCCAATCGGTTGTCACCAATGTTTCGGGGTGGGCGTAGGTTCTCATGGCGGGCCTCCTTTGGGGATTGTTATGAGAAAGAGATGGTATTTTATTGGGAATGGTCCCGGCTTGGTGTGGTCATTCGGTTTCGCGGGTCTGCGCCGCTAATATACCACACGACCGTCCGCTTGTCAAGTGACGGGCCGGGGAACGTCACCAGACTCTATTCCTGAAACCGCTCCAAAAGGCAGAGATCGAAATACGTAGTACCTCCTGCAAGCTGGGAAATCCCGCCAGCCAGACGAACACCAATGCTGTCTCCCAATGTCGTCGAGATTGTGTCCAGAATGGTGATGGCGGTCCACAGCGAATCCTGGATAAATACCGATTTTGAAAGAAGGGTCGTGCCAGACTGCTTGATCAGGATTGCAGCCGAGCCACCAACCCCGTTGCGCTTTGCCCAAACGGTAAGCCGGTATATGCTTGTTCCGTCTTGTGTGGGGACGATGGTAAGAACCTGTGCAGGAGCAGTGGGAGGGGTCCAGGTTGCATCGACGGTGACCGACCATCCGCCTCCCTCCGGTGGCACATCGGTCGAGAACTCAACGGCAGGATCGGTGACAATTGTCCACCCGGCGAGCGTAGGACTTCCCCCAAGTTCAAACGAAGTGTTGACAAGAACATCCAGCGTGTCGGAGGGTGGGATAATCGGATTAATGATCCGTTCTTCCCGGCATCCGCCGATGCACACGAGAAGCGCGACAGGGAAAAGCGGCCGAATGATTTCATGCAAAATCTGGAGATTCATCGAAATCTGCCTCATCGCGTCTCGTAGGAAATTTCGGGCTCCTCGTCCAGTAGTTTCACACTATACTTTGATTGCAGGATACGCGTTTTGAAATTGACAGTCTGTCCTGCTGAGACTTCTTTGATCTCTGCCGTCAACACCCTTGTCTCATTCCCATCGTGACCCTTGAATATCAAGACGACATCAATAATCTTTTTTTTGCCGACGTTTTTTACGGTTCCTTCGACCCGGTAATTATTCCCCATTGAGGCCGGCGCGAACGAAGAGAACTCATCAGGAACGGCGGTGCTCGTGGCTCTTTCTTGTTTCAGGGCTTTTGAGACGATGACAAGATCAGCCTGCTCCTTCTCGCACGCGAAAAGGAGAATGGCGATGAACAAGATCGGGGTTCTTGGACAGGGTTGGGTTTTCAAGGTCATTCGCTCCTCTCTAGGATTGGATAAGGGTTATTTGTCCGCCTCCACCACCACAGCGACTCCCTGCCCGACACCGATACACATTGTTGCAAGTCCGTACTGCGCTTTTCGACGTCTCATTTCGTGCAGAAGGGTTGTCATGATCCGCGCACCGCTGCAGCCGAGCGGGTGCCCCAGTGCAATTGCACCACCATTGGGGTTGAGCTTCTCCGTCGGGATTTGAAGATCGCGGACGACGGCTATTGACTGTGCGGCAAAAGCCTCGTTCAGTTCGACAATATCGATGTCCTTTATCGTGAGTTCTGCTTTCCGGAGGGCCTGTTGAACCGCCGGGACCGGGCCAATGCCCATATACCGAGGATCAACCCCGGCGATACCTGTCGAAACAACCCGGGCGAGTGGTGCCAGGTGAAGCTTTTGCGCCATCGCTTCGCTCATCATGAGCACACCTGCGGCACCGTCGTTGAGCGACGAGGAGTTCCCGGCGGTGACGGTGCCGTTCTTCCGAAACACCGGCTGGAGTTGGGAGAGTTTCTCAATGCTGGTATCCGTGCGGGGCCCTTCATCGGCATCAACCGTAACGCCGCCGCCTTTCTTTCCGGGGATCATGACCGGGATCAGTTCATCTTTGAATCTGCATTGTGATTGTGCATCGACGGCCTTCATGTGACTTCCGTATGCGAACTCGTCCTGTTCCCTACGACTGATCTTGTATTTTTCGGCAACGTTCTCCGCGGTTTCTCCCATGCTTTCCAGCGGGAACATCTTTTCCATTCTCGGGTTGGGATATCGCCAGCCAAGGGCGGTGTCGAATGCCGTGATGTTCCCATAGTTGCCTGTCAGGTTCTTAGGAACGGAGTAAGGGGCGCGACTCATGCTTTCGACCCCTCCGGCGATAACAATTTCAGCATCGCCGCACCACAGAGCGCGGGTAGCCTGGATGATTGCATCAAGACTCGAGCCGCAGAGGCGATTGATTGTGTTTCCGGGAACAGTGTGGGGAAGTCCGGCAAGCAGGGCACACATGCGCCCGACATTCCGATTGTCTTCACCCGCCTGGTTTGCGCAGCCCCACATAACGTCGTTTATGAGTGAAGGGTCGAGCTTTGTCTGCTCCACAAGCGCCTTAATGACCAACGCACCAAGATCGTCTGGGCGGACATCTCGCAACACCCCACTGTACTTTCCTACGGGAGTTCTCAGAGCATGAACAATAACGGTATGATGCTGATGACGCATTCGGTCATGATCTCCATTGAGTGAGCCATGGTTTCGCGAAATATAACGGTTTGAGTGGAGACTTCAAACGGGCTGGTCGTCGGAACAACGTGTCGGGCTTGCGCGGCACCCTGCCGACCTTGTTCAGGAAGCAAAAGGGTCAGACATTGCTGCCCGACCCTGTATACAACGAGAAGCCCCGAATGGACTATTCGAACTTCCATTCCTTGACGTTACCAATGACAGAGAATGTAATCTCGGGCTTATATGAGTTGCTTGTCTCAATCGAGACGTTGCTGCTGAGAACCTTCTTCACTTCCTTCGGAACATATTCTGCAATGATCTGGACTGTCTCACCCGGTTTCACCAACGAAGGGAATCTGAGCGTGAAGCCTTCGAGCGCTGTATGGAATCCCTTGAGCTCCAGATTTGTCCTGCTGTTGTTTGTGATTGTGGCGGTGGCAGTTCTTCGTTCGCCGACCACTGCTTCTTTGAACATGAAGCGGTTTTCGCTGACGGAAACCTCTTCGGTGACGATCGCACTGAACTCAATCCTGGTTTTCGGCGATTGAGGGTCGTTGGAATTCACGGTCACCGTCTTGTGGACTTTTCCATTGAAATTTTTCGAATTGAAGCTAATCTTGAGATTACCGGTTTCCCCGGGTTTCAAAGTGGTGCTGGAGACCATGGTGCCGGTGCATCCGCATGAAGCCTCTACCTTATCAATGGCAAGCGGCTCGCTGCCGACGTTTTTCAATTTGATTGTTCGTTCAGCCACAACACCGGCCATGAGGGTGTCGAGATCGAATTTCTCCCCACCGTCTTGAACCATGAGCTTCGGCTGGGCCAAAACACTTCCAGCACCGATCGAGAGCAACAAGACAAGAAGGCTCAAACCAATATTTTTCATAGAATAATCCCCATAGTTCGACTTGAATCCCAGCGGTAACCTTCAGTTAAGATAGAGAAAAAAAATAAACTTGCAAAACCGGGTTTATGGGTTGGCGAAAAAAGTGTTTCTTGAGGCTGCAAATTGCAAAAAGGGCGAAGGTCTGTACCTTTCTTCCCCAAAAAAACGGTGCAGGGCAGCGACAACCGCGTACACCTGCCGGGGACCGATCTTCTCGGCCCACTGTACGGGCCCACGGGGATAATTCGTTCCCAGTTTCATGGCGGTGTCAATATCGTGGGCGCTCGCAACATGCTCCATCATGGCAAAACACGCCTCGTTCGTCAGCATGCAGAGAATCCGTGGCAGAACAAGACCGACACTGTCCCTTACCTCAGCCATCTCCCTGCCAAGCGTCTTTCCAAATTCCTTGACGATATTCAACGACCTGGCATCCGTCGCGAATGATGGCGCAATTTCCACCATGCCGCTCTCCAGGAGCGTTGGTAAGGCCCCGATCCCGACAAGTTTCTGAGGATGGGAAATCCACGATGCTTGCTCCGAAACGCTGACGGTCAGGCTGGAAGAAAGGATGACTGCACCCTGCGCGAGTGTTCCATCCAGTTCGATCAGATTCGACCGTTTGACATCCAGTGAGACATTGGTCAATTCAAGACCGATGTCGGCCGACTTCTGGACTTTGGTGAGCTTTCTGTAGCCTTTTGCAATCCCGCTTTGAGCAAACCCTGCATTGAGACGGACGCTGATCTCAAGTCCTTTGTTGTGGCAGAGGGAGGCGTACTCTTCGACCAGCGGCGATTCACCAAGAATAGTAATACGTTTCAGCTTGGCCATGGCTATTCGTAGGCGTAGAAGCCCTTCTTCGTTTTCCGTCCGAGGGTGCCTGACTCGACCATCTGTCGTTGAATCGGGTGCGGGCGGAAACGGGGGTCGTGGAAGAACTGCTCGTACACAGATTTCGTGACTGCATAGTTCACGTCAATGCCAATCAGGTCCATTAACTCGAAGGGCCCCATCCTGAAGCCTCCTTCAGATCTCACGATCCGATCGATTAGCTCGACCGAAGCAACCTCCTCGCCAAGAAGCCGGAGTGCCTCACCATAGAATGGCCTCGCAATCCGGTTGACGATAAATCCCGGCGTGTCGCTGCAAACAACAGGAGTCTTTTTCATCCGCGTGGCAATTTCGCACGTCGTCCGCACAGCGTCATCCGACGTTTGCCTGGCCCTCACAACCTCCACAAGCCTCATGGCCGTTGCTGGATTGAAGAAATGCATTCCCACCACAGATTCGGGAGTCTTCGTGGTTGAGGCGATTGCCGTAATGGAGAACGAGGATGTGTTGGACGCGAGGATGGCTTCGGGTGCAACGATCGCGTCGAGCTTTTTGAAGATTTCCTTCTTCACTGCCAAATCTTCAATGGCGGCCTCGATGACAAAATCGGTGCTCCCGATGTCACTGATATTCTTTCTGGGATGAATCCGGGAGAGAGCCTCTGTCGCTTCTGTTGCGGTGAGTCTTCCTTTTGCAACTCCATTGCGGAAGTCTTCCTTGATCCGGTCCATGGCGCCCTTGAGAACCCCCGCCGAGACGTCGTACATCACCACATCGAAGCCCGTGAGGGCGGCCGCCTGAGCAATACCGCCCCCCATGGTGCCCGCGCCGACGATGCCGATGGTTTTGATCATGGAAACCAATGAAAAATGAAAAAGTCCGAAGGTCCAAAGGACTCCTTTGGAGACTCCTTCGGAGGAAAAGTGAAAAAAACTAACGACCCTGGAATTTGGGAGGGCGTTTCTCGAGG
>Ga0247727_10015037_pt1 | contig 12757 bp, 11 predicted proteins | sample WisWelCaveWW1625_FD_202498 | JGI IMG/M metagenome (GOLD analysis project Ga0247727, IMG submission 202498) | Biofilm microbial communities from Wishing Well Cave, Virginia, United States - WW16-25 | ecosystem: Environmental > Aquatic > Deep subsurface > Groundwater > Cave microbial mat | place...
GGCAGAAAATGGCCTGCCCCGCGTTAGAAGCCGGCAATCGGGCGGAAGGCATCTGCAACTCGATCGGCAGCCTGGGAGACGACATCGACCTACAAGGCGGGAAATCGATCGCTTGAGTTCGCGTCGCATTCAGATACGGGGACCGAAGGAAGACGGGCATGCTCGATATCAAGCCTCGGCCGAGTCTGGCGGCTGCCACCGCCGAAGGGGCCTGTGCGTTTACGACGGCACGGGTCGCTGGCGCGTCCGCTGTGCGCGGGGTTGCCTTCTGGTCGCAGGTCCTGCACTCCTCGGCCGGGCGGCCATTGTGGCCGTTTCTGCCTGGGCCTGGAATGTTTCTTTTGCTTGGCTCTGTCTCCGCCACAGCGGGCACCACAGACCGCTCGCCAGCGCATGGGCCCACGGAACCTGCGGAGCCGCTAAGCGCCCCCGAGTCGGCCTTCGCAAGCTATCGCTCGGCGGGCGGCCACGCGGCTGCGCAGGTGGTGGTGTCCCGTTGAGCTGCGGCCCGCCCGAATGCTCACTTCGTTCTGCGCGGCGCGAGGCGGCAGTAGGGCTTCTGTTTGCCCTTGCTCGGAACGATCCACCTGCACTCCGCGGCCTTGGCCTTGCATGCCTTCTCGTCGAGGCCCTTGCAGGGAGACGCTTTCTTGGCGCCCTGTGCCGCAGCGTCGAAACCAAACACCAGCAGCGCCGCGACCACAGCCGCAGCACCGAGCGCCCCCTTGAACAGGGTTGCATCCATGCGCACGAAATTCTCCTCCCTCTCACAGAAGCGCACATGGTAGTACACAGATCTTCGCCGGTCAACTGAATTCAGCACGGCAACTAGGACGGAACGACGGCGCCATGACGCAATGAAGGAGGCGCGAATCATTTCCCCGCTGCCGCCTGCAGCGCATGCTCGAGCCGATCGTCGCCCCAGAAGAGTTCGCCCTTGGCGAGAAATGACGGCGCGCCGAATATGCCAAGCTCCTGCGCTTCCTCGGTCTGCTGGCGCAGGCGCTGTTTGTTGTCCGGCGCCTCCGAGCGAGCCAGGAGTGCGTCCGGCTCGACGCCCAGGCGCTTCAGGATCGCTGCGAGCACGCGGCGCTCCGAGATGTTGGCGCCCTGGGAGAACTCCGCCTCGTAGACCGCCCGCGTGAAAGTAGCTCCCCATCCTTCCGTGTGTCCGATCAGCGCCATGCGGGCGGCGTGCAGGCTGTTCTGCGGGAACGGCGACGGCAGCTTGAAGGGCAGGCCGCGCGCGGTCGCCAGCCGCTCCATGTCGCGAACCATATACTTGCCCTTGGCCGGGTAGATGTTGAACGGGGAGGTATCCCAGCCCTGAGCGCGAAAGATTGGGCCAAGCAGCACCGGCTTCCAGATCACCGTGACCCCGGCCGCCGCCGCCAGTGTCTCGATGCGCATGGCGCTCAAATAGGAATACGTCGACGCGAACTCGTACCAGAACTCGATGCGTGGCCCTGATGTGCTCATCACCTGCGCCCCCCGATGGGCTGCCGACAGCGCCGCTCCTTGCCGGGGCAGCGTTCTCGCCTATAGTGCGCCGCGGTTTTCCACGAAAGCAAGAAGGTGCGCCCCATGCCTGCCAAAGGCGCAAAAGGCAAGGTCAAAAAGGCGGTGCTGGCCTACTCGGGCGGCCTCGACACGTCGATTATCCTGAAGTGGCTGCAGGAGACCTACGGCTGCGAGGTCGTCACGTTCACGGCCGATCTCGGCCAGGGCGAGGAGCTGGAACCGGCGCGGCGCAAGGCCCTGCTGCTCGGGATCAAGACGGACAACATCTTCATCGAGGACCTGCGCGAGGACTTCGTCAGGGACTACGTGTTCCCCATGTTTCGCGCCAACGCCCTCTACGAGGGAACCTATCTTCTGGGCACCTCCATTGCGCGGCCGCTGATTGCCAAGAAGCAGATCGAGATCGCGCGCCAGACCGGCGCCGACGCCGTCTGCCACGGTGCCACCGGCAAGGGCAACGACCAGGTCCGTTTCGAGCTCACCTACTATGCGCTGGAACCCTCTATCAGGATCATCGCGCCCTGGCGCGAGTGGGCCTTCAAGAGCCGCGAGCAGCTGATCGACTTCGCCGAGAAGCACCAGATCCCCGTCGCCAAGGACAAGCGCGGCGAGGCGCCGTTCTCGGTCGATGCCAACCTCCTGCATTCCTCGTCCGAGGGCAAGGTGCTGGAGGACCCGGCCGTCGAGCCGCCGCCCTACGTCTACCAGCGCACCATCTCGCCGATGGAGGCGCCGGACAAGGTGGCCGAGATCACCATCGGCTTCCTGAAGGGCGACGCGGTGAGCCTCGACGGCCGGCCGCTTTCCCCCGCTGCGCTGCTGGCGAAACTCAACGACCTCGGCGGCGACAACGGCATCGGCCGCGTCGACCTGGTCGAGAACCGCTTCGTCGGCATGAAGTCGCGCGGCGTCTACGAGACCCCCGGCGGCACCATCCTGCTGGCCGCGCATCGCGCCATCGAATCGATCACGCTCGACCGCGGCGCCGCCCACCTCAAGGACGAGCTGATGCCGCGCTATGCCGAGCTGATCTACAACGGCTTCTGGTTCTCTCCCGAGCGCGAGATGCTGCAAGCGCTGATCGACAAGTCCCAGGAGCACGTGGAAGGCGAGGTGCGTCTGAAGCTCTACAAGGGCAATGTCATCGTCACCGGGCGCGACAGCGGAAAGTCGCTCTACTCCTCGACGCTGGTTACCTTCGAGGACGACAAGGGCGCCTACGATCAGAAGGACGCCGAGGGCTTCATCCGCCTGAATGCCCTGCGGCTCAGGACGCTTGCGATGCGCAATCGGGAAAAGCGGTGATACGGACTCCACTTGTTCAATTCTCGGGTTGTGCGTCGATCTCGGCTCCGAGACCGGCGGAACGGGTTGTAGGCGCCTCCCGCCCTTCCCCCAATTTGTAACGCGGGTCGCGGCTTTTTCTGCCGTCTCGGCTGCCGGCTACCCCCGTACCGGCGCGGCCGGTGAGGCCAATAAAACCCTCGCCCCGCGTTACAGGAAACGGCCATCGGCAAGCGCTCGCCCGCGTGGTCCAACGCCTGGCCACCGTCCACGAACGCTCCCGGACGCAATTAACCGGTTTTGCTATGACTATTCACGCGGGTGCCGCCCAGTGGACCGGCCCGAGGAGGGGAATGCGGGCTGCGCCCAAGACGTTGAGTGAGGGAAACGTTGTGGCCAACGCTTGCAGCGCATCGAGGACCTCGCTCGGCGTCCGTGTCGTGCCCACGCAGTCGGTATACGCAGTCAAAAGTGGAGTGGCTGGCGCGGTAGCTGACGCAGCGCGTGTAGATGTGGTGGTCGCCATCGGCTTGCTCGCCCGTTGGAGAGGTGGAGGGAGCGTGCATCTTTCATGGCTGTTGCGGTATCGGGTCAAACCCGGAACCCGGTTGAGAACTACCGTGAGAATGATTCCCCGGCGAGTTCATCCTTCGACGGCTGATCGCCTCGGCCCGCGCGTCCCAAAGGTCGAAAGATTGTGCCCGGCGCCAAGGCTGGAGCGAAACGTCGGAAGGCCTGTCACTTTCTCGTGCCGATGATCTGATATCCAAATCGACCAAGGGCTGCGAATCGTACTCGCCCTCTAGCCCCGGCTCAGGCCCTTCACCGCCAGCGCCGAGAGGTACTCCGCCCAGCGCTTCTCCCGCTCCTGGTCGAGGGTCTGCAGGTAGGACCAGGCGTAGAGGCCCGTGTCATGGCCGTCGTCGAACACGATGCGCATGGCGTAGTTGCCTACCGGCCGCAGCTCCCTGATCTTGACGTTGCGCTTCCTCGGCACCGTCACGCGCTGGTCCGGCGAATGGCCCTGCACCTCGGCCGAGGGGCTCATCACCCGCAGCATCTCAGCCGAGAGCGTGAAGGGCTTGGCGCCCTCGAAGGTGACGATGAGCTCGCTGCGATCCGGGCCGATGTCGAGCCTGGGCGGGCGGGCGGTCGAGCTCGCGTGCAGCTGCTCCCATGCCCTCTTGGCGATGTCGCGGTAGATGCGGGCAAGCGCGCCGTCGGGGGTCGAGGCCACGATCGGCTGGCCCTCGTCGGAGGTTATGCGGATTTGCATGTCGAGCGGCACACCGCCGAGGAAGGGGATGCCGAGCTTCTCGGCCTCCAGCCTCGCTCCGCCATGGCCGAAGATCTCGGAGCGCCCGCCGCACTTCGGGCACACGAAATAGCTCATGTTCTCGACGATGCCGAGCACCGGCACGTCCACCTTGCGGAACATGTTGAGGCCCTTGCGGGCGTCTATCAACGCCAAGTCCTGTGGGGTCGACACGATGATGGCGCCCGACAGCGGCACCTGCTGGGCCATGGTGAGCTGCACGTCACCGGTGCCGGGAGGCATGTCGATGACGAGGACGTCGAGGTCGCCCCAGGCGACGTCGCGCAGCATCTGAGTCAGCGCCGACACCACCATCGGCCCGCGCCAGATGATGGGCGTGCCCTCGTCGACGAGGAAGCCCATCGACATGGCCTTGAGGCCATAGGCTTCCATCGGCCGCAGCGTCTTGCCCTGCGCGACCTGCGGCCGGCCCTTGAGCCCCAGCAGACGCGGCTGCGAGGGCCCGTAGATGTCGGCATCCAGGATCCCGGATGTCAGGCCGATGGCCTGCAAGCCCAATGCCAGGTTGACGGCGGTGGTCGACTTGCCGACGCCGCCCTTGCCCGACGCGACGGCGATCATGTGCTTGATGCCGGCGATCTGCATCGTTTGGCGCCCGCCGCCGGCGGTTGGCGCAGGAGGGGAACCGGGCGGCTGGACTAGGCCCGCTCGGGCTCGCGCCTGCTGCACCCTGGCGCTTTCGGGCGCCCGAGCTCCGCCGGTGGCGCCGCCGCCTGCGGCCATCTCCGCCGTGAGCACGGCGACGACGCTCGTGACCCCCTCCATCTCCCGCACGACCTTCTCGGCCGCCTGGCGCAACGCCTCCAGCTCATTTGCGCACTCGGCCGGAACGGTGATCGAGAAAGACACGCGGCCGTCCTTGAGCAGGACCTCCGACACTAGTCCCAGATCCACGATATTGTTCTCAAGGTCGGGTCCTTTCACCCGGCGTAGCCGCTCGATGACCTCTTCCTTGGTTGGGCTCATGACATTGCACTTCGCTGACGTTGGCGTGGCGAGGCCCGGTGGCAGCAACGGGTCCGCTTGGGGCCAAAACCGCGCTGTGGCCTGCACCTCTGACCATAGTGGCAGACGGTCTTGTGGATGTCACGGCGCTGCCCGCACGTTCCGGCGAGTGCCTGCTCCGGACGCCCAGACTCCTGCCGCCTGAAGCCCGGCACACCTGCTCCTGGCCTCTCAGGCAGGGGGGGGAGTTGTAAACGGCGGGAGGCGGCGACACTTTCTGGACAAGTGCAACTTGCGGAGCTTCCGATGCCCGAGCATACCACCCCCACACCCTTGTCGGCCTTGTCTCGCCAATTGGAGCAGCGAGCCGAAGCAGCGTCGGACGCAGTGGTGAGCGTCCGCTCGCATGGGCGCCCGCTGGCGAGCGGGGTCGTTTGGCAGCCCGGCGTCATCGTCACGGCCAACGACGTTCTGGAGGCTGACGCCGATATCTCGGTCGTCACTGCTGCAGGAAAGTCCGTCCAGACGCAGATCGCCGGCCGGGATCCGACGACCGATATTGCCGTACTGCGTTCGGGAGAAGACTTGCCCGCCCGGGCCGGGATGACGACGGGCGAGGAGGTACGTGTCGGCCAGCTGGTGCTGGCAGTGGGCCGCGGCGGGGATGGGGTCGTTGCGAGCGTCGGCATGGTCGCGGTTGCCGGCGGCGCCTGGCAGAGCAGGCGCGGGGGAAACATCGACCGACTGATCCGGCTCGACATGCGGCTCGACCGGTACGGGGAGGGCGGCATCGTGGTCGACGGCGAGGGGCGCCTGGTCGGCATGCCGGTGTTCGGTCCACGCCAGCGACCTCTCGTTATCCCGGCGACAACCATCGAGCGTGTCGTGCCCAAGCTGCTCGCGGAGGGGCGGATCATGCGCGGCTACCTGGGAGTCGGCGCCCAGTCCATTCGGCTCGACGAGGCCCTGACCGCCGTGCATGGGCTCTCCGACCCGCGCGCCATCATCGTCGTCAGCGTCGACCCCAAGGGACCCGCACGCAAGGCCGGCGTTTTGCTCGGAGACGTAATCCTATCCCTCGATGGCAACCCGGTGCCCGGGTTGCGCAGCCTGTTTGCGCGGCTCACCCCTGAGATGGTCGACAAAGCGATCGAGTTGAAGATCCTGCGCGCAGGTCAGATAACCACCGCCAGGGTCACGATCGGAGCAAGCCCGGCGCCGTGACGGCAAGCCGACACGACGACCTCAACGACAGCTCGACGATTGTCGTCGAGCTGTCGCTCAATTCTGTCGACACGGCCGAACGCGTGCGTTTGCTGATCGGTAGACTTAGCGGGATCGAGACAATCAGCTCAGGCGCGCGCCAGGCCCATGTTCGCATCACGGACGATATCGTGGACGTCGAGCCGGGCGTGCCGGTGCTGGTGCTCGGCGACGGCTTGGACGCCATGCGGGCACTGCAGGCCGGAGCTACTGGGGTCCTGTCCCCGCATGTTGACGGCGAGTCCCTGGGTGCCGCCATTCGCGCCGCCGCCCAAGGCCTGACCACCCTGTCGGCGGAGCTTCGTGATGACCTGGTCGAGCGCTTCCGTGCCAACGACGGATTGGAGGGTGAACTCGAGGACGCGGTGCTCACTCCGCGCGAACGGCAGGTCCTGCAACTCCTGGCAGAGGGAGCTTCGAACAAATCCATTGCCCGACACCTGGACATCACGCCGCATACGGCCAAGTTCCATGTTGCATCGATTGTCGCCAAGCTTGGCGCCAGTGGCCGAACTGATGCAGTGGCCAAGGCCATGCGACTTGGCCTGGTCATGATTTGACGTCGGCCGAGTGCTTGCGGCAACCGGCGAGCAACGGAGCGAAAGAGCCGCTATCGGGCCGGGGCAGTCCAAAGCGCCACACAAAAAGGGTCTGGACGGCATCGCCGGGCGAGGCAATGTGCTTTTGCCCCAAAATCTTGCCTCGGCCCCCAGAGCAGGATCGCCTGAGATGGAAGCGCTGATGCGCTTCCATCGTATGCGTGAATCCAGCTCTACCATTGAGTCTAGAGCGAGATTCACGTTCTCCGATGGAAGCTACTTCGCTTCCATCACGAACGATCTCGCTCTAGAGCGTATGCTTGCGCTGTTGCACGATCATGTAGTTGTCGTAGCTGCTGTCGGCCACCTGCAGCCACAAGTATTGGTCGAGGCGGAAGGCCTTGAGGGAATCCCAGATCTTCTTGAAGTCCTCGTTCTTGCCGCTGATCTCGGCGTACTGCTCGTTGGCAGCCCTGTAGCACGCGTCCATGATCGCTTCGGAGAACGGCCGCAACTGCGCGCCGGCGGCGACGAGGCGCTTCAGGGCCTGCGGGTTCTGGGCGTCATAGCGCGCAACGATGTAGGAGCCCGCTTCGGTGGCCGCGGCCCCCAATATCGCCTGGTAGCTCGCCGGCAGCGACTCCCACCTCGCCTTGTTCACCTGCACGTGGAGCATGGCGCCGCCTTCCCACCAGCCGGGGTAGTAGTAGTACCTGGCGACCCTGTGCAGCCCGAGCTTCTCGTCGTCATAGGGCCCTACCCACTCCGCGGCGTCGACAACTCCCTTTTCCAGCGCCCCGAAGATGCTGCCGCCGGCAATCTGATGCGGCACGACCCCCAACCGCGCCAGCACCTGGCCGGCGAAGCCGCCGATGCGCATCTTGATGCCCCGGAGGTCATCGGGCGCATTGATCTCCCTGCGGAACCATCCGCCCATCTGCGCCATGGTGTTGCCGGCCAGCAGCCCATAGATCGCGTGCTTGGCGTAGAAGGCATTGATCAACTGCTCGCCGCCGCCTTCGCGCCACCAGGCGTTCTGCATGCGCCCGTTGAGGCCGAACGGCACCGCGCACGCCAGGGCGAACGTCGGGTCCTTGCCCCACATATAGTAGGGAGCGGTGTGACAAAGCTCGACGGTGCCCGCGGATACAGGCTCGGTGACCTGCAGGCCGGGAGCGATCTCATCGGCCGCGAAACACTGGATCAGGAATTTGTTGTCGGTGGCGTCGGCCACATAGCCGGCGAAGCGCTCGGCCCCGCCAAACAGGGTGTCGAGCGATTTGGGCCAGCTGGTCGCCATGCGCCATCTGATCGAAGGGGAGGATTGCGCGATGGCCGGGGCTGAGATGGCGGCCATGGTGCCGACCGTACCCGCGCCCTTCAGTAGCCTGCGGCGTGTGATGCGAGGCATGCTGGCGTTTCCCTAGTAGCGATTTGGGTGCCAATATCTCGGGCCGTTGGGCCAGGCTGTCGTGGTTCGCATCTGCCGCAGCCCTGGCAGTGGAAGCTTAGCATTCTTTGCGGTCCCAAGCCGATGCACCCGTTGGTCGCACGCTTGCCAGCACGTGGCGAGCCGGGCTCCGCGTGGCTCCGTCAGGAACAAGGAACGTGTCGTGTCCTTGGTTGTGCATTATCGAGCATGTGGATTGCGGCGTCTTGCGGGCCTTCGTGCCAGGGTCTACACCGCATTAACGGCCAGCAAGGGTGGAGCGAGAGCGCGTGAAGGAGTTCGAAGTCCGGCCCGACCCTGACGATCCGCGCTTGTCCGTCAGCGTGCGCGGCATCGACCACGAGGGCAAGGCGGTGGAGACGGCGGTCGTTACCGAGCGGCCGCTGACGCTGTTTCTGAATGCCCGGGAAATCGTGACGATGATGACCATCGGCGACCGGCCCGATCTCCTGGCCGTGGGCTATCTGCTCAACCAGAACATGCTCAAGCCCGGCGACGAGATCACCGCCGTCGAGTACGAGGAGGATATCGCCACGGTCGTGGTGCGTACGCGCCAGCAGACCAATTTCGAGGACAAGCTCAAGAAGAAGACCCAGACCTCGGGCTGCGCCCAGGGCACCGTGTTCGGAGACTTGATGGAGGAATTCGACCAGATCCGGCTCGACCCCGACATGCGGGTGAAGACCTCCTGGCTCTATCAGCTGACCAAGAAGATCAACACCTCCCCTAGCCTCTACCTGAAGGCGGGCGCCATTCACGGTTGCGTCTTGGCGCACGAGGACAGGCCGCTGATCTACATGGAGGACGTCGGCCGCCACAACGCGGTGGACAAGATCGCCGGCTACATGTTCCTCAACCGCGTCGCGCCGGAGGATAAGATTTTCTATACCACCGGGCGGCTCACCTCGGAGATGGTCATCAAGACCGTGAAGATGCGCATCCCCGTGCTGGTATCGCGCTCGGGCTTCACCGCCTGGGGCGTTGAGCTGGCGCGCAAGGCGAACCTCACATTGATCGGCCGGGCGCGCGGCAAGCGTTTCGTGGCGCTCGCAGGCCTCGAGCGCATCGTCTTCGACGCCGATCCCAAGCACACCGACGACGAGGACCGCAAGCACGCGCGCAAGGGCAGCCTCGTGGACGCGGGCGATTGACGCTCGTTCACGACGGCAGCTGTGCGCAGATGCAGCCCCGCTTTGTGGACAGGGGGCATCGGCGTAGCTAGAAGAAGCTGCGGCAAGTTCCCATGAGTGCACCGATGACGACCGTCAGCCAGGTCAGGTCGACTTTCCTCGATTTCTTCGCCAGGAACGGCCACGAGGTCGTGGCCTCCTCGCCGCTGGTGCCCCGTAACGACCCGACCTTGATGTTCACTTCCGCCGGCATGGTGCAGTTCAAAAACGTCTTCACCGGCCAGGAGAAGCGCCCCTACACGCGCGCCGCCACGTCGCAGAAATGCGTGCGCGCCGGCGGCAAGCACAACGACCTCGACAACGTGGGCTATACGAACCGGCACCACACCTTCTTCGAGATGCTCGGCAATTTCTCGTTCGGCGACTACTTCAAGGAGCTGGCGATCCCGCTCGCCTGGGAGCTCGTCACCAAGGACTTCGCGGTCGATCCCAGGCGCCTGCTCGTCACCATCTACCACGATGACGAGGACGCCTACCGCATCTGGAGGAAGGTGACGGGTTTCGGGGACGACAAGATCATCCGCATCGCCACGAGCGACAATTTCTGGGCCATGGGCGACATGGGGCCGTGCGGGCCCTGCTCGGAGATCTTCCTCGACCAGGGCGACAAGGTCGCGGGCGGCCCGCCCGGCAGCGCCGACCAGGACGGCGACCGTTTCCTGGAATTCTGGAATCTCGTCTTCATGCAGTACGAGCAGTGCGGACCGGGCGACCGCGTGTCCCTGCCCAAGCCCTCGATCGATACGGGCATGGGGCTGGAGCGCATGACCGCTATCCTGCAGGGCGTGCAGTCCGTCTACGACATCGATCTCTTCAAGGCGCTGATCGCGGCTTCGGAGGCGGCGACCGGCGTGCCGGCCAAGGGGGAGCATTCAGCCTCCCATCGCGTCATCGCCGATCACCTGCGCGCGACGAGCTTTCTCATCGCCGAGGGCGTTCTCCCCTCGAATGTCGGCCGTGGCTACGTGCTCCGCCGCATCATGCGCCGCGCCATGCGCCACGCCCACCTGCTCGGCGCCAAGGAGCCGCTGATGTACCGGCTGGTGCCCGCCCTGGTGCACGAGATGGGCGAGACCTACCTGGAGCTGGTGCGCGCCCAGCCGCTCATCACCGAGACGATCAAGCTGGAGGAGACACGTTTCCGCAACACGCTGGACAAGGGCCTCCTCCTCCTCTCGCAGGCGAGTGCGGGCTTGAAGAAGGGCGACGTGTTCTCCGGCGAGACCGCCTTCAAGCTCTATGACACATACGGCTTTCCGCTCGATCTCACGCAGGATGCGCTCAAATCCCGCGGCATCACTGTCGACACCAAGGCCTTCGACGCGGCGATGGAGCGGCAGCGACGGGAGGCGCGCCTGTCCTGGTCGGGCTCAGGCGAGGCGGCCACTGAAGGCACGTGGTTCGACATCAGGGAAAAGGTCGGCGCCACCGACTTCCTCGGCTACGATACCGAAACGGCCGAAGGCGAGATCCGCGCCATCCTCAAGGACGGCAAGGAGATGAAGAGCCTCAAGACCGGCGACGAAGCGGCACTTCTGCTCAATCAAACGCCGTTCTACGGCGAGTCCGGCGGCCAAGTCGGCGATCAGGGCGTCATCAAGGGCGCCAAAGGTGCGCTCTTTCGCGTCACCGACACGCAGAAGAAGCTCGGCGAGCTCGTTGTCCATATCGGCCGCGTCGAGAAGGGCGCCTTCACGGCCGGTGAGGCCGTCGAGCTCCTCGTCGATCGCGAGCGCCGCACCGCCACGCGGGCCAACCACTCTGCCACTCACCTCGTGCACGAGGCGCTGCGGCAGGTGCTGGGCTCGCACGTGGCGCAGAAAGGCTCGCTGGTGGCGCCGGAGCGATTGCGCTTCGACTTCTCGCACCCCAAGCCGATGAGCGCAGAAGAGCTGGCGGCGGTGGAGGACATGGCCAATGCCTACGTGCTGCAGAATTCACCTGTGCAAACACGGCTCATGGCGCTGGAGGATGCGCTGGAGACCGCCGCCATGGCGCTGTTCGGCGAGAAGTACGGCGAGGAGGTGCGGGTCGTTTCCATGGGCGAGATGGTGTCAGACCCTCAGGGTCTGACACCAAAGAGGGCGAACAAGGCCTGGTCGGTGGAGCTGTGCGGGGGCACGCACGTTGCGCGCACCGGCGACATCGGCCTGGTCAGGCTCATCGCCGAAGCCGCCAGCGCTGCGGGCGTGCGCCGCATCGAGGCGCTGACGGGCAGCGGTGCGCGCGCCTACCTGGCGGAGCAGGACCAGCGCATGCGCGAGCTCGCCGGTGTGCTGCGCACGAAGTCCGACGACGTGGTGGACCGCGTCAAGGCGCTGATGGAGGAGCGGCGGCAGCTCGAGCGCCAGCTCGGCGACGCCAAGCGCCAGCTCGCGCTCGGCGGCGGAGCGGCCGCAGCCAACGGTGAGAATACCGCCGCCACGCCCATGATCCGCTCAATAGGCGATGTGAAGTTGTGGGTGCAGACAGTCGAGGGCATCAACCCCAAGGATCTCCGCGGGCTGGTCGATGACCGCAAGAAGCAGGTCGGATCGGGGGTCGTGGCCATTGTAAGCGTAACGGATGGCAAGGCCGGCCTCGCCGTCGGCGTTACCGACGACCTCACCAAGCGCATCAGCGCAGTCGACCTGGTCAAGGCCGGCGCCGAAGCGCTCGGCGGCAAGGGCGGGGGCGGCCGGCCCGACATGGCGCAGGCCGGCGGCCCGGACGGCTCCAAGGCGGAGGCCGCGCTCAAGGCCATCGAGGCACGGCTGGCCGGTTGACAACACAAGTTCATCCCGGAGACGACGCCAAATGAGATGCATCCGAGAGGCGGCACGGCTTGTCTGTATAGCCGCGGCGGTCGTCCTGCCGATCGCGCCAAGCTCCGCCACCGGCGATCTGTGCGGCAGGCCGAAGACCACGCCCGGGACGCTTTACGAGCAGCTCTCCAAGGATGCCAGGCTACGCGAAATGCGCCGCAGCGACGTCTTCGTGGCACTGGAGGACGGCGGCGACGGTACGCTGTGGACCTTCACGCTGCCGGCACACCCGGCGCACCCGGCCGTGGTCTGCAGGCGCATCATGGAGCGTCGCGGACTGATCGAGATCCCGACCGCGATTCAATGCAATGGCGGGGAAGCGGCGTGCGCGAGGCTCCAAAGCGACTTCGACATGCTCAACGAGCGCATGATCCAGGACCTGTACAAGCAGAAGAAGTAGCGCGGCTCTTGGCTCGCACGCCTGC
>Ga0247727_10015038_pt1 | contig 12756 bp, 9 predicted proteins | sample WisWelCaveWW1625_FD_202498 | JGI IMG/M metagenome (GOLD analysis project Ga0247727, IMG submission 202498) | Biofilm microbial communities from Wishing Well Cave, Virginia, United States - WW16-25 | ecosystem: Environmental > Aquatic > Deep subsurface > Groundwater > Cave microbial mat | place...
CACCAAGATAAGCAGGAGGAGGCAAAATTCCTCGGACAAATTTCACAATTTTACTTTAGGATAACTCTCAACTCATCCAGAGACTTGTCCCGGCACCTCCGAGAAAGTTTCGGGGGATAGGCAGTTGTGTTTTTGCTGTTGACTTTGAAATTGAGCGCCCGCTGATTCGCGCTTGACTTTTCAGAAATCTTTTTGCATAATTCGCCACATGCCATTCCAAGAAAAGATTGAATCCAGTTTTTATTCGATAGGCGCGGTATCCAACTCGGGGGGATGATGAGCCTGTCGAATCATGCGGAGAAAGATCACTCACGATGCCAAAAAAGCAAGACACAACCAAAGACACTGAACGCCCCACATCGGAAGGCGAAAAAACACCACGCGATAAATTTGCAACACTGCTGAAATGGGTAGGCGCCGTAACCGCCATCCTTTCGCTTATCTTCGCGATACAGCGGGTCACCCAGCTCGTCTCCGACCTTCGCGAGCAGCAGCGCCAGATTGCGGAGCTGCGCGAAGTTGGCAAGTTGCAGCAAAGTACTGCTGACAACGACGGAGCGTGGACCAGCTTTGAGCAGGCCCTCAAGATAGCCGAATCCGGCGGAATGCTGGACAAGCTTACAGGTCAGCTCAGTAAAGAGGCAATCGAGCTACGCCAAGCCCAGGAAGACCTGGCGATGGAATGGCTGCATCACGCTAAGATTTCCGATGGCCAAACTTTCTCCAGCTTCGTCGATAAACTGACTCCGGTGCTCAACCGAGGACTTGCAAATGCAACCGGTGCACGAAAAGCCGACATTCTCGCGCATGTCGGTTGGGCCATCTTCCTGCGCTGGAGGGACGGCAATCACGAGCTTGATCCCGAGCCGCAATATCGGCAGGCCGTGGAGATAGATTCCACGAACCCCTATGCTCACGCGCACTGGGGCCATTGGATACTTTGGATGAGAAAAAATCCGGAGGACGCAAAACAGCATTTTGCGGCGGCGCTGGCCTCCGGCCGTGCGCGCGATTATGTTCGAACCATTCAGCTTGCGGCGCTGAGGAACCTGAGGCCGGAAAGCGATGGCGAGTTTCTCGCGGCAATAAGTGACATGCGAAAGAATGGCGAGAAGATCGATGCGCCGACCAGCAGGGATCTCTATACAATTTATTCTCGAGCGGCTTCCAACCGCTATGATGCCGACCACTTTGCGGAGCTTTTGGCTGCGGTCCCGGCCACGGAACAACTCTCCACTTTTCAGGCGCTCTTTTATGGTGCGCATGACGAAGACTTCGACCAGTGGAGCCGCCCGGGCCGTGACGCTTGTTTGGCGACTCTTCTGGAAGCCGCCGGACAGCGAGAGGAAGCATTGCGGGCATGGCAGGCTTTACACGAGAACTTCCCTCCCCAAGACGGTGGCAGTCTGGCCCTCCGTGCTCAAGACGCAATCAAGCGCTTATCGCAGCGTCGCTAAGAGTTAAAGAGCGAGGTTGAGCGCTACTTGCTCCCATAAATTTTACGATGGGCGGGCATTCATCACCTTCGATAAGCTCACGGCAGGCTCTCACTCATTCTCGGCCAATCGGGTTCCGGCTTCCTTCGCACAACCCATCGACGACTCCGGTGCGATGAGTTTTAGGCAATTTCCATTAATCCTTGCTTGTTTTTTCAAAATCTTTTTGTATTCTTACGTCGCGTCGTTTTCACAATGTGATCGAATCAATAGCCTATATCACACCCATTCCACGGGGAGTTTATGCGCCAAACATTAGTTATCTCGTTCTGTTTTGCCGTGCTGACGAATCTTGTAAATGCTCAAAGCGCAGACTCGACGCTTCATTCGGCGGTTCTGCAATTCACCTGGCTTCCACAAAACAGCGGCACCAAAGCCTCGCTGCGCGGTATCAGCGCCGTCGACGATGAGGTGGCATGGGCGAGCGGCACACAGAGCACGTTTGTGCGAACGATCGACGGCGGCAAAAATTGGAAAGCTGACTCCATCGCCGGCGCAAGCGCTCTGGATTTTCGAGACGTCGAAGCCTTTGATGCGAATACGGCGATCCTCATGAGCGCCGGCAACGGCGCGCTGTCGAGAATTTATAAAACCACCGACGGCGGGAAAAATTGGAAATTGTGTTTTCAAAATTCCATCGCCGAAGGCTTCTTCGACGGCATGGCTTTTTGGGATGAAAAAAACGGCATCGTGTTTGGCGATCCAATTGACAGCCGGCTCTTCATCATGACGACAACCGATGGCGGCGAGACGTGGAAACGGGTGCCGCCGGAAAACATTCCTCCTGTGTTCGCAAAGGAATATGCCTTTGCCGCCAGCGGCACCAGCATCGCCGTGCAAGGAATGGGTCATGTGTGGATCGGCACCGGTGGCGAGGCCGCCAGAGTGTTCCGTTCTGCCGATAGAGGCAACACCTGGACGGTGACTGAGACGCCGCTCATCAGCGGCAACGAGTCTTCGGGAATTTTTTCGCTGGTCTTCAAAGACGAGCGTTACGGGGTGGCTGTTGGCGGCAATTACAAAAATCCGGACGACGCGACGGCAAACGTTGCGCAGACTTTCGACGGCGGCAAAAGTTGGTCACCCGTGCTCGACTCCCAACCCTCGGGGTATCGTTCGTGCGTGGCGTATGCTGCCGGCTCGCTGCTGCCGATTTTTGTTGCCGTCGGTCCCACCGGCTCGGATTTTTCTGTCAGCACATCGGAGGGCCTCTATTGGATTAATTTCAGCGGAGAGGGTTATCACACGTTGAGCGCATCCAAGCGCACGCATTCGGTCTGGGCGGCCGGCGCCGATGGCCGCATCGCTAAATTGAATAACGACTTTGCAAGCAATCTGCCGGGACAAAGTTCGAAGAAATGAGCAAACGAGCGAGAACCCGCAGCGTTACGCCCGAAGACATACTTGCACGCCATACGCCTGCTGTTCGCAAACTGAGTGAGCGGCTGCGAAGGCTTGTCATCAAGACAATTCCTGATGCCGATGAAGTGGCATATCCGGTCTGGCATGGTATCGGCTATCGACATCCCGAGGTGGGATATTTTTGCGGTATCTTTCCTTACGAAGATCATGTGAAGTTGTATTTTGAATTTGGTGTGATGTTCGATGATCCTGACGGCTTGCTTGAGGGAGAGGGCAAACAAACGCGTTATGTTTATGTCAAAAGCCCAAAAGATATTCGCGTGGGTTCCCTTGAACAACTGCTACAGCAAGCAACAAGTCTGCGAATAAGAAAAGTAAGAAAGAAAAGTTGAGCAACGGACGGATAAACTTGTTTTATCATTAGTTGGGTTGTTTTTATCCGCTGGAGAAATTTTTTAAAGCTAAAGAGCAGATTCGTAAGCGCTACTTCTTTCTCTTATCCACAACAAACCGCGGCGTGTTGCCCGTTCCTCGCGGCTGATTTGATGGACGGCGATCTTGGCGAAGTCTTTCCTGCATCGGTTTCACCGGTTGCTCGGGTTTTTTTACTTTTGGAGGCGGCGCCGTCTTCTCGCCTTCCAGTAACATGCTGAGCGCGATTCGCCCTTTCTCTATGTCAACTTTCAAAATGCGAACATCGACCACCTGTCCGGCGGAAACCACTTCGAGCGGGCTTTTGATGTATTTGTATGACATCTGCGAAAGATGCACCAACCCCGCTTGCTTGACGCCGATATCAACGAACGCGCCGAAATCAACCACGTTATGCACCGTGCCTTTCAAAACCATGCCCTCCGTGAGATCTTCGATCTTCAAAACATCGCTGCGGAAAATCGGCTTCGACATTTCGTCGCGCGGATCGCGATCGGGTTTTTCGAGCGCCGCGATGATGTCTTCGAGCGTCGGCAAACCGATGCCGCACTCCCTGGCGATGTCGGCGACATTTTTGTTCAATCCCCTGAGCTTCTCGCGAAACGTCTTTCCCGCGCTACGCACTTCGCTTGGCTGCATTTGCACCAGCGTCAAAAAGTTCTCAGCAGCTTGATAAGATTCCGGATGCACCGCTGTCGAGTCGAAGAAAATGTCGGCATTGGGAATGCGCAAAAATCCTGCGCACTGCGTGAAGCCCTTCGGCCCCATGCCTTTTACTTCCAACAAATCTTGTCGCGATTTGAACCGGCCGTTTTCGTCGCGATAGCGCACGATGTTATCCGCCAACGAACGGGTGATGCCGGAGACGTGCCGCAACAACGCCGATGAAGCTGTGTTCAAATTCACGCCGACGTTGTTGACGCATAATTCGACAACGCGGTCAAGCTCCTCGGCAAGTTTGGTTTGATTCACGTCGTGTTGATAGAGTCCGACGCCGATGGACTTCGGATCGATCTTCACCAGCTCAGCGAGCGGATCGAGCAGCCGCCGCGCTATCGAGATATTGCCACGCTGCGATGCTTCAAAGTCTGGAAACTCTTCACCTGCCAGCTTTGACGCCGAATACACCGATGCGCCCGCTTCGTTGACGATGGTATATCGCAAATCAATTTCTTCATCTTGAGCCCGCATCTCTTTGATCAACTCGGCGACAAGTTGCTCGGTCTCGCGGCTCGCCGTGCCGTTGCCGATGGCAATTACCGTTGCTTTGTGTTTTTGAATCAGCGTGCGGAGCTGATCTTTCGAAAAATCCCAGCGCTTCTTCGGCTCGTGCGGATAAATCGTGTCGCCCTCGAGAAATTTTCCAGTCTCATCGATCACTGCGACTTTGCAGCCGGTGCGGAATCCGGGATCGATGCCCATGATAATGTGCCCCTTGGTCGGCGCTTGCAAAAGCAGATTGCGAAGATTCGTCGCAAAAACTTTGATGGCGTGCTCGTCCGCGACTTCGGTGCTTTGATTGAACAACTCGCGCTCGATGGCCGGAGCAATCAAACGATCATAACTATCTTTGATCGCCTCCTGCAGATGCTTGAGAAAAATCGACCGGCGCTCTTTGATAAACTTGTTTTCGAGCGCACTGATGATGTCCACCACCGGCGTATCGATCCACACTCTCAAGAAGCTCTGCTTCTCGCCGCGATTGACGGCGAGCGTGCGATGCGGAACGATTTTTTTGATCGGTTCGCTGTAGTTTTTGTACATCTCAAACACGTCAAGCTTTTCCGGATCCTTGGCCTGGCTTTTGAGAATGCCGTCGTCCCAGGTTTTTTCGCGAACTATTTTTCGAACCTCGGCGTCGTCGCTCACCCACTCGGCGATGATGTCTTGCGCGCCGGCCAGCGCCTCTTCTGCTGTTTTCACGCCTTTTTCAGAATCAACGAACGCTGCCGCGATTTCCTCAGGCGTGCCGGTGATGTCCTCTTGCGACCACATGCGCTGCGCCAGCGGCTCAAGGCCTTTTTCTTTTGCAATGGTCGCGCGTGTGCGCTTCTTTGGTTTGTAGGGCAAATACAAATCTTCGACCTCTTGTAACTTCACGGCGGCCTCGATCTGGCTGCGCAACTCGTCGGTCAACTTGCCCTGCTCGTCGATGGATTTGATGACGGCCTGTTTGCGATCTTCGAGAATGCGCAAATAACGGATGCGATCTTGAATCGCGATGATCTGGTTTTCATCCAACTCGCCGGTCACTTCTTTGCGATAGCGGGCGATGAAAGGAACTGTGTTTTCATCGTCGAGCAATGTGATGGTTGCCTGCACTTGCTCGGCGCGGAGCTTTTCTTCTTTGGCAATGAGCTTGACAAAATCTTTTTCGGTCACGGTTTTCCTCTCTTGAGTTCAAAAAGCAAACGGAATTTAGCAAAGCGCGGGACAAACACAAGCGGGAAAATAGAGAAAAGTTGATTGGCTTTTTTTGTTTGGTTGATTAAATTACACCCATGACTAAATCCTATCGCGCTTTTTTTCGCTGCATCAATGGATGCCCGGGCGAATATCCTCTCGATGAAATAATCTACGCTTGCCCGAAGTGCGGTGACTTGCTGGAAGTGCATAACGACCTCGAAGCCTTAAGACAAACCAGAGCAGAGGAATGGAAAAATCTTTTCGATCAACGTCTTGGCCGTGTCGCATGGCCGTATGCCTCCGGCGTGTGGGCAAAAAAAGAATGGGTCAATCCACACCTCGATGACAAAAACATCGTCAGCTTTCTCGAAGGAAACACGTATCTCTGTCCCGTGCCGCGTTTCGCAGACGTCATCGGCTTAAAAGAAGTTTGGGTAAAATTGTGCGGCAACAGTCACACCGGCTCGTTCAAAGACTTGGGCATGACGGTGCTAGTCTCGCAGGTGAAGCAGATGATCGCTGCCGGGAAAAAAATTCGTGCCGTGGTCTGCGCTTCTACGGGCGACACTTCGGCGGCGATTGCGGCGTATTGCGCTGCGGCGGAAATTCCCGCTGTGGTGTTGCTACCGCGCGGCAAAGTCTCATCGGCGCAGCTCATCCAGCCAATTTCCAATCACGCGCTCACCATCGAGCTTGACACCGACTTCGACGGCTGCATGACGGTTGTGAAAGAGCTGTCGCAGCATCCTGAAATCTATCTCGCCAATTCCATGAACTCACTGCGCCTCGAAGGACAAAAAACGATTGCCGTGGAAATTACCCAACAACTCGATTGGCAAGTTCCTGATTGGGTGATCGTGCCGGGAGGAAATCTTGGCAACGTTTCAGCGATTGGCAAAGGATTTCTGATGATGCGCGAGCTTGGACTGATCGACCGCTTGCCGAGGTTGGTTTGCGCGCAAGCAGAGAAGGCCAACCCGCTTTATGAAAGTTTTAAAAATGGCTTTCGAGAATTTGAACCCAAGAAAGCGGAAGCAACTGCTGCGAGCGCGATTCAAATCGGCAATCCGGTGAGCTATAAAAAAGCAATCGCGATGTTGAAGGAGTTCAATGGTATGGTTGAACAAGCAAGCGAGGACGAGCTTGCGAACGCCGCTGCTCTCGCAGACAAAGATGGACTGTTCACCTGCCCGCATACCGGCGTGGCGCTGGCGGCGCTGATCAAGTTGGTTCAGCGCGGAATCATTTCACCCAACGAAAAAGTCGTCGTCATCTCCACCGCCAATGGATTGAAATTCGCCGATTTCAAGATTCGCTATCATCATCAACAACTCAACGAAGTTCGACCGCGATACGCAAATGCGCCGATACGAATTGAGCCGAACGTGGAAAGTGTGCTGACCGCAATAGTAAAAGTCGGTAAAAAATGAGCGAAGTGAGGTTGATATGATATATGTAAATGAAAAACTTCTGCCATTTGTGCTGGGAGTCTTTTTCAGTTTTGTAGCGTACCATTTCTTTTTTCCCAAATCAACTCATGGGAACAAACCAACGGTCCGTTTGGAGGAATTGTCAAAGCCATTGCCAGCGACTCAAGCGGCCAAGTTTTCGTTGGAACCGAAGGCGCTGGCATCTACCGCACTCAGAATATTGGTAATCGGTGGGTGCAAATCAACAATGGTCTTACCAGCCTTGACATTAATATTCTTACGATAAATTCGGCTGGTAATATATTTGCCGGAACGAATGCGGGTGTTTACCGCTCGACGGACAATGGCGATCATTGGAAATCCATTAATGTTGGTTTCAGCGTTCCGGAAAGTGGAATCTTTTCGCTGGCGATCAATGCAAATGGCGATCTATTTGCAGGAGTCTGCGGCGGTGGAGTAGGAGGCGTCTACTATTCCAACACTAATGGTGAAAGTTGGGTGAGAACTGGTTTGTCAAACTGCTTTGTCTCTTCTATAGCGATAAACGCTAGTGGGCACTTGTTTGTCGGAACGAGTGTTGGTATGTTCCGCTCAACAAATAAAGGTGCGAATTGGACTCGAATTGTAATTCCAGGTTTAGATCCCTTTCTCGATGTATTATCTCTTGGTATAAATTCAAAAGGACATGTTTTTGCCGGAATCGATGGCGCAGTTTTTCGTTCGACGGATAATGGCGATGTCTGGCAGCGCCTCGATGTTCCATTAACAGCTAATCTTGTTAGAACTATCATGACGACTGCCAACGGACATGTATATATCGGAACTCATGACGTTTTCGCTGCCTATGGCGGTATTACTCGTTCTCTTGATAATGGTGATACCTGGTCACGAACGGGTTTGAATAATCGACCAGTCTTTGCTCTTGGTGCAAATACGCTTGGTGATGTTTTTGCTGGAACCTACAACGCTGGCATTATACACTCTTCCGATCAAGGCGAAAGCTGGGCGCTCATCGGAGCACCGGCTTCGGACGTCTATGGACTCGCCTTCAATTCGTGCGGGCATATTTTTGCCGTGACTGCCGGTGGTGTTTATCGCTCAATCGACGATGGCAAAAACTGGACATTATTAAATGCCGGTTTTGGTATTTTTCGTTCCCTTGCAATCAATTCGCGTGGAGAAATTTTTGTTGGTACTCACTATGCAGGCGGTGTTCTTCGCTCCGCAGACAATGGTGAAACATGGAAGTCAGCCGGCAACTTTTTACCCTATCCTTTTGAAGTTCCGTCTTTGGCCGTCAATTCCGAAGATCATATTTTCGTCGGAACAAACGAGGGCGTTTTCCGATCAACGGATGACGGTGATCACTGGCTACGTGTCTTGAATCATTATGTCAGATGTTTTGTTTTCAATTCAAAAGGACAGATTTTTGCCGGAACGTTTGGCCAAGGGGTGTTTCGTTCCATGGACGAGGGTGAAAGCTGGACAGTTACGGCATTGACAGATGCAGAAGTCTATGATCTTACCATTAATTCCAAGGGCCATCTCTTCGCAGCAACATGGGGGAGGGGGATCTTACAATCAACTGATAACGGCGATTCTTGGAGGCCAATCAAAATAAATAACGGTTTGTTCGATAACTATATCCTCGCCATTGCGATCAACTCAAATGATGAGATTTTTGCAAGCACTTATGAAGAATTCTATTCGGGAAGACGGATGGGAAATATTTTTTACTCTAGCGATAACGGTATAAATTGGACAGAATTCAATACCGGCTCCGACAGCTATGCTTACTCACTCATCATCGACGCCAATGGTTATATTTTTGCCGGAACAGAAAATTATGGCGTCTTTCGAAGTGTTCAATCGACAACTCCTAACAAGAATCTGTCGATGAAATATTTTTTGAAGCAGAATTATCCCAATCCTTTTAATTCTTCTACGAAGATTGGTTTTTCATTGCCATACCCAGGCCTTGTCACATTAAAAGTATATGATACTTTGGGAAGGGAAATTGCAACCATCCTGCAAGGAGAGCATTGTGATTATCAACATGAAGTCGAATGGAATGCTGCCGGTTTCGCGAGCGGCGTTTATTTCTATCGTTTGCGGGCAGGAGATTTTTTGCAAACGAGAAAGCTAACGATCCTAAGATAAGATCCTATGAAGATCGAAAATTTCAATTTTCGATCTTCATAGTAACGTACGCAAGCGCTTGCTCAATATTCAAGAAACTGCTGAGCGCTACCGTGTAGCTTGCCAGATCATCCCCCACTACGCACTAATTTCCTTATCCCACAACATTTCCGTCACCCGCATGATCGCGGCCTTGAGATAACGCCGGTAAGTGCTGAAGGAAAGATGCAAGGCATCGGCGGCCAGCTCCTGGCTCTCGGCAGGATTGAAATACGTGCGATGCAGCACGCGATAAAATTTTGTCTCACGCGGCGACGCTTGCAACGACTCTGCGGCCTTTTGAATGAGAGACAACAGCGTTTCCATTCGTTTGCCGGCGTCGGCGTTCGCGCCGCATTGCTCGATCACCAGACGCGAATTCAACAACGGGTTGTTACGCAGAATCTCCGGGCGCGTGTACGCGCGCAAGGCTGTGTTCACTGCGGTCACAAAACCAGACTCGCTGAGCACCACGGTGGCGCTCGCCTTCGGCATCGAAGCATAATCTTCTCGCTGCGACAATTCACGATCGCCCATGAGATCGAGCCAGGTCATCAGCGGCGTGGCCCGCCAATCATGACCATAGACTCCGAAGCGTTTGCCGCCGATTTCGAAATCGACCTCGGGCAGCCGCGCGAAGTCGGCATAAGCCATGAGCTTCTCCCAGATTTCGGGCTGCGCAAATGATAGAAAAGTGAAAGCCAGGCCGGGCGTGGCGAAGTAGCTTTGCACGGCGTTGATGAAAATTCGGCTCTGAGTAGGAGAGAGTCCTTGGTATGTATCACAGGCCATCCAAAAGCGCAGGTAGATCAACTTTTCACCGGAACGCAGCTGAGCGTGGGTCTGAAGATACTTGGCTGCTTTGTTGAGTGCGACATCGTTTTGTATCATGTCGTCGGTCACGTTGTCCACGGTTAGAAGAAGTAGAAATCCGGCCAGTGGTTGTTGGCCGTTGCGAAACACCTGCACGGCAGCCAGGCTCCGATCGAACCAAAATTTTGCAACACGCGACGACTCTTCTCCCTCGTGTTGGTCAATCATCGCCACAAGCTCACGAACATCAGCCTCGCGCGCCGCATCCGTCCACACCTTGCCGCTTTCTTGCCAATCATAAACCGGCCGTACCACCGGATTATTGCGGTGCAAATAAATGTATCCGAACAGCACACGGCGCTGTTCCTCGCCGCGCGTCTGTTGCATGCGCTTGAGGTAATATCCGCGGGCGCGATGATGCAGCTCCCTGTACCAATCGGGATTTCGCCAGCGCAAATCGGCGCAGAGCGCATCGCGCACCAGGTCGTGCGGGAACAATCCTTCCGCGCCATGCTCGATGAACGAAAGTGAGCGGAGCCAGTCGAACAATTCGTGCGCATCGGCAACTGCGAGCATTTCCGCGAGCAGAGGCTCGGTGGCCACTTGCAGCAGCGCGCAGGCCTCCAGCGCTGTGCGATGCGCCGGGCTTGGAAGTTTTTGAACGAGCCGCTCGAGCAGGGTTTTGATCACATCCGGCGCGGCTTCGGGAAGAAATTGCAAATCTTTTCTTTGATCGATGACATCGGCGACGAGCGACAGAGCAAGCGGATGCCCGTGTGTGAAATCCAGCACCGCTTGATGCTGATCGGGTGGAACGTTTCTTTGATCGAGATAGGAACGGCTTTCTTGCGGACTGAGATTGCGCAATGGCACGCTGCGTATCACCGCGCTCCAGCCGGGGTCGGCGCGCCAACCGGCAGACAGCGGCTCGCGGCCGGCCATTACCATCAACACATTTTCCGGAAGTTGCGGCAGAAACGTCTCGCGCAACCAGCCGTCGAGCGGCGCGAGTTTTTCAGAGGTGTCGATGAGGATGATGCAGCGCTCGCCGGTAACCAGCGTATCGAGCGGCGACATCTCCGGGCCGATATGCATCGTTTGCCGCAGCGCAAGGGTGAATGAATCCGGCGAGGGATCGATATTGCGAGCATCGAGGTTGATGGTTTTTATGTTCTGTTGAAGGCAAAGCGCCGTGAACTCCTGCAGCAGGGTAGTCTTTCCCACACCGCCGGGGCCGAAGACATAGAGAAAATAGAAGGGAAATTCTTCCGCGGCGAGTGCGGCTTGAAAAAGCGCGCGCTCGGTTTCTCTGCCAACGAAACGCCGGCGCCGCGCCATGCTCAAGCGATCTGCCAAGCGTGACGACATAAATGTGACCTCACTCACTCGCAAAATATCGGCTGCAAGAACTTTGGTTCATGTGTGGGAGATAAGATTGTCGAAGTTTGCCTGCGCCTCATTTGCGCCAATAAAATAGCAGAATCCGCCTTCAAGTCAAGGGCTATTCTTTTTTGACAGTGGAATGAAGTGGAAAACAAGCAGGAAGAGTTCAAGGCGTGGACCAACAGCACGTTGCCGATTTTTGGGGTTGAATACGAATTTTAGCAACGCTTAATCACCGGTCGCGCCGCAACAAACAAAGTCAAAAGCACACGCAGAGTCGCAGAGACGCAAAGGACACGCAAAGTGTAATGCCTCAGTTACTGGTGGAGTGTAATGTCATCCTGTAAGGATCTTTTTGCAAACTACCAATGTGCTGGCAGCAAAAAGATGTTTCCAACATGACAGGGTTTGTAGTCCACCGGTAACTGAGGCGTTACCGCAAAGTAATTTCTTTTGTAAATATCCAGCCATTGTTGATAGTCAAAATGATTAAACATCTTTGAACCAATTATTATGACCCTGATCATTTGACTTCGCTTGTTTTTCTTTGCGATTACTTTGCGACTCTGCGTCTTTGCGTGAAAGTTTTTCTTTTTCATCAAGTACTCGAATGTTAATCACTATCCCAAGTACGCCGCATTTTTCTTCAATGCCGCATGCGGCACGTCGTGCTCGTCTTCGATCTCGCCGACGATTTCTTCGAGCACGTCTTCGAGTGTGACGATGCCGAGCACGACACCGTTGGCGTCGCGGACGATGGCCAAGTGTTGGCGGGTTTTGCGGAACTCGCGCAATGCTTCAAACACCGGCTTCTGCGGCGGAAAAAACATCGCAGGACGAATGGCATCCACGAGCACAATGACACCTTGCAGGCTGTAAATGTAGAACAGGTCCTTGGTGTTGAGAATGCCGACGATGTTGTCCACATTGCCGTTGTAGATCGGAATGCGCGTGTGCGCGCCATCGCGAATGACGTCGAGAATCTTTTCGTCCTTATCGTTGATGTCGAGACATGACATCCTGGCGCGCGGCACCATGATGTCGGTGACGGTTTTTTGCGAGAGGCGAAAAACATTGGTGAGATATTCTGCTTGATCGGCGCCAATCACTCCGGCCCGTCTGGTTTCCTGCACGAGCAAATTCAGCTCCTCCACAGAATGCACCAAATGGTGCGCTTGCGGCGGCTTCATGCCCAGACGACGGACGATCCAATTGCCCGCGCCGTTCATCGCATAAATCGGCACTCGGGTGACGCG
>Ga0247727_10015039_pt1 | contig 12755 bp, 13 predicted proteins | sample WisWelCaveWW1625_FD_202498 | JGI IMG/M metagenome (GOLD analysis project Ga0247727, IMG submission 202498) | Biofilm microbial communities from Wishing Well Cave, Virginia, United States - WW16-25 | ecosystem: Environmental > Aquatic > Deep subsurface > Groundwater > Cave microbial mat | place...
AGTTATCGCAGCGCCAGACTACCGGCAAACCTGCTCCAGGCGCAGCGCGACTACTTCGGAGCGCATACTTACGAACGCGTCGATCAGCCGGCCGGTAAATTTTTCCACTTCGACTGGGTCGGTGACCAGAAGGAACGCGAAGTATAGAACTTATTTTTAAACCCCATTAGCGCATGTCATCCTGATCCCATCTTGACAGGGAAAGGATCTCACAGAAATTAGCGCGGTACCGGTTCCGCTGTTGGGATAGGTCGGGTCGTTCCAGACTGTACGGTCGCCTCCTCTGCACTGCTGGAAGGAAACACCCGTCGCGCTAGGCGGGCGATGTCGCCAAATACGGTGATGTAAAGCATGAAGCCCATGATTAGGACGATAAATACCGTGTTGGTTGCCTCCATGAATCTTGGGTTCATTGGCTTCCGCCGAATCGCCTCAATCCCCGCGAAAACAACATGGCCTCCATCCAAGACAGGAATCGGCAGCAGGTTCACAATGGCCAGGTTCACATTGAGAATCACTAGGAAGTAGAGGGCTAGGCGAAAGTCGAGCATCAATAAAGCGTAAAGGTGTTCGACAATCCCAACCGGACCAGAAAGATCCGTGATTTCTACTCCAGTCGTCTTCTTGTGCAGAAGGGCATTTAATGTATCGGCCATTAATAAAACGACTTTGGTTATCTGAACCCAAGGGGTCTCATGAACGCTCACTGTTTCATCGCTTCTCTTTTCACTTAGCTCCACGCCGATGACTGCAAACTTGGAATTTCCCTCGATTCGAGGCGTCACCTCAACACTCTGCTGCGCACTGTTTCGGCGTAGTATGATCTCGGTGGGCTGATTTGCCCGCTTCTTGATGATCTCAATCATGTGATGGACTCCCAACACCTCCTCCCCATTTGCTTTGAGGAACTCGTCATTTTCAAGAATTCCCGCATTGGCCGCTGGCAAGTCTCGCAACACACGCTTGGCAATCGGCGTTTGCCGCGGCGCTAGGCTCAACTTTCGAATTCGGAACAAGTGGTCCCGGTCTGGCTCCACCTCAAAGATCTTCTTCTCCCCACCGCGAAGCACTTCGATACGAACCTCCTTGGAGAGACTCAAAGCTACAAGCGGCACAGTCTCCTCCCAGTCCTTTACGAGCTTCCCATTGATCGAAACAATTTCGTCTCCGGGTCGGATGCCGGCTTTGTGCTCCGGCGAACCCGCCCCAACATAACCGATTTTCAAATCGAAGCTACTCTTGTCCCTCGGCAGACCAACCACCCAGACAATGCAAGCGACCACGATGGCAAGGAAGATGTTTGCGATACTTCCCGCAAATAAGATGGGTATTTTATCCCGTGGCTTGAGCGGCTCTATCTCTTCGGCAGGTGTCTCGCTCTTTCCTTCGACCGCCTCCATGGCCAGTTGCGGAAATGCCACGTACCCACCCAATGGAATGCAACCGAGCCTCCATTCCACCCCTTGGATAGTCTTACTCCAGAGAGCCGGACCAAACCAGACCGCAAATCGCTCAATTTTGGCTCCACGCCACCGCCCCACCAGGTAATGACCCAATTCGTGGATGAAAATCGTCAGGTTGAACAGGAGCAGAACAACGACCACCACATAAACGATCTGGAGGAAGCCAAGGACCATGCGAAAATAGCCTGCCTCAACTGTGGGCGGGAATCAAGGTTTAAAACCTGTTCGGCCATACGTCTGTTGCCTCAGACGTTTTCCTGCCTCTTCTTCGATGGCTTGCACCGGACGGGCGCTCTCCTGTGCTTCAGCCTCATAAAGAAGTCGGCGGTCCTGGTTTTCTTCCGTCACAAGCTGATTGACATATTTTGGGTCCCAACCCGTTTTGATCCGTGCTTCCAGATATCCATTGTTTCCTTCGATTGCGACACCATCATTTTTCATCGTCCAGATCTCTCCGCTGCGATCCTCACGTCTTCGTGTGGCCTTCGCTTCATCATCCGTCACCGTGCGTTTCGTGGTTTCCTTGCCAGCTTGCGGATAGACATCCACCCGCATGGAGATGTCAACCTTGACGGGTTCTGCGGGCATCTCATGCTTCACCGTCATACAGCCCACAAGCAGGAGACCGGAGATGGGAGGCAGGAAGCAGATGGCAGAAAGCCATTGATGCCTCTTCTGATTCCGCTTTGTGTTATTCTTCATTCTTAATGCTTCATTCTTAATTCTTCCTCATTTTCCACCCCATGCCAGTGCAGGTCAAGCCTGCGGGCGCCAAGTTCGCCCTCCGAAACAAACTTCAAGACCGCGTCGGGTTTCGAATAGTCGATTTCCAGAGCATAATGGCGGTATGGATAATTTTTCAAGCCCTTAACAAATACCTGCATGAATTCGCGCTTCAGACCTTCGGTGTTTTTCCGGATGCGCTCGAGGACGCGATCCATCGAATAAATCTCAATGGTGCCTTCGGAGAGAGAATTCAGCTTCAGGCTTCCTCCCAGCGTATCCATCTTTCCCTTCAACTCGAACTGGAGATCCGCGCGTCCATTCATCGCGAACGTTTCATTGGAAAACGCATCGGAAACTTCTCCGGCGTCCACATCCGCCGCTGAACCCCAGAGCTGCCATGTGTCTTTGCCGGACCAGCCACACATCACGCCGCCATTGATGTAACCACTGGCAAAGGATCCGCCGAACATTCCATTAATCTGGTTCGGATCAAACGTCAGCGAGAGCCAGGCGGAACTCAGCTCCACTTGCTTCCAGTGAATCGTGTTCACGTAGAGGGTGTTCACCACATCATTGGCCGGTCGAGCCTGGATCAAACCGTCTTCCGCATGGGCGGGGGATTCACTCAAATGAAATGCGATCTTGCCGCGCAGATTTTTGAAGGACATCTCCATTGCATCCCAGGTCAGATCCTGCCGGGGAATATCCAACTCGATCTGGAATTGGGCCAGGCTCAAATCCCGGAGATCCAGATCCTGACGTGTCACTTCGAAATTGAATGGATACTGCACCGATATTTCTCGCAAGCGGGTGATATCGAGCCTGCCTTCATGAATTTGAAAATTTCGGACCCGCCAGGATGAACCTGGAGATGACGTTGCAAGCGATCGGTTCGCCTGGTTTTTTCGCAATTCCTCAACGAACCAGAAAAAGCCGCGATCCACATCGAGAATCGGTCGATTGAATACCAGGGAATCCAGTTTGCGTGAACGCAACCCGGCAAGACGAAATTCCAGGGCAATACTTTCCATTTTCAACAGGGTCGTTGCGAGATCCAGAGGAGAGTGAATGTGAATCTGGCGTAATTCGATTTTCCGCTTCTTCTGCAAATCGGCCTCGGACAGGTTGCTGCCAAGCGGGATATCGAGAAGCTCACCCTCCCATTCGAGCGTCAAAGGTGGAACCGTAGGCGCCAGCCCAACCACCACCAAGCCGCTCCGCTCAACCAGGAGTTTACCCAAATGCCAGGGTTGACCACCCGTGGCCGTGGTTGCAGACCCGGAACTTTTGATCCCCCCCAGTCCGGCCAGTTCCTTCAGGTCCATAAACATTTCGGCGTGTTCCAGCCTGATCTCTTCCAGACGCCGATGCCAGAGATTCTGCCATTCCCAACGGAGAGTGATTCGAGGAATTTTGAGGACGTGTCCAAACTGAGCATTCTCCATCACAAGGGATTTCGAGGATCCCCAGCGAACGGTGTCGGCGCTGAATCGGGTTTGAGGCGCCAGATAATTGATCGCGTAGACAACGGCAATTTTTGGCTTCCAGATGACCCAAAGCGCCCCTCCGATTCCCACCAGCATCGTAAGACCAAAAAGAATGGCAAGCAGACGAAAAAACCGCGGTTTCAAACTGATTCGAGGCATCTCCCAAATTTCTCACCAGAATTTTGTAGGGCGGGCGGCTCCGCCCGCCGTTTCATGGAAGGCAATCATCCCAAAGAGGGTGACAAGCGCGGCCCGCCCGCCATCCTTTGGGGTGGTCGCCCTACAATCTTTCAAACAAGGTGTCGTCATTTTTCCCAATTGGTGAGAAATGCGGGCTAAACTTTCGCCACAGATCTTTTCCGGACCTCTTCCTTCACAACCCATTCCTCCCAGGATTTTCCGGCAGCCGTATCTTCCCCAGTAAATGCAATGCCGGCAATCTCAGAGTATTTGACACGCACCTTGTCTGAGCTGTTTTCCGGCATCATTTCGACAAAAGGCTCCGGGCAGCGTGAGGAACCCCTCGCCTCCCGATTGAACAGATAACCCACCATCTTTCGCCCATCCTTCAATTCCAGCGTGATGCTTCCACGATAGTCGAAGGCCTTTTCGATGGTCGAATTCAGTTCTTTCATCTGTTGAATTTGTAACGGCGCCAGTAGAACACCCGACAGCCGATATGAATTTCAGTTTTTGACGGTCAGTTCCGGATCTTCTTCCTGATGCTGGCCGGAACCGCCGTCACCAACACAACCTTTGGCCTGGCCATTCGTTGCGCCACTGATCAGGACAGCATCGAGATCTTTTGAGTGGCCGTTGCTACTGCCATTCAAATGGACGACGGGATGGCCATGACCATTTTTCAATGGTTGGCTCGCATTGAGACCAAGGAGAGTAAGCTTGATCGTTCGAAGAAATCCTCTCCAGCTGCCAAAAGTATCATCCACCGCAGTGGCCTCATAGCCACAGTGCACCATGCAATTGGCGCATTTGGGATTGCCCGATTTGCGTCCATATCCATCCCAAACCGTTTCATCCAGTAATTCCCGGAATGTGGGCGCATATCCTTCAGCGAGAAGATAGCACGGCTTTTGCCAGCCGAAGATGTTGTAGGTGGGATTTCCCCAGGGAGTACACTCGTAGTCTTGTCTTCCCATTAAAAACTCGAGAAAAAGCGGCGACTGGTTGAATTTCCATTCCTTTTTCGAGTTGCCCAGAATCTTTGTGAACAGCTCCCCGGTCCGGTTGTGTTGGAGAAAGTGCTCCTGGTCAGGGGCTTTTGAGTAACTGTAGCCGGGTGACATCATCATTCCTTCAACCCCCACTTCCATCATCATATCAAAAAAGGCGCGTACACGCACGGGGTCGGCTCCCTCAAAGAGCGTGGTATTGGTGGTCACGCGGAATCCGCGCTTCAGCGCCTCGCGAATGGCTTCGATCGCCACATCATAAATTCCTTCCCGGCACACGGCATGGTCGTGATCCTCCTTCAAACCATCCATGTGCACGCTGAACGTGAGATATTTTGAGGGGGTGAAGAGATCCAGTTTGCGTTTCAACAAAATGGCATTGGTACAAAGATAGATATACTTTTTGCGCGCAACCAGACCTTCCACGATTTCCTTGATTTCCGGATGAATAAGCGGTTCACCGCCGGGAATGCTCACCATCGGCGCGCCACATTCCTCCACGGCCTCGAAACATTGTTGTGGAGTCAGCCGTTTCTTGAGGATGTGTTCTGGATATTGAATCTTGCCGCAGCCCGCACATTCCAGATTACAGCGAAAAAGCGGTTCGAGCATCAGAACCAACGGATAACGCTTGTTGCCTCGAAGCTTTTGACCAAGAACATACGATGCAACCGTCCAGGCTTGTGAAATGGGTACGGGCATGGGGCTTGGTCTTTTGGGGAACGGTTCTTTGCCGTAAAGTTTTTCAGCGTAAGGAGACAGCGCTCTGGAAACAAGAATAAAATTCAGAGCCATCCCACAGGTTTTTTACGTAGAATGAATGGTTCTTGTGCTGAATCGCAAGGTTGAGCATGGTGGTTTATCCTCACTTTGGAGGACTTACGGCTTATTCATCTAAAAAGATGGAACAAGCAATCCTGTTTTTCTTAGAGCATATCAACAATGTGCATCTGGGACGCACCAAATTGATGAAATTGCTCTACTATGTGGATTTCGACCACTATGAAAAGTATGGTCGATCTATCACCGGTGCTGAGTATCACAAACTCCCGCATGGTGGCCTTGCCCCGATTTATCACATGTGTTTCCGCACTCATGCAGAAGCTCAATCCTTCATCTTTGATTACATCGAAAGCTTTTATAACCGCCGCCGCCTTCACAGCGCCATCGGATATAAATCACCAATGGACTTCGAACTCCAAAACAACTAACCTAAAAAATATCCCTCAAAAACCACTCCGTTTTATCGGGGCAAGGCCAAGTTGAGGAGAAGAATCGCTTTGGTTTTCAGCAAGATACTGTCCGAAATAAAACGCTGTCACCATATGGACGCTGGATAAAAAAACTCCGAAGCCAAGGATTTTCTTCGTGGTCATTTTGCCGAGTTAAGCAGTTGTACTTTTTGATCAGGAGATAACGAAGACTGGACAATCCACTCTTGTGCTGCCTGTGGATCCATTTTTATCCAGAGTCGACTTACCACACGCATGGTCGTCTCAACGCGCATTTGTGGATCTCCAATGGTATCAGCCCAGGAGACAGCTCCCTGAAGATCGGTTGCCGCCCATTCAGAAGCTACCGCTTTCATGGCTTGAGTTTGTTCATTCCCCGGAGAAAGAGTCATCACGGAACCCATTGCAGATGCGGGATCGTATTTCGCCCACTGAGAAGCAATGAGTGTCAAAATATTCGGAGGCCGATCCTTCTCCGGCAATCCCAAAACCCAATCGATTGCAGCCTTTGGATCTGAATCCCCCAACCATACAAGAGCTGCCGACAAAAGGGCTGTTTTTTCGGCGCCGGGTGGTAGATCTGCAATCGCACGAAGGAGCGCGGGAATATCTCGTTCATCCATCACATCGACGATTTTCGAAAGCGCACGGAGTCGTTTCGCGAGATTCGGTTCAGGCATTGCTTTTTCCGGCATGTTTTCCACATCCTGACGCGAAACCTCCGTATTCGGTGTTGTGGCATTGGAACGTGCTTGACCTTTCCCCATTTCAGAGATGATGGAAGATGACGATGAATCTCCTGTTTGTGATGCAACATTTAGCGTCCGACCGTGCTGAGCAGAGTGATATCCTGCAATCAAACCAATGGCCCAGCACAGGATGCTCTAAAGAATACCGAGTTTAACGATTCTGGAAGTTGTCATTTTCTCTCAATTGCCTTTCGCAATCTTGTTCTCCGTTCATATGTTTTTTACTTGCTCAAAAGATAAAAGTATTCATCACGTGAAATGCCAGCCGTTTTCAGATTATTGCGGATGATAAAAACAGGCACTTCTCGATAGGTGGGGATGACAACAGGTCGAACGATCCCCTCTTTGAGATAGGAACGATGGCTGCCTTCCTGTCTGGCAAAGCGAAATCCCGCGGCAAGAAAAACTCGTTCAAGCGTTCTCCAGTCAACCGGAGTGATCTTCGGCATAGACCCGGGTCATGCGGCCACAACCGATGAACGGCGCTCAATGGCGATCCATGATGGACTTGACCAACGGTCACGATTGTGTTCGTAACCTGCTTCCTCCAAAACCTGTTGCAGGGTGCCAGCTTCCGCTGCTGTCGCAAGAAAGAGATGTACGGCTTCATCCAGAGCGGCCTTTGCTTTATCGGAGGTTTTCCCGCTGCTGACTACGTCAATGGGCATGGCATGCGCGATAAACTGGTCGCCTTCCTTCCAGACCTGTACGTTGTAGTCAACATTCATGGACACGAATAATCTATGATAGAATAAGAAAAACCGCAAACCCTTGTTGGGTGTGTGAGAATCGCAAATGCAGCCTCAATTCTCCTCCAACGAAGAAACATCCCGATTCTTTGTCAGATCAGATTTCGGCTGCGCCTTGAAGGTGGTGAGAAATACAAGTGGATCATAGGGCTGAATGTCGCGCGGATCGAATTTCCCACCCAACATCCGGGGGTAGAGAAGCTTTGCCGTCCGCGTGTTCGCAAAATTGGGGTCAATCACCCGGCCCACTTCAAAATGACAGTGAGGAATCGCCTTCAGGTAGGTTCGGCCGCCGGAATCTGAGGAAGTGCGTCCCATCCATCCTATACGATCGCCTCGGTGAACCGGATCACCCTGTTTGACCTCCAGCCAATTCAAGTGGGCGTACATCGAGATAAACGAGGCGCCATCCGCAAATTGGTGTTCGATGATGATATAGCGTCCATAACCACTGTTCTGCTCATGTTTGTTGGCCATGACAACGACCCCATCCAGAATCGAAAAAATTTCATCCTTGGGTACAAGAACGGGCTCATTCTTCGAAAAGCTGCGCCCGGTATTCGCGTCGTAATACGAAATCCGAACCGTTTCCTTCGTTTTCTCAAAGTGGATAGGAAGGATATCCATTCCCTTGTGAAACCGTTCGCCCTGACTCCGTGTCCATCCAGGAAAACCATACTGATCATTGGTTCGACTCCGTGCGACATAACCGAGCCTGTCATCTTCATAAATCCGATCATTGGGAGTGGGCAGACACGGTGTCTGTGACAAGCCACAGGAGGGCAGTTTGGCGAAAACGTGCAGCAACTCACTTAATTTGGAACTGCTGGTTTCACCCTCATACGCCAGCAGAATCAGTCCCATACTCAAGGTTGTGATCCGGACAATTTTCGACCGCAACATCGATGGGAAGAAAATCATAACTTTGCCATGACCCCCTGGTTGACCTCGGCAACCGACTGTGATCCCCGCAGCAATTCCACCAATTTGAACGCAAACTCCATGGCGGTCCCGGCAGCACGACTTGTCACAATCCTGCCATCCACCACCACACGTTCCTCCACATACTGAGCACCGGTCAATTCTCCACGCACTGATGGATGGCTGGTGGCGCGGCGGCCGGCCAGCAGGCCAATATCCTGGAGAACCGTGGGCGCCGCGCAAATGGCAGCCACCCACTTTCCATCACGCGCATGACGCAGCAAACAATCCCGGACCATGGAATCCTTTTTCAAATGGTTGGCGCCGACCTGGCCTCCTGGCAGGATAATGGCATCGAAACCTTGATCACCCGCCTTTTCCATGGTTGTATCCGGCACGTGACGGGTTTTGCGGGAGGCCTCCACAACTTCGGCGCCCACCCCGGCTGTTACCACCTCGACCCCTGCACGACGCAGAATGTCAATCACTGTAATGGCTTCAATCTCTTCAAAACCATTGGCCAGAGGAACAAGCACGCGGGGAGGATTCGTGGTCACTATAGATATCATACCAAGATATTCATCGTGATGCAAAAGTTTCAGAAGTCTGAAATAAGATTGCAAGCCACCCGGGAACAGCCAATTCTATAAGAGCATGCGAAAACTGGCTCCGGATTTAATCTGAAATGCCTGAGTTGAAAAGAATCGGGATCGTCGGTTGTGGCGCCATCGGCGGCGAGCTGGCTCGCGCCATCACCGCATGCTTCAAAGATCGTGCGCGTCTCATGGTTCTGTGTGATCACAATGAAAGGAAGGCTCAGACTCTCTCCAACGAATTGAATCCTCATCCGGATGTTCTGCCCATCGAATCTCTGCCGTTTCATTGCGATTTGCTGGTCGAAGCCGCCAGTCAGGAGGTCTGCCGCGTTTTGGTGCCAAAGGCGCTTGAAATGGGACGGGATATCATTGTGATGAGTGTCGGCGGTTTGGTGGATATTTATGAAGAAGCTTTTGCCATGGCCCGATCTAAAAATGCCAATTTATATATTCCTTCGGGCGCCATTGCCGGTATTGATGGCCTGGAAGCTGCCATGATTGGAGGGGTGACTTCCGTCAGGTTGACTTCGCGCAAACCACCGGAATCCCTTGCAGACTCTCCGTATGTCCGTGAGAAAGGATTGCGTTTATCGGATTTTACGGGAGAGACACTCCTTTTTGAAGGCAGCGCACGGGAAGCCGTTAAAGCATTCCCATTCAACATCAATGTGGCTGCAACGTTAAGCTTTGCGGGATTGGGATTGGATCAAACCCAGGTCAGGATAATCACGGGACCGGGCATCACCATGAACATCCATGAAATTGAAGTTGAGGGAGCATTCGGCAGGATGGTCACCCGCACGGAGAACATTCCCTCACCGCAAAATCCAAAGACCAGCTTTCTGGCCGTTCTTTCGGCATGCGCCTTGTTGAACGAGATTTTGAATCCGGTCAAGATTGGGACGTAGATTCTGTCCGGGGAGCACACGCGGCCCGCGTGTTCTGTCGGGCGGCTCGCCCGACAGCCTCCCTCGGAAAAATCGACGAGCCGCCGATTTTAACCCCACAGCGGGGGGGGGCTCCCCAACCCTTCGTCCCTGTTGTATCTACGATCAATCTCAAGGGGCCGTGGCTGGAGGAGGAGACGCTGTGGGCGCGGACGGCGTGGTGGGTTTGGTGGATAACAGAGATCGTTGAAGATTCTCGATCTTCTCACCGACACCCTTGATCTTCGGGTCAAGTTCAAAAGCCCTTTTATAATGTTCGAGAGCCTTCCTTCCATTGCCCATTTTCAGATAAACGTCACCCAAATGGTCGAAGATCACGGAATCATCACCTATAATCTTCACCGAGCGCTGTAAACAGAGGAGCGCTTTATCGAGTTCATCCTGTCGGTAGTAAACCCATCCCAGACTGTCCAAAAAGGCGCCGTTGTCAGGCTCGAATGCAAGGGCGCGTTCAATGAGCTGCATCGCTTCATCCAGCTTGATGTTTTTATCCGCGTACATGAACCCAAGATAATTGCACGCATCCGCATAATCGGGATTGAGTTCAAGGGCTTTATTGAATTGCTCCACTGCCTTGTCGAATTGGCCGTTTCGTTCCATGGCCGCGCCGTAATAGAAGTAAAATACACCATCCAGCATATCCGGATTGGAGATCAGCGCCTGACGCGAGGCCTCTTCGAAGGATTCCACCGCGCGCTCATACTCCCTGGCGTCGCTATAGGTCAGACCGAAGAAATAGCTGATGGAGGGAGTGTCGGGAAATTTTTCGCGGGCCATCGCCAGTTGTTTCAGCGCCTCCGGGGTGCGTTTATTTTTTATCTCGAGAAGCACGATCCGGAGATAAGGCGCAATCTCATTCGGATTGGCGTTCAAAGACAACCGATAGTTTGCCAGTGCGCGATCATCATCTTTCAGCTCGTCATACAGATCTCCAATCAACGTGAAAACGCGGTCGTAGCGCAACGGCTCATGCTCAACCACCTTCTCCAGAATTTCGACGGCCTTTTTCTTGTCCCCCTCCAGCATATGGGTTACTGCCAGCTTGATGCGTATTTGCTCGGCACGCGGCTGCTTTTCCAGAATCTGCTCGTAGAGCTGAATGGCCTTTTGCGGATTCTGATTCGTTGCATAAAAATCAGCAACGCGGGTAAGGACACCGGAATCATTCGGTTGCAGAGCAAGGGCTTTATCATACATGCCAACGATTTTCTCCTTCTCGATCCCAAGCGAGGGTTCCTTGCCGCTCAGCACCAGGCATAAATCGGCAAGCCGGGTCCAGTACTGGGAGTCTTCCGACATCTGTCGAAAGGCGCGGTCCAGAATTTTTTTGGCTTGTTTGAGATCCTGAAGCTCGATCGCCACTTCATAAAGCGCCTCGTAGGCCGGAAATTTCGAGGGATCCAGCTCGATGGCCCGCTCCGCGGCTTCCCTGGCTTTTTCCCATTCCTTCTCAGAACGATACGCAATGGCCAGCAGAGTCCAGTGGGTGAATGACCGGGGATGCTCCTGAATCGCCTTTTCCAGAATAGCAGTCGCCCTCTTGAAATCCTTCCTTCGAAAACATTCCTGGACAATGATTTCACCGAGTTCACTCCGGCCGGGATCCAGCATGACCACCTGCCCCCATTCCTCGAAGGCAGCCGCAGTGTTATTATGGGAACGATGAATCAGGCCGGTAACATAATGCGCCAAAGCCTTGGAAAGATTCTCCTGTTCCCTGGAAAGGACGCCAATGTCACCCTCCGCCAAAACGGCCCCCTCCGTCCCCACAAGTTTTGGAGGGGGAGCCGGCGTTGTTGTACAACTCGAAACGAACAGGACCACCAAGAGCATCAAGCCACTGGCCGGTCTGTGCTGATTTGTCTTCACCCGAGCTCGCTTTACTTCTTGTGGCGATCGGCGCGCATCCGTTTGCGGCGCTTGTGTTTGTTGATTTTCGCTTTGCGGCGTTTTTTTAGTGATCCCATAGAGTTTACGACTTCAAGTTATGGTGAATTTACCCGGACGTCAAGTCATGGATGAAGCTCCACCGTTCCACGCGTTGCCTCATATTAAAAGGCACCGTAGCTAGAAAGTGAAAAGAGGGTAAACAGGGTCGTTGCCTCATAATGGATGACACCGAAAAGGAGTCATCATTATGTGTGGAACGAGCAAGAAGGAATATTTAGAAAAGATACGTTGGCGTTATCGGCACAGCGGGAAGCGTGGAAAAGGCAAGATTCTGGACGAATTTTGTGAGGTCTGCAGCTATGAGCGGAAATATGCGATCAAGCTGCTGGGGCGAAAGAAAGAACGGGTTTTAAAGCGATCTGGTCCAAAGCCCAAGTATGGTCCTGAAGTGCTGGTTGTACTAAAGGCCATTTGGTTGGCAGCCGATCAGATGTGCTCCAAGCGTTTAAAGGCAGCTTGGGTGCTTTGGCTGCCTTATTACGAAAGGAACCATGGGGCATTGGAGTTGCAGCTTCGGGAGAAGTTATTGGCATTAAGTCGTGGGACGATCGATCGATTGCTCAAAAATCAAATTCCGATTCGCACCGACAACTGGGACATTAAAACTCCCGGTTTTATGGCAATGCCGATAGGATAAGGAGTTACTTTTTGTGACGGACAACGCGATAAGCGGTTGGGCCTTCGTGGGATTGGTTGCGCAATTTACGTTTCCAGGCATGGATGGGTTGGCGCACAGCACGCGGAC
>Ga0247727_10015040_pt1 | contig 12755 bp, 12 predicted proteins | sample WisWelCaveWW1625_FD_202498 | JGI IMG/M metagenome (GOLD analysis project Ga0247727, IMG submission 202498) | Biofilm microbial communities from Wishing Well Cave, Virginia, United States - WW16-25 | ecosystem: Environmental > Aquatic > Deep subsurface > Groundwater > Cave microbial mat | place...
GAACGTGGACGAAGTGCTCGAGCGCATCCGCGCCTGGCGCGCGAGCGTGCTGGAACGCGCCGGGCTGGCCGGGCTCCTCGCGCACCCGCCCGCGCCGCCGCCCGCGCCGCGCACCGAGCCCGACGGCAGCTCCGACTACGCCCCGCTGGAGATCCCCGCGTGAAGAAGATCGACCTCGCCACGCTCGCAGGCCTCGCCTGCGCCTTCGGGTTGATCCTGCTCGGCAACCACCTGGAAGGCGGGCACATGTCGGCGATCATCCAGCCCACGGCCGCGCTGATCGTGTTCGGCGGCACCTTCGGCGCCACGATGGTCGGCTTCCCGTTGCCGGAGTTCGTGCGTGCACTGAAGTCGATCACGGTCTTCTTCGGCAACAAGGCCCAGGACGGGCAGGCGCTCCTGGACGAGATCGTGCGCTACGCCCAGATCGCGCGGCGCGAGGGAATCATCGCGCTCGAAGAGCACGTGCAGAAGGCCACCAACCCGTTCTTCAAGAAGGCCTTCCTGATGGTGATCGACGGGCTCGACTCGAAGGCCATCGCGGAGACGCTCGAGCTCGAGCTGCACGAGCTCGACGAGAAGGGCGAGATCCCGGCCAAGGTCTACGAAGCGGCGGGCGGGTACGCCCCGACGATCGGGATCCTGGGGGCCGTGCTCGGCCTGATCCACGTCATGCAGAACCTGTCCGACATCAACAAGGTCGGCTCGGGCATCGCCGTGGCGTTCGTGGCCACGATCTACGGCGTCGGCTCGGCCAACATCATCTTCCTGCCGGCAGCCAACAAGCTCAAGCTGAAGCACCGCGCCGACATGATCCTGAACGAGATGATCATGCACGGCGCGATCGCCATCCAGCAGGGCGAGAACCCGAAGCTGATCGAGGGCAAGCTGTCGGTGTTCGTGCACGGCCACGGCAAGAAGCACGCCCCCGAGGGCGCGAAGACCAAGGCGGCGGCGTGAGAACGCACCGCGGAGACGGAGGGAATGGAATCGAAGGCCTCCGGTTCGACGAGTCCCCGCGGGCCGAAGCCCCGGAGGCCCCGGCCTCGTCTTCCTTCTTCCTCCGCGAAACTCCGCATCCTCCGCGACTCCGCGGTGCGTTCTGATCTTCGATGGCCAAGAAGCACAAGAAGCACGAGCACGTGAACCACGAGCGCTGGCTCGTGTCCTACGCCGACTTCATCACGCTCTTGTTCGCATTCTTCGTGGTCATGTTCGCCGTCTCGCAGGTCGACTCGAAGAAGCTCGGGCGCTTCACCGAGTCGATCAACGTGGCTTTCCAGACGCAGGGCATCTTCGCGCCCAACTCGGGCTCGCCGCTCGAGCGCGGCGGCAGCGCCGGCTCGGCGCTGGTGCCCTCGGTCGTCTCCGACAAGCCCTCGCTCTTCCGCTACACGGCCTCCTCACCGCGCGCCCAGGCGGTCAAGGAGTCGCTGGAGGAGCGCATCGACGCGGCTGGCCTCGGCTCGCTCGTCGGGCTGCGCTACGACGAGCGCGGCGTGGTCGTGTCGCTGCCCGAGGGCCTCTACTTCCGCGCCGGGACCGCCAACCTGCGCACCGAGGCGCTCGAGAACCTGGCCGAGATCGCGAAGGCCATCGGCGAGCAGCGCGGAGAGATCGTGGTCGAGGGTCACACCGACGATCTCCCCGTGCGCTCGCCGCTCTTCCCGTCGAACTGGGAGCTCTCGGCCGCGCGCGCCGCGCGCGTGGTGCGCTACCTGGTCGAGGAGGGCGGCCTGGAAGCCGCGCGCCTCGCGGCGGTGGGACTGGCCGACACGCGCCCGCTGGTCGAGAACTCCGACGACGCCACGCGCGAAGCGAACCGTCGCGTGCAGATCGTGGTGGTGACGGAAGAAGCGGAGGATTAGTCCCCTGAGAGCGCCGGGCTCCAGCCCGGCTCTTTCTCTTCTCCGCCTCTTCCTTCTTCCCCCTTTCGGAGTGCGGAAAACCCTGGAGAACGGAGCCGGGCTGGAGCCCGGCGCTCCCAGTTGAAACGGTTTCCGTGTGCATGCCACTGCCATCAAGGAGCGCGGGAAGCGAGCCGATAAGACCTCGTCTCCCCCCACCCCAGCCCGTCCCATGTCCGCCGAGGACAAGAAGCCCGTCGAAGAATCTCCGGCGCCGGCCGATGCCGCCGCCGCTGCTCCCCAGCCCGGCAAGAAGAAGAGCGCGCTGCTCGGCGGCGGCGTCGTCGCCCTGATCGCGCTCGCCTGGGCGCTCTCGCTCGTGGCCGTGCCCGCCGGCGGCGGGCACCACGGCGAGGAGCACCACATCGCCGGCCCCTACGTGGTCGAGGTCTCGCCCTCGGCCGGCTTCCAGGTGAACCTCGCCGGCGACGGCGGCAAGCACTACCTCTCGCTCAAGCTCAACGTCGAGGTGGACGCCTTCGAGGAGGGCTACGCGGGCGCGCGCGCGTCGCAGCCCCTGTACCAGGCCAAGCTCACCGACGCAGTGCTGCGCACGGCCTCGCAGAAGACCAAGGGCGAGCTCGACAACGCCGTGGGCCGCGAGGTGTTCCGCGACGAGCTGCGCCTCGCGCTCGATCCGGTGCTGTTCCCGGTGCACGTCGGCGACGAGCGCGCCCCCGAGAACGCGCACGCCCCGAGCGGTCTGCGCTTCGGGCGCTCGATCGCGAAGTCGAGCCTGCGCGGCCTCTTCTACGAGCACGCGATGCACATCGACGCCGCGCGCAAGTCCATCCATCTCGACGACGGCCAGGAGGTCGAGTTCCAGGGCGACGAGACCGACCTCTACGTCGCCGACGCGCGCGGCAAGGGCGTGTTCGTCGACGTCAGCGCGGTGCACGAGGACTTCGTGGGCGAGGTGCCGACCGGCACGTTCGGGCGCGTGCGCAACGTGTACTTCAACACCTTCCTGACCCAGTGAGCGACCCGACCTCGTGAGCGAAGCTGCAAGCGCGATCCAGGCCGTGCTCGGCCGCAGGAAGCCCGCCCAGGGCGTGGCCGTGCGCGACTTCAAGCAGCCGCGACGGTTGAGCGAGAAGCGCCTGGCCGCGCTGCGTCTGGCGCTGGAGAACGCGCTCCCGGCCCTGGAGAAGCGCCTCTCCGATTCGAACGGGGTGCGCGTCGCGCTGGCGCTCGGCGCGCTCGGCGAGGCCGACGCGGAGGCCATGCTCGCGGGCGCGACCGAGCCGCTGTGCGCGCTGCGCTTCCGCTGCCAGAAGGCGCTCGCGTGGTGCCTGTGGGAACCGGCCGCCGCCGCGGGCGTGGTCGAGACCATCCTCGGCGCGAAGAGCGGCGTACCCGCGGCGCGCAAGCTCTCCCCCACCGAGACGAGGATCGCGGTCCTGTTCCTGGGCGAGATCGTGCGCGCCGTCGCGGGCGTGCTGGCGCTCGCATGCTCCGACTTCGCGCTCGTCCAGGCTCAGACCGAGCTCGGTTCCTGGCGCGAGGTGGGGGCGGAGGCCGAGTCGTACCGCTTCGAGGTCGCGCTCGAGGTGCGGCTCGGCGACCAGCCGAGCACGCTGCGCCTGTACCTGCCCGGGCTCGCGAGCGACGAGCCGGACATCCGCGCGAGCGCGCCCGAGACGCTGCCCGCGCACCTGGAGCATGTCGAGGTCGAGCTCAGCGCGCGCCTGCGCGGCTGCGAGATCTCGCTCGATCAACTGCTCGCGCTCGAGGCCGGCGACGTGATCCCGCTCGAAGCGCGTCTCGGCGATCCGACCACCCTGAGCATCGAGGGCCTGACCCTGGCGCAGGGTCGCCTCGGCCGCCACCGCGGGCGGCTCGCCGTTCGTATCGAGCGCCTGAGCGTCCAGCCGGGGGCGGCCGCATGAGCGAGCCCAAGCCCGCGAAGCTCGTGTCCGACAGCGACTTCGAGCAGAAGGCGTACGACCAAGCGGCCGACGCGATCGCCGTCGGCACGCGGCAGCTCGAGGAGCTGACCCAATCCGGCGCCGCGGGCGACGAGCTCTCGCTGCAGCAGCTCTCGGACGTGCCCATCCCCGTGACCGTGGAGCTCGGGCGCGTGCGCTTGACGCTCGGCGACCTGTGCCGCCTGAAGGCCGGCGCGCTGCTCGAGCTCGACCGCGAGTCCCACGAGCCGGCCGACATCCTCGTCAACGGCAAGATCGTGGCGCACGGCGAGATCGTGACGATCGACGGCCGCTACGGCGTGCGCATCACGAGCGTCGAGCCGTAAGAATCAGTCGAAGTCCGACGATTCCAGCCGCGACGAGACGTCCTGCCAGCCACCGACGATCCGGACGACCTCGAGCGGGACCGTCCCTGGCCGGTACAGGACCAACCAGCGATGCACCGCCCAGGCTCGGAGCGAGGGAGGGAGATCCTCTCGCCAGTGCCCCATGCCCGGCATCCGAGCGAGTAGCAGGATGGCGGCATGGGCACGATCTACCCCGGACTCGATGGCGACGTAGTCGTACAGCTCGGCCAAGTCCTGCTCGGCCATCGAGGAAAGATGAAAGGATTCCACGCGGCCGATGACCGGCCGCCGCGGATCACGGTTTCAGTCTCTCTCGTTCTTGTTCTCGCCAACGGTGCGTCTCGATCCTCTCGTGAAGGCGCCGGAAGGCTGCTTCTCCGTCCACCCACTCGCCTCGATCGAGGGCATCCAGGCCCTCCTGTATCTTCTGCCGCGTGTCGGCGAGCCAGGCCTCGTAGCGCCGGCGCTCGGAGGCCTCGTGCGCCCGGAGGAGCTCGAGGCCCTCGCGCAGGACCTCGCCCACGTCACGGAAACGCCCCGAGCGCACGCTGGCCTCGATGAAGCGCTGCTGCTCGGGGGTCGGTTCGAAATTCACCATGGGAATCGTACCTCGCTCGCTGGAATCGGACCACGACTCCCGAGGACGCACGGCGCACCGTCCGGTTTCCTTCCCCGCCGGATTCTCTACAACCCGAAACGCCCACCCCAGCTCTCGCCGCCCTTGAAGCGCGTGGGCGAGAAGAACTCGGGGTCGAGCGCGGTCACGCGCTCGCCGAAAAGCATCTGCGCCACGCCCTCGCCGACCGAAGGGGCGAGCTTGAAGCCGTGGCCGGAGAAGCCGCTGACGATGAAGAGGCCGTCGATGCCGGGCACGGGACCGATCAGCGCCTGCGCATCCGGCGTGAGCGTGTACCAGGCGGCGAGCGAGCCCGCGTCGGGCCGGCCGGCGTAGCTCGGGATGCGTTTGGGGAGCACGGCGCGGCTCCAGCGCACGAGCTCGCTGCTCACCTCCTCCTCGAGGAGATCGGGATCGGCGAGCTCCAGGTCGTCGTCGTAGTCGACGCGACCGACTCGCGTGCGGGCGCCTGCGGGCTCGCAGCGTGCGTAGCAGCCGAGCTCGAGGTCGATCAGGACCGGATGCATGCCGCGCGCCGAGCCCGCGGGGAGCTCGAGCCGCATCTCGGGCACGCCCAGGTAGTGGTTCTCGGGCCGCACGACCTTGAGCGGGAAGTCGAGGCCGAGCTTCTGGAACAGCGCGCGCGTCCACGGCCCGGCGACGACGACGACCTGCTCGGCCTGGATATCGCCCGCGCTCGTGCGCCCGCCGACCGCCCGGCCGTTCTCCACGCGGATCTCGCGCAGCTCGACACCCGTACGCAGCTCCGCGCCCAGCGCCGCTGCGCGCCGCGCGAACGAGCCCAGCGTCAGGTTCGGATCGACGAAGCCGCCGCCCGGCTCCCACGCGCCGACCGAGCCGTCGCGCACCACCACGCCCGGCACGAGCGCGCGCATGCGGACGGCGTCGACCAGCTCCGTGTCGATATCGAGGCCCCGCAGCATGGCCACGTTCTCGCGGATCCGCTGGCACCAGTCGGGCTGGTCGGGACCCGCCAGGGTGAGCACCCCGGTCCGCTGGAAGCCGAGCGGGAGTCCGGTCTCGGGCTCGAAGCGCCCGTACTCGCGCAACGAGTCGCGCGCCATGCGCGCCACCTCGGCATCGTGATAGTGCTGGCGCAGGATCGCGCCCGAACGCCCGGAGGAGCCGGCGCCGAGGTGCTTGCGCTCGATCAGGACCACCTGCTCGCGCGTGCGCGGCGCACACTCGAGCGCGATCGACACGCCCATGATGCCGCCGCCGACGATCAGGACGCGAGCTTGCATTCGGCACAGTGGAGCAGGATCCAGCACGGGCTCCAAGGACCTCCGCTCCGGCTCGCCACGGGAGGGGAAGCCCTGTAGAATGCGCCGCCAGGGGGTAGCGATGAACGAACTCGCGTTGGCGCGTTTCGTCCGACCGCGGGTCATCGACCACGGCGAGGACAGCAGCGAACCCGTGCGCATCGAGGACGCGCTGGAGCGGCGTCTCGCGCAACGCTGGTCCGGCCAGGTCTTCCTGCACGGCTCGCCGGGAGCGGGCAAGCGCACGGCGCTCGAATACGCGCGGCTCTTCTTCGAGGGGCGACCCGGCGTCGCCTTCGGCGCCGAGGTTTCTGGAGAGGGGGAACCCGAAGTGCGGCTGCGCGTCCGCGTGGCGTCGCTGGACGACAAGTCCTTGCCGATCGAGCGTCTCGAGCTCGCGCCCTGGAGACGCGACGAATGGATCGAGTACCTGCTCGCCCGCCATCGCGAGGCTTGCTCGTGCGTGATGGCGCGCCTCGAGACGCCGGAGGCAGAGCTCGAGCTCAAGGGCCGGCCGCTCGTCTGGGCGGCGATCCTGGACGAGCTCGCGCGCGATCCGGCCCTGCCGAACACCTTCGAGGCGCTGCGCGCCGCCGTGCGCGCGCGCTGCACGAATCCGGAGGCGTACTCCGCGGCCGGCGAGCACTGCTGGTTCGCGCTGTCGCACGCCCTGGACCTGGCGCGGGTCGCGCAGGAGCTGCGCGCATTCGCCGCGGAAGAACCGCTGGCGGCGCCGCTCCTGAACCAGGGCTGCGTGCACCTCTTGCTGGGCGCCGAGCACGTGGCCGACACGCTCGAGCGGGGCGCGAGCTGCGAGCTCCCGCGCTGTCTTCCCGAGCCCTTCCTGCGCGCGGTCCGTCCGCTGCTCCGCGCCAGGCCCGGCGCGCAGAAGACGCTGGCGCGTCTCGTCGGCGACCTCGCAGGCACGCCGGAGGAGCGCGAGGACCCTGCCACCGCGCCTGGTCCCGGCGCGCACGCCGCTGCCGCCTCGCTCCTGCACCTCTATGGAGCGACGGCGGTGAGCGACGTCCTGCGCGAGCTCGCGGAGGGCGGCGCGAGCCTGCCGCGTCTCTCCGGGGCCCATCTGGAAGGGCTCTCGGCCCCGGGCGCGAACCTGCGCGAAGCTCACCTCGTGCAAGCTCAGCTCGCGCGCGCGCAGCTCGATGGCGCGGATCTCGGCCAGGCGCGCCTCGATCGCGCCGACCTGCGCGGGTCGTCGCTGCGCGCTGCGAAGCTGGTCGGAGCCAGCGCGCGCGGCGCCGCCCTGGACGGCGCCGATCTGCGCGCGGCCTGCCTGGACGAGGCCGTCCTGACCGGGGCGCAGCTCGGCGACGCGCGCCTCGAGGGCGCCCAGCTCCGCAAGACCCAGCTCGAGGGCGCGCAGCTCTGCCGCGCGCTTCTCGACCGGGCGGATCTCGCGCACGCGAACCTGCGCTCGGCGAACCTGGCCGAGGTGTCGTTCATCGACACGAACCTCACGGGCGCGATCCTCGACGCCATCGACTTGCGCGTCGCGCGCATCCAGACCAAGCGGCTCGCGGGCGCCTCGCTCATCGGCTGCAACCTCGAGCACATGCGCCTGGATGGCCCCGATCTCTCCATCGCCGATCTGCGTGATGCGAACCTGACCGGCACGCACATGCCCGGGGTCGATCTGCGCGGCGCGCAGCTCGGCGGCGCGAGCCTCGCGCACATCGAATGGCCGGGCGCGAACCTGCGCGAGGCCGACCTGACGGACGCGAGCTTCCACCTCGGCTCGTCGCGCAGCGGCCTGGTGATGGCCGCGCCGGCGGGCTGGGGCACGCGCACCGGCTTCTACACCGAAGAACTGCGCGAGACGAGCTTCAAGCGCGAGGTCCGCGAGGCCGACCTGCGCCGCGCCGACCTGCGCGGCGCGCGCATCTTCGACACGGACTTCTACCTCGTCGACCTGCGCGGCGCGCTGTACACGAGCGACCAGGAGCAGCACCTGCGCGCCTGCGGCGCGATCCTGTGATCCCCCGGGACCGCCGGGCTCCAGCCCGGCTCTTCTCCAAGGCAACCGCGGAGACGCGGAGGCGGCGGAGGGGGTTCCTCTTTTTCTCTCCTTCTCCGCGACCCTCCGTGTCCTCCGTGTCTCCGCGGTCGCTTTAGAGTCGGCCTCGAGGTCGCGAAGCCGTGCTTATCGCCGCGATCAGCGCTTGTGCGCGAGGCGCGAGCCGACTCTCGCCGATCATGGGAGGGAGCCTGCACCGAGCAGCCATGTCCCCCTCCCTCCACCTTCGTCACGACGAGCAGTGCCACGCCGACGGGATTCGCAGGCGGCGCGCCTCAGGCTCTGAGCTCCTCGCCGTGCTGTTGCTCGCCGTCGCGAGCTCCTGCGAGGCGAGTCCCGAGGTCATCCGGGGAGAGGATCGGGACGTGTTCGCGCCGCGCCTCCGTGCCAGCCTGCCGCTCGGCGACGCGGGTGACGATGACCCGCTCGAACTCGAGCTCGAAGTCGCGAACTACGCCGGTGACTTCACCCAGACCCTGGAACCGTTCGAGTTCATCCAGCTCGATGACCTGCGCATCGACGGTCCAGGCGAGGTCGAGGCCGAGTTCGTGCTGACGACCGCTTCCCTCGGCCTGCATCAGCGCATCGACACGGAAAGCCGCTTCTCCCTCGGCTGGGCGGCAGGCCTGGAGGTGTCGCGCCTCGACATCGAGGTCTCCTCCGGCGCCCTGACGGAGTCGGACCTGCGCCACGCCCTCGGACCTCGGGTGGCCGTCGAACTCGCCTTCGAATTGCGGGAGGAGCTCGAGGTCTTCGCGCGTCACGGGGTCTTCCTGGGCTCACCCGACACCTATCTCACCGTGCTCGACCTCGGTGCGGCCTGGCGCGCCCTCCCGAGCCTCGGACTGATCGCCGGCTGGCATTTCACCTATCTGGAGGAGAGCGACGACTCGGATGAGCGCTCCCGCATCGAGCTGCGCTCCAGCGGTCCGTTCGTGACCCTGGCCCTGTCGTTGCCGCGTCGCAGGCACGCGGGGCCTCCGTGATGCCACCGGGCTGAATCAGAATCGAAGCGCGCACCATCGCGGCCCGACGAGGCTGACGGACGTCGCGGGCTAGACGGGCTTGCGCACATGGAGGTCGCGGCTACGCTGGCGAGCTGCATGTCCGCGGCCGAGGAGGAGGTGTCCACCCCGCGCGAACCCTCGTTCTTCCGCCAGAAGGAAGAGGAACGCGTCGAGCCCGCGCCCGGGCTCGTGAGCGGCAAGGTCGTGGGCGAGTTCCGTCTGGTGGCTCTGATCGGCCAGGGCGGGATGGGCCAGGTATGGGAGGCCGAGCAGCTCTCGCTCAAGCGCCGCGTGGCGGTCAAATTCGTGCGGCCCGAGCGCGTGACCCAGAAGCAGCTCGAGCTCTTCGCGCGCGAGGCACGCGCCGGAGGGCGGCTGTCGCACCCGGGCATCGTCGGCGTGCACGAGTACGGCCACTCCGACGGTCTCGATTGGATCGCGATGGAGTTCATCGGCGGCGCCTGGACGCTGAAGGACTTCCTGGACGAGGTCGCGCGCGCTCCGGAAGCCCCGCGCGGCTACGACCGGCACGTTGCGCGCTTCGTGGCCGAGATCGCCGACGCCATGCAGGTCGCGCACGAAGCCGGCGTGATCCACCGCGACCTGAAGCCGCAGAACATCCTCATCACGGTCGACGACCACCCCAAGGTCACCGACTTCGGCCTGGCGCGCATCACCGACGAGACGGCGCTCTCCGTGACCGGCGACTTCGCGGGTACGTACTTCTACATGAGCCCCGAGCAGGTGACCGCGAAGCGCATCGGCATCGACCACCGCAGCGACGTGTTCTCGCTCGGCGTGGTGCTGTACGAGCTGCTCGCGCTGCGCCGTCCGTTCCTGGGCGACACGACGCACCAGGTGGCCGAGCAAATCGTCATGCAGGATCCTCCGGACCCCAGGACGATCCGCTCGAAGGTGCCACGCGACCTGGCCGTGATCGCCGGCAAGGCGCTCGAGAAGAGCCGCGACAAGCGCTACCAGACGATGAAGGAGTTTTCCGCCGACCTGCGGCGGTATCTGGCCGACGAGCCGATCCTGGCGCGGCCTCCGGGGACGTTCGAGCGCGCGCTCAAATGGGTGCGCAGGCATCCGGCCAGGAGCTCGGTCGCGGCGGTCGTGCTCGTGGCGCTGGTGGTGATTTCAGCGTTGCTCGTCCAGAACGTGCGCGCCAAGCGCGACCTCGCGAAGTCCAACCTCGCGCTCGGGGAGAAGTCGAAGGAGTCGGAAGCGCGCCGCGTGGAGGCCGAGCACGCCGCCGAGGCCGAGCGCCAGCGCGCGGAGGAGGTGCTGCGCCTCTCGAATCTGCAGGACCTCGAGGACCTCGTGCGCGCCGCGGACGGGCGGTGGCCCGCGCGGCCGGAGAGCATCGAGCGCTTTCAAGAATGGATCCAGCGCGCTCGGCGGCTGGTCGACAAGCTGCCCGAGCACCGCACGACGCTCGCGCAGTTGCGCGCGCACGCCCTGCCGCGCACGGAGGAGGAACGCCGCGCCGAACGCGAGAGCCACTCCGACTGGAAGCCCTTGCAAGCGCTCGGGGGAGAGGTCGCCTACAGGCGCCGCGCGCTCCTCGAACGTCGCGACGGCGTCGCGGCCGAGCTGCCGGCGGTGGAATGGAACCAGCAACCAGAAGGGGCCCTCGCGCTGAACGAGGCCGCCTGGTCCAGGGTCGATCCGGACCGCAAGCGCTTCGGCGATGAGCCTCTCGGGCTCGGGCTCGCGCGGCGCGCCTTCGAGCTCGCCGCCCCAGAAGATAGGCACACCGTTGGCGACACGCTCGCTTGGGCGCTTTTCGCCCTCGGCCACGACGACGAGGCCTTGGCGGCCAGCAAGGCGGCGCTCGCGGCCGCGCCCGTGGAAAAGAAGGCCGAGTTCGAGGGCTACCTCGAGAAGCTCGAGCACGCCGTCGACGGAGCTTCCTCGAACGTCTCCCTGCGCCGGGCGGAGGAGCAGCTCGCCGAGCTGGAAGCCCGTCACCGAGAGCTCGACGCGCGCGTCGACGAGCGCCGCGACTGGCGCTTTCCCGAAGAGCACGAGCGCTGGTGGAACAACCAGCTCGTCAAGCTCATCGCCGAGCTCGAGGCGCTGCTGGCGGGACTGCTCGCACCCGACGCGGTCACGCCCGGGCACGGCTGGAGCATCCCGAAGCGCCTGGCCTTCGCCGAACGGCTGCGTGACGGCTTCGCAGCGCTCGGCGAGCTCGAGCGAGCCTGGCTCCGCGTCCTGCCCGAGATCCGGGCGCGTCATCCGGGACTGGACATCACGCCGCAGATGGGACTCGTTCCGCTGGGAATCGATCCGGTCTCGAAGCTGTGGGAGTTCGCCGACCTCGCGAGCGGTGAGGTTCCTCGGCGGAATGAAGACGGCAACCTCTCCCTCCGCGAGGAAACCGGGCTCGTGTTCGTCCTGCTTCCCGGCGGCACCTTCTGGTTGGGAGCGCAGAAGACGGATCCGGATGCTCCGAACCACGACCCGGACACGGCTCCGGACGAGACACCAGCACGCGAGATCACGCTGTCGCCCTTCCTTCTCTCGAAGTACGAGATGACGCAGGCCCAGTGGCTGCGCATCACGGGAACGCAGCCGAGCCATGTTGGCCCCACGGGCTGGACGACGACCTGGAACCGCGGCGAGACCAAGCCGCTCCTCACTCACCCGGTCGAGAAGGTCGACTGGAGCGAGTGCGCGCTCCAGTGTGGGAGGCTCGGCTTGGCGCTGCCGAGCGAGGCGCAATGGGAGTACGCAGCGCGCGGCGGAACGCGGGAGCCCTGGTGGTTCGGGGCCGACGCTGCGGCGCTCGCCACCGCGGGCAACGTGGCAGATCAATCGGCCAAGCAGTTCCTGCAGTCCGGGTTGCAGTACGCGCCATGGGACGATGGCGCCACCGTTCACCTTCCGGTCGACGCGCAGGATCCCAATCCGTTCGGCTTCCACGGGATGCTCGGGAACGTCTGGGAGTGGTGCGCCGATGGCTACTACCAGTACGGTTCCTTGTCAGCGCGTGATCCTGTCGCGCCACCCAACCCGGTCGGAGCACGCGTGCGTCGCGGCGGAAGCTACAGCTCGCCGTACACCGACTCGCGCAGCGCAAACCGCGGCAACGACAACCAGGAAACGGCCGTGGCCGAGTGCGGCCTGCGCCCGGCGCGCGCGCTCGATCCGCGCTGAACGGACGGCCCGGCACTCAGGTCACTGGCGCACGGTCGTGAACCTCGGCACGTAGGGCGGGCCCTCCTCGTACGCGACGCACAGGCTGCGCTCGTCGTCGGCGAAGCGGGCCGCGTGGATGAGCCCCTCCTCGCGGTGCCGCAGGCCTCCGCATCCGCCCATCGAGGCGCTCCGCAATGAAGCCGCTGCGATCACCTGGCGCGGCACCTCGGCGTTGCTGCCGTGGTGAGCGATGCAGTGGATCCTCTTGGTCCGGTGAGGATCACGGAGGATCTTCTGATCTTCTCGCTGCCCTTCCCGTCGCGGACCTCCAGCCCGAAGCTCTCCAGGATGCGGATCAACGCCTTGTAGCGCGTGTTCCTGTCCACGACCTGCTCAAGCGCTGGCCACTTCGCGGGGCGTGAAGCGGACCTCGGGTGCCGCGGGCGTGCTGAGGCGTGGCTGGACGGAGCTGGGAGGATCGATCG
>Ga0247727_10015041_pt1 | contig 12754 bp, 13 predicted proteins | sample WisWelCaveWW1625_FD_202498 | JGI IMG/M metagenome (GOLD analysis project Ga0247727, IMG submission 202498) | Biofilm microbial communities from Wishing Well Cave, Virginia, United States - WW16-25 | ecosystem: Environmental > Aquatic > Deep subsurface > Groundwater > Cave microbial mat | place...
GCCGCGGCCAACCTCCCGCAGCGATTCCTCGTCTCGAACATTGAAGCGGAAGATGAGGTCGCGATCCTCAGCAGCCTCGAGGAGGACTTCCGCGGTGATGGTGTCGCCCACCTCGCTGGGCGCTAGGTGCTCGAGCATCACTTCGAACCCCACGCTCACCCAGCCGTTGTCCAGATGCTCGGCTGCGACGCGATTTGTCGCCTCTTCGACGAGTTGAAGGAGCCGCGGCGTGGACAGCACCGCCGGTAGCGTCCCGCCGCTCTCGTGCGCGGCTGTGTGCTCCGGCCCAACCGTGAGGTCCGCGTGCCCACGGAGCCCAATGGAGCCGTTGAAGTGCAGCGCTGTCACTTGTCGCTCCTGCTCAGGATAGGACGACCACCCTAAGGTTACCAAGTTATGGCTAAAAGCGGCCGAGCTGGGCTATTCGTCGAGGCCGAGGGCGAAGCGCAGGGCGTCGTTCATGGCCCGAATCTTCTCCGGCCTCAGGAACCCCACGCGCTCTTCGAGCAGGTGCGAGCCGACCGTTTCGAGGCTATCGAGGTTGGCGACGCACCGCCGGCGAAGGCCATCCTCCGGGCCCAGCTCAACCTCCGCTCGAATACCCCGGATGTGGGTTGTGATGGGTGCGACCATGATCAATCGGCGCGACGAGTAGGCAGTATTTCGGGACACGAGCAAAACCGGGCGTCGGCCGGCCGGAGCCCGCAGGCGGGCCCACCAGATCTCGCCTCGACTCAGTCCTCCCAGGGGACCGCGCGTAGCGCCTCCATAGCTCCGGCGGTGAAGGCTTCCACCTCCTCGTCAGTTTCCGGGTACTTTCGGTAGGCCTCGGCATACCGGCGGTCGTCTTCTTCTGTGCTCCGGCGTTTTAGCAGCAGCTCGACAGCTTGCTGCACGAGCTCGCTGCGCGTTTCTCCCGTGCGATGGCGCTCCGCCTCCATCGCTTCGAACAGGCGAGCCGGGACGCTAACAGCGACTTTCGCTGCTCCCATATAGAGTCCCCTTGTCTAGTATCACCAGAGTATGACTCACGGATCGTGGGACCGCAATGCCGAACCTACCTTGAGGAAGGTTCGTGGCATGTGCTAGGCTCTGACTGGAAAGGCGTCGAAGAGGACGAGTAGCCGGGTAACGAGCTCCAGGGAAGCGGGGTCGGCGACTGGAAGCCCCGCCAGCGAACGGCCCGACGAAAACCACCTCTGAGCCAGCCCCGGAACCCGGAATGAGCCTGTCGTTCTGAGGAGCAGCGCGACGAAGAATCCGTAGCAGGTGCGGATGCTTCGCTTCGCTCAGCATGACAGAACCAGTCCGGTACTATGGGCGCTCGGGTTGCTCCGTTAGCGGCTGGAGAGGGTCGGCACAGCGCCGGCTGAAGTTGGGTGGAACCGCGTGGAACCCCTCGCCCCAATAGGCGAGGGGTTTTGTGTTGCCTGGAGGATGAAATGGCAGACCTCGAGACGATGCGGCACAGCGCCGCCCACGTGATGGCAGCCGCCGTCGAGCGGCTCTTCCCGGGGACGAAGCTGGGCGTTGGCCCGACCGTCGAGAACGGCTTCTACTACGACATGGACGTGCCGCAACATCTGACCCCCGAAGACCTGCCCCGTATCGAAGAGGAAATGCGGCGGATCGTCGAAGCGCGCGAGCCCTTCGTCCGCGACGAAGAGCCCATGGAGCAGGCGATCGAGCGCTTTGGCGCGCTGGGCCAGGACTACAAAGTCGAGCTGCTGCGCGATCTCCGGGAGCGGGGGACGACGCGCGTGTCCAGCCGCGAGGACGTCGACGTCGATCCGGGCAACGTCCAGTCGGCGACGCTCTATCGGACCGGCGACTTCGTGGACCTCTGCCGCGGGCCGCATGTGGCCCATAGTGGCGAAATCGGGGCGTTCAAGCTGCTGAGCGTCGCCGGAGCGTACTGGCGTGGCGATTCCACGCGCCCGCAGCTACAGCGCATCTACGGCACGGCATGGCAGACACAGGAGGAGCTCGACCGCTACCTCTGGCAGTTGGAGGAGGCCGAAAAACGCGATCATCGCCGCCTCGGGCGCGACCTCGGTCTGTTCATGTTCCACCAGTGGGCGCCTGGCGCCGCTTTCTGGCTGCCGAATGGCGCGGTCCTCTACAACGTGCTCTCCAATTTCATGCGCCGCCTGCTGCTGGATGACGCGGGCTACGTGGAGGTGCGCACGCCGCTGGTCTTCAGCAGCGCTCTGTGGCAGACCAGCGGCCACTGGGATCAGTTCCGCGAAAACATGTTCGCGGTCGAGTCCGAAGGCCAGGTGATGGGCCTGAAGCCGATGAACTGTCCCGGGCACATGCTGATCTACGCGGGCGAGCTTCGCTCCTATCGTGACCTCCCGATGCGCATCTACGATCAGAGCGTGCTCCACCGCAACGAGGCCTCGGGGGTCCTCTCCGGGCTGACGCGCGTTCGCCAGTTCTGCCAGGACGATGCGCACCTGTTCGTGCGGCCCGACCAGATCGAGGGCGAAGTCGCGACGCTCTTGAAGCTCGTGGCGGGCGTGTATCGCCTGTTTGGGCTGGAATACGACTTCGAGCTGGCTACTCGGAATCCCGACAAGTATCTCGGAGAGATCGCGACCTGGGACGTCGCGGAAGCCAATCTGCAAGCGGCCCTGGAAGCGAATGGCATCGCATACACGCTGCGGCCTGGCGAGGCCGCGTTCTATGGCCCGAAGATCGACATCCACGTCACTGATGCCATCGGACGGCGCTGGCAGTGCGCGACGATCCAACTCGACTATCAGCTCCCCGAGCGCTTCGACCTGGAGTACGTCGGGGAGGACCAGCAGCGGCATCGACCGGTCGTGATCCATCGAGCGATCTATGGCAGCTTCGAGCGCTTCATCGCGCTGCTCATCGAGCACTACGCCGGCGCCTTTCCCGTCTGGCTCGCACCCGTACAGGCCGTGGTGTTGCCCATCGCCGATCGACATGCCCCGTATGCCGAGCAAATCGTCGAGCGCATGCGAGCGAAAGGCCTGCGCGTGGAGCTCGACGCCCGCCGCGAGAACCTGAACCACAAGATCCGCGATGCCCAGCTCCAGAAAATCCCGTACATGCTGGTGGTGGGTGATCGCGAGATCGAGGCGGGAGCCGCGGCTGTGCGCTTGCGCTCTGGAGAGAATCTGGGCGCTGTTGGCATCGACGATTTGCTCGCCAGGCTGGAGGGCGAGGGGGCAATACCTATGGGCTAGTGTGCGGAAGTCTCTTGACACTCCCTTGAGCCGTTTCGATAATCATTGAGAGGCCCGATTCGCGGGCCCGTCGCACATCGATCGGAGGAGAACGATCAGCAGAGAACTCAGGGTAAATGAACGAATTCGGATCCGCGAAGTCCGAGTCATCGGCGACAATGGCGAACAGCTCGGCATCCTGCCGACGGCTGAGGCGCTCCAGCTCGCGAGGGATCGAGGGCTGGACCTCGTAGAGGTGGCCCCGACCGCGGTCCCGCCGGTCTGCCGCCTGCTCGACTACGGGCGGTTCAAGTACGAGCAGGAGAAGAAAGACCGCGAAGCGCGGAAGAACCAGAAGATCGTGCTGCTGAAAGAAGTGCGGCTCCGTCCGAAAACCGACGAACACGACGTCGACTTCAAGACGAAGCGCATAGAGCGCTTCATCGAGGAAGGTGACAAAGTCAAGGTCACCCTCCGCTTCCGCGGGCGCGAGATGGCGCATCCGAACCTGGGCCGCCAGTTGCTCGAGGAAGTCGCTGATCGGGTCAAGAACGTTGCGATGGTCGAGCGTATGCCCCTCATGGAGGGCAACACGATGACCATGATCCTGACAAAGGGCAAGCAGGCGCCGGCAAAGGCAGCCGCCGCGGATGGCTCGGCAGACGAGACGGCGCCTCCCACCGTGGCGCCGCCCCCCACCGTGGCGCCGCCCAGCGTCCCGCCCCCCAGCGCGCCACCACCCCCTTAGGGTGTCCTCACACCGCACACGAGGAAATCGGTGCAGCCTTCAATCAGACTCGAAGATCTGATCGCCGAGCAGCAGGCTCGGCGACAGGAGCTCGATCGCCACGGCCTGTACTTCATCGGCGAAATCACCGACGAGCAGGCTGAGCGCTTCTCCAAGACGCTGCTGCTCATGAGCATCGGGCGCCAGGGAAACCCGAACGCGCCCATCACCCTGTACATCAATTCGGGGGGCGGCTCCGTCGGCGCCGGCCTCGCCATGATGCAGATGATGGACGAGGTGCGCCGCCTCTATGGGGTGAAGATCAATACCGTGATCACCGGGTACGCGTACAGCATGGGCGCCATCGTGTTCCAGGCGGGCGACCGGCGCACGATGGGAAAGTATTCGACGATGATGTTGCACTCGAGCTCGTGGATTCTGTCCGGCCAGGACGAGCAGATTTTCGAGGACTATGCGAAGCTCGCCGAACACTACCGACGGATGGTCGCCGAGCTATTCGCTCGCCGCTCCGATCTGCACAGCGCTCGGTGGTGGGAGCGCTTTATCTACTCGGGTCGCGACCGTTTCTTGACGGCGGCTGAGTGCCTGAAGCTCCAGTTGGTCGACGAGGTGCCTGGCCTCAACATTCCGCCACCGGACTCGCCGACGCAGGGCGCCGATCGCGGCGGGCCGACAAACGGGCGAAGCTAGGCGCCGACGCCTCCGCTCGTTGGGAGGAGGAACATCCGCCGCAAGCGCGCGCTGGCGCGGTCGATCAAGATCACGACGACCAGAGTGGCCACGAGCGCGGTGAGCAGGCGGTCATACTGCAGCATCTGGATGTAACCGAGAAGGTAGAAGCCGATCCCTCCAGCTCCGACAAACCCCATGATCGATGACGCGCGGACGTTGTACTCGAACATGAAGAGCAACTGGGCCACCAGGTTGTTCGCCGCCTCGGGCAGCACCGCGAAGCGGGCGAGCTGGAGGCGATTGCAGCCCACCGACCGAACCGCCTCGAGCACCTCCGGGTCCACCCCCTCGAAGATCTCGTAGAGCAGCTTGCCCAGGTAGCCCAGCGAGTAGAGCGCGACGCCAAGCGCGCCGGCCGCGGGGCCGAGGCCCACCGCCACGACGAACAGGATGCCCCAGAACAATGATGGCACTGTCCGAACGACGGCCAGAATCGTTCGGGCTGCTCCGGTGATCGTGGGCCCGAACAGGAAGGGGGTTGCCAGCAGCGCCATCGGCAACGCCATGGCGAACCCGAGCAATGTGCCGACCAGGGCGATCTGGAGTGTCTCCACGATGGCGACTGTGACCGCGCCGAGCACGCTGAGGTCAGGAGGAAACAGATCGCCGACGAAGCGACCGATATTCAGTGCGCCGCGGCCAAGCCGGGGTAAATCCAACAGCCCGATGTTCGCCATCGAGATCACCAGCGCGGCAAACAGCAGCATCACGAGTGAGCGGGGAAGCCACTTCTGCATCGTCAACCCCTGATGGTCGCCGCCAGCTCGTCCGCCAGTACGTCGGAATCAGACCTGTCGAGGACCTTCTCGCCGTTCCTTAGCACCACAACGTGGTCGGCGTACCGGGCGACGACCTCCATCTCGTGAGTGGTCTGAACGATAGCGACCCCGCGATCCGCGATGCGACGTACGATCTGCATGATGTCGCTGCTCGTCGCGGGGTCGAGCTGAGAGATGAACTCATCGGCAAGGATCAGACGGGGCTGTTGCATGAGGGCGCGAGCGATCGCTACCCGCTGGCGTTCGCCGCCGCTCAGCGCGTAGACCTTCTCCTCTGCTTTGTGCGCGATCCCCAGCGCGGACAGGGCCTCATGCGCCTCGTCGACGAAGCCGCCCGGGAAGAGCTTGAACAAGCTGCGGGCCGAGTCGACCCGAGAGAGCGCTCCGGAGAGCACGTTGTCGATGACCGAGAGGTTACGGACGAGTCCGAGCTGTTGCGGGATGTAGGCTACCCTCGGATTGAGCCGATCTCGGCCCGTGGGCCGAGCCATCGGCGCGCCCAGCACGGAGATGGTCCCGCCACCCGGCGCAAGAAGTCCCTTTGCCAGCTTGAGGAATGTGGTCTTTCCGCTTCCACTCGAGCCGAGGACCATCGTAATTTGGGCGAAGTGTGAGCAAAGGCTTACACCCTTCAGGACAGGCGGGTTCTTGCCATAGGCGAACCGGAGATCCCTGGCTTCGAGCGCCAGGTCGTCGTCTCCTCGATCGGTCTCAGTCAGCGCATGCGCTCCACGAAGGCGAGCTGGGTCGCCTGAAGGTACGAGTTCAGCGAGGCGAGGTGCTGCTCGGTTGTAGTGGGCGTGAATCCGACGAATATTCCGGAGATGAACTTGCGCATGAGCGGCCGGTACTCCGGCTTACCGAGCTCCACGAGCGCGTCCTTGAGCTGCGAGCGAGTCGGCTCCTGGAGCTCCTTCGCAAACACCACCGCGTGGGATGGGATAGGGCCCTGGGTTTCGATGACCCGTGTATTGTCCAGCACTTCGCGGTAGAGGCTTTCCGCAACGTCGCCAGCGATCACCGTAGCGTCCACCTGGCCGTTTTTCAGCGCCTCCCAACCCTGCGCGTAGCCGCCGGCATACACCACATCGCCGAAGAACGCCTTCGGGTCGACCTCGCGATCGCCGCTCGGAAGGAAACCGAGCTCCACGAGCTTGGCCATCGGCGCGACGTAGCCGGACGTAGAAAGCTGGCTTGGCAGCGCTACCCTCTTGCCGCGCAGGTCGGCGAGTGTATTGAGCGGGCTGTTCGTCCGGACAACCCAGTGGGAGAAATAGTACGTTGCCTGGGTCATCTCCTGGCCGATAACGACCTCACGCACTTCAGCAAGAGCAACCTCGGCGCCGGCGTGCTTCTGGGAGAGGGCAGCCGGCCAGGCGCTCATGAAGGCGGCGTGGGCGTGCCCGAATCGCAGCGCCTCGATTACGCCAGCAAAACTCGTGGGAAACACGAGCTCGACCTCTCGGCCGAGTCGCTGCTCGAGGAACGACCGCATCTCGCGGGCGTCAGCCGAAAGCTGCTCTGGCGTATTGGTCGGCTGGACTGCGATGACCAGCTTCTCCCCCCGCAGGGGCGTTGACGTTCCGGGCGCGGAGGTTCCAGTGCACCCGGCGGCGAGCAAGCCCGCCGTTACGACTGAGAGTATTACTGCCGCCCAACCGGTGAATCGTCCGCGCAATAGCAAGGCTCGTCTCACGGTCGCTGAGAATATGGGTAGACGCTGTAGGAAGTTGGCTTAGTGTAGTCTACAGTAATGTTCGCGCTTAGGGAACACTGGCCTTCAACGCGGGCGAGTGCCCCTGCTACAATCCGGCCAGGGGACACTCCAGTGAATGCCATCGAACGTCTCGCACGTGTTTTTGCCGAGGACGGTCGCAGCCTGTACCTCGTTGGGGGTTCGGTGCGCGATGAGCTGCTGGGGATCCCGGTGCACGACTACGATTTCACGACTGACGCCGAGCCGGAGGAGATCAAGCGGCTGCTGCGCACAGTGGATGCTGACGCTATCTACACGGTCGGTGAGCGCTTCGGCACTGTCGGCGCCATCTTTGGCGAGGATCGGTTCGAGATCACGACGTACCGCTCTGAGGCCTATACGCCCGGGAGCCGCAAGCCCCGCGTCGCCTTCGGCACGAATCTCGAGGCCGACTTGGCCCGGCGGGACTTCACGGTGAACGCAATGGCTCGGCCCGCGTTGGGCGGCGAAATCGTGGATCCATTCGGCGGCCGAACGGATTTGGGCGCGCGGATCATTCGAGCCGTAGGCAACCCGGACGAGCGCTTCGCCGAGGACCCACTGCGGTTGCTGCGGGCCGTGCGATTCGCCGCGCAGTTCGCGTTCACGATCGAGCCGGGCACCCGCGACTCCATTGGTCGCAACGCCGATGCCCTCCGAACCATCAGCGCCGAGCGGATCACTCAGGAGATGAATCGGATTCTGCTGGCACCGCGTCCCAGCCGGCCGATCCGCGAGCTGTGCGATCTGGGGTTGATGCGGCACATCGTTCCCGAGTTCCTCGCCCTGCGGTTGGGAGCTGATTCCCATGGGCGCCACAAGGACATGTTCGAGCACACGCTCATGGTGCTCGACCGCGCGCCTCCGGTTCTCACCGTGCGCTGGGGCGCCCTGCTGCACGACATCGCCAAGCCGCGTGTCATGTCGGTCGAGGATCACGAGGTGCACTTCTACGGGCACGAGATCGTGGGCGAACGCATGGCGCGGAAGATCCTGCATCGGCTCAAGTTCGACCGGGCGACGGTGGACCGCGTCTGCAAGCTCGTCGCCCTTAGCGGCCGGATCAACTCATACGAGGGCGATTGGACCGACGGGGCCGTGCGGCGCTTCGTGCGCGAGGCAGGGGACGCCTTGCAGGACATGTTCATGCTGTCGCGGTCGGACGTGACGAGCCGGCGTGAGGAACGGGTCCGTGCTGCCGAGCGGCGGGTCGACGACCTGTGCGAGCGCTGCGATCAGCTCCAGGCGGAGGCGGACATCGCCAAAATCAAGGCCCCGCTGGACGGCAACGACCTGATGGAGATGTTCGGGCGGCGCCCCGGACCCTGGATTCGTCCCATCAAGGAGCGGCTGCTGGCCATGGTGCTGGACGGCGAGCTGGCGCCAGACGATAGGGACCGCGCCGCGGAGATAGCGCGAGCGATGGCGGACGAGACCGCCTCAGCCGTGCGCTAGTCCACTCACCGACTTTGGAGCTCGTCGGTGACCTCGTCGTCGCGGCCGTAGCAGCCCTCGCCGGCGGCATCCTCGCCCATCGCCTTCGACAGCCTGCCCTCGTCGGCTACCTCATCGCCGGCCTCATCATCGGGCCGTTCGGCCTGGGCGTCATCCATGCCCAGGAGCAGGTTGATGCCCTCGCGCAGATCGGCGTCGTACTCCTCCTCTTCGCCATCGGGGCCGAGCTCGATCTGCGAGCGCTGGCGCCCGTACGCGGGGTGGCGGTCTATGGCGGCCCGCTGCAGATCGCCCTGATGGTCCTTCTGGTGACGGCCGCCGGTCCTGTGCTGGGACTCGCCCCAGGAACGAGCTTGCTCGCCGGCTTCCTCGTCGCGCTGTCCAGCACGATGGCAGCCCTAAAAACCCTCGACGTCCGGGGCGAGACCGACACGCTCCACGGCCGGGTTGCGCTCGGCACGCTGATCGTGCAGGACCTGAGCGTCGTTCCGGTCGCCGTGGTGCTGCCAATCCTGTCCGATCCGCCGGAACGACTGCTTGTGGCGCTGGGACTGGCCGCGGTGAAAGCGATCATTCTGCTCGCCGCCATCTATCTCCTTGCCGCGCGGGCTATCCCGCGCGGGCTCCTGCGGATCGCCGCCACAGGATCGAGCGAGCTGTTCGTGCTGACGGTCGTAAGTCTCGCGCTCGGTACGGCTCTGGCGACCGAGGCGCTCGGCCTGTCGTTAGCGTTCGGCGCCTTCGTGGCCGGTCTCGTCGTCGCGCGCTCTGACGTGAGCCATCGGGTGCTCGTCGAGACGCTGCCGTTGCGCGACGTGTTCGCCGCAATGTTCTTCGTATCCGTCGGCACCGCGATCGATCCGCGTTTTCTGCTCGCCGCGCCCGCTACCATCGTGGTGCTTTCCATCGGGCTTGTCGTGGCGAAAGCCACCATCACGTTTGCCGTGGTGCGCGCCTTCGGGTTCGCGGGGACCGTTGCCCTCGCTGTCGCTGCGACGCTGGCACAGGTCGGCGAGTTCTCCCTGGTGCTCGGGCGGTTGGGGTTGGAGGCGTCGCTCCTCGATCAGAGCCAGTATCGAATGCTCCTGGTGTTATCGCTGGTCAGCATCGTGCTGAACGCACCGCTGCGCGAGGCTACTGACGCGCTTGGCGGCCGCTTGCGCCGTTTTCCTTTGGCGCGCCGCGTGCTGGGAGAGGACGTACCCGTGCATGGTCCGCCTGCCCTGCTGAACCAGCACGTGGTCATATGTGGCTACGGGCGGGTCGGGCGGGAAGTCGCCGACGTGCTGCAAAGCCGCGGGTTCCAGTACCTCGTGATCGATCTGAACCCCCACCTGATAGCGGACGTGCGTGCCCGGGGCGTTCCGTGCATCTACGGCGACGCATCGCGTGCGGAGCTGCTGCGCCACGCTTTACTCGACCGGGCGCGCAGCCTCGTGTGCACCGTGCCCGATCGCCGCGCAACCGAGGCGATCGTGCGCGCGGCGCGCGGCGTCTACGCCCGGATCGACGTGATCGCGCGCGCGCAGGACTCGCAGCAGGTGGGGGAGCTGCAGGCGGTGGGGGCCGCCGAGGTGGTCTATCCCGAGTTCGAGGCGGGGCTGGAGATGATTCGGCACATCCTGCACCGCTACGGCATGAGCCTGCTCGAGATCCAGGGGCTCCTGCAGGCGCGTCGGAGCACGCAGTATCAGCGTGACGGAAACGCGGACTGAGGCATCCCCGCTCGTCCTGAGCCCGTCGAAGGATGAGCGGGCGCGGGCAATCTCAGGCTCATGGTGAGCTTGTCGAACCATGAGCGGGTTCCGAGCTACCGGAAGTCGAACTCGGTGCCGCGTCCCAACTCGCGGGCGCGCTCGTACGCTCGGTTGGCGAGCCCGGCATCGTGGACGCCGCCGCGCGAATCGCGGTAGAGCGTGATGTCCGAGGGCCCGTTGCGCGGCGGCACTCGCCCCGTCACGATCTCGCCCAAATCGATGATGGACTCCGGCTTGAGCGTTCCGTTGGCGAGCAGGCTTTGCATTGGCGAAGGGCGCCGCTCGTACTCTGCGCGGGGGGCTGCGTCCTCCACTTCCTGGTGGCGGCTCAGCGCGACGAACTGGTCAGCGCCGACATAGAGCGACGCGTCGATCTCGTGCTGGTGGCCCATGCTTGTGACGTGCACCCCCGGGCGCACGTCTTTTAGCGTCACGACGGGATCATCGGAGCTGGTTGCGGTCACGATGATGTCGGCTTCGGCTATTACCGGCCGCGGCGTATCGTGCGCCGTGACGGGGATTCCGAGCGCAGCCGTCGCCTCCCGTGCAAACTTCTCCCGATGGTCTGAGGTGGGGCTGAAGACGTTGACTCGCTCGATTGGGCGCACGACCTTGAGGCATTGCAGGATCGAGAGGGCGTTTCGGCCGCTTCCGAGCAGACCGATGGTTCGAGCGTCGGGCTGGGCGAGGCAGCGCGCCGCCAGCGCCATGCTGGCTCCAACCCTGAGGTTCGAGAAGGGGTAGCCGACGATCGCCAGCATCTTCGTCGAGTTGGTGTCGTAGAGGACGCAGACCGAGCCGTCCCCACCCATACGAAATCCGAGGCGGCCGAGCTGCATAAGGCCTCCGCCCACCAGGCGCACGAGGCGGCCGCGGGCAGTATGGGCCCCGCCGAACTGGGGCATGTGGATCGCGGTGCCTTCGGCCTGTTCGCGCGCGACCTCGGTTGTGATCTCGATGGCGTCGAGCGGGTCGATCAGGTCTTCGACGTCGGAAGCGTGCAATAGCAGCGTCATGGGTGTCGGATCGCGTGCAGCGAAGTGCTGACGGTTTGGAAAAAAGACTGAGCTGGCACGTAGATCTCCTCCTCCGAAGCGGTCTGGGCGAGCCGGTGGGCGCGAGCGTCCAACTGGACATCATGCAGTCGCAGCGCGTGTGAATGTGGGCACGGTTAGGCGATCAACTCTATGGTGAGGCCCTCACGTTCGCCCGCGGCCGCCTGGCGCCGATCGGCTGTGCAGAAACGGAATCCAGAAGGGTCACCGCCGGCGATTACACTGGCACGCAGCGCGCTGGCAAGTTGAACAGCGTCATAGGCCCTGAGCGGATGGTCGATGATCAGTCGCTCAGCGGTTCGCCAAACCTCCTCGTCCGGCTCGACCATGTCATAATCCGCTGCTAGATGCATGCGAAAGGCGTTCCAAAGCGCCTCACGTTGCGAAAGATTGATCTCTCCTTCACGCTGCCGTCGACAGAAGGCGGAAGCAACTTCAATTGTGGTCATGCGAGCGATCACAACAAGAACGTCAGGTACGCTCAGTAGAGCATGGACTGATACCGCCCCTGGCTCGGTCAACAGGTAGCGCTTCACCAGTGCTGAAGTATCGAGAAAGAGCGTGGGCACTAGCGACGGTCTTCGATTACCGCTTCAGCCAATCCCAACGGTTCCTTGCGGTCGGCAAACATGCGCTCCAGCTCAGCCTCCACCCGAATGATCTCCTCCCGCGTCGGCGCTGGACCCGGTTTGGGCGCGAGGATCCCGGCGGCTCGAAGCCGGTCCCTGACAGAGCCTCTCGGGTCCGGCAGGCGATCGAGCGCGGTACGGATCACCTGAGCTTCAGTACACCCCCAATCCGCGGCGAGGTGCTGCAGCTTCTGCTCCTGCTCCGCCTCGAGGTAAAGCTGTTTTCTCACCATCGTCATGATCAGCCTTCTTCCATACATCGTGAGTATACAGCGTGTTGGGCAGGCCGCCCCATGGTTGCACCGACGTATGCCGAGATCAGCAATTCGTCGCACGGCGAACTGATGTCCATGATAGCCGCAGCTCGCTCATCTGATATGAAAATAGCCCCGTCCGACCCAATTTTCCTACGGCGCGGTCGGGGCCCCGCCCCGGGAGGAACTAACTTCCGTTTAGCACGAGCGCGTGCGGGTCACGCTCGGGCGGCTGGTTGCGTTTCTGCCGGCAGCAGATCGAAGTACTTCGTGTAGCCGTGATGCGTCTGACGATATCCGAGCCGGCTATAGAAGCGATGGGCGTCGTTGCGCTTCTGGTTGCTCGTGAGGGCGATTTTGTAGCAGCCGGCGGCTCGTGCCCGAGCTTCAGCCTCGTCCATGAGCACCTGGCC
>Ga0247727_10015042_pt1 | contig 12753 bp, 6 predicted proteins | sample WisWelCaveWW1625_FD_202498 | JGI IMG/M metagenome (GOLD analysis project Ga0247727, IMG submission 202498) | Biofilm microbial communities from Wishing Well Cave, Virginia, United States - WW16-25 | ecosystem: Environmental > Aquatic > Deep subsurface > Groundwater > Cave microbial mat | place...
GGGCGCGCACCTGTTCGACACGGCGCAGTGGGCCAACGACACCGAGCGCAGCGGCCCGATCGAAGTCGAGGGCACGGGCACGCACTGGTCGGGAGGACTCTACGACACGGTCAAGGACTACGACGTGACTTATCGCTACGCGAACGGCGTGGTGATGACTTGCAAGCCCGGCAATCCGAGCCTCAAGTTCATCGGCAAGGAAGGCTGGGTCGGCAACACCGGCTGGCGCGCGCCGGTCCAGGCCAGTTCGCCGGAGATTCTCAACTCAACAATCGGCCCGCGCGAACTGCGCCTCTACACCAACCTCAAAGGTGAGCACGACGATTTCCTCAAGTGCGTGAAGTCCCGCAAAGACCCTTACTTCCCGGTGGAAATCGGGCATCGGGTCTCGTCGGTCTGCCATCTGGCGAACGTCGCGATCAAACTCGGCCGCAAGCTCAAGTGGGATCCCGAGCGCGAGCAATTCGTCGGTGACGCGGAAGCGAACCGGATGCTTGACCGCCCGCGCCGCGATCCCTGGCAGTTGCCGAAAGTTTGAAAAGCCTTCCCCGTCCGTTGTGGTGCCAACCCGGTCGGGACGCATTTGACGCCGCGCGTTTCCGGCTTCATACTCGGCGCATGAACACGGCGAAATGGCTTCACACGTTCGCCCGACGAGCCTTCACCCTGATCGAATTGCTGGTGGTGATCGCGATCATTGCGATTCTCGCGGCGATGCTGCTGCCGGCACTCACGAACGCGAAGGAGAAAGCCAAACGCGCCGGATGCCAGAACGGCCTTCGTCAGTTGGGGATGGCCTTGCAGATGTACGGCGGTGACAACGCCGAGCGGCTGCCGCAAGGCCGGCGCGACGACGGCGCCTCGCACACGATCTGGATCAGCACCAACACCTTCAACGCCATCAAGCAATACAGCGCCACGAACATGAGCACCTGCCCCAGCCTCGCGGGCACGTTTCAGTATTACCAATACCCCTACGGCTGGGTGATCGGCTACACCTACAACGGCGGCCACAAAAAACCCTGGTCGGGCGAGCCGGCGCCGCGGTGGGATTCGCCGCAACGGCTCACGGACAACCCGGGCTTGACGCTCGCCGCCGATTTGAACGCGTGGGCGGAACCGTCCGGTGGCTCGGGCTGGGTCATCGCCCCGCACTGCCGCGGTGGCCCCGCACAGCAAAGCGGTGTTCCCTTCTTGTGGGTGACCCGTCTGACCCGGTCCAGGGACGTGGGCGCGCAGGGCGGCAACGTGTTGCTGGTGGCCGGTTCGGTTCACTGGAAACCACTCCGGCAGATGACCAACTACTGGGCCTTCCAATCGGGCATCTACTGGAACATGTGGTGAGCGGTCGGGTTTTCCGGCCTGCATTTCTGCGCGACGCCCGGCGCCGCTCCAACAATTTCATTGGGGCAGTGCCAACGTTGTGTTTAGCTGTCTGCGCTTTGTGACGGAAGTATTCCCATGAAAGTAACGTTCAGCTGGCTCAAGCAATACGTGGATTTCGACTGGTCGCCCGAACAACTGGCCGGGCAGCTCACTATGCTCGGCCTCGAAGTGGAAGGCGTGCAGAAAATCTCCGGCGAGTTCGACGGCATCGTCGTCGCGCAAATCCTCACCCGCGACAAGGTGCCCGGCTCGGACAAGCTTTCCGTGTGCAAGGTCAATGACGGCAAAAGCGAGCGCACCATTATCTGCGGCGCCCAGAACCACCAGCCCGGTGACAAGGTGCCGCTCATCCTGCCGAACTTCGCGCTGCCGCTGAAGCCCGGCGACAAGGAACCGTTCGTCATCAAGGAACGGAAAGTCTTCGGCATCACGAGTCAGGGGATGATGTGTTCGCCGCAGGAACTCGGTCTGGCCGCCGATGCGGAGGGCCTGCTGATTCTGCCTCCGGACGCGAGAATCGGCCAGCCGTTCGCTGAGTATCTAGGCCGCGCCGGCGGCGACGTGGTGTTCGATCTCGAAATCACTCCCAATCGCCCCGACCTCAACAGCGTCATCGGCATCGCCCGCGAAATCGCCGCAGTCAATGGAAGCAAGCTGAAGATCCCGAGCGTTGAAATTCACGCATCACGCACCACGCAACACGCCTCCGACCTTGTCTCCATCCGCATCGAAGCCCCGGACCTCTGCCCCCGCTACACGGCGCGCGTCGTGAAAGACGTGAAGATCGGCCCAAGCCCGGATTGGTTGCGCTCCACGCTCGAGAAAGTCGGCATCCGCAGCATCAACAACGTGGTGGACGTCACCAACTACGTGATGCTCGAAACTGGCCAGCCGCTGCACGCGTTTGATTATCATCTGGTCGGCAATGTTAGTGGCGCGGGCGTCCCGCCGGTGATAGTCCCGCCGACCGTCCCGGTTGGCGAAAAGACGAAGGCGGAATCCGCAATCGAGACGGTCGCGGGACGTGGCAGGCGGGACGCCTGCCCCACTATCGTCGTCCGCCGTGCGCAGAACGGTGAGAAATTCAAGGCCCTGGACGATGTCGAACGCACACTCACGAGCGAGATGCTCTTGATCGCCGACGAACAACAGGGCATCGCCCTCGCCGGCATCATGGGCGGCCAGAACACGGAGATCAAAGACTCGACCCGGGACGTCCTTATCGAGAGCGCGTATTTCTCCCCGACCAACATCCGGCGCACGAGCAAGAGGCTCGGTCTGCGCAGCGAGTCGTCGTATCGCTTCGAGCGCGGCGCGGACCCCGGCATCACCGAATGGGCCAGCCGCCGTGCGTCGCAGTTGATTCTGGAAACGGCGGGCGGCGAGCTTGCCGATGGCGTGGTGGACGACTTCCCAGCGCCCCCCAAGCCGCAGGAAATCACGTTACGCCATACGAAGACCAACGCGTTGCTCGGCATCCCCATCCCGCACGCCGAGCAGATTAAACACCTCACGGCCCTCGGCCTTGAGGTCGTCAGTCAAAGCAACGACGCCGGCACGCTGCGCGTCCCGACCTGGCGCGTGGACCTCAAGCGTGAAACCGATTTGATCGAGGAGATCGAACGGTTGCACGGACTCGAGAACGTTCCGGCCACCCCGCCCCGCGGCGCGATTGGCGGTCATCCGTTCGATGCAATCCACGACCAGATTGCCGAGGTGCGCCTCATCCTGTGCGGCCTCGGATTGAATGAGGCTCAGGGCCAAACCCTGCTCTCGAACGAAGCCGCATCACTTCGGCCCGACATCCCGAGCAAGTTGGCCAATCCCTTGAGTAGTGAAATGGATACTTTGCGACCTGGAATCACACCCGGTTTGCTGAATGCCCTCAGACTCAATGTTAATCGTAAGAACCATGATGTGGCTCTCTTTGAGATTGGGAGGCGTTTTGCGTTCATTGAAGGACGGTTCGCAGAGAGCCGAGGTCTCGGAATTGCGATGACTGGTCGACGATATCAACTATTTTGGACCGGCGAGGATCGTGACGCGAAATTGGATGTTTTCGATCTCAAAGGGGTGCTAGAGGAGTTTTTTGAACAGTTCGGGGTACGTGGCTTTGTGTTCCGCGAACAGCCGCAACACAACTTGCCGTTTCTGATTTCGGCCGAAATCGCCCAAGGCAAATACCAACTAGGCTCCCTAGGGTTGCTGCACCCACTTCATGCCAAGCAACACGATCTGCGCGACACCGTGTTGTTAGCGGAATTGGATCTCGACCTGCTCATCGCGCGCCGCGCATCCGGCAAATCGTTCAAGCCGCTGCCGCAATTCCCGGCCATCCGGCGCGACGTGGCCATGCTCGTGCCCGAGGCGACGACGCACGAAGCCGTTCTCGCCGCCGTGAAGCAGACGCGGCCTGCCAACCTGGAAACGGTGGAGTTGTTCGACGTCTTTCGCGGCAGGCACGTGCCGGAGGGACAGAAGAGTCTCGCTTACGCCTTCACGTATCGCTCGCCCGAAAAGACACTGACTGACGCCGAAGTGAACGCGGCGCACGCCAGAGTCGTGGAGGGATTCAAGGCCCAGTTGAAAGCGACCGTCCGCGAGTAGCCGCCTCCAGCAGGCTCGGTGAATTCAATTCCGCCCCGCGTCGGAACGAACCGTCGGCGTTCCGGTGAATGTCGTCCTTCGTCCAAAGTTTTTTGTCCGGACCGGCGGAGCGAAGTTCGTAGCGACCGCCGCCGAGCGCGTGGAAGAATAGCGGCGTTCCCCAGCGGTCAACCAATTGACCCTCGTGGTTCAGCGCCGCGTGTTCCTCCGGCAGAAAGCGCTCGTGTGCGGCGTTCTGGCCACGGAAGAGCGCGGCCCAGTCTTCGTTCGCGCTCAACGGTCGGTTCGCGGCGGATTTCAGGAGCAACAGGGAGTTTTCCATCAGGCGCGACATCAGAGTGAGATCGCTTTGCGGCGGAAGATTCGTCTTCGCGTAATCACGGAGGATGGTTTCTCCAAGAAGTGGTGGGGCTTGTCCAGAAGGAGTCGCGGTGTGCGCGGCGACTTCGGTGATTTTGACTTCGCCTGAAACCGGATTTGTTGCCGCCGCGCCGGAGCGGTCCGCGTGTGCGACAGGAATCCCAGATCGCCGCGAATACCAGATTCCGAGGACGAGGACGAGAACGACGGTGAGGACGATGGGTGCGGCGCGTTTCACTACTTCACGAAGCCGAGCGGCGTGCTCGAGAAGTTCGCAATGTTCGGCAGGATGTAGGCCATGTTGCCCGGCGCGACGCCAAACCAGTTGAGCAGTTCGGCGAAATACAAATCCGCCGCCGTACTCGGCAGACAGCGCCCGCCGCGGCCCACGTCGTCTGGGCCGTCGAGCGTCAGGTCGGGATAGGTGCCGAAGATTTTCCCACCGTCAATCGGCCCGCCGAAGACCATCGCGTTGCCGCCCCACGCATGGTCGGTGCCGCGGCCGTTCGAGCGGAGCGTGCGGCCGAAGTCCGAGCAGGTGAACGTGATCACGTCGTTGGCGAAGCCAAGTTCTTCGAGCGCCCGCTGATACGCGCCCACCGCGGCGTCGAGCGTCGAAAGCATTCCGGCCTGCGTGTTGAGCAACTCGCCATGATGATCCCAGCCGCCGTAATTCACGAAGAACGTCTGCCGCTTCAGGCCGAGTTGCGAACGAATCTTGATCGTCTTCACCACGGCCTTGAGCGTGGTGGCGAGATAATTTCCCGCCGGGAAATATCCGTTCACGGTCGAGCCGAGGTCAGCGGCGACGGAATCGAACTGCGTCTGGAAAAGCTGCTGCGCCTGGTCGCTCTGCTTGGTGAGTTGCGAAAAACTCTCGGTCAGCAGGTTCGTGTAATGCTGGTCGAGCGTACTGCGAAGCGCGGCGTTTTTGATCTGGAGCGGATTGGGATTCGCGCCGCCCGTGTTGCCCTCGAACGAAAGCGCGCCCGACGGCGTGACCACGAATTGCTGGGTCGTGTTGCCGACCTGTAAGACGTTGTTGCCGCCGAGCGAAATGTTCATCGAGGTCGCGCTGGTGTTGTAGTAGCTATGCAGGATGTCCGCCGCGCGGCCCGCCCAACCGCTCAACTGCGACATGCCCTGCGGCACGGCCGTCTGCCATTGCTCGATCTGGTCGCTGTGCGAGAAGAGTGCCTTGGGCACGGGCAGCGCGGCGTTGTTGCCGTTCTCCCACGCGTTGAATTGCGCCTTGGTGACCGGCTGGATGAGCGTGCCGACGTTGGAGACGAACGCGAGCCGACGATTACCCGCGAACGCGCCCGTGCCGTTGGTCATTGCCTGGAGGTTCGCGCACGATGGGTGCAAACCGAAATTCGCGGACGGCACGGCCAACTGCCGCAGCGCATTGCGATCAAGCGCCAGTCCGCCGTCGCTGCCAAACGAGCCGCGGGTGATCGCGTAGGTGTTGTAGGCCGACTGTTCCCACGGCACGAGGAGGTTGAACGAGTCAATGCCCCCGCTGAGGAAAAGGCAGACGAGCGCCTTGTTGTCGAGCGGCCCGCCCTGGGCGGCGACGCTGTTGGCGAGACGCAGGTTGAGCAGCGTGTTGAGGATCGCCGACGTGCCAACGGCGGCGCAGTTGAGTTGCTTGAGAAAGCCGCGGCGGGAAATGGGGTTGCTCATAGATTCACCTTTGCACCGCTCCTTCCGGGCACGTCGCCGCGAGATAGACCGCGAGGCGCGTGCGCAGCAGCGCGTCGTACGACGGCACTTGATTGATCGCGTTCAAGATGTTGTCGCGCGTCGCGGCGCTCATCGTGCCGCCGCAGAAGAGCAGGTTAGCCTGATCCACGAGTTGCGCGGAGTTACTGGCTTGCGTTACGAGTTCGACGTAATCCGGCGGGAACGAATAATTCGCCCAGAGCCGCAAACCCTCCTGCGTGATCTCCCACAGCTTGTTCGGGAACGAAATGCTCGAATAGCTGTCGGTGATCTGGAACGCCGGACCGACGAGGCCGTTCTGCGTAAGCAGCCCAGGCGGCTGATAGCCCGGGCGGAAAAAGTTGAACACGCTCGGCGAGAACGTCGGCTCCTGGAGCGCCGCCGCGTTGAACTCGCCCCACGTCCACCACAGCAGGTTCGTGTAGCGAGCAAGGTTGCCTGCGCGCGCAACCGCCATCGCGCGATGGACCGGCTCTTTCAGGCGGCCGAACTCGGGCGCGCCGGCGTACCAGCGCGCGTCGCGCGCCTCCGGGTCGAGCAGGATTGCTTTCACGACCGCCCCGAGGTCGCCGCGAACGCCCGAGCCGTTGTTCGCGAACACGGCCGCGACACGTGCGACGTAATTCGACGACGGATTGCTCGTGACGAGGAATTGAATCAGTTCCTTCCCGATGAACGGCCCGGTGTTCGGATGCTCGAACAAATTGCGCAGCGCGTCGTCCACATCGCGCAGGCCGTTCTCGACCGTCGGCGCGCGTGCCGGGATCGTGAAACCGTTGTGCAGCGTCTTCGCGCCGAAATCGTGCTTCGCGGCCCACATCTGCATCGGCACGGAACTGTCGTCGTCGGTCCAGCCGCCGTTGCCCCACGCCTGGCCGCCGAACCACAGGCCGGTGAACACACGCGCGAACTCGGTGATTTGCGCGTTGCCGTAAGTGGGAATCGGCTGGCCCAGCCCGTCGAGCTTGCGCGTGCCGTTCGTGTTCAACTCCCAGAGGCCCATGCTAAAAAGCTGTTGCACCTCGCGCGCAAAGTTTTCGTCGGGGTATTGGTTGATCTCGGGCCGCGCCTTTTGGTTGCCGATGTGGCTGAGGTAACGGCCCATCACCGGGTGCAGCGTCGCTTCGCGCAGCACGTTGAGGTAGTTGCCGGACGCGTTCCGCACGAAGATGTCGTAGAAGTCGGCCACGCCGAGCGGCTTGTTTTCCAGGTTCGGATCGCGGCGCGACGCGACGAGAATCTGGCTCAACGCGAACGCCACGCGCTGCCGCAACTGGTCCGGTCCGCCGATGGCCGCGCGCGCGAACGGCGTGGTGCAGTTGTTGCCGTTGATGAACTGGTCCATCTCGTTGAACGAATACGTGAGGTCGGTGCGCGGGCCGTTGAAGTCGGCGTAAATCTGTTCGATGTAACGGCGGTGCAACGTCGCGGGCTGGTTCGTGAGTTGATCGTCAATCCACGCGGCGAGGCCGGGTTGCTGCACGCGGTCAATCTCGCGCAGCGTCACTCCGAACGTCGCCTGCTGGAGAAAACGCGCCGCCTGCGCGCGCGTCACCGCGCCCGTGCCAGCCGGGCCGCCGCTGAACTGCTCGACGAAGCTCGCGTAATCGCCCGCGACTGTGCCACTGACAACGCCGTTGCTGTTGATGACGGGAACGTTCGTGCGCGTGCTGTTGGCGCGGAGCGGGTCGCTGCCCAGCACGGCTTCGTCCCAATCCTTCACGCCGTCGCCGTCGGAGTCCTTGTCGTCGGTCGAGACGCGGCAGAACTCGCGGTTGGTCTGCGCGACACGATTGGTGAAGCGCACGCTGGACTGGCCGCCGCTCAACAACAGCGCGCCGGTGAACTGCGTCCAGTTCGTGAGCGTGCTGCCGGAGAAAAGTTTCTGGTCCTTGCCAGCGACGAAGGGCCACGTGACGACGACGTCGTTGGTCTGCTTCGTCACCGTGACCGCGGGCTTCGAGTTCGGGTCCAACGGGTCCGTGCCCCACTTCGCTTCGTGGGCGTTGGACGCGCCGTCGCCGTCGGCGTCGCCGCTGGGCGGAAGATTGAAGGCGCGGAAGCGGACTTCCCACGCGTCGGGCAGGCCGCTGCCGTCGAGGTCCTGGCCGCTTTGCCACGCGACGCCGGTGAATTCGGGACGGCTGGAGGCGAGCAGCGGGTTCGCAAGGTTCGCGCGCTCGAGTGAATCGCTCACGCCGTCGCCGTCGGTGTCCGCGAGACGCGGATTCGTGCCGGCGAGGAATTCATCGCGGTTGTTCAAGCCGTCGCCATCCGCGTCGCCCGTGGCGTCGGCGGCGGAGTTTTTGTTGAACAGGTTTGCGTCCTCCCACACGTCGGGCATCCCGTCGTTGTCGGAGTCCTTCGCGCTGGCGAACGCGGGCAGATTTTCCAGCGCGTTCGTGGTGATGAAGAGGCGGACGCCTTGATGCACGTTGATGGACGGCTGACCGAAGACGTAATTGTAGTCCACCCAAAAGGCCGTGCCGTTGTCCAGCGACGCGTTGGCGGCGATGCAATTGGTGAGGGACTTGGAAATGACGAGCGTGTTGCTGGTCTGGTTGGTGATCGAGAACGTGACCGTCCACGAATTGCTCGTCGTGCCGCGCTGGGCGAACAGGCGGAACTTGAGCCGCGACGAAATGTCCGCGGGGCCGTAGCCGCTGAAGCCGAGCCTGGCCTTCAGATCGGTGGCCTCGGTTTCCCAGATGGCCCACGTCGGCTGGCCGGGATAACTGAAACCGCCGCCCGGCTCGGAGTGGAGGAGGTAGTTGAGCGAGCCGTTGTAGTGGCGCAGTATCATGCCGAACGTGCGCCAGTCGCTGCTCGCGGGATTTTTCACGGCGAACTCAATGAGATTGCCCTCATTCCAGATGTTCGGCGCGAGACCGCCCGCGCCGTGATCCCAGACGAACTGGACGTTCTCCAGAACCCACTCCCAGCGCGAGGGCGCGCTGCGAGAGAAGGGGACGTTGGAGACGAACGCGGCATTATTGGTCGGATTGTAAGTGGGGTCGGTGCCGAGGCGGACTTCGTCCTTGTCGTTCACGCCGTCGTTGTCGCTGTCGGCGAGGTTGGGGTTCGTGGGAATCGCGCCGTTGACTTCCGCGTAGTCGGAGAGGCCGTCGCCGTCGCTGTCGGCGGTGAGGGCGTTGGCGGCGGACTCCTGGCTGTCGGTCAAGCCGTCGCCGTCCGTGTCGGCCAGGCGCGGGTTGCTGCCGCGGGCGAATTCCTGCGCGTTGCTCAGGCCGTCGCCGTCCGAATCCGCCGCGGCGAGCGCAGCCGAGCCGGGTTCGAGCGCGTATTTCATCTCGTACCAGTCGGGGATGCCGGACGCGTCGGAATCGAGCGTGCGGTCCACGATTTGCACGGCGTGGAGGCCGAGCGCCCAGCCTTCGATGTTCGTGACGTTGATCGTGGCGGTGCCGCCCGAGAGGTTGGTGAACAGGGCGAAGTTCCCGTTCTGGAAAATCGTGTTGCCCGGCAATAATTCGACGAACGCGGCCTGCGGCGACGTGGTCATCGTTTTGAAAAAGCGCTCGGTTGCTGCGTCGTTGCCGAGACGGACGCTGCCCTTTTGCCCGTCATACGAGCCGCCGACGATGACGTAGAGATCGTAATTTGTGAACGGGATGTTGCTCAACGTGAGCGAAACCGGCGTGGTATCGTAGGCGCGGATGAAACCGTCCATGAGCTTGCGGTCCGACGAGCCGGTGTTGTCGCTGGCGTCGGTCGAGTCGCCGGACCAGGTGAAGGTGAAGTTCGTGAGGATCGCGCCGTCGCTGCGGACGATTTGGTTCGTGAGCGGCGTGAGGATGTCGGCCTTACTGCCGTTCGTGCGGCTCCACGTGCGAAGGGCGAGCGTGTCGTTCCAGCGCGTTTGCGGAACGATGCCAGTCGTCTCGTTCGTGGCCAGCGTGCCGTTGAGGTCGCCTTGGGAAACGAAGTGAATGCCGATGCCGCCGCGGAAAACCGTGGGCGTGTTGGTCGCACTCAGCGGGTTCGTTCCGACGCGGCGTTCGAGCGAATCGGGCGCGCCGTCGCTGTCCGAATCCACGAGCAGCGGATTGGACGCGGGCGAACCGCTCACTTCGTCGGTGTCGGAAAGGGAGTCACCATCCGTGTCGGTCTTGTTTGGATTCGTGCCGGCGGCGAATTCCGCGCCGTCGTTCAGACCGTCGCCATCGGTGTCGGCCTTGTTCGGGCCGGTGGAATTGACGCCGCCGTTGTGTTCCTGGAACGCGGTCCGGCCGTCGGCGTCGGCGTCGGTTGCGGCGTCGGCGGGGTTGGTGTCGCTGAGATGGTTGTCCTCTTCCCACCAACGCGGCACGCCGTCGCCGTCAGCGTCGGCCAGGGCGTTGGTACAGGCTTCGAGCTTCGCGTAGTCGAACTGGATCCAGTAGCCGACGTTGGGAGTTATGGGGCCGGTGCGACTGATCTCAATCGTGTTCGGCCCGGCCGACGCGAGAACGTTCGTGGCGTTGAAATCCAGAATGATTCGCGTGTCGCGGTCGAGGCGGTTCGAGTAGAGCAGCGTGCCCTGACCTGCGCTGTTCTTGAACCGCACCACGATATCGTGCGGGCCGAAGCCTTCGCCGCTCGTGTTCGACAGACTCAACCAGACGCCGCCCCAGACGAGTTCAAAGCTCAGGCGGAGCCGCGAGAGAGTTCCGGCCTGTGCGCTGGTCATGAAGAAGTGGACACGGTTGGTTTTGTCGCCGTCGGTGAGCGCGCGTTCCCACGCGCTGTCCGCCTCTTGAAATGCCACGGGCAGATTGGTCGTGAGTCCGTTGAAGCCGATGGGAAAAGTTCCCGCGCAGTAGAAATCGTCATCGCGATCCGGATTGTTGCCGGCGTTGTACAGCGGATCGCCGGGCATCCGCGTGACTTTGCCGGGGCGCGGATCGTTCGCGTAATTCTCGACTGAGAGTTCGTCCGTTGCGTTGTAGCCGGACGCGAACGGGTCCTCGTCCACGCCAATCTGCCAGACGGGCAGCCAGGCGGCGGAAGCGGCGGTGACGATGAGCAGGAGAACGCCAACCACGAGAAGAATGGCGCGCGCGAAACCGGAAAGCATACGTCGGTTGCTCGAATAGCAAATGGGAGTCCATCGCGTCGCTTGCAGCGGTGGCATGGCTCCGGCGTCGTTCATGGGCCGGAATCTAGCAGAGAATCGCCGCCGGGAAAATCCGAATTCCGTCCGAACGGTTTCCGGGCGAACCGGCCTGTCCCGGGCTTGGACGATTCGTTGTCTTGGAACCGGGCGAATGTCCGCCACGCGAATCATCCCAGCCTCAAACCTCGCCGCAATGCCGCGCGTCAGATCAGTTTCTTCAACTTCGCGTCCTCCGCCAGTTTCTTGACCAGTTCCTTCACCTTTTGCGACTGGCTCTTGTGCGCGAGCAGGACGGCGTCGTCGGTTTGCACGAGGATTGAATCGCGCAGGCCAACCACGGCGATGGGCGTGCGGCGATCCTTGCTGCGCGCGTCGTAGATGATGTTGCGCGCGCCATCCACGTGAATGAAATCGGCCACGGCGCAATTGCCCTCGGGATCGGCCTTGAGGTGCCGCGAGAGCGCCGTCCAGGAACCGAGATCGTCCCATTCGAACGCGCCGTCGGCCACGATCACGTTCTGCGCGTGCTCCATCAGCGCGTAATCAATCGAAACCTTCTTGAGGCCGGGATAATCCCTGGCGAGCACTTTGGCGAGCCGGGCCGGCTGGGTGGCGACGGGAAACCAGCGCTGGCAGGCGGCGTACATTTCCGGCTGATGCTTTTGCAAACCCTCGGTCACGGTCACGAAGGACCAGATGAACATGCCGGCGTTCCAGCGATACTGGCCGCTGTTGACGTATTCGAGCGCGCGGTCGAAGTGCGGCTTCTCGACGAACTGCTCGGCGCGATGAAACACGGTCTTGTAGGCCTTCACCCCCGGCGGCGCGGGCAACGCGTCGCCCACGCGGATGTAGCCGTAACCGGTCGCCGGGTCGGTGGGCTTGATGCCGATGGTCACAATCGCCTGGCCGCGCGACGCCAGATCGAACGCGTCGGCGAGGACCTGCTGGAATTTCTTCTCCCCGGGAATCACGTGGTCCGCCGGCAGCACGGCCATGACGCCGGTCGTGGAACGCGCGCCAACGAGCGCGGCGCCCAGCGTGACCGCGGCGCAGGTGTCGCGGCCCATCGGCTCCGCGAGGACGTTGTCCTTCGGCAGTTTCGGCAGTTGCCGGCGCACTTCCGCCGCCTGGGTTTCGTTGGTGATGATGAAGATGTTTTTCAATGGTACCAACGGCAGGACGCGATCCACCGCCTGCTGGAGAAACGAACGGTCGCCCAGCAGCCGGGCAAGTTGCTTCGGGGATTTTTCGCGGCTCACTGGCCAGAAGCGCTCGCCGCGCCCGCCGGCCATGATGATGACAAAGCGGTCTTTGGTTTCGGTTTTGGTTTTCATGGTTGGCAAACCGGTCCACTCAAATCCCTGCTTCCGGAAGCCGGATCGCGGCCCCATCAAGAAAGCAGCGGCAGCCTGTTTCCAGACTGCCGCGCGCGGAGTGATCGCAAATCGTGGCGCGGCTTACTCCGGCCTGGCAGACGCTTCGCTCTTGGGTGCGCGATCCGTTTTCGCTCTCGGGCCCTTTTCGGAGCGGCCACTCTTTTCTCCTGCGGCGGCCTC
>Ga0247727_10015043_pt1 | contig 12752 bp, 10 predicted proteins | sample WisWelCaveWW1625_FD_202498 | JGI IMG/M metagenome (GOLD analysis project Ga0247727, IMG submission 202498) | Biofilm microbial communities from Wishing Well Cave, Virginia, United States - WW16-25 | ecosystem: Environmental > Aquatic > Deep subsurface > Groundwater > Cave microbial mat | place...
ATCGGGACACGAGCTGGCCGCGAAGCGGCACTTCAGGGATTCATGCGCGAGCGGGATTTGCGAGAGCGGATCCCGCTCATGGGCGCACTTGAACAGGGTTCCAGGCAGGGCTCGAGTCGTTGTTCTCGTTGTCCGTGAGCTTCTTCACGTCCCCGCCACCTAGCTCCACGGTGAAGATCGCGCCGTCCTCCTGGTAGGCGATCTTCGACCCATCCGGCGACCAGGACGGCTCGAAGTTGTCCCCCGCCGTGGGGACCACGCTCCGCAAGCCTTTCCCGTCGACGCCGATCGCGTAGAGCGCGAACACCTCGCTGTCCGCGTTGCTCGAGAAGACGATCCTGCGGCTGTCGGGCGACCAGGCCGGAGTGAATGCTCTTCCGCCCTGTGCGGTCAGGGCGCGGCGCGCGGATCCATCAGGACGCGTGATCCACACCTCACGCACGGGCGTACCCGGTGTCCGGCGGACGTACGCGATCCAGTGGCCGTCGGGAGACCAGGCCGGGTCAGAGTCTTCGGTGGTGGGATCGGAGATGCGTCGAAGGCCCGAGCCGTTGGCATTCATCACGTAGATGTCACCACTCCGGGCAAAGACGATCCGACCACCGTCCGGAGACCACGACGGGTGCGAGTCGTCCTCCTTCGTGGCGGTGAGCCTCCGTGCACCCGTTCCGTCGGCACCCATGACATGGATGTCGAACGAGCCGCTGCGGCGGCTCGAGAAGGCTATTTTCGTCCCGTCGGGGGACCAAGCGGGCTCGACTTCGTAGAAGAGCACCTGCGGTTTCGGGGAGTCGGTTTCAGTGTCGGTCACCCGCAGCTCTGCTCCCCCGTCTGCGTTCATCTGGTAGATGGCATAGACGCCGCCACGAGTGCTTACGAAGGCGAGATCCGGCCGCGCCTCGGCGTTGCCGCCGCACGAAGCCAATAGAGCAGCGATGGCAGCGATAACCAGAAGACCGGCAGGCAGGCGAACGATGACGGTGGGCCGACGAAACACAGGGGACGCGAAGCCTAGTGCGCGAGCGGCTCGACGCCGAGGTACTGGCGCTGAAGATTTGGATCCTCGGAGAGTTTCGTCGCCGTCGTCTCGGCGGCGATTCGCCCGCCGATCATGACGAGCTGGCGCTCGGCCAGGGCGGTCGCGACGCCGAGGTTCTGCTCGATGAGGAGGATCGCAAGGCCCTCTTCCTCGAGATGCTTGAAGGTCTCGATCAGTCCTTCGATGACCGCCGGCGCGAGGCCCTCCGACGGCTCGTCCATCACCAGGATCCTGGGGTTCGTCACGAGCGCGCGCCCGATCGCCAGCATCTGCTGCTCGCCACCCGAGAGCTGCGCGCCGCCATTTCGCTTGCGCTCCGCGAGCCGTGGGAAGAGCTCGTACACGCGCTCGCGCGTCCACTCGCTGCGTCCGTTCGTGGAAGCCCCGCGCGGCGCGATGCGCAGGTGCTGGTCGACGGTGAGAGATGGGAAGAGGCGACGACCCTGCGGGACGTAGCCGATTCCGCTACGGGCGATCTTGTGGGAGGAGATGCCGACGAGCTCCTTCCCCCGGAACAGGATCGAGCCCGATGCGCGTGGCGGTGAAATGCCCATGATCGCGTTGCACAACGTCGTCTTGCCCATGCCGTTTCGGCCGATAATTGCGATCGACTCGTGCCCCATCGTGAAGCTGACGTCCTCGAGCGCCTGAGCGCTGCCGTAGAACGCGTTCAGCCCCTCGATCTTGAAGAGCGTTGCCACAGACTCCGGCGTCTCGGAGGCTTGTGGCTCACTCATCGTGGTAGCCACGCCCGAGGTAGAGGTCGTGCACGGTCTCGTTGGCCCGGATCTCCGCGGGAGTCCCCTCCACGATAACGCGTCCGTCGTGCATCATCGTCACCCGCTCGGCGACGCGGAGCGCGATGTCCATGTCGTGCTCGATGAGGATCAACGTGATGTCCCGGTCGAGCGCGAGCAGGAGATCTGTGAGAAGTTGACGCTCACCGCGCGAAAGCCCCGATGCCGGCTCGTCGAGCATGAGCGCCTTGGGCTCGGCCGCGAGCGCCATCGCGATCGCCACCTGCCGATGCTCACCGTGCGAAAGCGACCCGACAAGCTCGCCGAGCTTAGGCGAGATGGCGACCTTTCCTGCAGCGGCACGCGCGCGTTCACGAATCCTCCGCTCGCGGCCCGGTACGAGGACAGGCCGCAAGCCACCTCCGTCGACTCCCACGATCGAGAGGTAGATCGAGTCCTCGACGGTCAGACCGTTGAAGAGCCGCGACTGCTGGTAGGTGCGCGCCAGGCCGAGCTTGGCCCGGTATCTGGCCGGGCTGCTCGTTACGTCCTCGCCGAAGAGCTCGACTGTTCCCGCAGACGCAGGCAGGTCACCGCAGATGACGTTAAAGAGCGTTGTCTTGCCGGCGCCATTCGGCCCCAGGATCGCTCGCCGCTCGCCCTGGACGACGTCGAGATCGACGTCGTCGACCGCGAGAAGCCCCCCGAAGCGCCGGCCGACCCCCCGCAGGCGGAGGATCGGCTCGGCGTGTTCGACGGCGAGTGCTGCTTCCGTCACCGACCTACTTGATGAACTGCTTCGTGATGACGCCGTTCTTGACGACTTGGATCTTGCCCTGCCACGGCAGCTTCTTCTTCACGCACGGTGGGAAGTTGCGACCTGGCGCGGGCTTGTTCGGCCCGAACGTGCCGCCGAACGTCTGGTCGACGCTGGGCACGTAGCCTGCGACGAGTGCAGCCGGCTTGCCGTCCGCACCCTTGACGATCTGCAGCGGGTACTGATCCTGGACCGCCTGCCGTCGGCTGTCCAGACGAAGGACCCCTCCGTTAGAGACCTGGAACCCAGCCTTGAGCGTCCTCGGCAGCGCGAGCTGTAGCGCGGCTCCAACCTCGCCGTTCGACTTCTCCAACCCCTGGACGAGCGCCCAGGCAGCGTTCCAGTAGTTGTAGAAGAACCCGTCGTGGACGTCCCAGACCTTCGGGTACCACTTGCCGGCCTGCTTCTCGTAGGTGAGAGCAGCCTTCGTCTTCAAGCCCGTCTGGCCTGTGCCGAAGCCACCGAAGTACGCACCGATGAGCTTCGGAGCAGCCGTGGCGAAGTTCCCCAGGAAGAAGAGGAACAGGTTGCCCGAGTGCTGCTTCGCACTCACGGGGCCATACGCCTGCTCGAAGGCGGTGAGGGCAGCGCCCGTGTTCGCACCACCGACGAGCCAGAAGTAGCCGTCGACCTTGTCGGGCGCCGGCAACTGGCGAATGAAGGGCGCGTAGTCGCCTCCTTGCGGCGGCGTCCACACCCGCTTCGTGATCTTGCCGCCGATCGCGCAGAACTCCGCGATGATGCCGGCCGCAGATGTCCATGGGAAGCTGTAGTCGTCTCCGATGAGCGCGGCTGTCCGCCAGCCGAGCTTCTTGTAGACGATCTCTCCGAGCCCAGCGTTCCACTGCGCGCCGTCTCCGTGGTAGCGGAAGAGGTTCTTCGGCGCGATCTGCATCGTCGGATCCTGCGACGCGGCGGTGCCGACGATCACAGTCTTAGTCGGGTTGTTCTTCGCCCAGTTGGCGATCGTGACGGCCTCGTCTCCGGAGAGTGGCCCGATCATCACGTCCCCCTTGAGCTGAACCATGAGACGCCTCGTCTCCTTGAGAGCGAGCGCAGGCGTCTCGTCGCCACAGCCGAGGCCGACGATCTTGATGCTCTTGCCACCGGCCTCACCGCCGACTATTCCGGCCGACGGCTTCTTCTTGTTCTTCGGCTTCGCACCGGCGTACTGCGAGAACGCTGCAAACGCGCCGCCGATGTCGGGCTCGTACCCGAACGCGAAGGCACCCTTGCAGTCGGTCATGATCGCGACCCTGACCTCGTCCGCCTGTGCCGGTGTGGCCAGAGCGCCCGAAGTTGCGACGGTAGCGGCAACCGCGAACAGCGCCAGCGGAAGCAGGAGCTTCCACGTACGTACCTTCATCTGCCCTCCTCTCTTGCCTGCACATCGATCCATCCAACGTGGGAGCCTACGACAATTCGTCTGCTGTTTTCCACACTCCCTTCACGAGGGGCTTGCCCCAGCCGCCTCGACTTCGACCTGAGGAGGGCCGGCGCGGCGCCGGGCTGCATCCCAGATGCGGTCCCAGAGGCCCATCAGCCCGTCGGGCGAGACGATGACGATCGCGAGGAAGATGAAGCCGATCACTGTGTTGAACGTGCCCCCGATGACGGGCAAACCTGACGACGGGATCCGATTCGTGATCTCGTTGCTGATCACAAGAAACGCAAGCGCGCCGAGCCATGCGCCCTCGATCCGCCTGAGGCCGCCGATGACCGCGATCACGAGCAGCTGGATCGTGGCGTCTAGCCCGAGCGTCGTCGGCGAGAGCTGCCCGAACCACCATGCGTACAGAACGCCACCGATGGCGGCGACGAACGCGCCGATCCCGAATGCGAGCGTTCGATGCAGCGCGACGTTGTAGCCGAGTGACGCCATCCGCACAGGCTCGTCTCGAATACCCTGCATCGAGATCCCGAACGGTGTCCGGATCAAGTAGCGGATGAGCAGGTAGACGAGGACGGCTGCGATCAACGAGATGTAGAAGAGGCGCTGCCGATCGTTGACGACGTCGCCGACGAACCCCGGTGTGTAGCGGTCGACCCCCGCGACCGGCGAGAACCCACCGATGAGCGTCACCGATCCGACGAACAGGAAGGCGATCACGGTGTACGTCAGCGTGAGCATGAGGAAGTAGATGCCGAAGCTCCGAGACGCGACGGCACCGAAGACGATGCCGATGCCAACCGTGAGCAGGATGGCCAGAACGAGCGACAGGGTCGGATCCCACCCGAGGAGGAGCCCCTTCGACTCCCCCGAAGCGCGTTGGGTAACCATGTTCGCGAGCGCGTAGCCGGCGATGCCCATGAGTCCGGTCTGGGCAAGGGAGATCATGCCGCCGTACGCGGAGAGGAAGATGAGACTCGCCGCGCCGATGCCGAGGATGAGAGCCTGCGTGAGAATCGCGTTCACATAGAAGTCGCTGAAGAGCAACGGCGCGAGAATGGCGACCGCGAGCGCGGCTATCCCGATGACGCGCTCGGCAGCGCGCTTCGAGGTATCCAGAGTCATGCTGCCCTCCCGAACAGGCCCTGTGGCCGGAAGGCGAGCACGAGCGCCATCAGTATGAACGTGAGGACCACCGAGTACTGCGTACAGCACTCGTTTCCGGTCGTTGGCAGGTATGCGACGGCGAAGGCGAAGACAAGCCCGTACAGCACGGAGCCGACGGCCGCGCCGGCGAGTGATCCCATCCCTCCGATGATCACGACGACGAGCGAGAACAGGAGCCACTCTCCATCGCGCCCCTGCGCAATGGATGCCTGGGAGCCGCCGACAGTGGCTCCGAAGGCCACGAGCGCGGCGCCGACGAGAAACGCGATCGCGAAGGTCACCTGGATGTTGATGCCGAGGGCCGATGTCATCGACCGGTCGTCGACACCCGCGCGGATGATCATCCCGGTCTTCGTGCGATAGAGCCAGAGCCAGAGCACGATCCCGACGCCGATGCCGAGGGAGAGCATCGTCAGGCGCGCGAGGGAGTAGTTGACCCCTGCCACGTGCAGGTCGACGAAGCGGCTCGTCCAGCCGGGCCACGAGATGCTGACAGCGTTCCCACCGAACTGCTGCGTGCCCACAGGGACCGTCCGCGGGAAGTGCGCAATCACCTGGTCGGCCACGATCACGGAAACGGCGATTGTGATCAACGCCTGGCGAAGGTCCTGTCCTTGGTTCCAACGCAGGAGAAGCTGTTGGACTCCGAGCCCGAAGAGCGCGATGCAACCCATAGCGACGAGGAGCGGCACGACCCACTCCAGCGTGTTCACCTCGGTCGGCCCGAGCGCGAATCCGGAGCCCGTCATCCGTTGCTGAACCTCGTAGGCGATGTATCCGCCGAGAAGATAGAAGGCGCCGTGCGCCATGTTCACGACGCGCATGAGGCCGAAGATGAGCGAGAAGCCGCTCGCGACGATGAAGAGCAGTCCCGCGAAGGTCAAGCCGTCGAGCACTGTGGTCAAGAACGAGCTCGGATCGTCGATAGCCGAGCCCGTGTTGGTGGTTCGCCAATCCCCGCCGCCGAATTCACCCGGCGGGTTGGCGATGACGAAGACGTAGAGGATCGAGAAAGCGACGAGCGCGGCCGCGGCGGCGCGCGGCACGGTTCCTACGACACCCCAGGCGCGGATTCGCTCGGCCACTGGCCCTGCGAACGTACCAATCCGCCAGTCCTCTTTCAACGTCGCCGACCGCACCGCCGTCGCGCAGCGCTAGGTGCCGTGGCTAGCGCTCTCGAACAGGTGCGCTCGCCTTTGCAGAGACCCGGAGCGGCGGAACGGCGCCGCGCGCGGCGCACTCATCCGGCCCTGATCGTCCAGGTGAAGCGGGTCATGCTTTCCGGCGGCGCGAGGACTCCCGGTCGGAGTCCCCGGCGCACGAGGAGAACCGGCGATCGTGCTTCGAGCGCCACGGCCCGACGCACCTGGCCCAGCCCGTCCTTCTGCCAGCGGTCGGAGAGCCCGACCACTGCTAGCCCCGCCTCGTCAGCAGCTCGCACGAGTCCCTCCGACCCGGGCGGGACGAGCAGCGGCTGCGCAGCGACACCCAATGCGCGCTGCACCGCCAGCGAAGCGCTCGCGAGGATCCGGCTCGCATCGCGACCGTCCGTCGAACGCTCGCCGGAGAGCCCTGCCAGCCAGAGCGGCTCGTCCGTGCCGGCAATCCGCGCAGCGAGCTCGACAGCCGCCCAGTCGTGCTCCGCGCCGCCGAAGGGCACGAGCACGGGCCCGGGTGCGACACCACGATCCCCTCCAACGAGAACGGCGACGTCACATGCCGCACGCGCGAGCGTGTCGGCAAGCGTCTCGTCGTCGAGCAGCGTCGGAGGCGCATCGACCAGGAGGAGATCGACATCTTGCTCCGCGACCGTGCGAACGAGGTCCTCGGCACGCGAGGCGGAGACGAATGCTGCCGCGCGCACCGCCAGTCCGCGCGTCAGAAGCTCTAGGCGCCGGCGATCGACGAGCTCCGCTGCCTCCGTCAGACGCTCGCTCTCCCCGATGAGAGCGATCAGGATCAGCTCCCGCGATGACCGACGAGCGATAGGCTCGGCGATCGCGATGAGCGCTTCGTGGCGGTCGAGGTCGTGGGGGCAGACGAGAATCGAGCGATTCGTCGCTGCTGCGGGCATTCCAACGTCGAACGGCGCAGCGGCCGTCCTCGGCGGCGGGAAGTCCTCTCGCAACCCCTCGATCACGAGCTGAAAGAGCCACTCTGGGCGGTCAAGCCCTTTGAGGGCGTGCTTGCCCAGGTCACGCACGGCAAAGCGATCTCCCTGATCGTTCGGAATCAGCGCCCGCGTGACGTCCGACACCAGCACCTGCCCCCCGTGTGCCGCGTTGCAGACCCGCGCTCCCCGGATGACGTCGAGGCCGTAGTAGCCGTCGTCGCTCAGGCTCGGGGTTCCCGTATGGACGCCGATCCGAACGTTGACCTCGACATTCGACGGCCAATCCCGAGCTGCGAGCGCATGCTGCAGCGTCGTGGCGGACTCGATCGCGTCGAGCACTCGTCCGAATGCGAAGAAGAGAGCGTCGCCCTGCGCATCGACCTCATACCCGTTTCGCTCGCGACAGACATCGCGGATCACCAGCCGATGGGCGGTGAGCAGCTCGCCGTACCGCTCGCCGAGCAGTCGGACGAGCTGAGACGAGTCCTCGATGTCCGTGAAGAGAAAGGTGACGGTTCCCGTGGGAGCGACCGCGGAAGGCCGAGCCTCGGGAACCGCATCGAGCTCGAGCGCGGGATCTTGCGAGAGAATCGCGCGCTCGAGGCGTTGCAATGCGGGACTCGGCTCGAGCCCCAGCTCCTCGTCGAGCACGCGTCTCGTCTCTCGGTAGGCACTCAATGCTTCCGCCTGACGTCCGGCGCGATAGAGCGCGAGCATGAGCTGCCCTCGCAACCGTTCGCGGAGCGGGTGCTCGGCGACGAGCCCGCTCAGCTCCTGCACGAGATCCGCGCTTGATCCCATGGCGAGCTCGGCTTCGATCCGCTTCTCGACAGCCGCGAGCCGCAATTCCTCCAGTCGCGCGATCGGACCTTGCACGAACTCCTCGTAGCCGAGGTCCGCGAGCGGCGAACCCCGCCACAGTGCGAGGGCCTCACGGAGCGTAGCCGCGGCGACTCCCGGCTCCGTTCCGTCCGCCGCTGCCACCAGCCGCTCGAAGCGTTGCAGGTCGAGCTGGTCGGACTCGACACGTAGGACGTAGCCCGGCGACTGGGTGACGATCAGCGCGCCGCCCCCAGGTCCAAGCGCCTTACGGAGGTTGGCGACGCGCACCTGAAGCGACTTCTTCGCCTTCGCAGGCGGTTCGTCGCTCCAGAGCTGGTCGATAAGGCGATCCGCCGGGACGAGCTCGTTCGAGTGCAGCAGGAGGATCGCGAGAAGGCCTCGCTCCTTGACCCCGGGAACAGCGACGAGAACTCCTCCGTCGCTGATCTCGAGCGGGCCGAGGATCCTGAATTCCATGGCTGCGGCGGACGCTACCAACGCGCCCATGCGGTCGTCGTAAGCGCTTCGTAGCCACCTCGTAGCCGGCAACGCCGACCCTCGATCCATGAGCAAGCCCCCGCCAACCGTTCTTCTCGGCCAGAACGAGCTCGACCATGTGAGAATGCGCACGTGGCTGGCGATCGTTAGGCGCGAGAACGGCGCGCCGAGGATCGTCGAAACGCGACTCCTGCGCTGACCATGTCCGACTCGATCGGTCTAGATCCCCGAATCGGAACCGACTTCCTCGGCTATCGCATCGAGGAGGTGGTCGGCCGCGGCGGGATGGGAGTCGTCTATCGCGCCTACGACCTGCGGCTGAAGCGCAATGTCGCGCTGAAGCTGATCGCACCCGAATACGCCGGCGACGACCGGTTTCGCGAGCGCTTCCTCGCCGAGACCGAGCTCGCTGCCTCGCTCGAGCACCCCGACGTCGTCCCGATCTACGACGCGGGCGAGGTCGACGAGCAGCTGTACCTGGCGATGCGCTTCGTCGAGGGCACCGACCTCAAGCGACTGCTCACCGCCGAGGCGCGCCTCGAGCCCGTCCGCGCGCTCGCGATCGTCTCGCACGTGGCGGACGCGCTGGACGCTGCTCACGAGCTGGGCCTCGTGCACCGTGACGTCAAGCCTTCGAACGTCCTTCTCGACGAGCGCGAGCACCCATATCTCGCCGACTTCGGGCTGACCCGCCGGCTGGACGATCCCGCGAGCCCGACCGCTGGGCTCTCGGTCGGCACACCGGCGTATGTCGCCCCCGAGCAGATCCGCGGCGACCCGGTCGACGGTCGTGCCGACCAGTACGCACTCGCCTGCTTATTCCACGAGTGCCTGACGGGCGAGCCGCCCTTCCGGCGACCGAGCGAGGTCGCTCTCTTGTTCGCGCACCTCGAGGACGCGCCGCTGCCTCTCGGAGGACCGCTCGACCCCGTGTTGACGAAAGCGCTCGCCAAGGATCCCGACGAGCGCTACTCGACGTGCGGCTCGTTCGTTCAGGCCGCACGTGAGGCACTGGGGCTCTTGGAGCCTCGGCCGCGGCGGTGGCCGCTCGTCGCCGTGGCCGTCGTGCTCGCGCTCGCGGCCGCAGCGCTCACCGCTGTCCTCCTGACCCGCGACACCGGCTCGCAGGCACCGGAGACAACCGGTCGGCTCATCCGCATCGACCCGGTCGACGGCCACATTTTGGACGCGATCTCCCTCGGCAACGACCCGGTCGCGGTCGTCACCGACGGGCCACGAGCGTGGGTTGCCGATCACGACGCCAGTCGGATCACTCGCTTCGACGCGGGCACGCGCGAGGAGATCCATGTGGCGGCACATGGAACTCCGACCGACCTCGCCCTTGCCGGCAATCGGGTCATCGTTGCCAACGGACCACTCGATTCCAACGTCGCACTTATCGGCGTCGCAAGCGCTGCCGAGGAGAGTCTCGTTTCCTTGGGTCCCGCCGGCACGTCCTTCGCTGATGCACACGTAGCGGCGGGCAAAGCCGGGGTCTGGCTTGCCACAGGAGACCGCCGAGTTGGGCAGCTCGATCCCGTGCGGGGACGATTCGTCGACCCGATCTCAATTCCACCTCCTGCGGACGAGCGGGCAGAGGCGGCGTTCACGGCGATCGCGGTCGGCGACGGCGCCGTTTGGGTCCTCGGAGACGCGCTCGATCGAAAGCTCTGGCGTGTCGACCCGGCGAGTCGGGCGCTGGTCGCGACCATTTCACTTCCCATCGCACCGAGGGAACTCGCAGCCGGCGAAGGAGCCGTCTGGGTCACCAGCGAGCTCGACAACGCGATCGTACGGATCGACCCGCGGACGAATCGGGTCACCGACACGATTTCGGTCGGCAGAGGCGCTTCCGGTGTCGCCACCGGAAAGGGCTCCGTCTGGGTCGCGAACGCGATCGACGGGACCGTGTCCCGGATCGACCCGGTGACGCTCGACGTCGCCACGATCGACGTCGAAGGGAGCCCTGGCGACGTCGCCGTAGGAGAGTCGGTCTGGGTGACAGCTGATGCAGTGCCGGCCGCGAGTGACGAGGATGCCGTGACCATCGGGGTCCTCGCACCCTGCGAGGGAGACCAAGCATTCTTCTACGACCAGACCCTCGCCGGCGCCGAGCTCGCGCTGCTTCAACGAGGAGCCGAGCTAGCCGGTTCGAGGCCCGTAGAGGGAGTTCGGGACGCGTCCGTCGCCGGCCAAAACGTCGAGCTCGTCTTCGGCTGTGGCGACGGCTCGGCCGAGCAGGCGCTGTCGGAAGCGCGACGACTCGTCGAGCTCGTCGGTGCCGACATACTGATCGGTCCGACGACCACGGCCGAAGGCTTCGCGATCCGCGACTACGCGAAGACGCAACCGAGCGTGACGTTCCTCAACGGCCTGTCGACGGGACAGGCGCTCACGCTCACGGACCCCGCACCCAACTTCTTCCGCTTCTCGACCGACGCCGCTCAGTGGATGGCCGGAGTCGGAGATCACTCCTTCAACGAGCTGGGCTGGCGCCGAGTCGTCGTCATCGGCGAGGAGGAGTCATTCACCTACGCGCAGGTGGCGGGATTCCTCGCCGAGTTTTGCTCGCTCGGCGGCTCGATCGTCGAGCAGGTCTGGGTTCCCCGCGCCGCTCGGGATGTCGCACCGTACGTCGACCGAGTGCCTCGAGCCGGGGTAGACGGGTTCCTTCTGGTTGGGAATCCCCCCATGATGCTCGGCTTCATCGAGGCGCTACCCGAGCTCCACGGGAACCTCGCTGGGCGCATGGTGTCGGGGAGCTCCCTCGGTCTCCCGCAGATGGCCGAGGCACTGGGCGCCCGCCTCGCGGGTGTTATCGTCGCGATCCAGGATCCAGGCACGTCGGACGCTCCCGTGTGGGTTTCACATATCGCCGACTTCGATCGAGCATTCCCGAGTCTCGCTGGATGGGGTATCGGCCCGTGGGCGCTCTCCTACTACAACTCGACGTCGGCGGCCCTCCAGGCGCTGGAAGCGGTCGAGGGCGATCTCTCCGACGGCCAACAGCGATTCAAAACGGCGCTAGCGACTGTCGAACTCGATGCACCAAACGGGCACATTCGGCTGGATGAACGCAGACAGGCGATCGGCGCCAACTACATCACCCCGTACAAGACCGACGCCAAGGGACAGCTGGCAGGTTGGAAGGTTCTTCGCGTGATCGAGGGCGTCGACCAGACCTTCGGCGGATACTTCCGGCCAGGTGATCCACCGCCGGGCAAGAAGACGCTCGAGTGCACGCGCGGCAACCCGCCGCCCTGGGCGCGCCGTTAGTCGTCACGGGCCGTAAGCGGACCGTAACCGCCTCTTCCTACGGTCGGTCGTGTCCAACAGAAAGGAGAACCCGATGACACGATCGAGGCTTTCCCGCGCGGCCTGGAGCTTCGCCGCCTTGGTGGCTGCGCTCGCTTTGCCCCTCGGGGCACTGGCAGGCTCGCACGTGCCGCTGAAAGGATCGGACGCCGGCGGCTTCGGGCCAGGAGATCACTCGTGTGCTCTCGGCTACGACTCGCTCGACATCGACGGCACGGGCAACGCGACGCATGTCGGCGCGTACGCGTACCACGCGGACGAGTGCTTCAACGGAGCGACCTTGCTCTTCGATGGGTCGTTCACGATCACGGCGGCAAATGGCGACACGATCGTCGGAACGTACAGCGGCTCAGTGCCTTCGATCGACTTCCCGGTTGCCGTCTACGAACAGGGCGCCGAGATCACGGGCGGCACCGGACGTTTTGCGGGTGCCACTGGCGAGTTCGACGTCAGCGGACTGGCGAACCTCGCGACGGGCGCGTACAGCCAAGCCCTGTCCGGAGTCGTGAGCAGCCCAGGAGCGGCCAAGAAGTAGAAGTCGAGTGCCGAAAGGCCGTGCCCGAGGTCCCGGTGCAGCATGCCGCGCGCTGTGCCGGGACCTCTAGCCACGCTCCCAGGCAAGGCCGGCGGCAAGCACGACCTCGTCTCGCGGCGCGACGAGCTGCATGTTCCCGATCGCGAGGCCGGCCCAGCCGGTCAGGTTCACCCAGCGGAGAAACGAGCTGAGCGGGAGCCGCACCTCGAGCTCGTCGGCGTCCTCTGGTGGAAGGTCGATCGCGTAGCACGGGCTGACGTAGAGATCCACGTTCGGCTCGTAGCGGCGCCACTCATCGATCGCGCGGTACGCGGCTTCG
>Ga0247727_10015044_pt1 | contig 12752 bp, 21 predicted proteins | sample WisWelCaveWW1625_FD_202498 | JGI IMG/M metagenome (GOLD analysis project Ga0247727, IMG submission 202498) | Biofilm microbial communities from Wishing Well Cave, Virginia, United States - WW16-25 | ecosystem: Environmental > Aquatic > Deep subsurface > Groundwater > Cave microbial mat | place...
GCGGCCATGCCATGTTTTTTTCTCCACCCTTCCCGTAAACCCTTATGAGTCTTTTCATCCTGCTTTAACTTATGATTGTCGATATATTCATTCAGAATGGCACTGAAAGACACAACGGGGATTTTCTTCTTCTCAAAAAAACTCCTGGCTTCAGTCTTGCCGGAACCTGGTAATCCGACGATGGCAATTATAGATTTCTGCTTCTGCTTCCATATCTGTATCTGATTGCGAATGAGTTGTTTTCCGAGATTTTTTAAGATCTCCTCATTTACTTCCTTGATCTTTTTCATCCCATCAATCACTACAAACTTTCCCTCTTTTCTATACTGATCCAGTACCGGCTTGGTGAACTTGTGAAAAACATCTATTCGCCTTCGGATTGCACGAATGGTGTCATCGTTGCGCTGTTCGCTACGATGAGCAAGTCGCCAGAGCGACTCTTTGTCGGGGATGTCCAAGTATACCACCTTATCAACATTATTTGTAAATTCTTTAGCCTGTTTTACTGTTCTTGGGAAACCGTCGAGGATGTACCCTGACTGATATTCAGGTCTTGACAGATAATCGTTAACTATCTGTATCGTTTTTTCGTCCGGTATTAGACTACCAGCACTCATGGTTTCTTTTACGTACCTGCCAAGTTTAGTTTTTTCCTTGGCAATCTCACGAAAAATATGACCAGTAGACAGATAGGGTATCTTCAGTTGTGTTGACAACAAATTACCCTGTGTAGATTTTCCTGCGCCCGGTATACCTATTAAAACCAGCTTCATACATGTTAATCTAATTTCTTTTTTTCCGTGTGCACTGTGCGCTTTTTGCACTTTAAACAATACTTATTGAGCTTGAGAGCTGCGGTTGTATTGACTTTATTCTTCTCAATAACATAGTTCTGGCGTTTACAAACACTACAGACTAGACCGAGAAGAATGCGCGATCCCTTTTTTGCCATACTTGACTTAAAAATTAATAATACATGCGCCTACTGAACGAACTTTTCATAACTTCGTGAGATTAGCTGCGCTTCAATATTTTTAAACGTCTCAAGAATAACCGAGACCACGATAAGAACTCCCGTTCCGCCTATGACCAAATCCTGTAGTCCCGTTGCTTTTGAAAGAATTGCGGGAAGAACCGCGATCACACCCAAGAATATGGCGCCTACGCTCGTTATGCGGTAAAGGACTTTCTGCAAGTATTCTTTTGTGGCTGTTCCTGGTCTAATGCCTGGAACAAAACCACCGTTCTTTTGGATTTCATCGGCAATCTTTTTCGGATTGAAGATAACGATGGTATAAAAATAAGTGAATCCGATAACAAGAATAAAATAGAAAAAATTATAGAAAAAGCCTGTCGGCGAAAACACCCTCACAAAAAATGTGGCGATCGAAGCGACAGTTTCATTTTTAGAAAACATGAAAAAATTACCCAACATCTGTGGAAAAAGAACGAAAGAGACAGCAAATATAATTGGAATAACACCTGCTTGATTTAACTTTAAGGGAAGATAATTGGTTGCCCCTTGATACATCTTGTTGCCACGTATCCGCTTTGCGTAATATACAGGGATTCTTCTCACCGCTTCGTTTATAAATACGATCGACGCCACAACAAGAGCTCCAAGCAGCATAAATACTATGATATTTATTATTGATTCCTGGTTGGCAACTGTCGCCGTCCTGCCAAGAACAACAGGTAATCTACCGACGATACCGGCAAATATAAGTAATGATATTCCGTTGCCGAGACCATATTCTGAAATTAGCTCTCCAAACCAAACAAGTATGAATGTACCGGCGGCCAGTGTAAGAATAAAGCTGACAAACTCTATTGGAGCAAGCGCGCCGATAACGTTTTGATTTTTTAAAAGCATAAAGATACCAACTGCCTGAATAAAGGTAAGGGGCACCGTAAGCATGCGTGTGTATTGATTCAATTTGTGTCTGCCCTGCTCGCCCTCTTTAGACAACTGCTCAAGCTTCGGGAAGAGTACGGTCAGTAACTGGATCACAATCGATGCGTTGATATATGGATTTAATCCCAACGCCATAACTGAGAAGTTAACAAGCGTTCCACCGGAAAAAATATCAAGAAGCGACAAAAACTGGTTCCCGGCAAAAAGTTCGCGAAGACGCGGCAGATCGATGGCCGGAATTGGCATAAAAGCAAATATCCGGAATGCCAGAAAGATAAAAAGTGTGAATAGTGTTTTTCTTTTAAGTTCCGGATCTTTGAAAAGTAGCTTTATTTTATCGGTGATTTCTTTCATATCTGTACCTCTCCCTCCATCTTTTTAATGATGAGGAGAGCCGATTGAGAAACGGGGATCTTAAATATAAGCTTTTTATCAAACGATCCCTTGCCAAGAAGTTTAACTCCACGCTTTAATGCTTCTTTGTCAACGATTTTTTTCTCAACAAGAGTCTTCACATCAACTACTGTTCCATCTTTGAATGTGGAAAGGTGCGCAAACGTAATCACAAGAGATGCTCTATGGCTTGGTTTATTTCTACCCTTTCCTCTAAGTAATGGAAATTTTTTCACCATACGTGCCTGCCCTCCTTCAAAATGGAGAGGTATGCTCGTACGAGCCTTCTGATGACGTGTCGTTCCCCGGCCTGACTTGGCTCCGCTTCCGCTTCCCAAACCACGACCTAAGCGTTTCTTTTTTGGACTAGTTGTCTTTGGTAGTTTAGATAAAAACATAAAAGATTAAATCAATCTCGTTTCTTTAACAAAGATAACGCCTTGATAACCGCGTACGTATTTACTGTCTGATTTCGCGATCCGATTATCTTACCTGAGGCATTATTTACACCGGCAAGATCAAGGATAACGCGCGTAACGCTTCCCACCTTAAGTCCTGTACCTTCCGGTGCAGGCCTTAATAGTATGAGAGCGGCTTTATATTTTAATTGTATCTCATGAGTAAGCGAATTGTTACGCATAGGAACCGTAATCATTTTTTTCTTCGCTTGCCGCAATGCTTTCTGTATGGCCGGAGGAACCTCAAGAGCACGACCGACTCCGACACCAACTCGTCCTTTTTTGTCTCCGACAACCACTAATGCGGAGAACGTAACGTAGTTACCTCCCGTTGTCTTCTTAGATACGCGCTTTATAAGAAGGACCTTTTCTTCTAACTTTCCCTCTTCATTTTGTTTTATATAATCTGCCATAGAATGATTAAACTACTATTCCTCCCTCTCGCAAACCTTCTGCGAGAGCTTTAACTCGCCCGTTATAGGCATAGGAGCTTCTGTCAAAGACACATTTTTTAATTTTTTTTGCTATTAATAATTTAGCAAATTCCATCCCCACCGCCTTGGATTGTTCGGTTTTTTTCTGCGCCGCAGCTTTTTCTTTGCGCGCCAACTGCAAGCTTGAAAAACCAACTATTGTCTTACGAGCTACATCATCTATAGCCTGCGCATAGATATACTTACTTGAGCGAAAAACCGATACGCGTGGCCTGTCACCAGTCCCCGTTATATTTGCCCTCACTCTTCTCTTTCTTCGTAGTTTGCGGTCTATTGTAACGTGTGCCATATATGTCTTTTATGCTGGAGCCCCAGCTGCCTTGGCTTTTTTACCAGGCTTAATTCGTAACTGCTCGCCTTCATAGCGAATACCCTTGCCTTTATAGGCATCAGGTTTTCTAATCAGTTTTATCTGGTATGCTATCTGACCCACTAACTGTTTGTCCGCTCCCAAAACAACAATCTTGTTATTTCCTTCAACTTTGTACGATATGCCGTTTACTTTTTTAAAAATAACCGTATGAGAATAACCAACTTTAAATACAAGATCTTCACCCTGCAGCTTAACATTAAAACCTGTCCCGACAATTTCCATACGTTTCTGCCATGGCGTCTCTACGCCAACAACAGCATCGTATACAAGCTGTCGATACAGTCCATGAAGTGATCTTGTCTTCTTTTGGGTGTTATCCGGACTCAGAGTCAGCGTCTCTCCCTCTCTTTTCAACGTTATACCTTGTGGCAATGTAAGGAGAATCGTTCCCTGAGAACCTTTAACAGAAATTTTGTCAAGTGTCTGCTCGAACGTGACTGACTGTGGAACTGAAATGGTTTTTTGACCTATTTTAGACATATAGTTACCAAATATTAAACAATAACTCTCCACCAACTTTTTCTTTTCTCGCTTCACGATTTGTGAGGATGCCCTTTGGTGTCGACAAGATCGAATAACCAATGCCACCTAAAACAGATTTCAGCTCCTTGTAAGAAACATAATGCCTTCTTCCCGGTTTTGTAAATAGTTTGACATCGGTTAATACAGGCACATGCTCGTTGTAAAGGAGTTCCAAAATTAGTGATCGACCATCTGTTTTAACGCTCTTAATATACTCTAGCTGAACTAGTTTTTTAGCTACCGCTTCCTTGTAGGTAGAGGTTGGCATGATTAATGTCGGTAATCCCGCCATATAGCCATTTTTAACTCGAATTATAAGATCAATAACTGGGTTTTCCATAATAGTTAGGTTGCTTCTAATACTTTTTTAGTAACTTTTCCGTGACTCCTAAACGTTCGTGTAAGAGAGAACTCTCCCAAATGGTGTCCGACCATCGATTCCGATATTAATACTTCTATAAACTTTCTTCCGTTGTGCACTGCTAATTTGTGACCGACAAAATCGGGAGCTATCTGAGAAGATCGGGCCCATGTCTTAATGGGTGTCCTATCATTTCCAGCTGCCTTTTGCTTCACAACCTTTTCAAGGAGTTTAGCGTCAATATACGGACCTTTTTTTGATGATCTGCTCATATGCTTACCAAGAAACTTTTCTAACACCAGGAATCTCTCCTGATAACGCTTTCTCTCTAAAACAAATCCTGCACATCCCAAATCGTCTCATGTATGCGCGCGCACGTCCACAGAGAGGACATCGACTATGAACTCTGACTTTATATTTTTGTGCTTTTCGATATTTTACTTCACCTGATTTTTTTGCCATATTATTTTTTGAATGGAACTCCCAACAGCTCAAACAGCTTTTTTCCCCGTTCATGGCCACGGGCGCTTGTAACTATAGTAACCTCTAAACCCCTTATTTTATCAATTTTATCGAATTCTATCTCGGGAAATAATGTTTGCTCAGCCAGACCAATATTTAAATTACCATTTTGATCAACGCTCGTTTCTGAGATACCACGGAAATCACGAAGAGCAGGAATAACAACTTTAACAAATTTTTCGACGAAACTATACATCCGTTCTCCTCGTAGGGTTACCTTCACGCCAATCGGTAAACCTTTTCGGATCTTAAATGCTGCGATTGATTTTTTTGACTTCGTGATAACTGCTTTTTGACCGGCGATAAGAGTAAGTTGTTCTTGAATCTTTTCTATCGCTCCTTTATTGGTGACCGCTTCTCCTGCACCCACATTAACTACTACCTTTAATAATCGAGGAGTTTCCATAATGTTTTTCAGCTTCAACTCGGTTAAGAGCTTCTTTGAAACCTCGTTTTTATAGAAATCTTTGAATATCATAGGTTTTTATATAACTTTCTCACACGTTTTACAGATACGAGTTTTTTTACCCGCCTTTACCTGGTAACCAATGCGCGCAACCTTACCACATTTTGGACAGACCAGCATGACTTTCGATGCATCGATCAACCGTGGCACATCAACAATCCCACCTTGTGGCATTTTATCGCTTTTTTTGACATGTTTTTTGTACATGTTCAGGCCCGGAACGGATATCTTGTTACTTCGTGGATATACCTTATCAATAACGCCATCACGGCCGTTATCCTTACCGGTAATGATTTTTATCTTGTCACCCTTTTTGAGTTTCATAGATCAATACATCTCTTCCGCCAGACTGGCAATTTTGTTAAATCCTCTTTCTTTTACTTCTTTTGCAATCGGTCCGAAAATACGTGTTCCTTTTGGATCTTTAACCCCTTTTTCAAGGAGAATTACACATGCATTGTCGTCAAATCTGATATAGCTCCCATCGTTGCGTCTTCGCTCTTTTCTTGTTCTGACAATAACGGCCGGCAATACGTCGCTTTCTTTTACCTGAGCGTAAGGAATCGCTGATTTTACAACCACAGTAATAATGTCGCCAACATAGGCAATCTTCTGATTACCACGACCAGGCATACCAATCATATAAGCTTGCTTTGCGCCTGTATTATCGGAAACATTTAATACTGTTTTTAGCTGTATCATGGTTACTTTTTTTCTATAACTTTTTCAACTACTTCGTAATGAGTTTCTTTTGAATATGGCCTGCTCTCACGAATGAGAACGACGTCTCCTTCTTTAATATCTGTACGTTCATTGTGTGCCTTAAACTTACGATGGCGGGTAATTACTTTTTGATACACAGCATGCCTAAACTTCCTGACGACCGAAACGACTACTGTTTTCTGCATTTTGGTTGAAATGACTGTGCCGGTTTCTGTTTTTATCATATATATTTTTTTAACTTACAACAGCTTTTTTCTTTGTTGAGATAATGGTTAAAGCTACCGCCAACTGCTTTTTTTTCTGCGTTATTTCATTTGTATTTTTTGGTTTGTTCACCTTCACATCAATTGAAATTCGTGCGATTTCCTCACGCAACGACAACGCTTCTTTTTCAAGCTCCTTTATATCTTTACCATTTAATGCTTTTATTTTTTGACTCATTCTCGTGAAATAACTTTTGTTCTGACTGATAATTTAGATGAAACTGCTCGTAACACATCGCGGCTTTCTACATCTGACAAACCGTCAATTTCAAAAAGCATTCTGCCTGGCGAGACTGATGCGACAAAATAAGCCACGTCTCCTTTGCCTGCACCCATGGTGACTTCAGGTGGTTTTTTGGTGAAAGGTTTGTCCGGAAAAATACGAATCCAAAACTTTCCCACTTTTTTAGTTGCTCGCGCCAATACTACTCGTGACGACTCGATCTCACGGTCTTTGATCCAGCCAGTTGTAATAGTTTTTAGACCAAAGGTTCCAAAATTTAATTTATCACCTTTAACCGCAATTCTTCTCCACATTCCCCTGAACTGCTTTCTGTATTTTTGACGTTTTGGCGACAACATAGATTATTTACAAATCCAAACTTTTACACCGATATATCCAGATTTTGTAAGTGCTGGGTACCGTGCGAAATCTACATCCTCCCGAATGGTGGACGTAGGAATGGTACCTTGAAAATATTTTTCTCTTCGTGATATTTCCGCGCCGTTGATACGTCCGCCTAGCTGTATCTTAACTCCCTTGCCGCCGGCTTCAATAACACGATTCATTGCATTGTGAACGGTGGATCTGTGTGGGAAACTACGGACAAGTTTTTCAGCGACTGTTTGCGCAACGTAGTAGGCATTAAGATATGGTTTCTTTACTGGTTCAATCTTAATATCCATCTTGGCTTCTTTTGACTTTGGTGTAATATGCAGATAATCAGCAATGTACTTACGAACTTCTTCCAACCCCTTACCGCCTCGACCGATGATCATACCTGGCTTTACAGAATACAATATGAGAGTCATCTTATTGATCGCACGCTCTATATCAATCTGGGTGATCGACGCGTAGCTTAGTTTGCTCATCAATCTTTTTCGGATATTGATGTCTTTTATCAATGCGTCGCGATAAGCCCTTTTTTGCGTAAAGAACCAGCGTGAGTTCCAGTTATGGACTATTCCGAGACGTAAACCATTTGGATGAACTTTTTGTCCCATTATTTTTTCTTTGTATTAATAACTTTCTTTACTACTTCGGCTTTTTTTGACTCAACTGCTTTTGGTTCAGCAACCTCTTTAACAGCTTCAAGCACAACTGTAATATGAGAGAATTCTCGGGCGATTGGTTTGGCCGCTCCCTTACTACCAGCCTTGTACCTTTTTAGAGTGTGGCCTTCATCAACGAATAAAGCTTTAAATTGTAACAAACGATCTTCAGTTTTTAAAGTCGCCTTTGCATTTGCCATTGCTGAACGGATCACTTTATAAAGCACCTTGGCGCCCCGTTTAGGACTATAAAATAAATGCTCGACCGCAACCTGAGGCTTCATTTTCTTGATTGCAGGAAGCAAACTCCTCAATTTCTTTGGTGTTATTTTGACGTTTTTGAACGATGCTCTGGATTCCATATTATTTCCTTCTCTTAACAACTAATACTGAACTCCATTTTCTCTTCAGGCGTGTCCGTTTACCGCGCGCTGGCTTTCCCCATGGTGTTTTGGAATGCATACCTTCGCCGGATCTACCCTCGCCTCCTCCGTGTGGATGACTTCGTGGGTTTTGAGCCGTTCCACGAACGGTCGGCCGGATACCGCGAAGAATGTTTCTTCCAGCTTTTCCAACAATCTCGTCTTTATGTTCAATATTACCTACGCGTCCGATAGTACCCATACCATCTTCCAAAAATTTCCTTACTTCACCCGATGGAAGCTTCAGATGGACATATTTCTGCTCTTTCGCGATAACCACAGCCGCAGTTCCTGCTCCGCGGATCATTTTGCCTCCTTGGCCTGGATACAACTCAATGTTATGCACCTCAACGCCGAGCGGGATATTTTTTAAGGGAAGCGCATTGCCTACTTTTACTTCGACTTTGTCACCTGAAACGATCTGGGCACCCACTTTCAGTCCCACCGGATGGACTATATAACGGCGCTCTTTGTCTTTATATTCAATGAGTGCTATGTGCGAATTCCGGTTTGGGTCATACTCTATTCCAATTACCTTGCCGACAACATCTTTTTTATCTCTCTTAAAGTCTATTGTCCTGTAATAACGCTTCTGTCTTCCTCCCTGATGGCGAACAGAGATAGTGCCTGTTGAATCACGACCTGAGTGTTTCTTCAAAATTTCAATCAGACCTTTCTGCGGTTTACTCGATGAATGGGTAAGTTTATGTCTCATAGATTATTGCTTCGGAAATAAACTAATAGTTCCTTCTGTAACCGTTACATACGCATATTTTCTGTCTCTTGATTTTTTTGCCTGCATTCGTTTGCCAACTTTTTTAAGCTTACCCTTTCGCACAAGCATTTTAATTTGGGAAATCTTAACCTTATACAGTTTTGTCAAAAGTTCTTTTACGCTATTTTTATTGGCTCCCAAATCTACCTCAAACGTATATACGCCTTTTTGTGACATACCAGTTGCCTTTTCGGTAAGAACAGGCTTAATGATAACTATATTTGTTTTCATGCGTTTTTCGATAAGCGACTAATAACTTCTGGGAATGCTTTTTCAGATATTAACACCGAGCGGACAGCTAGGAAAGAATACGGATTAACCGTTGACGCAGGTTCGAGCGTGATAAAGGGAATATTCCGTGCCGCCTGCGCAAGTTTATCTGCGTTTTCCTTGGGCAATATGATAAGAATATTTTTTGTGCCTAATTTAGCTAATTTAAGAAAGGAAGACATTGTTTTTGTTTTTGGTTCCATTGAGAGAAATTCATCCGTCAGTCCGTAAATATTATTCTCATGGAGTTTTAGAGAGAAGACTTCGCGCATGGACTGCCTCTTCTGTTTTTTACTCATCTTAAGCTCATACTCCTTGGGTAACGGTCCGCCAACTACGCCTCCACCAACAAAAATGGGGGCTTTTATATCACCGTGGCGCGCTTTACCAGTTCCCTTTTGTCGATAAATCTTTTTTGTTGAACCGATAACTTCACCTCGTGTTTTAGTTGAAGCAGTACCGCGCCGTTGGTTTGTCTGATAGACCCGTACGTACTGAGCGATTAGTGCTGTATTTGACTTATTCACAATCAGTTCCTTTGGCACAACAAGTTCACCCGTCTCAGCACCTTTCAAATTCAACAGTTTAATAACTGATCGCTTGACGGCAGCCTGTTTAACGGCTGTCTTTGCAGCTGTCTTTCTGACTGTTTTTTTAGCTTGAACTGGCATGATATATCTCTTATAAATAATTACGCGCCTAATATTTTAATTTCCAGAAGGCCGTTCTTGGCTCCGGGAATCGCTCCCTTGACCATAAGGCCTTCACTGGTAACGTCGACTACTTCGATATTTTTTAAGGTAACACGATCTCCACCCATCCTACCTGCCATCCGCTTACCTCGGAAAACACGTCCTGGAGTTGTGGTCTGTCCGATCGATCCTGGCGCACGTTCACGATCTGATTGACCGTGAGTTTTTGGACCTCCCTTAAAACCGTGTCGCGTAACAACACCTTGAAACCCTTTTCCCTTTGATGTTCCTGATACGACGATCTTGTCGCCTTTTTTAAACATCACCATTGGGTCAATGGCCGAACCGACAAAGTATTTTACATCTTTAATTTGAAGTCCTTTTTTTCCCTCTTCTTCAAAGTACTTAATGGTATCACCAAACTTTTCAAGTCGAATCTCACGTAAAAAACGAAGCGGGGTTTCTATCCCCGCTTTTTTTAGTTGTCCTTTTTTTGACTTTTTGAGATTTTTAATCTGACCGAATCCCATCTGAACCGAAAAGTATTTATCTGTAGTTACCGTTTTAACTCCGACCACAAAACAAGGAGTAGTCTTTATAAAGGTAGTAGCGAAGCGATCTCCAGCCTCACTATATATTTGAGATTGTTCTTTCTTTTCTCCGAGAATAAATGCCGGCATAGTTTGTTTGCAAAAAAAAAGCCCCAGATTGGGGCTCCCGACAGAACCAATCTGAATCTAATTAACAATTATTTTCCTTTAGTGGGAAAATTAACATTGGAATACATTATATAATACTCTTACCTTGAGGTCAAGAAGAAATCACATCTTCACTTCCACTTCAACACCCGCAGCGAGTTCGAGATGCATGAGAGAATCGATGGTCTGATTTGTGGGGTTTACGATATCAATAAGCCGCTTATGAATTTTAAGACCAAAGTGCTCACGGGCATCTTTATCGATAAAGGTTGATTTGTTGACAACGTACACTTCATTACGTGTAGGAAGAGGAATAGGGCCAATAATGGAAGCACCTGTACGGATAGCCGTGTCGACTATCTTTTGACAAGTCTCATCGATCAAACGATGATCATACGCTTTCAGCCTGATACGAATTCTTCCTTTTGGCATACTATATAAAAGTGCGACCTAATTTATTTTGTTACTTTGGTTACGACACCTGCTCCAACTGTATGTCCACCCTCTCGGATGGCAAACTTCACACCTTCTTCTAAGGCAACAGGGTAGATAAGTTTTGCTGAAACCTTTATGTTGTCTCCCGGCATAACCATCTCAACACCTGCGGGAAGTGTAACCTCTCCAGTTACATCTGTGGTTCTGACATAAAATTGGGGGCGATATCCTTTGAAAAATGGTGTATGACGACCACCTTCTTCTTTTTTAAGAACGTAAATTTCCGCTTCAAACTCTGTGTGAGGTGTGATTGTTCCTGGTTTTGCAAGAACTTGACCACGCTCTACATCTTCTTTTTCGATACCTCTAAGCAATAGTCCGACGTTGTCGCCTGCACGTGCATCATCAAGAGTTTTTCTAAACATCTCGATACCGGTGATAACTGTTTTTGTGGTAGCTTTCAAACCAACGATTTCGACTTCATCGTTCACTTTGAGAGTACCGCGCTCTACACGACCGGTAACGACTGTTCCACGGCCTTGGATTGTAAAGACGTCTTCAATAGGCATCAAGAACGGTTTGTCTGTAGGACGAACCGGTTCTGGAACATATTCGTCAACTGCTTTCATAAGATCTTCAATCGCCTTTAATGAATCTGCATCATCGGCAAGAGCTTTAAGAGAAGATCCTTTAATAACAGGAACTTTGTCTCCTGGATAGCCGTATTTTGTCAGAAGATCACGAACTTCCATTTCGACAAGGTCAAGAATTTCTTTGTCCTGAACCATGTCAACTTTGTTTAAGTAGACGACGATTGCCGGAACGTTAACCTGTTTTGCGAGAAGAATATGTTCTCGTGTCTGAGGCATTGGACCATCTGGAGCAGACACGACGAGAATGGCACCGTCCATCTGAGCGGCTCCTGTAATCATATTTTTGATGTAGTCGGCATGACCTGGGGCATCAATGTGTGCATAATGGCGCTTGTCAGTTTCATATTCAGAATGATGAAGATTAATGGTAACTCCACGTGCTTTTTCTTCTGGAGCCTTATCGATTTCATCGTATCTCAAAAATTGAGCTTGTCCTTTTTTTGAGAGGACGTAGTGGATTGCTGAAGTTGTTGTAGTTTTACCATGATCGACGTGACCAATTGTTCCAATATTCAAATGAGGCTTGTTCCTCTGAAATACACCTTGTGCCATACGTATATAAAAAAACTATTAAATAATGAAATAAACGACCAGCCAAATTATATCTGAAATCAAAAAAAATGCAAGCATTGATTTTCTCTTCGCGCTTTTTTATGATAAAGCTTAGTATGAAAAAAGTCAAGACCTTCTTCGATCAGATAAGAAATAGTCTTCTGCCTCACCATACATTTTATCAACATATACTTCGATATCCGCTCAAAGATGCTTTTTTTTATTTTTTAAGCTTTACAATTGTATTAAATAGTATCTTCTTCATTTCTGTTCTCAAGAATGCTCCACCGACCGCGGTTCACAGGACACTTGGCGCCGTGAGAAACTCGCTCGCATCGTATCCGCAGGATCTTATTATCCACATTGAAAAAGGAAGCTTGATTTCAAATTCCGAGAGACCCTACCTACTATGGACACAGAGCGGTAGCAATCTGTCGCTTTTAGCCGCGGTAGACGAAAGCGCCAGTGCCGAATCGATATATGACTATCAGTC
>Ga0247727_10015045_pt1 | contig 12751 bp, 9 predicted proteins | sample WisWelCaveWW1625_FD_202498 | JGI IMG/M metagenome (GOLD analysis project Ga0247727, IMG submission 202498) | Biofilm microbial communities from Wishing Well Cave, Virginia, United States - WW16-25 | ecosystem: Environmental > Aquatic > Deep subsurface > Groundwater > Cave microbial mat | place...
TGGTCGCGTGTCGCGAACAAAGAACCAGCGTCCGCTCCACCTCTGGTTTCAGCAATACTTTCCCACCTACACGGAAGCCAGATAGTTTGAAAACTATCTGAAAACCGGTGCAGGACGAGATTGGCTTCGTGCGACTCTCACATTCGACGGGCAGGCTGTTCCGCCCGAAGCCGGGGCTTGACCAACCGGCGCCAGCGTCCCTATGCTCGCGGCATGAAACGCGGGCGTTTGCCGTTTCTGGCCCTCCTGCTCCTGACCACGGCTGTCCGCGCCACCGGCGAGTCCATTGACCTGGAGGCTCTCGCCCGGAAAACGCGGCCCGCGATCCTGCGGCTGATGTTCTACGACGCGCGTGGCAACGAGATTGGAGAGGGCACCGGCTTCGTTGTCGCCAGCGATGGCCGGCTCATTGCGAATTACCACGTCATCAACGAAGCCGCCAGCGCGGTTGCCAAAGCCGAAAACGGCAGCCGGTTCCCCGTGGCTGGCGTGCTCGCCACCGACCCGCAAAACGATCTCGCCCTGCTCCAGCTCGGAGCGAGCGAGCTGCCGTTTCTGACGCTGTCAGACCGTGAGCTGATCGATCCCGGCACGTGCGTGGCCGTGATCGGCGGCCCGCTCGGCACGGGACGAACGCCGGTGCAAGGCTTCGTGCTGGCGATCCACGATTTCCGGGGTGAGATGAAAGTCATGCAACTAACCGCCGCGATTGCGCCGTGCGCCAGTGGCGCGCCGGTGGTGGACGCCAACGGCGAGGTCATTGGCGTGGCGACGGCGCTGCTCCGTCGCGGACAGGCGCGCGATTTCGCCGTGACGGTTGCGCCCGTCCGCGCCCTGTTGGCCGGCGGGCAGAAGGTGGCCGCGGCACGACCGCTCAGTGTGCTCGCCGCGAACGCTGACGGCCAGTTCTTCACCGACCCTGATTACGCCGCGATGCTAGCGGCCAACACCGACGCGGATTACGTCGAACAACTGAAACACGCCCAAGTTCTGGCGCGCCGCTTTCCGGGCAGCGCCGACGCTCAAGATTGCCTGGGCTGGGCCTACGACAATTTGTACTTCACGACGGATGCCATCACCGCCTATCAGAACGTCATCGAGTTGAAGCCCGCCTCACCCGTGGCGTGGTACCGGCTCGGCTTGGCTTACCGCCAGGCGCGGCGACCGGAGGATGCGATCGCCGCCTTTCGTCAGGCCATCCGGCTCAACCCCGATTACGCGGAAGCGAACTACACACTCAGCGTGTCCTATCTCCTCGCTCGACAGCCCGCTGGTGTGGACGTCGCCAAGCACCTGCGGCCTGATCTGGCCGACACCTGGCACCGGCTCGGCTTGATGCATCTGCTCGCCGGTCGGACGGAGAGCGCCATCACCGCCTACCAGCAGGCGACCAAACTCTCGCCCGGATTCGCCGAAGCCCGGTACATGTTGGGACTGACGCACCTCATCGCGGGCCGGATCGAAGACGCCGACGATGCCTTCCAGAAAGCGATGAGCCTGAAGTCGGATGACGCGCTGACCTGGAATCTCGGCGTCGCTCACAGCATTGCCGGGCGCACTCATGAAGTGATTGCCGCGTTCCGCCAAGCCACCGAACTCCACCCGGCCGACGCCCGCGCGTGGTACACGCTTGGAATGGCGAACATCGTCGCCAGTCGCCCGGACGATGCCCTGGCCGCCATGCAGCGAGCCATTGAGCTGAAATCTGACGATGCCCCCGCCTGGTGGGGCACGGGTTTGATCTACACGGCCACCGGCCGTCCCGATGATGCTGTTGCCGCCTTCCGCCGAGCCACCGAACTCCAGCCCGACTTGGCAGAAGCGTGGCACCAGCTCGGCGCGGCCTACCGCAAAGCCGGCCGTTTGTCTGACGCGGAAGCGGCCCTCCAATGGGCCAAACACCTGCGGCCCGAGGACGCGATCACCTGGGGCCTCGGCTTGGCCTACACCATCGCCTGGCGTCGCGATTATGACGTCGCCGCTCTGCAACAAGCCATCAAACTGAAGCCGGACGACGAACACGCCTGGTGGGGTCTGGGCATGGCCTACACCATCGCCGGCCGTCTGGACGAAGCGCGCGCGGCCTTGCGCCACGCCATCAAGCTCAAACCCGATTACGCCCAAGCCTGGCACCAACTTGGCCTGATCGATCAGGAAGCCGGCCGGGTGAATGACGCGGAGGAGGCCTTTCAACGGGCCAGGAACTTGAAGCCCGATTGGTTCAAGTAGCGACCGACCGATCCCAACCGCGAGTTGCAAAGTCGGAGCGCTTGGTCAATTATGGTGGCGTGAGATTCGCGTCGGCATTATCCACCAAGAAGGCCTGGTCGGAGGCGGCGGAGGACCTGGCCGGCCAGGTCCAATCCCAACTCCGAGGCGCGAGCTGTGATCTGCTGTTGTTGTTCCTGCATCCGCACTACCGGGAACAGTCCCGGGAATTGGCCGAGCAACTCCGCGTGAGCGTGGGCGCGCAGCATCTCGTCGGATGCACGGGGGCCAGCGTCATCGGGGAGGCCCAAGAGGTGGAAGATCGTCCCTCGGTCGCCGCACTGGCGGCCCAGTGGCCGGGGGTGACGACCACGCCGTTTCATCTGACCCAGCAGGAAATCGAAGCCGCCACCGGCCCCGGCTACTGGCATTTTCAATTGGAGGTCGAGCCGAAGCAGAATCCGAATTTGCTATTGCTGGCCGATCCGTTCTCGATCCGGATCATCGAGCTGGTCAAGAATCTGAGCGAAGCGTATCCGGGCGCGCCGATCGTGGGCGGGCTGGCCAGTGGGAGCCAGCAACCGGGCGAGACGCGGTTGATCCTCGACGAAGAGGTCTTCGACGACGGCGCCGTGGGTGTCGCGCTGACCGGCCCGGTGCGATTGCACACCATCGTCTCCCAGGGCTGCAAACCCATCGGCGAACCGATGGTGGTCACGCGGGCCGACAAGAACGTGGTGTTCGAAATCGGCGGGCGGGCGCCGATGGAAGTCTTGCGGGATCTGCACCCGCACCTGTCAGCCCGCGACCAGCAACTGGCGCAGACGTCGCTGTTGCTCGGCCGGGTGATCAACGAGTATCAGGAGAGTTTTGGCCGGGGCGATTTTCTCATTCGCAACCTGATCGGGCACGACCCGAAGACCGGCGCCATCGCCGTCGGCGACTGGATGCGCACGGGCCAGACCGTGCAGTTCCAGGTGCGCGACGGTCAAACCGCGGAGGAAGAGTTGAACGCGCTCCTGGATCAACACCGGCAGAAACTGGGTTCGCGGCTGCCGGCCGGAGCAGTCCTGTTCAGTTGTCTCGGTCGCGGCGAGCGAATGTATGGCGTGCCGCACCACGACATTCGCGCGCTCCATGAGAAATTCGGCCCGATCCCGACGGCGGGTTTCTTCTGCAACGGCGAGATTGGCCCGGTCGGCGACCAGAGTTACGTCCACGGCTTCACCAGCGTGTTCGGGCTGTTCTGTTCAGCCTGAGGCGCGGGGCGGCAACGGGTCGTCGGCGAGCAACTGCGCGACCTCGGAGACGTAGGGATGAAAGGGATTGCCCATGATCAGCGGGTCCTTGTTGTCGAGGCCGATCGAGTCCCAGTTGATGACGTAGTTGCCGGTCTGGTCCCGCAGATGACGGACGGCGATGCCGCGGGCCTGGGCGCGGGTGTTGGCGGGCGGGTTGGCGGCGCACGCGGCGATCCGTTCGGGGCTGAGCACGGTTTCGGCGCGGCCCTGCTCGCGCAACGCTGCGTACAGACTGCGACGCGGGTCGAGGTTGTGATACTCGAGGTCGAGTGATTGCAGCCAGGGATCGTCCCAACTCACGCCTTCATCCGCGATGAACATCTCGAGCATCCACTTCTTGGCGACCCAGTCCACTTTGGCCACCTGTGACATCGGGTCGCGCTCCAGCCCGGTCAGAACCGCTTCCCATTCGGCAAGCAGCCAGTCGGTCTCGGGATCGACGCCGGCCAGGTAATTTTTCGCCAAACTGAGGAACGAATGCTGAATTTCAAACGCCGTCCGCGTCTGCCCATTTTCCAACCGCACGAGCCACCGGTAGTCCTGGTCGCGGGAGACGTCGCGGGTGGATTGGACGGGGTCGAGCAGCCCGACCCGTTTCGGCACGATCCCCTCCTCCAGCAAATCGAGCACGAGGGCAGTCGTGCCGACCTTTAACGCGATGGCGTACTCACTCATGTTGGAGTCGCCGATCAACAGGTGCAGCCGCCGGTATTTCCGGTAATCCGCCAGCGGCTCGTCGCGGGCGTTGATGATCGCGCGGTTGAATTGCACCCACTGGTAGATGTCGTTGACGATGTGATCGGCCCGCTGCGAAATCTGGAAGCGCACGGGGCGCTCGTGCCGGCGTTGGTCGAACTCGAACGCCAGCGGGTTGGCCTGCCCGACGCGGCCGGCGCCCGTGAAGATTTGCCGGGTGGCCAGAAACGACAGCAACGCCGAGAGCACCTGCGGGGTGAACTGCGCGCTGCGTTTCATCAGGTAGTTTTCGTGACACCCAAACGTCGCGCCGGTGTGATGATCGATGTTGTTCTTCAGAAACGCCACGCGATCGGCGACGCCCATCTCTTCCAGCGCCGTCTGCAACAGGTAATCACCGGCACGGTCGTAGGCGACGACATCGCGCAGGCTGAGGCATTCCGGCGTCGAGTACTCGATGTGGCCCATGTCGAGGTACAGCCGGCCGCCGTTCAAGAGAAAGCCGCCGTTGCCCGGCGGCTCTTCGTAGTCCCGATAATGCAGGTCGATCGCGCCCAGCCGGGCGGTCTTGAAGATGTGGTTCTTGACCCGAATCGGAAACGCGTCCGGCCCGCCCTGCCGGTCATCCACGCCGACCAGGCAGCCGTACTCGGTTTCCAATCCAACGATGCGATTCACAAGTCTTTCAGCGCCGCGCGAATTTCCTTTTCGTCGAGCAGGCGGAACTTGCTGGCGACCTGCCGGCTGCGGTCCATCACGGCGGTTTCGACGTGCCGGGCGCGCAGATGGTCCTTCAACACTTTCGCCAACTCATCGTCGGGCGGCAACTGTTCAGCTTTGCCTTCTTCTGCGGCGGCGACCTCGGTCTGGGTGACACGGCGCATGCCCACGGCCCAGGTCTTGGCCGCCAACCGCAGCGCGTCGTCGAGCGCCCGCCGCGAGTTGCCGTTGTGCTCGACGAGGTACTGCAACATCTGCTCCTCGGCCTCCTTCGCGCCAGCCAAAACGTCAAACGGCTCGCGCATTTCGACTTCCGTGCGCCCATACGAGCCGTCGTAGTCCAGCTTGACGATGAAATCGTGCTCGGCGTCCTCGCCCACCTCCGCCAGCAACATCTTCACGATGAACGGCGCGCCGAAAATGTGCTCGAACGCCTGCTTCAGCGCGGGACTCAATCCGAAATTCACCAGCCGGCGCAGCGAGACGTCGTTGACGGCGCGGTTGAAGCCCTCGACGTGCGCCAGATCAATGGCCGCCAGCCGCATCCGCTCGATGTCGGCCGGATGTCCCAGCCCCGAACACACGATGCGGTCGTACACCTCGAAAATCTTGCGGGCCTCCCGGCTGACCGTGAACAGCAAGAGACCGTCCGTGTAGTTCACGAGCACGATCGGGCTGCCTTGCCGGAGCTGGTCTTCGATGTACTCGCGGCGGTTGCCGATCGCCTCGACCCAACGATAGGGTTCTTCAATCATCAGACGTCGCTCCGGTACACGCGCGCCAATTCGGTTTCGGGGATTTCGTGGATGCCGTCGGCGGTGATGGTGCGGACGTTGGGAAAGATGTTGGAGCGGCGGTCGTAGCCGCCGGTGGCGGTGTCGCTCTCCGCCGCGGTATCGAGCGCGCGCAGCGCGACGACGAGTGTTTCGTCCTGGGCCAGTTTCGCGAGCGGTTTGCTACCCCAATGGTTGAGGTAATGCAACACGCTGCGCACGGCGAGCGAGCCGGACCCGCTGGCCGAATAGTCCACGCCCTCGAACTGCGCGCCGAGCGCGTCGTAGAAGTACACCTTGCCGGCGCCGCTCTTGCCGTCACTGAAATCGTACGTGGCAAACAGGGGCACGACCATGCCGACGCCCTGCAAGGTGAGCGGCAGATTCTCGCGCAACAATTTCGAGAGCGACCGCACCTTGCCGGCCATGCTCATCTCCTGGAGCTGGCTGCGGAGGTAATACTTGAAGCTGTGTTCCAGGACGCGCGCCATCTCGAACGCCACGGCCGGCACGCCGGCGACGGCGAGGATGGAATGCTCGTCCACGTTGATGAGTTTCTCGGCCCGCTCGTACATGACGACGTTGCCGGCAGTGGCCCGGCGGTCGCCGGCGACGAGGACGCCGTCCTTGTATTTGATGGCGAGCACCGTCGTGCCGTGGGTGACGGCGCCGTCGTACTTCGTCGCGGCGGCGGCGAGGCGCGGAGCGACCTCGTACCCATGTGACTTCAGCACGGAGAGGAACTCACCGTCGTGAAGAAACTGCGGAGGTTGCGCAGGGCGATCCATAATTGAATTCGCGCGGGAGACGCCGGGGTTTACTCGCCGGTGCGCTGCCGGTAGCGCCGGGCCTGATTGGGGTCAACGCGCCGCATTTTCTTCAGCAGCTCCTTGGTGTCAGGCGCGTCAACATCGGGCCGTCGCGGGCCGCCTTCATCCGCCTCCTTCTTTTCCCAAGGCGCGGGTGAAGTCGGACGGTGGATGCGTTCCGGATATTCAGCCGGTTGATTGGGCATCACGTTTGCCTCCGTTCGATGTTCAGGTTTCGCAGTAATGTCGCCACGTCGGCGGCGTTGTCAACCGCGGCATTGTACCGCCGGACCTCCGCGTCGTCAAAGACGTTCAGCATCTCCACGACCTGGTCGTGGCCGTTGTCGCCGCCAAAAGCGATCTCGTCCCACTGCACGGTGGTCATCTCCCGCGCAAACTTCTCGACGCAGCGACCGCGGAAATACGCGCGTGTATCGCGGGGCGGCTGATGGATCGCCCGCCGAATGTCGTCGTCGGTCACGAACCGCTGCAATTTCTCGGCGCGGAGCAATTCGGCGTACAAGCCCTCGTCGCGGCGGACGTTGTGGTATTCCAGGTCGAGGGCTTGGAGCCACGGGTCGTCCCACGCCAGTTTCTCGGAGTCCACGAACGTGTCGAGCAGCCATTTCTTCGCCACCCAATCCAGCCGGTCGCGGCACGACAACGGGTCGCGCTCCAGATCGTCGAGCACCGTGGCCCACGTATCCAGCGCCCAATCCGTGTCGGCATCCCGCTCGCGCAATCGTTTCCAGGCCACCGTCAGATACTCGCGCTGCAGATCGACCGGCAAGATGGTCCGCCCGTCGGCCAGCCGCACGGGCGTTTTCAACGTCGGATCGCGGGAGATCAGCTTCAGCGCGGCGATCGGGTCGGCCAGTTCCAGGTCCATCGGGCAGGCGTGTTGCTCGAGAATGTCGAGCACCAGCGCCGTCGTCCCGATCTTGAGGGCGCCGGCCACCTCGCTCATGTTGGCGTCGCCCACGATCACGTGCAGCCGCCGGTACTTCTCGCTGTCGGCATGCGGTTCGTCGCGGGTGTTGATGATCGGCCGGCGGTTCATCGTGTCGATCGACACCAACACGCTGAAGAAATCCGCTCGTTGACTGACCTGGTAGATGCCGGGCAGGGTCTTCTGGTCTTCTTCGAGACCGAGCTTGCCGGCCCCGGCGAAAATCTGCCGGGTGACCAGAAACGGCGCCAGCCCGCGGATCACCAACTCGAACGGGAGCGACCGTTCCATCAGGTAATTGTCGTGGCAACCGTAGCTGTGGCCGACGAAGTCGGTGTTGTTCTTGAAGACTTTGACCACGCCCTTGCCGGCGAGTCGCCGATTGCGGCGGCGGACGCACTCCTCGATGATCCGCTCGCCCGCCTTGTCCTGGGCGACGATGTCGCGCAGGCTCTTGCATTCGGGCGTGGAGTATTCCGGGTGGGCGTGATCGTTGTAGTAGCGCGCCCCGTTGGACAGGACAAGGTCGCTTTTGATTTCCTGGAAGCTGAGTTTGCGATTCTGATCCTGAACGAAATACTTGGCCTCGTCAAAGTCTTGGAGCAGTTCCTCGACGCGGAAGCCGCGCATGTCCTGATGGGGATCTTCCTGGGTGTAATCCCATTTCAACGCGGTGTCCTGGGCGGGCGGGACGACCTCGGTGTAGCTGCGCACCAGCGCAATGGATTCGCCCACGACATCCACCGTTTCGACGCCGTCCACGGTGATGCCGTATTCGGTCTCAATTCCGAGCGTGCGTTGCATGGCCATCGGCCCGCCGGCGCGCCGTCACGCGGACGGCGCCGGTCACACCACGGTGCTGACGCCGCGCGTGCGCGCGGTGTTGCGCTGATGGACGGGCGACACCTTGACGACGTTCTCCGGGTCGTAGTCCAACAGCTTCAGCCAGTCTTCCGTGATGTCGGTCGGCGGGAAAATATCGTTCTCGCTGTATTCGAGTTCGATCGCGCGCAGCAGATCGGCTTCACCGATCCCTTCTTCCTTCTTGGACTCGATGCTGCGCTTGATGGCCATCTCCTTGGCGCGCTCGACGATGCTGGCAATGATCGCGCCGCTGACGAGATCGCCGCGGTATAACGACTGCGTGCGGCCGCTGCGCAATTGCACGTCGAGAAACTTGTTTTCGTCGCGGTGGGCAAACAGGGCCTTGACTGTCGCGTCGAGCAAATTCTCCGGCTTGTCCGCCAACGGCAGGTCCGCGCTGAGATAGATGCCCAAAATCTCCCGCGCGCCATCCTTGTCGGGCCGGTGGACCTTGATCTTGCGGTCGATCCGGCCCGGCCGCAGGATGGCCGGGTCGATCAAATCGGCGCGGTTGGACGCGAGGATGATCACCACGTCGTGCAGCGAAGAGATGCCGTCCATCTCCGAGCAGAACATCGGCACGAGCGTGGACAGAATGTTCGAGTACCGGCCCGCGCGGCGCGTGCCGAGGATCGATTCCGCCTCGTCGATGAACAGGAACGGCATGAACCCCTGTTTCCGTTTCTCCCGGCAGAGCGTGAAAATCTCGCGGACCTGCCGCTCGGATTCGCCGACCCACATGTTGAGAATCTCCGGCCCCTTGACGTGCATAAAGCACTCTTGAACCTCGTGGCCGGCGCTTTCGCGAAGCTTGCGCGTCAGATTGTAGGCCGTGGCCTTGCCGATCAACGTCTTGCCGCAGCCGGGCGGGCCGTGCAGCAGAAAACCTTTTGGCTGCGCGTAGTGGAAACGCGAAAACAGTTCCGGGTGCAACATCGGCAATTCGATCGCGTCCTTGATCGCATGGATGGCGGCCTGTTGGCCGCCGACCGCTGTCCACGGCAACTCGGGCACGTCTTCCAAATAGTACTCGCGCTGGCCCGGGCTCGCGAGCAACTCGACCGCGACGCGGAACGCGGGGTCGATCCGCACTTCGTCGCCGACCTTGATCTGCGCTTCGAGCAGGTCGCTGCAGCGCTGCAGAATCATGGATTGCAGACCGTGCTCCTGGCCGATGCGCAGCCGGCCGTCTTTGAGCACGTCGTTGACCTTGCCGACCGGTCCGTGAAAATCGTAGCCGAGATCGCCGACGACGACGTAGGCTTCGTTGACCAGCACGCGCGTGCCGATCTTCAGGCTGCCCTTCTCCATCCGCGGATCGACGTTGGAATAGTAATCATGGCCGCCGACCGCGACATGGGCGACTTCCTTCTTGGGGAAACCGAGGAACGTGCCGATGCGATTCGCCGGCGAGGTGACTTTCTTGATGACCTCGTCCATCTTCTCGATGGCGGCGCGCGCCTCACTGAGCGTGATCTCGTGCTCCTGAATCTGCTGCCGCAGCCGGAACAGATGCACGCGCGCGGGATCGCCCTCGGCGGTGGAGGAAATCAGCTTGTCCACCAGTTCGGTCGGGCTGTCCTGACTTCCAGCGCCCACGCGTTCGGTGAAATCAAACGGATCGTTGCTCGGCCGTTTCCTATAGGCTGAATGATCGCTCATGTCGTCGTCCGTTGCCTCGTCGAATGGCTCATTATAGCGCGTGACGTTTCAAACTGCAATCGCTCTCCCGCACAACCGATGCCGGCGCAAATTTGGACACCTTCGGCCGCCCGGCATTCAAAACAAATGGGGTTGCGTGGCTCTCGGCAATCCCGTATAAGCGTCGGGCTTTATGCGACACACCATTTCCGTCCTGGTCGAAAACAAATTTGGCGCGCTGACGCGCATTTCCGGCCTGTTCAGCGGGCGCGGGTTCAACATCGACACCCTCAACGTCGCCCCCACCCAGGACCCCACCACCTCCCGCATGACCATCGTCGTCAAAGGAGATGACACGGTCCTTGATCAGGTCACGAAGCAGCTCAACAAGCTGGTGGACGTGATCAAAGTGCAGGATTTCCGCGAGGGCGAGTATGTGGACCGCGAACTCGTCCTGCTCAAGGTCAACGTGGACGCCAAGTCGCGTCCCGAAGTCATGCAGATTTGCGACATTTTCCGAGCAAAAATCGTCGATGTCGCCCACAAGGCGCTGACCGTGGAGATTACCGGCGGCGAGAGCAAAATCACCGCGTTTCTGGAACTGATGGAGCCGTTCGGCATCCGCGACATCACCCGCACCGGGAAGGTCGCCATGCCGCGCAAGTAGCGCGGGCAATTCCTTACCGGACCGGGCCTTTGGAGTGCGGTGGCTTGCAGCCGCTTGGCCGTGCATTGCAGCCGCTTGGCGTCGCACGTGCCTTCCCCGCGGCGAGTCGAGCCTCGCCTTCGAAAAGCTGCGTCAAGCCGCAGCACTCCCAAGCACGGGCCACACCGTCACGACGCGCCTCCACTTCCCGCATGAACTGTCGGGCCGAGTCCACCGTCGCGCGACACCGCATTTGTTTGCAGTAGCGCAGATACTCGATGAGGGCGTGGCGAGACTGCTGCCGGTGCGACGCCGGCAACCGCTGGTCTTGCAGGACTGTAGACCACATCGGAAATCAAACCGCCCCCTTGGAAGAGGATGGTTGGTCACGCATATCGGATTCGCAGAAGACAAACTGAGTTTGTTCTTTGCTCCGGCGATATGCAAGCCCGAACCTGGCCGGTTGACAACCCGAACCCGAATGAATCGGTCTTCGTAACCCCTTGGGAGCGTGCTTGACACGCGCCAAGCCGAGTGACAATCTTCACGTCAGAAACCTGAGCCAACACTCCTCGGATCGAGGGTGTCGAGTTCCGGTGAATAAGAATGTTCGGCATGATGAGCGAAACCAACATCCGCTCGATACTCTACAGGTGTTTAGGTGGAGTCTGTGGACTCGCGAGCGGTTGGATTATCTTTGACACATGGCTTACCCATCGTCAGAACGTCTTCAATGCAAAGGTCCTTTCGTCGTTGCATGGGCCAGCATTCGTGTTTCTTGTGAGCGTATTGTTTTGCGCGTTCGCTCATCGTATTGCAGGGACGACTTGGCCGCGCATTCGCCGATTTGTGTTTGCCTATCTGGCAGCGGCTTACGCCTCTATGATCTTCTTCTTTGCATGGGAGGTGAGATCGTTCGAGTTCGCGGATTTGTTCCCCACTCTGACTGCCCCTGTCTGGATACCATATATGCTCTTCACTTCTGTATTCAGCCGTCTATTCGGAGCAGGACTGGCGGCCTTCTCAGGAAGCGAGTTAAAACTCTATGCGATATTCGTCCTGGTGTTCGTGATTATTTTTCTGGTTGTGAGGAGGGTGAGGACAGCGTGAATATTGTGGCCGAACCAGATCACTGGAGCGAACCACGGGCAGCGATGAACGCTTGTTCCGAATACGAGGCCGTCTTGGCGCTGCCCGTGGTCGCTCAGTTCCGGCGTTAGGCAGCACGAGGAGATGCGGTGAATGCGACTACGATCATTATTGCGCTAGCCATTGCAGTGTTGTTGCGATTGTTGTTGATTCTCATTCCTCGTGTCCAGATGGGGCGTCGTGCGCGCACGCTTCTCGCACAGCATCCCGGTGCTGAACAGACATCAGTTTATCTCCCGCTTCGTTCCGCTTGGGTGAGAGGGAAGCGCCGTGAGGTGGACGCCAAGATCGCTGAGATGCAAGCCGGTGGTTGGACGTTCTTGCGGGCAGACGTGGCCAGTCCGTTGCGCACGATCCGTTCGTGGGGAGGCGGTCTGACTTTGCAGTTTATTAGGACCCGCCATAGTGAGGTCCTCGTGAGTCCACCGCCTATCGAACAAGGCATAGCATCGGACGGAGCGGAGCGGAGCTCCGATGCTATGCGTGGTTGAACGAGCCCGTCGCACCACCTTGGGGATTGCTTTTTTACGCAGCGGCTGTCACCGACCGGCGCGCCCTGCGAAGGCAGGCAGCTTTTTCGGCTGCGGAGTCTGATCCCGCGCCGTTTTTCCACCGACCCGCTGGTTCTCGCGGGCGATTTCTCCGGCCAAACCCACTGGCTGGCGACACCGCTGCGTCGGCCCCGCGACTGCGAACTTCGGAGCGGATCACTGGCGCACCAGGATGGACGGGCGGCGGGTTCATGGCGGCGCGCGTGGCAGGCGGCCGATGGCCAACATCAACTTCTGGCAGTGCGGACAACGCGGCGCCGGCAGCGACCTGACCGGCGGTGGCGCCGGTCGCCGCCAAGCCAGCTCCAAACAGGAAACGGGGTCACCCATAAAAGGTTCCGATCAAGACAAAAAGTTCCCACGCACTGGCTTTCACAGCCAACCCGTTTCTTCTCGGTAACACCGCTCGCCCTACCGCAAGACCCCGTCCGCGCCTGGCTTGTT
>Ga0247727_10015046_pt1 | contig 12750 bp, 15 predicted proteins | sample WisWelCaveWW1625_FD_202498 | JGI IMG/M metagenome (GOLD analysis project Ga0247727, IMG submission 202498) | Biofilm microbial communities from Wishing Well Cave, Virginia, United States - WW16-25 | ecosystem: Environmental > Aquatic > Deep subsurface > Groundwater > Cave microbial mat | place...
TTTCTTTTCTAAAATCCAAGCTTGGCTGGAACAAAAAGATGAAAATCTTTGTCACACACTTGCATGGAGACCACTGTGTTGGAATCTTAGGATTGTTACAAACAATGTCATTACAAAACAGAACCGAATCAATTGACATTTACGGACCAAAAGGAATAGATGATTTTTTGGCAGCCAACCTCAAAGTGCTAAACTTTGGATTGTCGTTTCCTGTTAGAATAATGACAATAAAGGAAGGACTGGTGCTTGATGACACAACCTACACAATACATGCGTGTGAAGCAGATCATTCCATACCTGCATTTTCATATGTATTGCAAGAAAAAGAAAAGCCTGGAAAATTCTATCCGGAAAAGGCAAAAGAGCTTGGGATACCAGAAGGAAAGCTATGGCATGAGCTTCAAAGTGGCAAAGAAGTCAAAGTTGGCAACAAAACATTCAAGCCATCAGATATTATGGGAGAAAAAAGACGTGGTAAAAAGATAGGCATATCTGGTGACACAAGACCTACAAAAAAGCTTGAAGAATTTTTCAAAGGATGTGATTATCTTACTTTTGATTCTACGTATTCAGATGAGTTACAAGAAAAAGCAAAGGAGCACTATCACTCCACAGCAAGAGAAGCAGCCATGCTTGCAAAAAATGCGGGTGTTTCAAACTTGATTCTCACACACTTTTCAGCTAGATATGAGGATGTAGAAGCAATGGTAAAAGAAGCAAAAACTGTTCATAATTCTATAGTGGCTGCAGAAGATCTTCTAGAAATAGAGATCAAGTAACATGTTTGAATCAGTAGCAGACAGATTACAAAAGGCAAAAAAGATCGTTTTTGTTACTGGTGCGGGAATATCTCAAGAAAGTGGCATTCCTACTTTTCGAGGAAATGATGGGTTGTGGAGAACGTATGATCCCATGCAACTTGCTACAATAGATGCCTTTTATCAAAACCCAAAGCTAGTCTGGGAGTGGTATGAAGAAAGAAGAAAAAACATCCTTGCGGCAAAACCAAATGCTGGACATGTGGCAATCTCAGAGCTTGTGCAATACAAAGAAGTCTGGGTCTTGACTCAGAATATCGATGGATTGCATCAAAGAGCCGGAAGCCAGAATGTCTTGGAGCTACATGGTAGTATTATTACAATAAAGTGCACGGTGTGCGATTTCAAAGACAAAATTACAAACATCTTTTCAGAGATACCACCACTTTGCAAATGTGGAAACATGCTAAGACCGGACGTTGTTTGGTTTGGTGAACCATTACCACACGACGTGTGGGAGGACGCAATGATGCGTGCAAGTTTGTGCGATGCTATGGTCGTTGCTGGAACTTCACTTAACGTATCACCTGCAAATCTTCTGCCAATATACGCCAAACAGTACGGTGCACTCATGATTGAGGTAAATCCCGAAGAAACTATGATGTCAGCAAGCATGGATCTATCCGTAAGATCAACATCTGCAAAAGCACTGCCCGAGCTTGTTTCAATAGTTCAGAAATTGAATTAAAAGTCTTAATTGATTCCCCAAAGACCTGTTCTATCGTTCTGACAAACTGTTAATGAATCAAAGGAGAAACTTAATCGATATTTATAATACGAACTTATAACTTTACTAAAGAGACATTGAAGAGTGATCTGTCAGATACTTTAGTTAAAGACATTATGACAAGAGCGCTAATATCTGTAGACGCTTCAACAACGGTTTACCAGGTCGCAAAGATGATGGAACAGGGAGGATTTGGTGCTATAATAGTAAAGAAGGATAACCTCCCCGCAGGAATAATCACTGATAGAGATTTTGCAATAAAAATTGCTGTGAATAAATACCCTTTAGACACACCGGTCTATAAAGTAGCATCGTATCCTTTACAAACAATTAACTCAAACGAGTCTATTTTGGTTGCGGCAGATTTTATGTCTACAAAAAAAATTCGAAAACTTGTAGTAGTCGAAGATGGTAAAGTGGTTGGAATCATTACATCAACAGATCTAGTAAATCAATTAGCTAAAATGAAAAATATTTAGAGGTGCTATTCTACTATTCTTGGTTGCCATCGTCTAATGCCGAAGGTAAATCAGTCAACAAACTCTGGTGCTAGCCAATCCATTATTCTTTCAATGTTTTTTGAGTGTAGTATTATTTTGATCGGACCTAAGGGAGACTCTTCAGCTTCATCACAAATTGCAACCACATTTACAAATGCAGCTTGTTTGTTTAGATAAAACCAAGTTGTATCCTCATGCATGTGGTATCTCATCAGACGTCTGTATGTCTTTGTAACCTGACGGGATCGGATAATATCATAAATTTTTGAAAGGCAGTGAAGATCCTTTGAGGATGCTTTGATACTACCATCTTCATACTTGAAATCCATGCCTGACAGTACAGTGGATACTGCTTGTTGTACCTTTTGTGGATCTTCTGATGGGTGTACTGCAGCGTAGGCTTCAATCTTACATGCAATTTCAGGAACTTTCACTTCATCCAACCTTTTATGATATTATATGCAGAATCGATAAGTTGTGGGATGATAAGGTTGTTGTTTGAAATGGTTTCGTCTGCAAGTGCAATGGAGTCACTCATTCCCACACTCATCTCTCTGGAATCTCGTTTGCTAAAGTCTTCACGACCTGATGGGGTATCAGATCTTCCACGATCAGATAAAAATTTGAATCTGGTGTCAGCAGATGCATGAATTGAAAGTAGTTTGACTGTGCCAAATTTTTTTAGTACATCTACTTCTGCAATAGATCTTACACCATCGATAACTATTACATCAGATTTTGAGTTGACAATTTGGTTTTTTATCAGCTCAGCTACTACACCCGGTCCATTTTTTTCGCGTAGCTCAAGCATCAATTTGCCTAGGTTTTCACCAGTGGGCTCGATCTTTCTTCTGGTAGCCTCTGCTCGTACAGCATCACCCATGGTTATTTTTTCAAATCCTTTTGATTTTAGACCCTCAGCTATTGTGGATTTGCCAGCACCGGGCATGCCTGTGAGACATACAATAAGTTTTGCCATGTTTGCCAACTTTGGTTTCCAGTCTATGAAGTTACCGGAAATCATATAAACACACACCCAAAAAATTTGTAATGCGAAGTTTTGTAGCTGTAGAGATTAGTAATAAAACCGTCTTGAATGCCATAGCAAAGTTACAATCAGATCTACAAATCAAGGCAAAGCCAATAAGCAAAGAAAACATGCACTTTACATTACTTTTTTTGGGTGAGATATCAGAAGAGATGGCTCAAAAAGTGGCGGAATCTTTGAATGATGTTTCATTTAATCCAATAGAAATGAACTTGACTGGAGTTGGCGCTTTCCCAAATCCTAGATCTCCACGCGTGGTATGGGTTGGTGTTGATGATGTTGCTGCTAAAAGCCTCATCAAGCTTGCTGTTCAAGTAGAAGAAAAGCTAAGTCCATTAGGATTTAGAAGTGATAAGCCATTCAAACCACATCTCACTATCTTTAGAATCAAAAACAGAATTAATGATATATCACAAGAATTAAACCGGTTTAAGACTATAGAAATTGGTCGTAATGTGATTTCTGAACTAAAATTTAAGAAAAGTATCTTAACACCAACTGGGCCTATATACTCTGATTTACAGGTGGTAAAAGCAAAACAATGAAAGTTTTAGATCAAGCTAAAAAAATTTCCATACCCACCGAAAAGGAACAAGAAAAGATAAAAAAAATCTCTGAATTCGCACTTCAATTAGTAAAAGAGCAAGCCGCAAAACACCCGGAAGTTATAGGAGTTGAGCTTGGCGGATCTTATGCAAAGGGAACTTGGCTTTCAGGCGAGGTGGATTTGGACATATTTGTAAAGCTAAAAAAAGATACGGATGAAAAAAAGTTTGAAGTTGTTGGAAAAGAGATTGGTTTTAATTCTCTTAGAAAATTCAAGCCGTATGTCAGGTATTCAGAGCATCCCTATGTGGAGGCAATAATAGAAGGCATTAGAGCAAACGTTGTACCATGTTATGATGTAGAGGCCGGACAGTGGAAGAGTGCGGCTGATAGATCTTCGTTTCATACAAAATACATACTGCGGTCATTTGACCAGTTAAAAAAAGATGAGGTGAGGTTGCTAAAAAAATTCCTAATTGGAACTGGAATCTATGGAGCAGAAATTGCAAAAGAAGGCTTTGGTGGCTATGTTGCAGAAGTTCTTGTGCAACACTATGGAAGTTTTCTTGGCGTGCTTGAAGCAGCTTCAAATTTTACACAACACCAAGTTATAGGAAACCCCGCAAAAAAATTTGAGACTCCTCTTATAATAATAGACCCAATAGACAGCAATCGTAATCTTGGAACTGCGATTTCAGCTGAAAGTGTGGGTAAGTTTATCCTTGCCTCAAGAAAATTTTTGAAAAAACCTTCATTATCATTTTTCAGAACAAAATCACAACAACTAAACAAGAAAAATCTTCAGAATACAATAATTGTTAGATTCAATTACAAAAAAAGAAGTCCGGATATAGTTTGGGGTCAGATTAAGCGTGCATCAAATGCTGCGTCAGGGCAGCTTAGGCTAGCAGGTTTTGACGTGTTAAAAAGCTCTGCTGTAACAGATGAAAAATCAGAGGCCGCACTGCTTTTTCTTTTAAGATCATTAAAAATTGAAAAGTATATGATCAAAAAAGGGCCAGATGTTTTTAAAAGAAAAGAATCAGAAAATTATATTGCAAAAAATTCTAAGAAAACCCAGCTAATGTGGATTGATGAGAGTGCTAAAATTTTTTCACTACAAGAAAGGACGCACTATGATGCTAAAGCATTTTTACAATACCTTTTGAGGAAAAATCTTTCAAGCTCCGGTATATCAAGAGGTCTGGTGCCTGACATCAGGAAGGGATTCAAAGTGTTAAACGGAAAACAAGCTGTAAGCAAATCCATTAAAAAGGCTCTATCAGAGCTAATCACTACAGATGGACTTGTCTTTGGTTCCCCTTAGCAAGCTTGTTGATGAACCATATTCTACAATACTTGGATATCCCAAAGCAACAAAACATGAACTTACAAAAAGAGTTTCAGAACTCAAAAAACTTGGGATCAAAGGTGTCTCATTTAATGGAGAGTCCATGCTTAATTCATTACATGTATTAGGTAAGGGCTACGTCGGAGTTGTGGTTCTATCTAAGCAAGGAACAAAGGAAGTTGCTTTGAAGATCCGTCGAATTGATTCTAGCAGATCTGAAATGAATAGTGAAGCAAGGCTTCTAAGGCTTGCAAATGAAATAGGAGTGGGTCCAAAACTTGTAACTAGTAGCAAGAATTTTATCATAATGGAATATCTTGAAGGCAAAAAAATAATCGATTGGATCAAAGAGTTAAAGGGTAAAGGAAGTGCTGCTAAGCTCAAATCTGTAATAAAGAAAATCCTTGAAGATTGTTATACTATGGACAAAATACGACTTGATCATGGAGAGCTCAGCTACATACACAAGCATGTGATTGTTGGTAAATCAGTTTGCATAATAGATTTTGAAAGTGCAAGTGTGAACAGAAGAACTTCAAATGTTACATCAGCAACCCAGAGCATCTTTATTGGTTCTGGCATAGCCAAACTTGTTAAAAAAATCATTAAAGAACCTCAACGAAGAAAATTGATTGCTTCTCTTAGAAAATACAAAAATGATCAGTCGCGTAAAAACTTTGAAAGTGTGTTAGGAGTGTTGGGGTTAGAAAAGGCTTGAGCTTACAAGATCTTAAAACAAAGACCCTGACACTTTCTTTAGTCATAATAATTTCTGCATTTGTAGTAGAGTTTACGGTAGGAGTATATTCTAACAGCCTTGCGCTGATCACAGATAGCATACATGCGGTGCTTGATTCTGTTATTACTGCGATTTTACTTTTAGCAACAAGATGGGCAATAAAACCACCAGACCTTGAACACACATACGGTCATGGCAAGATAGAAACCATAGGCGGCTTTATTGGCGGTATAGCGATTCTTCTCATAGCTGGTTTTTTCATATACGAATCTGTTCTAAGGATGCAGAGTCCGCCTCCGGCAATTTTGCCTGGTTTACTTGCAATTTGGGCTGCGGTGTATACTCTTTGTGCAGACGGAGTTAGAATTACAATTCTCAGTAAAGCCCTAAAGAAAACTGAAGGGGCAACACTAAGAGCTGACTTTTATCATGCGTTTATGGACATGGGTGCAACTATAATTGCAATAGTTGGAATCTTCTTGGTTACAGTTGGCTTTTACCAAGGAGATTTTATTGCAGCGTTAATTTTAGGAGCTCTTCTTGCAGTTCTTAGTATAAAGCTGCTCCACAGAACAGTACTTGATCTTACAGATGCAATTCCTGCCAGCATGGTAAAAAAAGTGCAAAACATTGTAAGCAACACCGAAGGTGTGATGAGCACAGAATCTGTACAGATGCGGCGATCCGGAAATGAAGTTTTTGCTGAAGTCACTATATCTTTAAGCGGTGCTGCAAGTTTTGAAGAGGCGCACAAAATTAGTAGTAATGTAGAAAAAAACATTACAAACTCAATTGCAAATTCCAGAGTTACTGTTCACTTTGAACCAACCTGGAAGGACGCGCCTCTTGATTCAAAAGTGAACAACATTGCTTCTTCTGTAAAAGGAGTTGAAGGAGTCCACAATGTTAATTTGTCTACATCAGAGGAAGGGATCTTCATAAGCTTGCATGTGATGGTAGATAGAAACATGTCACTTGAAGAGGCTCATAAGGTATCAGATGAGATAGAGAGGCAGGTTAGAAGCGCCGTTTCTAACATAAACCACATTACAGTACACTTAGAGCCTCATCTTGCAATACCAAAAAGCGTACCTGTTGAAAATCTGACAGTAGAGGAACAAATTACCAAGATAATTAAGGAATACCCAACTGTGAAAAAAATAGGAAGAGTGATTACTTTTCAGCTCCAAGATGTTTTCAAAATAGATATAGACTGTTCTTTTGATAGGAATCTTTCAATTGAAAAAGTTCATGACATAGTATCTGAAATTGAACACAGAATCAGAAGTCAGATCAAAAATGCAGTAGTAACGATACACCCAGAGCCAAATTAGAAAATGACTGCTCAACACGCAATTCGCTTTCTAAAACAAGATCAAAAGCTTGCTAAAATCATTGACTTGGTGGGAGATTTCGAAATAAAAAGAAGAAACAATCATTTTGCTACCTTAGTTGAAGCAATCATTTCACAGCAACTTGCAGGTGCTGCTGCAGATGCCATCCTACGAAGATTCAAGAAACTATATCCGCGATTTCCAAAGCCTATTCAGGTTTTAAACACGAAGAATTCCAAGCTTCGATCTGTTGGACTCTCCAAGATGAAGGTTAGATATTTGAAAGATCTTGCAAAAAAAATTGAGAGTGGAGATCTTAAAATTAGAACTTTATCAAAAATGGGTGATGAAGAAATAATTGCACAGCTTACTCAAGTGAAAGGAATAGGCCGGTGGACTGCAGAGATGTTTTTGATTTTTTCATGTGAGAGATTAGATGTTTTACCTGTTGGTGATCTTGGGTTGAGAAAGGGAGTTCAGTTAGTATTTTCACTGCCAGATCTGCCAAAACCAAAAGAGGTAGAAGAGATTGGAATGAGATGGAAACCCTATCGTAGTGTAGCAACTTGGTATTTGTGGAAAAGCCTTCAGAAATTTGACGATATTGGATGAATTGCGGCTAGTTTGTGTCTAGATTGCCTGAAAATAATGGGACCGGCGGGACTTGAACCCGCGATCTCCAGCACCCCAGGCTGGCATCATAACCAAGCTAGACTACGGCCCCTCAAGTGAGGGATAATGGTGAAATTATTAAATCGTAGGATCTTGATAGTGGAACCAAAGGAATATTAGATCATTTGGGAAAAGAGAAAAGAAAATCATAGCCATTTATCAAGTCTGTCTTTTTCAAATTTTTCTTTATCCATAAAGTGTTCTTGTGTTGGTTGTTTCAGTAAAGTAACAGGATTAGGGCTCGCAAACATATCAACCTCCAAGTATCCTGCTGTTTTCTTTCCAACCTCAACAAAGCAACCACCCTTTCCATCAAAGGTTGCTTTTTCTTGTTCTCTTTTTATTTGTGATACAATGTTTTTAGCAACAGTAACTCCTTCGCCCTCTGCAAAAATTCCAGCTTTTGGAACAGCTATCTTATCTGTAACCATTATCTCATTTACATCTCCTATTGCGTACACATTTTCAAAACTTGTTTTACAACTTCTGTCAACTCGTATGAATTTGCCTTGCTGTGCAAAGCCAGATTCCACAACAGCTATAGGAGCTTTGTGTGGAGGAACAGCTATGAGAAGATCAAAATTGGTTTCAGAGTTTTCAAACTTGAGAGTGTTTGCTTCAACTGAGATCGTTTTGTTGGAGCCATAAAAGTTAATGTCATTTGATTGTAGTAGATGTAAAAGTTCTTCACTTACCTGAGGTCCTGCAGCTGGAAGTGTGATTGGTGCGGGGCTGTAAAAATCAATTTGCACTGATTTGTCTGTTCCAGAGTCTTTTAGCATCGATTTGATGAGAAGTGCGGCTTCGTATGGAGCTGGTGGACATTTGTATGGCATGCCCATTATGGCCATAACAATTTTGCCCGTTTTCATTTTCTTGACTGCTTCACGAATTCTTGGTACGTCTTTGATCTCATACAAGATTAGCCCGTGCTCTGAAAGCCCAGGAATTTGTTCTGGTGCTAGATCCACACCAAGTGCAACGATAAGGTAATCATAAGATAGTTTTTTTGACTTTGTTTCAACAATCTTGTTTTTTGGATCTATTTTGATTATCTCTTCATTGATAAAATCAATCCCTTTTTTGGTTATAGGCTGCAATGGTCTTTTTGAAAACTCAAATTCTCTTGTGCCATTCAAGATCCAGAGTTTTACAAGATCCATCATGAAATAGTCTTTTTTATCAATTACAGTGATTTTGAAATCAGATGATAGGCTTTGTCTTAGCTCATTTGCAGCTGCAAGACCACCAAATCCACCACCGAGAATCAAAATGTTTGCAGATTTTATAGATATCACCAATACTGTTATCTTTCTTGTTGAGTTGGTCTTACCATAATTTCATTTACATTCATGTGTGGAGGAGAATTTAGTGCAAACAATATAGTGTTAGCAATATCCGAAGATTGTAAAGTTTCTATGGTTTGTGCATATTTTAAGAAAGACTCCAACGATTTGTCAGTGATTGTGTTTGTAAGCTCAGTTGCTACAATTCCTGGTTCGATTGTTGTAACTCTGATTTTATGTTTAGTGCTCAGTTCTTGTCGTAGTCCTTCACTAAACGCTCTCACTGCAAATTTTGTTGCACAATAAACACTGCCAGCAGCAAATACAATTCTGCCTGCGATTGAAGATATGTTGACAATATGACCAGAGTTCTGGTTAATCATATGAGGTATTACTGCAGCAGTGCAAAATAGTACTCCCTTTATATTGACATCCACCATTTGTTCCCATTCATCAACTTTTACGTTTTTTACAAAGCTAAGTGGCATAATGCCAGCATTATTAATTAGAATGTCAACACAATTCCATTTTTTTACTACAGTGTCTATTAGTGATTCACAATCTTTGCGTTTTGTTACATCACATGGAACAACTAAGCATTGTGCACCAGCTTTTATAATTTCACTTTCTAGTTGTTTTAGGCGATCAGTCCTTCTTGCTGCAATTGTTACTTTTGCTCCTTCTTTTGCTAAAGCAAGTGCAGTTGCATATCCTATTCCGCTGCTTGCACCAGTTACAATTGCTACTTTATCCTTGAGCATTTTGAAAATCTGTTGTTTATCACAGTGTATTCTGTAAATATGTTTTGATGGTATTGGGTGTTTTTGGAAAAGTTAAGTTCAGTGACTAAATTGATTGTTCTGGTTTTATCTTAGCAATTCTGGCCTGATAAAATAGTGCAAATGATAATGCAAAAAGAACCACTGCGGTAATCCAGTGTGCTACAATCAGAGTAACGTATGCTATTCCAAATCCGATACATGTAGTTCCTTGAGCTACAAGTTTTACCCAAGATGGAATCTTTGCTACTCTACAGATAATTTCTACAAGAAGGAGTCCTACAACTGGGTATACGGTGAGCAAAAAATAAAAGTCAATATCTATTCCTAGGTGTGACATTTATTCTGCAGAAATAGTTGAGGTAATTTCTAGTCTTCCCAGCTTACTTTTACAGCAATTTTTTTGGTAATGAGAGCACGGGCGTTCTCAAAGGGAAGTGTGGCAACATCTTCTGCGTCAAAAGGACCGTATTTCTCAAGATCCGAGCCTACTATTTGGTCTATTGACTTTAAGAACCGTACTACGATGGTTCTTGACTTGTGATTTTTAGCTACTGTTTCAAGAAGTTTTAGTCTACCGTTTAGTGTTGCAGCAAGAATTGTATCTTTTCTTTGCCGTAGCTCATCTTCAGAATCTAGTATGTATCTTTCTTCATCAAGTAAATTGGTGTAATCTAGATCATCTGATGTTGTCGTCTTTTCAATTCTTATTTTTAAAAGAAGTGATGTCATGTCGCTTATCATCTGGACAAGTGAGTCTTTGATCTTTGATTCAATTCCATCATATCCTTGGTTTTTTAGCTTGCCAAGCAATTCAGCTATGTTAGAATAAAACTGCGAATCAATTTCTTGGACAGAATCATTTTCTATTTCTCTTTGTAAGATACTATACACCGAACTTACGTCAATTTTTTTTATTTCAGACATTTGCACACCCAATAATCCTTAAATGACCGGTTCCTCGTGGTATGATCAAGGAACTAAATTGCCATATAAAGTGATTGGTGGAGAACCCGCTTCAATTTCTTATTCAGCTGACGAGATTTTTGCAAAAATAAAACATGAACAAGTAAAATTTATTGATCTACACTTCACAGGATTGACGGGGCGGTTCCATCATACAACAATTTCTGCCAACTTGTTTACGCAGGAACAAATGGAGGATGGATTACCAAAGCTTGACGGTTCTTCAATTGTTGGATTTGCGAGTGTTGATGAATCAGATATGATACTCAAGCCTGATCCAAACACCTTTGCTATTATTCCTTGGATAATTAATGGTAAAACTGGTAGATTGATTTGCGATGTCTATTGGGGTTGGAATAAAGGGAGGCTTGAGACAGATCCACGAGCCATAGCACAAAAGGCAGAAAAACACCTCGAGACTCAGGGGTTTGACCATAGTTTTTGGGGACCAGAAGTAGAGTTTTTTGTTTTTGATAAGGTCAATTGGGATGTCTTGACACCGTACAAGGGACAATCATACTCAATAGAGTCAAAAGAAGCGCCGTGGAGCCAAGATGGAACTGGCTATCCAATGGCTTTGCAGAAAGGATACTATCCAAGTACCCCGTCTGACACGTTAACAGAATTTAGAAATGAGTGTGTTGAATGCTTACAAGAAAATTTTGGCATACTGTGTGATAATCATCATCATGAGGTTGCAACCGCAGGTCAGTGTGAAATTGATATCCGTTATGATTATCTAACAAATGCATCTGATGGTGCACAAACCTACAAGTATGTAGTAAGAAATGTTGCGCAAAAGTACGGTAAGGTTGCTACAATGATGCCAAAACCAATTGCGATGGACGCGGGTTCTGGCATGCACACAAACGTTAGTCTTTGGAAAGATAACAAAAACACCTTTTTTGATAAAGATGACAAAGAAGAGATCAGCCAAACTGCAAGATATTTTTGCGGTGGAATAATGAATCATGCAAGGGCATTAGCTGCACTAGTTGCACCGACAACAAATTCGTATCATAGACTGGTTCCCGGTTATGAAGCGCCTGTTTACATTGCATGGAGTACAGGTAACAGATCTGCAATAGTAAGAGTTCCTGCTCACTTTAGGGGAGAAAAATATGCAAAATTAAAACGATTAGAGTTCAGAGCGCCAGATCCTTCCTCAAATCCTTATCTTGTCTTTTCTGCTGTACTTGCTGCAGGACTTGATGGTATCAAAAAGAAGATTGAGCCAGGAGACCCAATTCATGAAGATATCTATAAGATGAGTAGGGAAGAGCGTGAAGCAAAAGGAATCAAATCATTACCTGCAAATCTTGGGGAAGCCCTTGATTCACTTGAAAGTGACAGAAAATTCCTAGCTCCAATATTTACAAATGAGGTACTTGACAAAATTATAGAGTTAGAAAGAAAGGATCATCGTGAAATATCTATACGACCTCATCCACATGAATTCTATCTGTATTTTGATATCTAGCTTACAGTCTTCCAGCAGCTGCAAAAACAAGTAGTAATGATATAGCTAAGATCACAAATCCTGCAATAAGGTATGTTCTTTGTCTTTTATCGGACGTGCCAGCTTTGTATAGACATAATGCTCCTGCTAGACCAACAAAAAGAATAATCACTCCTATAATGACTCCATTTGTACTTGCGCCTCTTTCTATTATGGGATAAAAAAGCCCAGAAAGTAGTGCAAAGAAAAATGTCAAATAAACATATTTTACGCCAGTAAGAATTTTTGAACCGCCTTTTTGCATAAAATTTTGTAATAAGAATCGGCAAATAAACCTTTGATGTGTTGTCTTTGAAATTTGTTTGTAAAGGACCTACATGTCCATTGGTGGCATTCCGCCCATGCCACCCATGCCTTCACCACCAGGTGGAGGACCGCCAGGAGATTTTGTAACTGCAATTACATCATCAATTCTAAGAATCATGCATGCAGCTTCAGTGGCAGAGGAAATAATCTGATTCTTAA
>Ga0247727_10015047_pt1 | contig 12750 bp, 5 predicted proteins | sample WisWelCaveWW1625_FD_202498 | JGI IMG/M metagenome (GOLD analysis project Ga0247727, IMG submission 202498) | Biofilm microbial communities from Wishing Well Cave, Virginia, United States - WW16-25 | ecosystem: Environmental > Aquatic > Deep subsurface > Groundwater > Cave microbial mat | place...
CGGTGCGCGTTCTGCGTGTCCCCGGCCAACAACAAAAAGACCGGCTCGATAAATATCTCACGCAATTTTTGCCCGAGCTCACGCGCACGCGCATTCAACAGCTCATCACCGACGGTTTCATCACGGTCGACGGCAAAACCATCAAGCCGAGCCATTCCATTTCACCCGGCGAGGTGATTCAAGTCCGCGTCACCGCGCCGCCTCCCAGCGAGCTCATTCCCGAAGCCATTCCGCTGCGCGTCGTTTACGAAGATCCCTATTTGATCGTCATCGACAAACCCGCCGGAATGGTCGTGCATCCGGCGGCTGGTCATGCTTCCGGCACGCTGGCCAACGCGCTGCTCTATCATTATGAAAATCTCTCGCAAGTGAGCGGGCAATCCCGCCCCGGCATCGTGCATCGTCTCGACAAAGATACTTCCGGTTTGCTGGTTGCCGCGCGCGATGATCAAACACATGCCGCGCTATCGGCGCAATTCAAAGACAAATCCACCGAGCGCGAATACGTTGCAATCGTATGGGGGCATCCGCAGCCGAGTCGCGGCACGGCATCGAGTTTTCTCGCGCGCAGCAGCAGCGACCGCCGCAAAATCGTCGTCTCGCCGAATCGCGGCAAATGGGCCGTCACGCATTATGAAATGACGGAAAAATTTCATCATCTCAGTTTATTGCGCGTGCATTTGGAAACCGGACGCACGCATCAAATTCGCGTGCACCTATCGCATCTCGGCCATCCGGTATTCGGCGATCCGGTTTACGCCGGCCGCAGAAGCAGAATTACCGGATTGAATGCCGCCGACACGCGCCTTCTCGTCGATCTGTTGGAAAATTTTAAACGGCAGGCTTTGCACGCGCGCGTGCTCGGCTTCGTACATCCGGCGACGAAGCAGCCGCTGCATTTTGAAAGCGAGCTGCCGAAAGATATGCAGGAACTTATCGCAGTATTGCGTCGTCACACGTAATGCATCGAGGGATATTGTCATTCCGGAGGAATCTTTTTTAATTTCAAGCACAGTGCATGTACGAAAAAGGATCCCGACGAATCGGGATGACATATAAATGAGGCAGAATCGATACAAAAATTCTTTGAAACATGGCCATCTTATTTTTCTCATTGCTCATCGTCGTTATCGACCAACTCACCAAGCTCGCGATCAAAAGCCGATTTTATCTTGGCGAAACGTATGAAGCGCTGGGCAGTCTCGTGCGGTTTACTTTCGTGCAAAATCCCGGCATCGCGTTTGGCATTCATTTCAGCAATGCGTGGTTTTATTCTTTTTTTGCCGCTGTCGCGAGTATCGCTTTGCTCGCCTATCTTTATCGCATGCGGCAATCGCGTTTTTCGCTGCGACTGGCGTTGGCGCTGATCTTTGGCGGCGCTATTGGAAATCTCATCGACCGTCTGGCTTACGGTGAAGTGGTCGATTTCATCGAAATCGGCTTTGCCAACTGGCGCTGGCCGTTCATTTTCAATATTGCCGACATCGGCGTCACCATCGGCATGATCATCTTGATTGCGTTGACGCTGTTTGAAAAAGACGAAAAAGAATCGACGCCCGCCGCTTCGAATTGATGTTGCCAATTGCCACAACTGCCGCTTTTTGCTTGTGGTGATCATACACGCTTGTCGCATTCCTCGGAAATTAATAAATTGCGCAGTTTGATCTTGCCGAATGTTATTTTAAAAATTCAAGACTTATCCACCAGGCCTTTTTTTCCTCTTAAATTTTTCAACAACAATTTGGCATTGAAATTGAAGTCAAACTCCGAAGAAAAAGCTTATCCGCCGAACTTCGCCGAAACCACCGAGTGTCGCCGAACAAAATTTTTTTCGGCGAATCTCGGTGGCTTCGGCGTCTCTCAGAGAGAATTTTTTTGTTTTTTTTGCACCGATCTCATTTTTTAGAGACTAACGGGATTTTTAAAAACTGAATTGGGTTGGAGGAAGGTGGATCAACAATGGCTGTGGATCGAATGGTTATGAAACAAATTATTTTTCTCTTAATCGCCGTCATGGCGCTCTTGCTGGTTTTCGGATTGATTATCTCGCGCGCCGTTGCCGAAGAAATGCCATCGCTCAAAAATTCCGTTCCTGATTTGACGGCGCAAGAACGCGACGAGCGCGACCGCAGATTGCGCGAAGCGGCGGAGCGGCGTTATTTGAAAGATCGCGACGAGTCGCGCATCCGCCGCGAAGTCGGAAATTATGCGCTCGCCAACGGCGTGACGTTGGACGGCGATTTGGTGGTTACACGCGGCACCGTCACGATTGCCGGAAAAGTGAATGGCTCCGTACTCGTCATTCGTGGCGACGCGTTGATCGACTCAACCGGCGAAGTGCTCGGCGACGTCGTGAGCATCGGCGGCCACATCGATCGCCGTCCCCACAGCCGCGTGTTTGGCGACATGGTTGAAACTTCATCGCGATATTTGATTGAAGACGATGATAACGAAGATCGCCGCGAGCGTGTCGAGAATGAGGAAGAGCGCGAAGATCGCTGGCATCGCCGCAGCCGGCGGCGTCAATGGGAGGAATATTGGGAAGATAGCTTCAAGGCCAAAATTCATTATAATCGCGTTGACGGCCTGTTTCTCGGCGGCGAATTGCCGCGTATTTACAACCGCATTCCAATCAATATCGATTTCTTCGGTCTCGGCGGCTATGCGTTCTCGTCCAAACGCTGGCATTATCAAGCCGGCGCCGAGTTTTATGCCGGGCGCGATTTTCGATTCATTCTCGGCGGCGAAGCGCATAACCTCACCGACACGCAGGATGGATGGATTATTCCGGAAGAAGAAAACAGCATTGCCGCCGTCTTAATTAATGAAGATTTTCGCGACTACTATCGACGTAATGGGTTCAGCATATTTGCCGGGCAACATCTTGGCCGGTCGGTGAAACTGTTGGCGGAGTATCGTAACGACGTGCATTCCTCATTGCCGAATGAAACCGATTGGTCGCTGTTTGTGAACAAAAAAAGATTTCGCCCGAATCCCGCCGTTGACGAGGGCAAGATGATCAGCTATGCGGGACAATTCACTTTTGACACCCGCGATCATCAACGCCATCCCGATCGCGGCTGGTTGATTGCCGTTGCCGGCGAAACCAGCCGCCCGGAATTTGACAGCGAATTTGATTTTGAGCGGTTGCTCGTCGAGGTGCGCCGTTATCAACCCCTGGGTTACGGAAAAAATTTCGACATTCGTTTGCGCGCCGGAACCGGTCAAGGCGTTTTGCCGCAACAATATCTTTTCGATCTGGGCGGCATTTCAACGCTGCGGGGTTATCGTTTCAAGGAATTTACCGGCGACCGCATGGTGCTGGCGAATGTCGAATATCGCATGAATTCCGGCGCGAGCCGATTGCACGATATTCCGATTATCAAAGAGCTCAATTTGATTTTATTCGCCGACGCCGGACTGGCGTGGTTTGCCGGCGACAAAACCGCGCCGGAGAATTCGTTTGACTCGCTGACGTGGGATCGGCTAAAAACCGATGTGGGATTGGCGTTGACCGATCGCGACGGCCAGATGCGCCTCAATTTTGCCAAACGCACGGACGCCGGCGGGAAAGATCTGGTCGTGACGTTTCGCTTGAATCGGGAATTTTGATTGAAACGTTTTTTAAAAAAGAAGGTAAAAAACATGCCCAACCTCTGGCTCCTCAAAACCGAACCCTCCACCTACAGCTTCGCCGACCTCGAACGGGACGGCAAGACCGTCTGGGACGGCGTGAGCAGCAATGCCGCGCTCAAAAATATTCGCGCCATGAAAAAAGGCGACGCCGCATTGATTTATCACAGCGGCGACGAGAAAGCCGTGATCGGTATCGCCGAAGTGGCGAGCGATTCTTATCGCGATCCGAAACAAAACGATCCCAGGCTCGTTGTGTTCGAAATCAAACCAAAGAAACGCTTGCCGAAACCGGTGCCGCTGGCAGAAATCAAAAAGCAAAAATTTTTGGCGAGCTTCGATCTCGTGCGCCTTCCGCGGCTCTCGGTGATGCCGGTGACGGAAAAGCAGTGGGAAGTTTTGTTGAAAATGGGCGCGTAAGGTTTGATGGCTGACAACGCCGGCGATGAGAGATTACACTTTCCCCGTAATGCTTCACTGACCGGTCGCTTAAACCGTTCGTTTCTCATGGGATTCTCAATTTTTAGCGACCGGTCAGTTAAACTTACCCTTCCCCCTTATTTTCTCTTGATTTTGTGAAGCGTTTGTAATATATTCAGAGCATACCGAAATTTTTATTGATCGATCCGAGTAACGATTCGGCCGCGATTTGACCGCGGTTTTTTTATTGGGTTCTGCACAAACTGTTGCCGCGGCCACGTCGTATCTTAGAAAAGACGGGCCGGGCTGAAAGTCGTTGCTCAGATTCCACTCATCAAAATTTTCAATGACATATTCGGAGGTTTGCATGCGCAAAGTCGGAAGGGTGACGCTATTTTTATTAGCCGCGGTATGCGGTCTGGATTTCGGCATTGCCGCCGCACAATCGGGCATCATTAGATCGCGCGTGGTGCTGAAAGACGGCGGCACGGCTGAAATGCGCGGCCGGATTGGCGCGGGCTTAACTGCGGTGATGCAGGAAATGAACCGATTCGCCGACGGTCAGGGCAACGACGACGGCCTGCGCCAACATTGCACGCCGGAGGGATTTGCGGCGCTCAAAAAAATGATCGAAACCACCCGCTGCTTTTCCACCATTGCCGAATATCAAACCAACCTGCTGGATGCGCCCAACGGCGGATATGAAGTCCGCAACATCAACGTGCGGGTAAACATGGCCGGCACCAAAGGCGATCCCATCCAGTATTTGGTTTTTGAAATGAACGCGCCGGGAAAAATCACCAACGTCAATTTCGCCATCGAAGAAAAATTTTATAACCAGATCATGCGGGATGGCCGAACTAAGAATGATTTGTTCAACCGGCAAATCATTCTCGATCTCATGGAACAATTCCGCACCGCGCACAATCGGAAGGACCTCGATTATCTCGAAAAAATTTACAGCGACGACGCACTCATTATCGTCGGGCAAGTTCTGCAAAAAAAGCAGAAGCGAAACAATGAGCTCGATGCTTTCGATCTCAGCGACCTCGGCGGCGAAAAAATCCGCTTTGTCAAACGCAGCAAGCAGCAATATCTCGAAGGGCTGCGGCGCGTTTTTCAATTGAATTCGTTTGTGAAAGTCTTTTTCTACGACTTTGAAATCCGGCGGCATCCGATTTATTCGGATATTTACGGTGTGAACGTGCGGCAGCGTTGGAATTCGAGCAACTATAACGACCACGGCTATCTGTTTCTGATGGTTGATTTTCGCAACAAAGCGCAGCCGCTCATTCGCGTGCGCTCCTGGCAGCCGGAGCGTTTTGAGGACGGCAGTGTCGTGAGCCTGGGCAATTTTGAAATTATTCGATAGAGCAAATTTTTTTGAACACGGATGACGCCGATTTGACGGATTGTCGCGGATTTTATTATAAGCTTTATTCGTGTAAATCCGTCTCATCCGCGTGATCCGCGTTCAAAAGCTTTTCATTTAATTTTATTGGGAGAACGAACATGAACACACGCACAATTCTTCTCACTGGGATTTGCCTTTTCCTGTTCGCCGGCGAGTCTTTTTCACAGGGCAAACAAAAAGCGCAGGAACTTCGCTCAATGGGAGTCAGCGCCCTCAAGCCCGCGCCCTCGGTAATTCCGCCGAGTCCGGATAGCACGGTGCTGGTCGTCAAATCATCCATAGCGAATTTGCGCCTCGAGAGCAACCTGGGCGAACGTGTCCAGAAAGTCGGCGAGGGTGTCTGGCGCATGCATCTTTCCCCGGAACCCCAAATCATTTCGTTCAATGCCTCAGGCTACAAACAGCTTAAACAGGAATACCGGACCTTTGAAAGGAATCGATCTTATGAGGTGCAAGTGAAGCGAAAAGGCAAATTTCCGTGGGTGTGGGTAGCTTTGGGAACTGGCGCTGCCGGCGGCGCTTTTGTGGCGTTGGGTGGCGGCGATGGTGGTGGAACGCCTCAGACGCCAATCGAGAAATTGCCCGATCCGCCCGGCGGCCCAACGGGGAATTAGAAACGCAAGTTTGCTTTGGGGGAGAGAAAGCCATGTTGCGCAAACCCCGGAGTGAAATGCGAACGTGCCATGCCGATTTGATCGTTTGCAAAATTCGTCGCGTGTCAACATGCCACTCCTCCGGAGTTTTGCAGAGCTGAATTAGCTTGTACCTATCACGACCGCGAAGTTTATTCCACCACAAAGGCCACAAAGCGCACAAAGAAAAACCTTTGTGTTCTTTGTGGCCTTTGTGGTGCAGTTTTGATTGCGGCTAACGCCGCGCTACGATTTTTTAACCCCAAATGCAGTTTCACAAGAGGGAGGAGATAATGTACAGAGAGTTAAGCCAATTTGTTTGCCGGACCTCGGTTGCAAGATTCGTCCTTCTGCTGTTGTTTGTGTGGCTCTCATTAAATACCGAAGCCGCCGCGCAGAACTTTTGGCAGCAGACCAACGGCCCTTATGGAGGAGACATTCGAGCTTTTGCCATCAATCTCACCACGCAGGATATTTTTGCGGGGACTAATGGCGGCGGGGTGTTTCGCTCCACGAACAACGGCGACAGTTGGACGGCGGTCAATACCGGTTTGACAAATACGAATGTCTTCGCTCTTGCCGTCAATTCGAGTGGGCATATTTTTGCGGGGACTACTGGTGGGGTGTTTCGCTCGACAAATAATGGTGATAATTGGACGGCGGCCAATACCGGTTTGACAAATACTGATGTCCGTGCTCTTGCCATCAATTCGAATGGGTATATTTTTGCAGGGACCTATGGTAGCGGAGTGTTTCGCTCCACAAATAACGGTGCCAGTTGGACGGCAGTCAATACCGGATTGACATATTTTTTTGTTAATTCTCTTGTCATCAATGCCAGTGGGTACATTTTTGTGGGGGGCGGTGGCGGGGTGTGTCGCTCCATGAATAACGGCGACAGTTGGACAGAGGTCAGTACCGGGTTGACAAATCTTATTCTCCTCCGCACATTAGCGATCAATGCGAGTGGGCATATTTTTGCGGGAACTAATGGCGGGGTGTTTCGCTCCACGAATAACGGTGGTAGTTGGACGGCGGTCAATACCGGTTTGACAATTGTGCGTGTCAACGCTCTTGCCATCAATGCGGTTGGGCATATTTTTGCTGGGACTGAAGGCGGGATTTTTCGTTCCACGAATAACGGCAATAGTTGGACGACCGTCATTACCGGTTTAACAAAAACTGATGTCCGCGCTCTTGCCATCAATGCAAATGGGCATATTTTTGCGGGGACTAATGGCGGCGGGGTGTTTCGCTCCACGAATAACGGCGATAGTTGGATAGCGGTCAATGCCGGTTTGACAAATACTAATGTCTACCCTCTTGCCATCAATGCAAGTGGACATATCTTTGTGGGGACTTCGGGCGGCGGGGTGTTTCGCTCGACGAATAACGGCGACAGTTGGACGGCGGTCAATACTGGTTTGACGAATACTGATGTCTTCGCTCTTACCATAAATTCGAGTGGGCATATTTTTGCGGGGACTTTGGGCGGCGGGGTATTTCGCTCGACGAATAACGGCGACAGTTGGACGGCGATCAATACCGGTTTGACAAATGCCGCTGTCAGTGCTCTTGCGATCAATTCGAGTGGGCATATTTTTGCGGGGACTTCTGGCGGTGAGGTGTTTCGCTCCACCAATAATGGTGACAGTTGGACAGCAGTGAACACCGGTTTGACGAATACTTCTGTCCGTGTTCTGGCCTTCAATGCGAATGGGCATATTTTTGCAGGGACTAGTAACCGCGGGGTGCTTCGCTCGACGAATAACGGTGACAGTTGGGTAGCGGTCAATACCGGTTTGACGATTACTTCTGTCCTAGCTCTGACCATTAATTCGAGTGGGCATATTTTTGCAGGGACTGGTGGCGGTGTGTTTCGCTCGACAAATAACGGCGACAGTTGGACGGCGGTCAATACCGGTAATGTCTACTCTCTTGCCATCAATGCAAGTGGACATATCTTTGCGGGAACTTTGGGCGACGGGGTGTTTCGCTCGACGAATAACGGCGACAGTTGGACGGCGATCAATACCGGTTTGACAAATACTAATGTCTACTCTCTTGCCATCAATGCAAGTGGACATATTTTTGCGGGGACTTTGGGCGGCGGGGTGTTCCGGAGTGTGGAGTCTACAACCGGCTCGTTGGCGCACTTCACCGCGCAACTGACTGGGGGACAAGAAGTGCCTTCAGTCTCTACGACAGCTATCGGTACCGGTTCTTTTACTCTGAATGCCAGCCAGATTGAATTGCAATTCAACATCACGGTGTGCAATCTAAGTGGGGCAATCACGGCAGCGCATTTTCATACTGCCATACCAGGCAGGAATGGCGGCGTTGTTCGCGACATCAAAGCGAATTTCGTTGGCAACACCGCTTCGGGCGTTTGGAAAAGCACGGATAGTACGCAGCCGCTAACGCCGGCTTTGGTGGACTCTCTGCTGAGCGGCAGGATTTATGTGAACATTCACACTGCTGCTAATCCGGGGGGCGAAATCCGCGGGCAACTCAATCTTACCGGCGCCGGCTTCACGGCCAGCTTAAATGCGGCGCAGGAAGTTCCAAGTGTGGCTATGCCAACCACAGGAACAGGTACAGGCTCTTTCAGCCTCAATGCCGCGATGACAGAGTTGCAGTATGACCTCACGTTCTGCGATCTAACCGGTCCCATTGTCTTCGCGCATTTTCATAGTGCACGAGCGGGTAAAGCTGGGCCTATCATTCGAGATATAAATTTTGCGGGGAGTAATACTGTTTCCGGCGTTTGGCGCAGCACGGATGGCACTCAACCACTCATTCCGGCATTTGTGGATTCTCTGCTCAACGGCAAGATTTATGTCAACATTCACACCGCGGCAAATCCCGCCGGTGAAATTCGCGGGCAGCTTATTCCCAGTTCTTTGCGAACGCCCGTGCCCATTGCGCTGGCGCGCACGATTCCGGATTTCACTTCAGATGTTACCATTGAAGGCATTATCACCACAGTCGATTTTCAGTTGTCGAGCGCGAGCAATGGAGAGTTTTATCTGCAGGACGCAACCGGCGGCATTCGCCTGTTTAACAGCGGCGGCAAGATCGCGGCTTCGCCGGGCACATTGATTCGTATTAAAAATGGCGCCATCGGCACGGACCCTTCAGGGCGAAAAAATATTGAAACCGTGCGGGATTCTGTCGTGGTTCTCGGCACGCCGGGGCTGCCGGCGCCCAAAATCACTACTGGTGATTCTTACCTAAAAAATCGTATTGCTTTTGAAGGTCAGTATATCGGAGTCAGAAGGGTGAGTATCACGAGTGGAACCTGGCCGGCTGCCAACGCCAATTCAACTTTAACCATTAACGACGGCTCCGGCAGCCTCGCGATGTTTATCGATCTCGACACCAATATCGACGGCACGGCTCAGCCAGTCAATCCCTTCGATGTCTTTGGCATTGCCACGCACTTTAACGGTACGCCGCAAATTCAGCCGTCCTCTCGCAGCGATTTTGTTGAAAGCAGTAACCAAGCGCCATCCGCCCCAACACTGGCTTCGCCGGCGATCAATGCTTTTACCAACGACAACACGCCGAATCTCACTTTTAACGTGCCCGAAGATGCCAATGGCGACCCGTTGCATTTTCAAGTCGAGATCGACGATGATGGCAACTTTGGGGTTGGCACACAAATTTATGAATCCAAATCCAACGCGAGCGGTTTTAGCCCGACGCCGCCGGTAGCGCAGGGAAGCGCGCAGATGACTTACACGGCGCAAACGGCTTTGGCGGAAGATGACTGGTGGTGGCGAGTGAGCGCTTGGGACGGCAAGGTTTATGGCAATCCCTCGCCACCGCGAAAATTTATCGTTGATCTCACCAAGCCTTTCACCTCCGATCACAATCCGGCGCGCAGCGCCACGGGCGTGCCGATTAATACGAATATCGTTGTTCATGTTCAAGATGCAAAAAGCGGGGTGAAACGATCCAACCTTGTGATGAGAGTGAACGGCAATGCGGTTTCGCCATCCATCACCGGCGCCGTGTCGGATTATACTTTGACTTATGATCCACCGGTTGATTTTGGTCTCCAACAAACTGTCACCGTTTCCATTGATGCCGCCGATAGCGCGGGCAATGCGCTGACGGCAGATTCTTATGCTTTCACGACCGGAGGCAATAGCGCGCCAGCAGCGCCGACGCTGGTATCGTTCGCTGCCAATCCTTTCACTACCGACAATACGCCCGGCCTCACCTTCAATGTTCCGCAAGATGTCAATGGCGACCCGCTGCATTTCAGCGTCGAGCTCGATGCTGATGGCGATTTCGGCGTGGTGACGCATACTTTTGAATCACGCTTGAGTACGAACGGTTTCAGCCCGACGCCGCCTGTTGCGCAAGGCACAGGACAAGCGACTTACAACGTGCAGTCGGCGTTGGCGGATGGCGATTGGTGGTGGCGGGTGAGCGCGTGGGATGGAAGAGTGTATGGGAATTCTCCCGCGGCCAGAAGATTTGTCGTCGATGTCACCAAGCCTTTCACCTCGAATCACAATCCGTCGGACAGCACAAAGGGTATAGCGATTAATACGAATATCGTTGTCCATGTTCAAGACGCAACCAGCGGGGTGAAACGCTCCAGCCTCGTGATGAAAGTGAACGGCAATGCGGTTTCGCCCTCGATCACGGGCACGCCGGCGGATTATACCCTCACTTATGATCCGCCGACTAACTTTGCTTTCGACCAAACGGTTAACGTGTCCATCGATGCGGCGGATAGCACGGATAATGCTCTGACAACAGATGCATATAGTTTTACGATTGGCGCGAATAGCGCGCCATCGGCGCCGACACTGGTGGCAACGGCCAATCCTTTCACCAACGACAATACGCCTGATCTCGCTTTCAATGTTCCGCCAGATGCCAACGGCGACCCGCTGCATTTCAAAGTCGAGATCGATGACGATGGCAACTTTAATTCGATCAATTATGCTTTTGAATCACAAAGCCGAACGAGCGGGTTCAGCCCGCCGCCGCCGGTCGCGTCGGGCAGCGGGCAGGTGACGTACACGGTTCAAACCACGCTGGCGGAAGGCATCTGGTGGTGGCGAGTGAGCGCGTGGGACGGTCGGGTTTACGGAAACCCTTCCACCGCGCGAAAATTTATTGTGGATATTTCTCCGCCGCAAATTAATAATCCCCTCAGAATCTCCGAGCGCAGCGCCGGTCAAAGCACGGATATTTCTGCGGAAATGAAAGACAATTTTGCTATTCTCGCCGCGCGGGTTTACTATCGCCAAGGCGGAGCTGCGGTTTATGCCTCCACCGTCATGGTGAATGCCGGCGGCGATGAATACGAAGGCACGATTCCCGATACGGCCATCACCGTGCGCGGCACCGAATATTATTTTGCGGTTGAAGACAGCGCCAGGAACATGCGCACTTTTCCGGTAAGTAATCCGCGCGTGATTCAAGTCACGACCAACAATCTGATTTTCTCACGCGCCACGCCGGCCAAGGCCTATCGCATGATTTCCGTTCCGCTCAAGTTGAATGATGAGACCGTCCGCAGCGTGTTGGAGGAGGACGATCTCGGCAATTATAATGACACGCAGTGGCGCCTGCTGCGTTACGTAAATGGCGGTAACGTGGAATACGGCAGCGCAGAGTTTGCCGGTTTTAGTTTTAAACCGGGATCGGGGTTTTGGCTGATTACGCGAGAATCCAAAACGCTGGACGCCGGCGCCGGCAGAAGCTTGACAACGGCACAGAGTTTTATTATCAACATTCCTCCGGGCTGGAGCCAGATTGGAAATCCGTTTGCCTTCACTGTCAATTGGAGCGACGTGATTAAAGGCGCGAATGTGGAGGATAAACTTGTCGGTTATCAAGGCTCACTTAATGAAGCGACGGGCTACGATTTTACTCGAACGCAGTTGATTCCTTTTGAAGGCTATTTTGTCAACAACAAAGGCAGCAGCCCGACCACGATTGAGATTCTGCCGAAAGCAGCGAGTAGTGCAGCAGCCAAGCCGGCGGCAGACTGGAAGTCTGCGCTACAGAACACCGAATGGGCGGTGCAAATTACCGCCGCGTGTGACCGCTATCTCGACAAAGATAATTACCTCGGCGTTCTCAACAACGCGAACGACGAATGGGATGCCAACGACTTTTCCGAAGCGCCGTTTTTCGATCAGCACGTGGCGCTTTATTTTCCGCATCCGGAGTGGAAGAAATATCCCGATTTGTACACCGGCGATTTTCGCGAGACTAAAGCCGAAGGCGATTATTGGGATTTTGTGGTACGGTCCGAGGTCGCGAAGTCCGAGGTTGCGAGGTCGGAAGTTGTGCTGAAGTTGGCGGATGTACAGAATTTGCCGGCGGATTGGGAGGTTATTTTGTTGGATAAAACGAGTCGCGTCGCGATCAATTTCAGCGAGAAGAAGCAGTACGCGTTTCCGTCCGGCAACGGGAAAACCATGCGCGAGTTTCGCGTTGTGGTTGGGAAGAAAGATTTTGTCGAGACCAATGATTTGAATTTGTCCGGCATGCCGCAGGATTTTGCGTTGGGGCAGAATTATCCGAATCCGTTTAATCCCGAGACACGGATCAATTACGAATTACCTCTTACGAGTCACGTGAAAATTTCTGTCTACAACTTAAGCGGTCAACTCGTTC
>Ga0247727_10015048_pt1 | contig 12750 bp, 12 predicted proteins | sample WisWelCaveWW1625_FD_202498 | JGI IMG/M metagenome (GOLD analysis project Ga0247727, IMG submission 202498) | Biofilm microbial communities from Wishing Well Cave, Virginia, United States - WW16-25 | ecosystem: Environmental > Aquatic > Deep subsurface > Groundwater > Cave microbial mat | place...
GTTGCCTTCGCCGGCGGAGTCGGTGGCGCAAAACTGGCCCACGGCCTCGCCCAAATCCTTGAGCCCGAGCAACTCACCCTCATCGTCAATACCGGCGATGATTTCGAGCATCTCGGCTTGCATATCTCGCCCGACCTCGATACGGTGATGTACACCCTGGCCGGAATCGCCAACCCCGAAACCGGTTGGGGGCAGGCCAACGAGTCGTGGAATTTTCTCGACGCTTTGAATCGTTTAGGAGGGGCGGCCTGGTTTCAACTCGGCGACCGCGATTTGGCGACGCATGTTGAGCGCACCCGCCGTTTGCGCGCCGGACAATCGCTGACTCGTGTCACGACCGCTCTCTCAATGGCGCTCAATGTCGGCCCGCGCATATTGCCGATGACGGATGACCCGGTACGAACGATGGTGCTCACTGATGCGGGCGAGCTTGAATTCCAAGACTACTTTGTGCATCGGCGCTGTGAGCCGCGCGTCACCGGTTTTCGCTTTGCCGGAATTGGATTGGCCCGGCCCACCGTCGCTGTGTTGGAAGCATTGGAGGCCGCCGAAGCCATCGTTTTCTGTCCCTCCAATCCCTTTGTCAGCCTCGACCCGATTCTAAATTTGCGCGGCGTGCGTGAGCGTGTTCAAGCGAAGGGTGCCGTCGCTGTGTCGCCCATCGTAGGCGGGCAAGCCATTAAAGGCCCCGCCGCCAAAATGTTGGCCGAGTTGAATCTCGAAGTCAGCGCCGCCTCTGTCGCCACGCACTATGCCGGACTCTTAAGTGGCTTTGTAATTGACGAAGCCGACTCGGCGCTACGCTCATCCATCTCTACAGATGAACTATCGGTCCTCGTTACCCCGACCATCATGCACACCGAGGCTGACCGCGCCCGCCTGGCCCGCGACGTGTTGGACTTTGCCCTCGATAATTACTGATTACCAATTACCAATTACTCATGTCCATCTGGGCCATCGTGCCAGTCAAGCCCTTTTCACAATCGAAGACTCGCCTCGCTCCCATACTCTCGCCGGAAGAGCGCATCGGACTCAGCCGTGAATTTTTAACGCAAGCGTTGAGCGTATTGACTCAGAGCGCGCTCATTGACCAAATTGTGGTGATTAGCCGGGATGCCGATGCCCGCGCGTTGGCCCGGCAGTGGGGGGCGATGGCCTTGCCCGAAGCCGACAACTCCGATTTGAACATAGCACTTACTCACGCCACCGACTGTGCGTTGGCTGAGGGTGCTCAGGCCGTACTGGCCCTCCCCACCGATCTGCCATTACTCTCGGCGGAGGCGGTGTCTCAGTTAATGGATGCGGACATCAAGCCAACGATAAGCATCGCGCCTGACCGCCATGCGACCGGAACCAATGCCTTGTTCATACGCCCACCCGGTTTCATCCCCTATGCTTTTGGAGCGGGGAGCTTTCAGCGGCATCTGGCGTTGGCCGCGCAAGCCGGTGTGCCAGCGCGGATTTGCCGCTTGTCCGCTCTCGCGCTCGATATAGACACACCAGAAGATTTGCATCTTTTGCGGGTGACACAGAGACTATAGCGGAATACCTTCGTTCCCCAGCCAAGAAGGAGACATACCATGCCCACCCAACGAGTCGCGCTTTATTTACAGGACGCCCACTCTCTGCCAGATGGAATCAAGATCGCACAATATGCCGAAAGCAAGGGCTTCGAGGCCGTGTGGCAGGCCGAGAGCCGCCTGGTGCGCGATGCCATTGTGCCGATGGCCGCTTTTGCCGCGACCACTAGCAAACTCAAAATTGGCTCCGGCGTGATTAATAATTGGACGCGCAACATAGGCCTGCTCGCCGCCACCTTTCTCACGCTGGATGATCTCGCGCCCAACCGCATCATCTGTGGCATCGGCGCGTGGTGGGATCCGCTCGCTCGCAACGTCGGCATCGAGCGTCGCAAGCCTCTGCTCGCCATGCGCGAGACCATCGAAGTGATGCGCCGTTTATTGCGGATGGAGAACGTCACCTTTCACGGGGAGTTTCACCATGTCACCGGCATCGAATTGGATGTGGTGCATGGCCGCCGTGAACCGCGCAACGTCCCCATTTATCTTGGCGCGACCGGCGACCAGATGATGGAACTCACCGGCGAGATTGCCGATGGCGCGGTGTTGAATTATTGCGTGCCACCCGAATACAATGACAAAGCCCTCGAACTTTTAGAAAAGGGCGCAAAGAAAGCCGGGCGCAAATTAGAAGACATAGATCGTCCCCAATTGGTAGTCTGTGCGGTGGACCATGACCGCAAGCGCGCGATTGAATCGGCCAAAGTGTTGCTTACCCAATATCTCGCGCAACAGCCGCATATTGCCAAAGCCTCCGGCGTCAGCGATGACATCGTTAAGCAAGTTCAATCCATCCTCGGCTGGCCCGCCACCAAAGAACAGGTGCACCAGGCCATGCAATATGTGCCGGACGAGTTTGTATTGAAAATCTCGGCCACCGGCACGCCCGACGAAGTGCGCGCCAAAGTGCAAGAGTACATCAAGCGTGGCTGTACCTGCCCCATCCTCTACCCCATGGCCGACCCGTACTTGATGATTGACACCTTCGCGCAAATCTAAATGGGGACTCGCCTCGCGCCCGGCCCGCGTGGCCTGGCCTTCCTCCGTGCCGCCGCGCAGTTTTACCGTGACCCGCTGGGCGCGTTCGATGACCTATTCCGGCGCTATGGCGACGTGGTCTGCTTGAAAGGCGGGCCTTATTGCGTCACCGTGCTGGCCCAGCCGGAGCATGTCAAATATGTTCTGCAAGACCACAGCCAAAACTATCACGTCCTTTCGCGCCTCGACCCGCCCTCGCCGGTCACGGGCCGCGGCCTGACCAATGCCAACGGTGAGGCCTGGCTTCGCCAGCGCCGTTTGATGCAACCGGCCTTTCATCGTCAGGCGGTGGTGGGCTTTGCCGAAACCATGGTTCAACTTACCAACGCCATGTTGCAAAATTGGCGTGGCCCGGCCCAGCGCAACGCGCCGGTGGATATTTGGGCCGACCTGCTTCATCTCAACCATCTATTTCTTGGCCGGGCTTTGTTTGATATTGACCTGAGCGGCGAACGAGCCGGGGCGCTGGCCGACCTGAACACGGTGCGCGAATACACCCTGCGCCGTGAGCAAGCGTTGTGGGCGTTGCCCGCCACATGGCCCACCCCGGCCCAGCGCCGCTTTGGGCGCGCGGCGCAGAATCTCAAGGCGTTGGCCGCGTCTCACATTCGCGCCCAACGTCAGCATCCCAATCCAAATTCCATCCTCGGCCAACTGGTTGTGGCTCGCGCTGAATCGGGCGTGGGGATGACGGATGTTCAACTGCATGATGAAATCATGACGCTGTTCTTCGCCGCGTATGAAGACCCGGCCAATGCCATCGCGTGGGCGTGGCACTTGCTGACGCAACATTCGGAAGCCGAAGAAAAATTGCGCGCCGAGGTGGCCCGCGTCCTGGGCCAGCGCCCGCCAACGCTTCAAGATTTGCCCAACCTGACTTACCTGACCATGGTGATCGAAGAAAGCCTGCGCCTGTATCCGCCCACCTATAGTTTGTTGCGCGAGGCCGTGGCCGACGATGTGATTGGGGACTACACCATTCCCGCTGGTTCGTGGGTGGCCTTGCATACATATAGCACCCACCGCCTGCCCCAGTTTTGGGAGAACCCGGAGGCCTTTGACCCGGAGCGTTTTCGGCCTGACCGGGCCGCGCTTCGCCCACGCTTTGCCTACTCGCCTTTTGGCGGCGGCCCGCGTCAGTGCATCGGTTATGCCCTCGCCATGCTGGAGATGCAAGTGATGTTGGCAATGACAACCCAGGCCTATGCCTTCCACCCGGTCTCGGCTCAACCCGTGCGGATTGAGGCCTTAGGTTCACTGCGGCCCAAAGGTGGTTTGCCGATGCGATTAGAGTCGCTATTAGAAGTATAATGGGCCAATTCGAGAGGAGAGCGTTTGGCGTGAAGAACCCTCAACCCAACTCGCGCATGTGCTTTGCCTGCGGCGTGGAAAACCCGGCCGGGTTGCATCTGCGTTTTTATGATGATGGCCTGGATGAAGTGACCGCGGACTTTACCATTGCCGACCATCATCAAGGCTACCCCGGCATCGCGCAGGGCGGCATTGTGGCCGCTATTCTGGACGAACTGGGCGGACGCACGATGATGATTGGCGACCCAATGCGGCTGTTTATGACGATGAAGTTGGAAATAAAATATCGCCAACCCGTGCCCACCGGCCAGCCCTTGCGGGGCGTAGGCAAGTTGCTACAACTCAAATCCAAACGCGCCACCGCCCGCGCCGAAATCCGCAATAGCGCCGAGGAAGTGCTTTTGCTTAGCAAAAGCATGGCCGAAGCCGAACTCTTACTCTCGGATGTGCCACCCGGTGTGTACAATTTCAGCGACACCGATCGTCTCGGCTGGCGTGTGTACGATACTGAATCTTGAATCTTGGAATTTGAACCTTTATGCTCTCCCCCATTCACATCATTGGTCACCAAAACCCCGACACCGACGCCATTGCCTCGGCGGTGGGCTACGCCTGGCTTTTGCGCGAGCGCGATGGCAAGAACGCGCTGGCCGCCCGCGCGGGCGCGGTGAACCCGCAAACCGCGTGGGTGCTCAAAACGGTGGGCACGGATGCGCCGCCCTATCTGGCCGATGCCTCACCCCGCTTTGAGCGTATCGCCCACACCCTCCCGCCCATTTTGCCCGACCGGCCTCTGCGCGAGGCCTGGGCGGTGGCCTCCGCCAACCGCTCCGGCGCGCCGATTGTGGACGCGGCCGGCAAGCCATTGGGCCTGGTCACCGGCAACAGCGTCTTTCAGTTTTTCTCCAAGCGCATGAATGAGCGGCTGGATTTGGAAAATGTCTCGGTCGCCCGCATTCTCTCCATCCCGTGTCGTGAGGCGATGGATCCCGATGTGCCCCGCTTCCCGCTCTCCATGAAAGTGCGCGATGGCCGGAGCCGCGTGGTGCGTGAAGAGCGCGATGACTTTATCGTGACGCGCGAAGACGGCACGTATTTCGGCATCTGCCGCTCACCCGAAGTGCTTAACCCGCCGCGCATGCAAATTATTTTGGTGGATCACAACGAAGCCGGGCAAGCCGTTGGCTCACTCGACGAGGCCGATTTGATGGAGGTGCTGGATCATCATCGCCTCGGCAACCCGCCCACCAAAATGCCCATCCCGTTTACCGTTGACCCGGTGGGCAGTACCTCCACGCTGGTCAGCGAACGCATCGCCGCGGCCAATCTCAAGCCGCCCATGCCGGTGGCCGGGTTGCTGCTGGCGGGCCTGCTCTCCGATACCCTTATCCTTAAATCGCCCACCACCACCCACCGCGACAAGATGGCGGCAGAACGGCTGGAGGGCTGGGCGTTGGACAGCGGCCAATTGCCGTTTGAAAACTTTGGACAATTTGGCTCGGCCTTGTTGAGCGCGGGCGCGGGCCTGGCCGTGCGCGGCATTGAGGCCATCCTCAACTCGGATTTGAAAATTTACGAAGGCGGCGGAATCAAGTTTGGGGTGGCGCAGGTGGAGGTGGAAAACTTGTTGGAACTCGACGGACGGCTGGCTGAAATTTCAGCGGGGCTGGAGGCATTGTGCCAGGCGAAAGGCTTTGAGTTGGCCGTGCTAATGGTGACCAACGTGGTGCGCGGCGCAAGCCGTTTGGTGTTGGCCGGGCAATCCGCGCGCCTCAACGACTTGCCGTATACCCGCCTGCCCGATGGCACGCTCGACGCGCCCGATTTGGTGAGCCGCAAGAAGCAACTGCTCCCGGCGATTTTGGGACTACTGGAATAGTTAAGAAACCCGTTTTCTCGCCTTCGGCGGAAAACGGGTTTCTGGTGTGATTTTGGGGTTGTTGGAGTAGCGAGGCTATAATCAACGTATGACCTTATCGGCTTCCGCATTGGCTGTTCCTCCTCTCACTGAGCGAACGCATGTACCCATGTCAGTGATTAACTCAGTGGTGGCGCACATTGTCGAACATTTTCAACCGGAGGCAGTGATTTTGTTTGGCTCGCACGCCTATGGCACGCTACACCCGTGGAGTGATGTAGATTTGCTGGTTGTCATGGAAACTCCTAAAGGGGAGATTGAAACTGCTTTGGCTATCGCTGACACGTTGCCACCTCATGCCTTTGGCGTTGATATTTTAGTTCGTTCACGGGCTGTGATTGACCAACGTAAGGCGGAGGGGGATTGGTTCTTGCGGGAAATTACCTCCAAAGGAAAAGTGTTGTATGAAGCGGATGACGGAAGAGTTATAGAGATTAAGAAGATGATTTTGAATCGGCGTCAACGGATACGCAACCGCTTCGCGTAAACGGATTCGCCCGCACTAGGGCGCTCTATCCGTTTATCAGCTGGACATCCGTTGACACCGGACTCAAAAAGCAAATCTTAACATCATGACCAACGTAACACCTCCGGCTTACGCAACCTATATTCGGGCAGCACGCCAACGTATGGAGACGGCCTCCACCCGTTGGATGGAACGGCGGGAGCAGGCATGGGTAATTGCCCGTCAGGCCACGGCCTTTATCAAAGAAAAATACCCCCAAGCCTCGGTTCGAGTTTTTGGTTCATTGTTATACCCGGATTCGTTTGGCCCTAGGTCAGATATTGATTTGGCGCTGGATGGGGTGGGCTGGCCGGAGTATCTCCACTTGTGGAGCGCCTTGGAACGGCAACTGTCAGAGTTTGTCATTGATTTAGTAGATGTGAATATCGTTGCTCCTGAACTACGGGCGCATATTGAGCGTGAGGGGGAGCCCCTATGATTGTGCGCTATCGCCGTCTGGCTGAACGTCTACGCAATGAGTTGGCCGGGCTGGAGCGGGAGGTTAATCGCGCGCGCAAATCATGGCAGTCGGCGCAAGTCACCTCCGACCCAAGCGCCTACATTGATTCGGTTGCGCTAAACTTGCACGGTTTTTACTCTGGCGCGGAACGACTATTTGAATTAATTGCCGAGCAGGTGGATGAACATCGTTCAAGTGGTGAGGCTTGGCATCGAGAACTACTTGACCGCATGGGCCAAGAAGTGCCAGACGTTCGCCCGGCAGTGATTAACCCACAGACCGCCATCGCACTCGATGAACTCCGCAAGTTTCGACATTTAGTGCGAAACGTCTACACGGCTCATCTGGACCCCGCCCGAATGCAGAATTTATTGGAGGCACTTCCGCATTTGTGGGCGCAAATTCGCGCCGACCTGACCACCTTTGCCGAGTTCTTAGATTATTTAAGCCGGGCGGATGAAGGCGACTCCATTAACGAATGAAGCCGATTTTTGAGTCTCTGGCGGAGGCCGAGCAACGTAATCACCCGGTGGCTCTCTGCACCATCATCCGCGCGCGGGGCAGTGTGCCGCGCCATGTGGGAAGCAAATTGCTGGTGTATGCCGATGGCCATATCGAAGGCACGGTCGGCGGTGGTGAGATGGAGAGCCGCGTCATCCGCGAAGCGTTGGACACGCTGAAGACCGGTGAGCCGCGCACTGTGCAATACACGCTGGTCAACCCAGCCGAAGGCGACCCCGGCGTCTGCGGTGGTGAGATGGAAATTTTTATTGAGCCGATTAAGCCCGCGCCGACCCTGCTCATCATCGGCGGCGGGCATGTCGGCCAGGCCCTGGTGCATCTGGGCAAATGGCTGGGCTTTCGGGTGGCCCTCAGCGATGACCGCGCCGAGTTTTGCAATCCCGAAGCCGTGCCCGGCGCTGACCAATACTTGCCTATCCCAATGATGCAATTGCCGCAAGCCTTCAACTTTCATTCTGAAACCTATATTGTTCTTTCGACGCGCGGTATGCCATTGGATGTGGACGGCTTGCCCCATTTGCTGGATGTGCCCCGCGCTTATCTGGGCGTGATTGGTTCCAAGCGCCGCTGGGCCACCGCCGTAAAACGCTTGACCGATAAAGGCATTCCCACCGAAAAGCTGGCCGGCGTTCACGCGCCCATGGGCCTGGAGTTAAACGCCGAGACGCCCGAAGAAATCGCGTTGAGCATCCTGGCCGAAATCATCATGCTTCGGCGCGGCGGTACCGGCCAGCCGATGCAGGAAGACGTTTGAGATGTGGCACACCTATCAGAGTGTGACGACGCTCGAAGAAGCGATCCAACTATTGGCGCACTATCGCGACCAGGCCCGCATCGTCGCGGGCGCAACCGATATTCTGATTGAGATTGAACGCGGCGTGCGAAAAGGTATTGAGGCGCTGATTGACATCACCCGCGTCCCGGATTTTGCCCGCATCACGCTGGATGACGATGGGCACATTCACCTTGGCCCATTGGTCACGCATAACCAATGCGTGGCTTCCAAATTAATTGTGGAACATGCCCTGCCTTTGGCGCAAGCGTGTTGGGAAGTGGGCGCGCCGCAGATTCGCAATCGCGCCACCGTGGCCGGGAATTTGATTACGGCCTCGCCCGCCAACGACACCATCACCCCGCTCATGGCGTTGGACGCGGTGGTGACGCTGGCCTCCACCCAGGGTCAACGCCAAGTTGCCCTCCGCGACTTTTATACCGGCCTGCGCCGCACCATCATGCGTCCCGACGAACTATTGGTGGACATGGCCTTTCCTGCGCTTAACACCACCGAACGTGGGATGTTCATTAAACTCGCCCTGCGCCGCGCCCAGGCCATTTCGGTGGTGGATACGGCGGTGGTGGTGGAATTTGATGAAGCCGACGGCCCCCCGCTGACCGAGCGGCCCGTCACCCGCGCGCGCATTGCGCTTGGCTCGGTTGCGCCCACCATCGTCCGCGCCGCCGAGGCCGAAGCCTTTTTGGCAGGGCAAACGTTGTCGCCAGAGGTGATCGCGCGCGCCGGTGAATTGGCGCAACACGCGGCGCGGCCCATTGACGATGTGCGCGGCCCGGCCGGGTATCGCCATGAGATGGTGCGCGTTACGGTCGTGCGCGCCCTGCGGGCCATCGCCGCCGGATTAGAGCGCGGCACTTTACCGGAGAGTCCGGTGTTGCTGTGGGGCCAGCACTCCGGCCAGCCCGCCGCATTATCGCAACCGCTCACCCACACCAATTCCGAGTCAATTCTTACGCGCATCAATAGCAAAGAATTCAACATCACGGGAAGCAACGACAAAACGCTCTTGCGGTTGTTGCGCGAAGACTGCGGCTTAACCGGAACCAAAGAAGGTTGTGCGGAGGGCGAGTGTGGTGCGTGCACGGTGTTTCTCGATGGGGCGGCGGTGATGGCGTGTATGGTGCCTGCGCCGCGCGCGCACGGCGCGAATATCACAACCATCGAAGGCCTCGCCATCAACGGTCATCTGCATCCATTACAACAAGCGTTTGTGGACGAAGGCGCGGTACAGTGTGGCTATTGCACCCCTGGCTTCCTCATGGCGGGAGCCAAACTGTTGGAAGAACGCCCACATCCTGATCAGGGCGAGGTTGAACAGGCCCTCACTGGCAACCTGTGCCGGTGCACCGGCTATTACAAAATCCTGGCCGCATTTGCCAGGGCCAGACCGTAGAGACGTTCCGCCGGAACGTCTCTATCAGGTAATGTATTGAAAGGAGACCCAACATGAGTTACCAATTACGCGAAGCCCAATCGAAGCGGAAAACCCAAAACCCCATTTGGCGTGGGGTGGGTTGTCTGATGATCGTTACCTTCATGGTGGGGGGCTACTGGCTCACCGGCATTTTGGTGCGTGCCTATCGCGATGGGGCCTGGCCCAACCTGCCGCGCTTGCCCATCCCGATGGACGATATTCCCATCGGGCCGTTCACCGTGCCGATCAGCAACGCCGTCATCCCGATTTCGTTTTCCATCAACCCGGCGCAACTGATGCTAACCCTGGTGGTGATCATCGTGGGCTTTGGCTTGATGTCGCTGATCTGGGGCATCGTTAAGCCGGTGAAGCTGGGTCCCCTCGATGCGCCGCCCATCCATCGCAAGATTGATAAGAGCAAGGTGCGGTAACGTCTGCGAGAAACCCGACTTCTTAAAGAAGTCGGGTTTCTAAGCCCCTCATGGATCGCAACGTCCCGCGCACCGGCACCGAGGAGATCGAACTTTATCTCCGCACTTACTACTCGCTGCTGCGCTCCAGCGATGATGTGCAACTCAAGACGCTGGCCGAGGCCCATGCGCGGATGGAGTCATCGCTTCACCCGCTGGCCCACTCGCCCCGCCTGGACTTGTCGGCGTTGACGTATGTGGCCCTGCGTTTGCCCGTCTGCCTGCGCGAAACGCGGCTGGTGGTGCTGGGGCAATCCGGGGAGGTGTTTGAGCGGCATGGCGTTGACCTGCGCGCCTGGCAGGCCGTGACCAGTCCGGCCCGCCGCCGCCGCTGTTTTTTTGACGGGCAGGATACCCTGGCGGTCTTCATCGCCAGCCACTCGGACATTGACGATTTGATTCCGATGCTCACGGCGTATCAAATCGAGTGGAATAAATTTCATCAACGTTTGCGTGGCTTTCGATTTCCCGAATCGGCCGACCGCCTCGATGCCGACGCCCTGGCGCGCACCCTGGAGGTGACGCTGGAGGACGTTGAACGCTTGCGCCGCGTGTGGGGCGGGGCGCTGTTGGATCATTTGCGCGCGATGGCCGCCGCGCCCAAGAAACTTTTGGTGCGGTTGCTGGCCTCCAGCCTCAACGACTATCGGCGGGCGACGCTGGCCTGGTACGAACACATCGAACATGCCAGCGCCCCCCAAGTGGATTTGCGCCAGCGCCCCGTTTACTTTGTCTCCAGCAACACCCACAGCCTCATCAATTTATTGTCGGGCTTTGCGCTTCGCCGCGAAGACGAATTGCTGGCCTACATTCATGCGGCCAATCATGCCGACCTGCTGGCCGAATGGAATGACATTGAAGGCCGACAGGTCCCCTCCAGCCGCGAAAATTTTCTCTACTATGTGCTCAAGAAATATGCCCATTCGCCCGAAGGCACCGTCATTGCCCGTGACCGCGCCGCCGATGAGGTCACCAGCGGCCTGCGCCGCATTCCGAGCGCCCCGCACGCCTTTGACGTGGACGCGCAGATGATGGAACTGCGCCGCCTGCACCCGGACTGGCTTGATCCGCGCCTGTGTTTGCCCGGCGTGGAAAAGCTGGCCCACAGCGACGCGGTAATCGTCAACATTGATTACCCGCTGGGCATGGCGGCTTATCTCATTTTGACGCAACTGGCTTCACGGGTGGGCGAGGTGCGCGGACTGTATGTGATGGGCAAGGCCGCCACCCTCAACGGCGCGGTGGGCGATGTGATGATGCCCAACGTGGTCTACGATGAGCAATCGCGCAATACCTATCTCTTTGAGAACTGCTTTGCCGCGCCCGACGTTGCGCCACACCTGGTCTATGGCACAGTGCTGGACAATCAGAAGGCCGTCACCGTGCGCGGCACGTTTCTGCAAAACGCGCGCTACGCCCAGGTCTTTTACCAGGAGAACTACACCGATATTGAGATGGAGGCCGGGCCGTATCTCTCGGCCGCCTTTGAACTGGCCCGCCCCAAGCGCCACCCGCGCGACGAAATCGTGAATCTACACAACGTCCCATTTGATATTGGCTTCCTGCACTACGCTTCCGATACGCCGCTCTCCAAAGGCCAGAACCTCGGCGCGGGCAACCTCTCTTACTTTGGGATGGATCCAACATACGCGTCGAGCATTGCCATTTTGCGACGGATTTTTGAGTTGGAGATAGAACGAGTCAACGGATAGGGGAACCGCTTCGCGCGAGCGGACAAAACGGATAGCCCGTTTCCACTTTAAGACTCAGCCTGGAGATAATTTATGACCTCTATCGGCCACTCCCTCACCCGCATTGACGCCATCGGCAAAGTCACCGGCCAGACCCAGTATCCCGGCGATATTGATTTGCCCGGCCAACTGTGGATGAAGATTCTATTTGCCGGGCGGCCCCATGCCCGCATCAAGCATATAGATACATCCAAAGCCGAACAACATCCGAGCGTTGTGGCGGTGTTCACGGCTAAGGATGTTCCCAACAACGAATACGGCCTTATCCTGCCCGACCAGCCGGTGTTGTGCGGACCGGGTTCGAGTAAAGTGGGCGCGGACGTTGTGCGCTTTGTGGGCGATCAAGTTGCGGTAATCGTAGCCGAGACAGAAAAAGCGGCGGCACAAGGGCGTGACCTAATTGAAGTTGAATGGGAAGACCTGCCCGTCATTACCGACCCGCGCGAAGCAATGAAGCCCGGCGCGATTGAAATTCTGCCAGATATGCCGGGCAACATCCTTAAGCACTATCCTATTCGCAAAGGCGATGTGGCAAGCGCGTGGGCCGAGTGCGCCGCTGTCGTGGAGGGCTACTATCACACGCCCATGCAGGAACACGCCTATCTGCAACCCGAAGCCGGGCTGGGCTATATTGACGACGCGGGCCGTGTAACAGTAGTGGTGGCCGGGCAATGGACGCACGAAGACCAACTCCAAATCGCGCACGCCCTTAAACTGCCGCCTGAAAAAATTCGCGTCATCTATCCCGCCATTGGCGGCGCGTTTGGCGGGCGCGAGGATATGTCGGTCCAGATTGTGCTGGCCTTGGCGGCGTTGAAACTAAACCGCCCGGTGAAAATCATCTGGAGCCGTGAAGAGTCTATCGTCGGCCACCATAAGCGGCATCAGTATTTCATCAAAGCCAAATGGGGCGCGAAGAAAGATGGCACGCTGGTCGCCGCCGAGTGTGAACTCATCTCCGATGCCGGGCCGTACGCCTATACCTCAA
>Ga0247727_10015049_pt1 | contig 12749 bp, 12 predicted proteins | sample WisWelCaveWW1625_FD_202498 | JGI IMG/M metagenome (GOLD analysis project Ga0247727, IMG submission 202498) | Biofilm microbial communities from Wishing Well Cave, Virginia, United States - WW16-25 | ecosystem: Environmental > Aquatic > Deep subsurface > Groundwater > Cave microbial mat | place...
CGGGACAGTCGCGCGGCTTCGGCTTCGTCGAAATGTCTTCGGATGCGGAAGCGCAGGTAGCCATTACCGCTCTCAACGGTGCGGAAATGGGTGGCCGGACCTTAACCGTGAATGAAGCGCGTCCCCAGGAGCCTCGCACGGGCGGTGGATTTGGTGGGGGCGGTGGTCGTGGCGGTGCCGGCGGTGGCAAGCGCGATCGCTGGTAATCCGTAATCGCGAATGTGAACGGGGCTGCTATCGTCAAGATGGCAGCCCCGTTTTGTCTATTGCCGCTGGACGAGAGATGGTCGCCGTCAGCTAATCAAACCACCCATCACCGACATTTGGAATTCCGGGCGGGCCCGCTGTCAGACTCTCGATCGAAGGTGGCGGCGCGTGAAGGGTCTGTCGCACGAGTGCCATCAGGGCTTGGTGCTCAAACGGTTTGGGAAGAAATGGGAGGTCCCCACGGCATATGCCGTACCCTGCCAAATCCTGGTCGATATTGCCGGACATGAGGATCACTCGCAGGTCTTTTCTCATGCGGCGCGCGCGGACGGCCAGCTCGTGGCCGTGGACGTTGGGGAATTCGTTGTCGGCAGATGCAAACGAAAATTCTGGCGGGGGCATGACAAGATCGGTCAGCAGTAGATGAATGGGTCCCGGATGATTCTTGCATATCTTCAGGGCCTCCGAGCTATTTGTTGCAGGCAGGACGGAAAACCCTGCTTGATCGAGGATCGTGGCACAGAGATGGACGATGGCCGTGTCATCGTCGACGGCTATGATTGTCTGTTTCGTCGATTGCGGTGAAGCGACATCTAGGTTGGACATGGCGCAACTCCTCGCTTACGTGGAGCACACGATATAGTGACCAGAATAGCCTGGCCCTTTCTATTCCGCCAGCAAAAGGTGAATTGTCTTTAACAGGATGCTGAAACAGTCTGCCAGCGCCACAGACCGTGGCGCGTGAAGCGCGAGACATGCGCGAAATGCGCGACGTGGACAGATTGGATTTCCGCCTCGTCTCGCCTGTCCCGCCAGTCTCGCTCGGCTATCCTGCGAGAGTGTTTTCCTGAAGGGCTCACACCGCTTCTGATCGTTCCTTCAATCTGGCGAGCCGCGTCTTGTCGAGTGTCACAAATACTGACTTCTCCTGAGACACCGTCACGGCGCCCGGTGCCTGCCCCTTCGCTTTCTTGACCCACTTGCGCCTCGTGTAGATGACGTCGCCTTTGCCGCTTTTCTTCAAATCGCTATAGAGCAGCGCCAGCGTGGCGGCGTCTCGTATCGTCTCGGGCGGTGGATCGTTTCCTTTTCCCAAGCGCACCACGACGTGTGAGCCAGGCGTGCCATGGGCATGCAGCCAGAGGTCGTCGCTCTTGGCCAACCCAAACGTCAGCTCGTCGTTCTCGCGCGCGTTTCTTCCGACATAAATCGTCAAACCGTCTGATGAGGTGAAGCGGCGGAATGGACCGTGACGTTGTTCCTGACGGCCCTTCCTCCCGCCTGTCCGCGAGAGGGTTCGTGCGCGCACTATGAGATGGGGTTTGTCGGACGGCTGCCAGGTTCCCTGTTCGATGGCGGTTAATTCTCGGCGCAGAGTCTCCAATTCCATCCGCCCTTCCTCAATGCGTGGGTGCAGCTCCCGCTCTGCAGCCAGGTGCTTCCGATGCTTTCGGAAGTAGTCGTCCATATTGCCCTGGGGAGTTTTGGTCTGGTCGAGTGGGATCGTCAGGTTGGGAAGCTCCTCATCGAAATAATCCACCACGGCTACGTCACTCTGGCCTTTGCGGATGGTTCCGAGGTTCGCCTTGATGAGTTCGCCGTAGCGGGCGTAAGCCTTGTACTTCTCTGCCTTTGCGAGGTCTTCGTGCCATGCCTCAATGCGGCGGCTGAGCTTCTTGATTGATCTTCTCAGTATCCCTGCCCGGGTGTTTCGCGCGGACGCGACGACGGAAGCGGCTTCCGCCGTGAGGTAATGGGCTTCGATGGCAGCCGACAGAGGAAACGGTGCTTCTGGGATGTCCTCGCTGAATCGCGCGTGGCCAGCCGCACCTCGTTCTCGTCGCTGGTGAGTGGGAGGAACGTACAGCTGTCCTACACGATCCTTCACCCCGTTAAGGTCTCGTCGGATACGGCCTGCCTCATCGAGCACGAGGAGATTCGATGTTTTCCCTGTCAGCTCTGCGACCAATCTGCAGGGACCTTCCTTGGCAGTCAGTGCAAGCTGAACGATCCGGTCTCCTTGAATCTGTTTGACCTGGTCGATGCGTGCCCCTTGCAGGTGGGCGCGGAGAAATTGACAGAAGGGTGGAGGTGTCGGTGGATTCTGAAAGGCTGCCGTAGTGAAGTGTAGACGGGCGGATTCCAGGTGGCACGAGATGAGAAATCGGTGCGTCTGTCCTGGAGCGCGAATCTCCAGCAAAATGGTGCGGGCCGTCGGCTGGTAAATTTTTTGAATCCAACCTCCGGCCAAGGCCGGAGCAAGTTCGTCCGTCACCTTCGCAATTTCTGTCGCGGTCAGTGCCACGATTCGCCTCCGATCGGCCGCTGTGTTCGAAGAGCGCGACCTAGATTTACAATGAATGAGGGAATTCCCCCACTCAGGGCATCGGCTCATAGGCCAGGCCCTTTTTGCCGCATGGAACCAATATGTGTCACACGTATAAGCGATATAGGCCGAATGTTGTTCGGCCTCACTCTACGATTCACCGCTAAAACACGCAAGCAGTCGCAGTAACACCCGTGGCATTGCGATTGCAATCTCTAACAGGTAAATGGCTGGTCACACGTCTGCTAAGCTTAGAAGGTGAATGGGTGTCGTGGTCGTGGGCTCCAGCGGTAACAGAGGAGGGTCCCATGGAGTGCACCAGATGTGACGGTCTCATGGTTGCCGATAACTTAATCGATATACAGGAGAGCAGTATTCCGATGTGGATGAAAGGATGGCGATGTGTGTCCTGCGGGAACATTGTCGATCCGCTCATTCAGCAACATCGGATGATCCAACGGGCGGGAGCCTTGAGGTTACTCGGAACAAAAGCGGCCATGCCGCGGCTCCGTCACGCGCTCAAAGCTACGGCCTAGCCAGGATTATTCATGACGGTTCGTCGTCCCCAGTCCATCCCTTCCCGTCACCCCTAGCCTCTGGCCCCTTGGCTCTTGTCAGAATGGTCGCAGCTGAAGCGCTCATGAATAATGCGGGCTAGCTGTCGGCGTTCAAACTTGTTCATCCCGCTGTATGTTTTGGACCCTCTGTTCAGCGGGACTGACAGGGCTTATTTCCGCTGGCCTGTCGATAACAGTATATAACTCGACAGGTTGGAGGTGATGTGTGAGGCTTGCTCTAGTAAGGCATTTCTCTTGCTGAAACAGGTCATCATGCCACTTAATTCAAGGACAGAAAGCTTCGATTTGGCGATGGCCCGAGCCGGTAGCCGGCGGGATTGGGTGCGTGTCATGACCCTCAGTCTAGTTGTGACCGGATCCCTTCTGCTGCAAGGTTGCCTCGCAGGAGCCTGGGTGGCACTGGTGGCAGTGGATACAATGAGGAGCAGTAACATTATCTTTTGGCCGTTCGAGCAATCATGGGTGGCACAGCAGGACCAATCGAGCGATGTTGTCCACAATTCGAAGGTGACGAGCGTGGCAGTCCTTCCGGTTGAGGGCGATCCTGAGATGGGCGCGCGGCTTGCCACCTTGTTGCAGCAGGAAACCACGTTGCGCGTCGAGTCCCCGGTGATCGTCGCGACTGGAATCTCGGCAGCCGATCCGCGTTCAGCAAGAGCCGATGATGCAGATCGCAGTGCCTTAGCCAAAGAAGTCACGCGGGACCTGGGCGTCGATACCATTCTCGTCAGCCGCGTTGCCGGTTCGCCCTCTCATCCGAGCGACTGGGGGTGGAAAGCAGAGGGCTCACGACGCCTATATCTGTACCTCGTGGATCACGACGGCCAGCTGCTCTGGAAGGATGAACTGCCCTTCACGCTGGTAAAAGGCTCTACACCGCCGCTGGAAGCATCCGTGCAGATCGATCTCAGCCAGCACGTGATGCAGCATGTCAAAGAACTGCGCCTTGATGAACTCGGCTACCTACCGAAGAGAATCTCCTAGCCCTTCTTGCAGCGCGCCCCCTCCTCCGGTACAGTCTGACTCCTTCATCTCGGAGCTTGCGTTCTCCATGCCGTTGCTCGATGTGCCACTGCTGGCTCGTCTTCAGGAAGAGTTTCGCCTGTCGATGAAGCGACTGCTGGGCGATCTCTGCCTGGATTTAGAAAACCAATATGCAGACGTCGCGAAATCGTTGGCGTTGCCTGTGGCCTACTTCCGGTTCCTCGGGCAAGCACTCGAACGGGATGCGTATGCCCACTGGAAAGTCGTCGGCTGGATCGAGGCGCTGAATGACCTGGTGTACTTCATCGATCTGCTGCAACAAATTCGAGAGGAGCAAAATCCTCGCGAGTTCGCGGCGCAGTTGTTTGCCGAGTGCGAAGAGAAGTTCTTCGAGAACAGTTATCTGGACGATCTGTTTCCACGCGGGGTCACGCAAGCCTCGGGACTCGAACGGCGACTCAACGCACTCTGTACGCGTCTTACTCAGGAGCTGACACAGGAATCACTCTGTCTCGTGCCGGGACTTCCGATGTTGTGGTGCGCCTCTCGCAAGATTCCGTCCTGGACTATAGAGGTACATCTCGGCCACAACGTCGAACGGGCAGAGATGTTCGGAACGATGGCCGTTGGGATGGGGGGCGATTTCTGCGAGGCGCCTCCCTCGGTGAAGAGAGCCCTCAAACAATTGTCCGGCCAGGCAACCATGCTAGTTCGGCTGCAAGAGCTGTCCCTAAAAATTAAGCGAACCATGGCGCCTTTGTGCATGAGGAGAGGCAATCGGTTGGAGTGGAGCTGGACGCACCGGTCGCCAGTCGTGGCAACGGAGACTCTATCTGGGGCCGTCACAGTCGGGCCGACGCTCATCTATGGGAAGGACCGCCAACCTCGTACGGTGGCCTCCACCTCAGCGGATCAAGTTGCGCGAATCGGGCGGGCATGGACAATCGTACAAGAGGCCTGGCCGGAAGGACATGAGGTCCTCGCGCTCTTGACCGCTCGGATCATCCCGCTCAAGGCCAAGGGTGTCGTCAGCTTCAGCTATCGCCACCGGCCAGGGCTCTCCTTTATCAACTGCTTCGACCGGGACCACCTCGACCTGATCGACGATGTGATCCACGAGAATAGCCATCACCATTTAAATCTTTTGTTGCGCAAACAGATTCTCTATCACGGCGATCGCAACCAGCAGATCTTCTATTCCCCCTGGCGCCGCAGCCTGCGTCCACTCAGAGGCATTCTCCATGCGGCATTCACCTTTACCATGGGAGCGATGCTCTTTGAACGGCTCTCAATGTGGGCGTCTGGGCTAGGTGGATCGGCTCGATGGAAACGGGCAGGCCTAACCCAGCGCGATCTGAAGCGAGCCCGGCTTCGCTGTCTTGAGGAAGTGGAGTCCGTCCGTTATTCGATCCAGGATTTGGAGTACGCCGACTGGCATCTCAAGTGGCTGACCGGCTCAGGCCAGCGACTAGTCAAGCAGTTGGCAGAAGCGATCGAGCAGGTCGAGCACAACATTGCGCCCCACAGAAAAGCAGTCCTCGCCTCCCAATTCGGCCCCTCGCTCCGTCGCCATGTGAAGGAACTCCGGCAAGCCCGCCAAACCTACGGGCCGGTGCGATTAGGCAAAGTCTGAGTGAGGACTCTCCACCATGCGTTGTTCTGCCAGACCCACTCCGCTATCATTGCGGTATGAAAGACCTGTCACTTAGTACTTCTTTGCCAGGAGGTGCCAGCATGCAGCAGCGAATGCAACGCAACGGAGTCATCGTCGGATTGCTCTCATTGGGCGTACTCGCTGCTGTGGCCCTGACAACCGGCCCCGCCCAGGCTCAAACCACCCCGGTGTGGCCCGATTACGCCACGCCGTCGTGGAACCAGACGCTGCCGAGCTCCACGCGGTTCATCATTCTCTCAAATTTCGCCGGCGCAGCGGTGCTGGATCAGAACACCGGGCTGGTCTGGGAGAAGTCCCCGCAGACGGTCACCGCCACATGGAATGGCGCCCGCTTCACTTGCATCAACAAGAACGTCGGCGGTCAGAAAGGGTGGCGCCTGCCGTCCATCCCAGAGCTGGCTAGTTTGATCGACCCCTCCGTGGCCCCTCCGGGCCCGACCCTTCCGTCAGGCCATCCCTTTAGCGATGTCCAATCGGCCGGTTATTGGTCTGCGACCACGAGTGCCGAGGATCGCTCCGACGCGTGGTTCGTGTACTTCGGCATTGGCTTCGTGGATAGCGACAGTAAGACCCACACCGGCCACGCCTGGTGTGTACGCGGTGACATGCATGCGGATCAGTATTAACGAAGAGGGCGGGACGAGCGAGACGGGCGAGAAAGGCGAGACAACCGCGAAAGGCAAGAGCCGAGAGCAAAGGACGGCCCAGCCCTCCGCCGCCATGTGAAGGAACTCCAGCAAGCCCGCCAAACCTACGGGCCAGTGCGGTTGAGTAAGGTGTGATCGCTAAGTCTGTACCGTGCAGTGCGTTGTGTTCACATGGGGACTGCGGTATCATGGCACCCATGAAGGGCAACGTTCTCAAGGCTAATAAATCGGCAGTTCGTAAACAGAAGAAAGGCTCTTCTTCTGAGACGACTGTCATGCGGCGTAAGGTAAAACAGACCTTTGCGGCACAAGTCGAAGCCTTCATCGAGCGGTATCGTCCTGCCTTAGAAACCCTCGCAAAGCGGTGATCTACCTCAGTGCCGAGCAAGTCCTGTTTCTTCACGATCGATTGATCGAAGAGACCGGCGGAGAGCATGGTGTGCGCGATCTTAGCGGGTTGGAGTCTGCCCTCGCGCGCCCGCAAGCTGCATTTGGCGACACAGAGTTCTATCCCGACATCTTCACCAAAGCTGCGGTGCTGATGGACGGCCTGACGAGGAATCACGCCTTCATCGATGGCAACAAGCGGATCAGTATTTCCACCGCCGCTCTGTTTCTTCAGGTGAACGGCTATCGCCTGACTGCAACAAATCCTGAACTAGAACAATTTGCGATTTACGTGACAAGCATGAAGCCAAGTGTTGATACGATTGCCGACTGGTTCCGCACTAAGACAGTTCGAAAAAAATCGCGTTGACCCCGGCTGCTTATATTGCGAACTTCAGAATGCCCGCATGACCTACAGGTCAGTGCGGATGGGCAATGTTTGAGCAAGAAGTCTTCACCGTCCATTGTTCTGCCAAAGTTGCTACGCTATCATTACGGCCATGCTGAGACCTGTCTTCATAAAGGGCAAGTCGTCTCCCCGCAAACAGAAGCAGAAATCTTTGACGCAGACACCCGCGATGCGGAGGCTAATTGCTCGTCAGAAAAAACTTCTGCTGTCGTTTGCCGGCATCGGTTCAAGCGGATTCAGCGACATTAGTACAGCGCATGACGCTTATCTGAATGAGCCACGTCAATGAGCGAAACGGTTCCAGGCACCGTTTCCCTCTCCGGTGTCATCAAACTCTCAAAATTAGAAGATATGGCTGCCAAGACAATTTCACAAGCTAGGTTCGAGGCTCTCACTTTTTCAAAGATGCCCACTGTCGAATTGTTTGTTGAAGAAAAAGAATGGTATGCGGACCAGGATGAGAATGTTCTCGGAGTGGTGGTATCGGATAAGCACGACCATGATTGGGGCTATGTTGTTCTTGGCCGTGATGAGCGGGCAATATTTCGCGCCATTGAGCAAGGTGTTAGTCGTCCGGATCAGGGCACAGCAAGGAACGAACTCCATCTGAAATTGTCTTACTACGCTGTTACCGGGGATAAGGTATTTCCGCAAGGTGATAGCGTGATTAAGAAAAAGTTTAAAATCTTCGAACGAGTAGTTCCTGGAGAAAACTAGTCGAAAACTTTCGTATGTTGGCAACGAGTAAAGGGTTCTCTCCTGCTAGAGAAATCATGTCGGAGATTGCTTATTCATTTGAAGATCCTGATGGGAACTATATCCAGCAGTTCCAGACAAAAGGTTTTGACGCTCGTCTTTGGGAGTTGTTTCTTTACGCGCTCCTTCGTGAGAACAATTTTTTTATCGATAGGAAGTTCACCGCCCCTGACTATCTATGTGAACGATATGGCCGAACAGTTTTTCTTGAAGCTGTCACCGTGAATCCTACCCAAGGTGATGGGAATATTCAGCCTTCGCCAGAAACTGAAGCAAGCCGTGAGAGACTAGCTAGTTATGCGGCGATAAAATTTGGCAGTGCGTTGTTTTCGAAGCTTTCCAAGCGGTATTGGGAACTTAACCATGTTCGGGGAATGCCCCTGGTTTTTGCTATTGCAGATTTTCATCAGCCACATTCCATGCTCTGGACCCATCCGTTCCTTTGGCAGTATTTGTATGGAATCAGGGTTGACGAGCAACAGGGCAAGGAAGGTAGTGAGGTGTCATACGGACACATCATGGAGCACACATTCGATGAAAAGCGAATACCGTCTGGATTCTTTTTTCAGTCAGAATGCGAGAACGTTAGCGCGGTACTCTTTAGCAACAGTGGGACTATTTCAAAATTCAACAGGATGGGGAAGTTGGCTGGGTTTGGTGATCCGGATATTAAGATGATTAGAACGGGGATGCGCTATGACCGCGATGAAAATAGTCGTGAGCCTAAAAAATTTGTAATGCGAGTGGAGGAAGGCGAATGCTCTGAAACGTGGTCAGAAGGCGTGTCAATATTCCATAATCCTAATGCAAAATATCCCCTGGATGCGGGCTTATTTCCAACTGCCGGCCATCATTACCAGAAAGATGGAAAAGTAGATAGTTACCTTCCTGATTTTTTCCCAATAGTCTCTGTTACTCGAATACTAACCACTCGGGACGACACGAGTAGTAGCAGCTGAATCTCCATTTTCTTGGCGGGCTGCTCAAAAAGGCCATCCAGCAAGGCCGCAGGGAGTGGGGCGACTGAGGCGTACCCGGAGGGTACGTCGTAAGGAGACACAGGACTGAGAACGATGCTGGGGGCCTTTTTCAGCAGCCGTTAAGGTTCGACGGTGACGTCCACATACGCCGGCACCGAGTCCGCCCCCTTCTTGTCCGTCACCCGTAGCTTGAACCGGTAGGTGCGTTTCTCTGACACGATCGGCGCGAGGAACGAGGCTTCGGCGTTATCCACGTCCAGCAGCGCGATCTTACTGCCTCGTACCTGACTCCACGCATAGTACAGGGCTTCGCCTTCCGCATCTCGACTCTTTAACCCATTCAGCATCACCTTCGTTCCAGCCTTCACGGTCTTGTTGGCTCCAGCGTCGGCCACTGGTGGTTCGTTGGGCTCGTCGTTCACAGTCACCCCAACATCGAGTGAGGCTTGTTTGCCGCGGTTTGTGACCGTGAGGACGGTCTTGCCGTTGCCGACGATCTGTAGGAGGCCATGGGGCAATACCCGAATGACGTTGGGATTTGACGATTGATAGGCTGTGCCGGAGGCAGGGGAATTGATGCGTCGAGTGACGCCGTCGGCGAACTCGCCAACGACAGGCAGCTCGAAAATCTTGCCCATTGAATCGACGTGGCCAAATGCAGAAGATTGTCCCGTTCGCCCGAGCTGCAGGGGTTTATCGGTTTCGAACTCAATGGTGGCGAGAGCGGCGTCAGGTGCTACGTTCACCAAGATTTCATCGAAGACGGATCTCGTCCCCAAGCGGCCTCGTGAAATTTCGGCGACCGCCAGCAAGCGCATCGGCCCAATGCCATCTTTCGGGACCCGCAACAGACCGCCGAAGGCCGGGTTATGGTCGGACAATCCGATCAGCGCCACCGGCGCAACGATCGATCCCGTAGCCGTGGCGTCTTCCTGTTCAACGAGTGTGTCGTCCCGCTCGCCATACCAATAGTAGCGGACTTGGACGATGCCGGAATCTTTGCCGAGGTCCACACGGGCGGTGACGGTTTTCCCCGCCGTGAGTTTGCCCCCTTCCACGGGTTCTGTGATCTTGAAGGCGAGCGCCTGCTGCGCCGGAAGCGCAAGGCAAAAGGCAAAAGTATAAAGGCAAAATATCCGAACCCACATTTGACGTCTCACGTTTAACAGGCTGCAGAAAAACTCAGTGTATACACACTACACCGTTGGAATCCTGCATCATGGTGCTGATGACAACAGAGATTCAGGATGCTCAAAAAGGCTGTCCAGCAAGGCCGCAGCGAGTGAAGAGGCGAGGCGTGCGCTTCGGTACGTTGAGCCTCTGAACGATGCGAGAACGCCGCTGGCGGACTTTTTCAGCATCCTGTTAACGCCTCACAGTCATCTTTTCAGGTGGAACGGGACGTCCGTCAAAATGACGCGTTCCTTGAACAGCAACGCCGTCTTGAGGAGCAGCGCGCGCTGGTTGTGCAGGATGGTCTGCCACCAATGGGCGGGGAGAATCTCCGGGATCACGACGGTCACCCAGATGTCGGGCTCCTTTTCTAGAATTCCTTCGATGTAGTGGAGTAAGGATCCCAGAACAGAGCGGTAGGGAGAGGGTAGGGCGAGCAAGTTGACGCCGCAGCCCCACTGGGCCCACTGGATTTGTATGCGGGCGGTGGATTCCGGATCCACGTCCACCATCACCGCCCGAATCTCGCCGGCACGACTGCGTGCGTAATCGACCGCTCGAATGACCGCTTGATTGACGCCATTGATGGGAATAATGACGATATTGCGTCGTGGAAGTGGAGGACGGTGATCACGCGTGAGCGCGATCTGCTCTGAGACGGCTTTGTAGTGAGAGCGGATCGAGCGGAACATCAAGACCAATATGATAATGAGGAGGAAGACGATCCAGGCGCCATGTGTAAACTTGGTGCTGGCAATGATGATGGTGGCAATGCCGGTCGTGACGGCGCCTACGCCGTTCACAATCAGTTGCTTGCGCCAATGGGGCCCCTTCTTGGTCAGCCATCGGCGCACCATGCCGGCTTGGGAAAACGTGAAGGAGATGAACACGCCGACTGCGTACAGCGGGATCAAGGCGTGCGTGTCGCCGCGGAAGAGGATCAGGAGGAAACAGGCGAAGATCCCTAAAATGATGATCCCGTTCGAGAACACCAAGCGGTCGCCGAACGTCGCCATCTGACGGGGCATATAGCCGTCGCGGGCCAGGATCGAAGCGAGATGGGGGAAGCCGGCAAAGGCGCTGTTGGCGGCAAGGACTAACAGCAGCATCGTCCCAATCTGGAGCCCGTAGTACAGAGCCCCGGTGCCGAAGGTGAGACGTGCTAATTGAGAAACGACCGTCTCATCCGTTTTGGGCAGAATTCCATAGTGATAGGCCAGGAAGCTGATACCCATAAATAACGCCGCCAGAACCAGTGACATATGAATCATGGTGGTCGAGGCATTCTGGGACTCCGGCCGGCGAAAGGCTTTCACGCCGTTCGAGATCACTTCCATTCCGGTCACGGCCGCACAGCCGGCGGCAAATGAGCGAAGAATCAGGAACAGAGTCAGTTCTTCGACCGCCGTCTGGTGGTCCGGCGACAACGAGACACCTTGTCCGAACAGGGCCTGGATACTTCCGATCACCACCATCACTCCCAGGGCGCCGATGGCAAAGTAGGTGGGGACGGCGAAGAATTTCCCCGACTCCCGCACGCCTCGAAGATTCATGACGATGATGAAGATACTTGCGACTAGCCCGAGGGCTTCGCGATGCTCGAACAAACTTGGAACGGCTGAGGTCAGGGCCGCGATGCCTGCCGCGACGCTGACGGCCACTGTGAGGACATAGTCGATCATCAACGCCGCCGCGGCGATCAGCGCCGGCAGTTCCCCCAAGTTGTTGCGGGCGACAATGTAGGCCCCGCCACCCTCCGGGTATTCGTAGATGATTTGCCGATAGGAAATGGTCAGGACAACGACGAGAAACAGAATCGCAAAACTGATGGGAATGGACCAGGCAATGGCGGCGGTTCCCGCAAGGACCAGCACCAGCAAGATTTCTTCCGTGGCATAGGCCACGGAAGAAATCGCGTTCGAGGAAAAGATTGCGAGAGCGAGGGTTTTCGACAGCCGTTCGTGTGCTGCCTGAGTGCTTTTGAGTGGATCGCCAACCAGCCAACGCTTCAGAAACATAGCCTTCATTATCGCACATAAATGGAGGCGTGCGCATCGAAGAAGATGCGCTCAGACGTCAGAGGGCGAAAGCCTCACTCGTCTATGCGGCGTTGGACTCAGCATGAGCGGACAGGCGAGTCGTGTCACCAGTCACAAGGGATAATGGAGGGAGTATTTTTCAACAGACGAATATCTTCTGCTGTATCGCGCCGGGAAGAGGGTGCCGCAGAAGTCCTGCGCCGATCTGAGATGCGTCCGCCGTCCAAAAACTGTGTGAGATGGCGTATCACCTGGGCGCGGGAAAGGCCGGTGACCTTGGTCTAGGTCCCTCTTGACTCAAGCCCCTCGTCTGTGGTCTGAATATAGATCTGTTAACTGCTATTAGACCCCTACTGCACCAGAAAATGGATATTCAGCGGAACAGTATAGTGACCGATTGTAAGGAGGAGGCTAAACCTATGGGTGCATCAATAAAGTGGGTGGGGGCGGGAGTGATGGGGCTTGCGGGCTGTCTCTGGTTTGCCGAGGCGACGCCTGCGTTTGCGGTCATGTCGCATGACGCGCATGTCGCAGTGGATTCCGCTGTCGATGTGGCGACACCGGTGAATACACAGGCGGGTCCGATGC
>Ga0247727_10015050_pt1 | contig 12749 bp, 13 predicted proteins | sample WisWelCaveWW1625_FD_202498 | JGI IMG/M metagenome (GOLD analysis project Ga0247727, IMG submission 202498) | Biofilm microbial communities from Wishing Well Cave, Virginia, United States - WW16-25 | ecosystem: Environmental > Aquatic > Deep subsurface > Groundwater > Cave microbial mat | place...
ACCGCGTACATCTCCCGGAGTACGATTCCATCCATTCGCTTCGAGTGAATATTAAATTCGAGATAAAGGAAGCCTATCACGTCGATGTATTGGACCTTTACAGCGAGCGCCAAAGAAAAACTTACATAAAAAAGATCGCTGTACGCTTTGGCTTAAGTGAAGAATGCCTCGAAAGGGATCTCTACCACCTCTTGGAAGAATTGGAAAAAGAAAAAGCGCCTGTCGAGGCCCAAGAGATCGTCCCCATGAGCGAAGAAGAAAAAGAAGAAGCCTTGAAAGTCTTAAAGAACCCCAATTTGATCCAAGAGATTACCCAGGACTTGGAGAAGATAGGCTGCGTCGGGGAAGAGCAAAATAAACTCTTAGGGTACCTTGTAGCTGTCTCCCGCAAACTTCAAGACACCTTAAGCCTCACGATCGTCTCGCAATCGGGCGCCGGCAAATCAAACCTTGCGGATACCTTAGAGAGCATTCTCCCAAGCGAAGAAGTGGTGAGGCTTTCTAGAATCACCCCTCAAGCGCTCTACTACATGGAAAAGGATTCCCTAAAAAGAAAAGTCCTCGTGATCGAGGAAAAAGAAGGCTCCAGGGATTCGGATTACTCAATAAGAGTGCTTCAATCAAAGAAGGCCTTAAGATTAGCGGTGGCCCTAAAAGACATGAAAGACGGGAAGATGAAGACCCAAATCTTCGAAGTGGAAGGGCCTGTGGTTGTGATTGAGACAACGACGCGCACCGACATAAACCCGGAGAATGGATCCCGCGTTTTTATTGCTTATATGGATGAGTCAGAAGAACAGACCAAACGCATCCACCTCTTCCAGCAAAAACAAAAGACCATTGAGGGGCGGAGGGTGAGACTCGAAGCCCAAACACTGATCCAAAAGCACCAAAATATCCAGCGCCTCTTAAAAGAAGTGGTCGTGGACATTCCCTTTGCCCAGGCTATTCGCTTCCCAACCAAGTGGATGAGGACGCGCCGCGACTACCAGAAGTTCTTAAATCTCATCGAAGCCGTCACATTCCTTCACCAATACCAGAGGCCGTTAAAAACGCTCCAAGACGGTACGGAGTATATCGAATCAACGATCGCGGATTACCGAATCGCTTATTCCCTGGCGTGCGACATCTTTGGAGACGGTTTATCGGAGCTTATGAAGCCGGAGCGCGACTTCTATGAGCGTTTGAAACAAATGCTCCAGGAAAAAGAGATCGTCTCCTTCCAAAGACGTCAGGCCAGGGCCTACACGAACCTGCCGGATCATGTGGTGCGCCGCTTCCTTGAGACTTTGGTTAGTATGGAATATCTCCTTGTCCTGGAAGGCAAAAACGGTGTCCGCTTTGAATATAAACTTAACCCTGAGCCCTTGGAAAAAAAGGAGATTATTCAGGGCCTCACGACACCCCAAGAGCTTGAGAGAACCTTGCGGCAACCTTGCGCGAACCTTGCCGCAAGGTTAATGGCTTTAAAACAAACAACTTAAATGAACCTTGCGACCTTGCGAACCGAAAGTATAGGAAATAAATTAATTAATTATGCCTTAATGGGCGACTATGCCCGGGCGCTCGCCTTAAGAGGCTTTGCACCCTTAAGCGTCGAGCGATATAAGATCTTCACACAAAGATTCCTTGCCTGGGTCTGGGAGGCCAGGGGCCTTGAAAAGCTGCAGGATATCAAACGAGAGGACCTGGCCGACTTCCAAAACGTTCTTCACACCCAAAGACGGCTAAGGGATAATCTTCCTTTGAGTGCGGCCACGAAGGCCAAGTATGTCTTGGCCGTTAAAAGCTTCTTTCGGTTCCTCGTAAAGCGGCAAATCCTTCTCTATAACCCCGCTTCAGAGCTTGAGGTCCCTAAAACAAATCCCGATAGACTCCGCCCCATTTTAAAAGAAAAAGAAATTAAATTCTTCCTTGATTCCATTAAAGGCGAGACTCCCTTCGAGATACGGGACCGCGCTATCTTTGAAATACTTTACTCGACCGGCATACGGAACTCGGAACTGCGGGCTCTTAATATTGAGGATGTGGATTTTACGAAGGAAGAGCTCGCCATTCGCCATGCCAAAGGATACTTCGGGGAACGCCAGCGAATCGTCCCCATAGGAAAACTTGCCTTAGGCTGGCTTTCGGAGTATCTGGAAAACGCGCGGCCCAAGATCTTGCAGAATTCCTCCGCCATTAGAACTCTTTTTGTAAATAACTGGGGAGGGGCCTTGTCCGTGGGGTATTTATCCCATCTTCCAGAGCGTTATATCCCCAAAACTTCCGCGCGTCGGGTCAATCCTCACATATTACGACACTCCTTTGCCGTGCACTTATTAAAACGCGGCGCCGACATCCGCTTTGTCCAGGAGATGCTGGGACATGCCTCGCTTGACTCCACCAAGCTCTACACGAAACTTGAGATCTCCGATTTAAAAAAGATACACAGGAGGTGCCATCCCCGTGAGCGATGACCTTTTGTTGAAATACCTGGAACATCTTAAAGCCAGAAATCTCTCACCCAGGACCATTGAAGGGCAGTGTGGAAAACTTAAAATCTTTAAAAGCTATGTGGGCGGGGCGCTTTCAAAGAAGCTCTTGGATCTCGAAGGCAAAGATATTGAAAAATACATAGCCGAAAGAAAACTAAAATTAAAACCAGGGTCCTTATCCGATGAAGTCTCGCACCTAAGAGGATTTTTTAGATTCCTTAAAAAACAAAACCTTATTCTCCAAGACCCCATGGAGTCCCTGGATCCCGTGCCGCCCTGGGATAGGACCCCCCGGAATGTTCCGGATGAGAAAACGGTTTTAAATCTTTTGAGTCAGCCGGATGAACATACCTACCACGGCATAAGAGACAGGGCGATTATGGAGCTTTTGTATTCAACCGGTATCCGGTCAAGGGAATTGCTTTTACTCCAAGTCCAGGATGTAGATTTAAAAGACTCATTTTTAATGATTTTAAACGGCAAAGGAAATAGACAGCGTCTGGCCCCCTTCGGAAAAAGCGCCGAAAGGGCTTTAGAGCTCTACCTTAAAGTCACCCGACCTCATTATCTTAAAAATCCCAATAACAATACGCTCTTCCTGTCCAAATGGGGAAACCCCTTAAAAGAATGGGCCGTGCACGAAATCTTAAAAAGCTACGCCGACAGATCAAACCACATCCGGGGAATCACGGCCCACACCCTTCGCCACGCCTGCGCCCTTCACATGCTAAAAGGAGGAGCGCCTATCGAAGCGGTCCAGGAGCTTTTAGGCCACAAGAATCTCCATACTACCCAAATTTACACAAGGCTTCTGCCCCAGGACCTAAAAGCTGTTCACGAGAAGTTCCATCCTCGCGAACAAGAAATCCGTTCATGAAGCCTAAAAAAGCGTGGTATACTTTAGGCATGAAACACTCTATTAAAGCCAATATCCCTGTTATCTTCATGAAAGAGGGAGATATTTTTGTCTGCTTTTCACCTGCTCTTGATCTTGTCTCCCATGGGGATTCCTTCGAGGACGCCTACAAGTCTTTTAAGACGACCTTAAAACTCTTCGTAGGAGAGGTAACGAAGATGGGCACCTGGGATAAAGTCCTAGCCGACTGCGGCTGGAAGAAGGTAAAAAGCAAATTCTCACCCCCCGAAATGATCGGGGAAGACGTCCAGTCCATCGAGATCCCCGTCGGCGCTTAAAGAATGCCAAGCCTTCGGCCCATCCACTACAGAAAATTCGAGAAGTTCCTTCTCCACATCGGCTGCCGCTTAAGAAACCAAATAGGGGACCATAAGATGTATGTCCGCTCTGATCTATCCCGGCCCCTCGTTGTCCGCACCCTAAAAGATCTCCCCGTCATGGAAATAAAGTCAAACTTAAGAACCCTCAATATCTCAACCCAGGAGTATTTGAATATCATTGAGAAGCTTTAAACTCTTAAAACCCGTAGCATTTGCCTTAGCTTTAAGCTTTACCTCCTCCCAATCTTTTGCTTTTACCCCCGCAATTCCTCCTCTTACAAACTTCTCTTTAAGCCAATCTTTTGTTCCAATCCAAAACCTGGAAACCAGCAAAGACTCAAGGGGCCTTGAATCCCTGGGCGTTAACCCCATCATCACAAACCTTGTCTCTGCCTTCGTCACTGGGGGAGTGGTAAGCGGCTTTAAAGCGGGACTCAGCGCCACAACCTTCTTACAGGGCGGTATTAAAGCCTTAGCTCTTGAAGGAACAAAAACACTTTTAACCAGCGCTGGTCTCGATTCAGGTCTTACTTCCGCGCTCTCCTTAGCTTCCGGCCAATTCGTCGGCGGCATCCTCGAAGGAAACTTGGGAGACCAACTCGTAAAAATCGGCCAGTCGCTCGGGACAAACCTTGCTTTTTACGGATTGGATAAACTGGCTACAAGTCTTGGCATGGACACACGCCTTACTTCGATTTTATCCTCCTCTCTTGGAGGAATCCTAAACCAAGACTTTAGCCTTGCCCCCAACATCGGCACAGGTGTCATAAATGGAATCGGGGAGGGGCTGCTTAGAGGGGCTGTCTCCATAGGCATTGACTACGCGGTAGGCGAAGCGGACCTTGATCCGCTTCTGGGCTCTCTTGCGACAAGAGCTATCACAGGGGCCATTGAAGGAGCTCTAGGAGGCGGCAACATCTTTGGCGGAATCTTCAACGCCTTCAAAGATTCAGCCCTCAATGTCGCAAGACTTGGCGTCTCAGGAAACGATCCCTTCTCTCAAACACTTTATCTTCAGAAAGTCCTGGGCTTCTCAGAGATCATAAAACAAAGAGGATTGGCAAACGCTGTTGAAACCTATGCCACCGGGATACTTCACCAAGACTCGATCGAATCCATCTTAACTTCATTCTCAAGCGTCGGTGCCTGGCTCCAAGACAAACTAAACCGTCAGGATTACGAGCAAGTCCAACAAAACGGCCAGACCATAAACCGTATCTGTTCTTCCACGGGAGAATGCATTGATACCACCTCTGACTTCTCAGACGTCACAGGTCTTAAAAGAGGTTTTGAGGAAATCACCGGAACATTTGGAAGTGATCCCTATGGCAATTGGGGCATCCTCACCGGTACCAACACCCAGACTTACGCAGACGGTACGAAAGTCACAAGCTTCTTCAATGAAGGAAACTTTACAGAAATTCACATCGAAGCCCCGAGTGAGGGAGTGAACGTTGACCCGCCTTTATTTGTCATTGAAGCCTCTCCCGATGCTGAGTCACTCGGTTTTAATAATGAAGGAAGCCTGTATAACTTCCGGCTCACAAGCCAGGAACTTGGAATGGTGATGGATGTAAAAGACGGCGCCCTGGATGCGTTCTCCCAGTACCAGTACGACGATCTATCCCGAACAATGGGAGAGCTTCTCTTTGAATTCTACGACGGCGAATTTAAGCTTTACAAAACACCTGAGGTAAACCTTCCTCTTGTAACGGATGCCGACCACCAAAACACCACCTACGATGCGACAGAGTTTACCTCCTTCACGGATCAATTCTCTCTCTATGACCCAGCCTTCCTCAAAGAATCCGTTCTCGATCTATTTGAACCCAACAGAGACTTCACAAGCACAAGATTCCAGGAAGGAGGAAGCTTCCTGGCTGATCGATTCGACCGGCTCGAAAACGCTCTGGGGAGCGAAGTAAAAGGCGCTCTCTTTGGAGCCTTAAGTAAAATCAGCGATTCGTTCACAAACGTCGCCTACGTGAAGGACTTGGTAGGCTTCCTCATGCCCGCCAAGATGGAACAGGACATCCGGCTCTACGATTATGAGCGCATCAAACTCCGGGAAATGTACAAGTCCATCAACTCAGAATTCACAGCCGACACCATCATCCAGAACGCTTCCTTCGACAGAAACATCATCACCCAAAACGAAGCCTTGACCCAAAACCAGAACCTGAAAGATGTCAACCAGGGATTCTCATATGTACTAGGCAAGATCGTTCAAGGAACACCGTTCTTGGATATGGGAGTCAAGATCGTAAATGACGTTTACATCAACACCACTCAGCCTTACAATAGCACCCAGACCGAATACAAGATCAGCATAAACTATCTTCAGCCGGATAATGTGCCGCGGAACGTGGAAATTCTGGTGAGAACAGGAGAATATGACTACCAGGGCAATACCCAGGTAGGACCGGTGGCTGCGATCGTGACGTTTAATAAATTTGACCCTGAAACTGGTAAGACTATAGATAGAATAATAAGAGTTCCGGGGCCTTTAGATCAATGGAACTGTTAAAGCATTTATATATTGTTTTGCTCGGAGCTCTCCTCCTTCAAGGATGTGGTAACGTTGCCGAGACAAAAGACCTCAATGGGGATGGCAGACCTGACGTGTGGATTTATAAGAAAGGCCCCGCTGTTGTAATAACGAAAGTGGATAGCAATTACGATCAGCAAATTGATAGGTGGTATTATTGGGCTGATGGAAAACTGATGAAAATGCAACGGTTAGATGGCTCAAAGAAAATAATAGCTTATTACACAAATCAAGTAAGGGTTGAAATTAGCGGTCAAGTAGCGTGGAAAAATGAGCTCGATTTTAATAAAACTTATTCAGACAAGACCGTTCATAAGTTGATGTCGAAAGTATATCTGTATACGCGAGATAACCAATCTATATTGTCACAAGTCGACGACAACCAAGACGGTGTCATCGACAAGACAATTGTTCTTAAAGACGCCCACGTTATCGACGAATATCGCGGCCCCTACAAAGGCTCAATTCAAGAACTGAATTAAACCACGCTCCAATCCAATGCCCTTTGGCCCGCCAAAAAGCCGGCGGGCAAGGGCTACCCACTCTAAAAACAAAACTCCTTTATTTTAAGGTATCCTTGAAGTATGAGAGAGCCCAAAACCCCCAAATGGATCCTCTACATCGACGACGAGGTAGCCCAATGCCGAATGGTTGGAGACTTCTTCACCCAAAAGGGGATAGACGTCATGTTCGCCTTCTCAGTCCCCATGGCAAACCAAATCCTGGAAACCCTAATACCTGATCTAGTCTTCTTAGATCTCCGCATGCCCGAAATGCACGGCAGGGAATTCCTGCACTTCCTTCAGAAAAAAGGCATGGAGATCCCCGTCTTCGTCATCACAGGCTACCCTGAGGACATCTCAGAACTTGAAGAGGAAGCCTTCGAAATCCAAGGCTTCTTCACCAAGCCCGTTAAACTTGAAGAACTCTTCGACCAAACAAAGAAGATCTTGAATTTGAAATAAGACCCCGCGCGCCCGAAAAAAAGAAAAGAAAAGGGGTCAACTTGACCCCAATGCTAGTCCATCCCCAACCGGCCGAGGCGGCCGGAGGCGCGGGATTCTTTGTACATCCAGTTGAAAAATAATCCTGCCAGCGCAAAGTAAATAAGGTTTAACAGAAATCCAATCAGGAAATAGTCGCGCGGCATTTGTCCGGTTTGGATCACGGCGCGCATGCCCTCAAAGACGTAGGTGCTGGGGAGCGCTTTGGAGATGACCTGCAGCCATCCGGGCAGTGTCGCGAGCGGATAAAAAATGGCGGAGATCGGCTGGACGAGGAAAGGAATGCCCCAGATGAGCGCCTCCGCCGCGTGACCCCAGCGGATAATAAGCCCCGAGGTGAATATCCCAAGCGCCCATCCGAAGAGGAGGAGGTTAAAGACGAGCGGAATAAGATAAAAGTGCAAGTTCGCGATGAGGTCAAAACGGTAAAAGAGATAGGCAAGACTCGCGAGGATCAGGGTGATGAGCGACGTCTTGACTACCCCATAAATAAAAGTGGCCGTCACCCATTCCCATATTTTGAGAGGTGAGATGAGAAGGTTTAGGATATTTTGGGTCCAGATGTCCTCTATAAAGGAAATGCTCACGCCCTGCTGGCTGCGGTAGAGGATGTCCCAGAAGATCATGGCGTTTATAAGCGCCTGGGCAATTTTTACCAAAGCGCTGCCTGACACGTTTTGGATGTAAACGGATACGAATCCCCATACCAGGAGCTCCATCACCGGCCAAAAAATGATCTCAAACGTCCGGGGCACGCTTCTTTTGTGAAGGAAGACGTATCTTAAGAACATCGCATTTATGCGTGATATTGATTTATTCATGTGTCCTTGCGTGTCGATTTCGGGGATGACAGTGAGCCGCTTACAAGATCCCCGCCTCTAACTATTTTTATAAAAACTTGTTCCAGAGTTTTGCTTTCAAAACTTTTTTTAATTTCTTCCGGCGTTCCCTCCGCGATCAATTTGCCCTCGTGAATAAAAAGGATGCGCTCGCAGATTTCCTCGACTTCCGGCATGTTGTGCGAGGTGTAGATGATGCCTATATTTTTTTCTTTGTGGATTTGTTTCAGGATGCGCCTTACTTTGTCCGCCATTTCTGGGTCAAGGCTCGCGGTGGGTTCGTCCAAGAGAAGAAGCTCCGGGTCGTTTAAGAGGCATTTGCAGAGGTTGAGCCTTGTCTTTTCTCCCGTGGAAAGCGCGCCCGCGCGGCGGTTTTTAAGATGAGAGATCTCGAAAAGCTCAAGCAGCGCGTCTATTTTTTCCTTGGATTTTTTGACGTTGTAGAGTTTCGAGAAAATAAAAAGATTTTCCGATACCTTCAGGTTGGAGGGGAGCTGTGCGTAGGCGGAGGAAAAATTGAGCCTTTGGGAAAGGGCATGGCGGCTCTTAAAAGGCGAGAGGCCGAACACCGAGACCTCTCCCGAGGTGGGCGTAAGAAGCCCCAAAAGAATGTGAAGAGTGGTGGTTTTTCCCGCGCCGTTCGGGCCCAGGAGCCCCAGAATCTCACCGCGCTTTAAAGTGAATGAAAGATTGTCAAGCGCTCTTGTATCCGGGTAGTCTTTACAGAGGTTTGTTGCGGTGATGATGGCCGAATTTTCCATTTGCACTCTGCCTATGACTGGGTATAATCATAAAGGTCCGACTCAACTATTTTTGATAAGGAGATATTATGCGCAGGATTTACCGTCAAATTCCACTTCTTTTTCTCGCGGGTTTAGTTTTAACGGCCGGCTGCGCATCCACGAAGGCGCGCAAGGCCGCTGACAGCCCTGCGGATCCCCAAGCACAGATCACCCAGCTTCAAAGCGAGCTCGCGGCCAAGGACCAGCAGATCCAGGAGCTTCAATACCAGCTCCAGAGTTCTCAGACAGCCATCCAGACCCCCTCCAATTTCAGTTCCGCGGGGACAGGCAAATCCTCTTATATCCGCGTGTCTGGCGTGTCGGTGGAGGATGTCCAGCGGGCCCTGGCGCAGGCGGGATTTGATCCCGGCCCGGTGGACGGGCGCATGGGCAGAAAAACCAAGTCGGCCATCAAGGACTTTCAGCGGAGGAATCATCTCACCGTGGACGGCATTGTGGGGGAGAGGACTTGGTCGTATTTAAAATCGTGATAAGCGATTATATGTCATTGCGAGCGAAGCGAAGCAATCTATGTGAGGCAGAGATTGCTTCGTCGCTTCGCTCCTCGCAATGACAGTGACATCATGTTCATCCACATGGTTCTTTTTAAGATCAAGCGTAAGGATGTGCCCGCTTACGTTGCCGATTGTAAAATGTGGGGGAGGGAAGCCGGGAAGCAAAAGGGTTTTATAGGTTACAAAACGCTTTTCCGGACAAATGCGAGGGGCCAATACGCCTCCTCTTACATGTGGAAAAAGGAAGCGGATCACTCCCGCTTCATGAAGGTGCACCATGACCATCTCGTTTCATTGTCGAAATGCCCCGTGAAAGTGCTGGGTTATTATAATTTCAAAACTGCCCGCTAGTCCCATAAAGAAAGATTTCTCGCTTCGCTCGAAATGACACAATTATAAATGGCCAAACAATTCCAGTCCATAGCACTGCTCCTGCCGGAAATTAAAGAACTTCTCGAGCAGAAGGACTACACCCTCTTAAAGCAGGTGATGAGGGATTGTAATCCCATCGAGTTTGCCGATTGCTGGCGGAAATTCACGGAGGAGGAGCGGCTTCAGATATTTAGGCTTATGCCGGCAACGGCCGCGCTTAAGCTTTTTGAGATTTTGGAAATTGAGGACCAGCGCGCCCTTTTGGGAAAGCTCTCCGAGGAAAATGTCACCCCGATTCTTGAGAGCATGCCTTCGCCCGAGCTGGCGAAGCTTTTTCATAAAATGTCGCCACGGGTCGTGAAAAAAATGACAGGCCTTATTAAACGGCAGGAGGCGCTGGCGCATATTGATTTATTGATGAAATTTCCCCAAAAAACGGCGGGGAGCCTCATGCATCCGGAATTTGTGAAGCTTTCCCCAAGGCAGACAGGAAAACAGGCGCTCTTGCTTCTCCAGGCCATTGCCCGGCCCAACGAAAGAGAGCACCTTTATTCCCTTTTTGTGACGGACGATCAGGGCAGGGTTTTGGGAGGTATTACGCTTCAGGATCTCCTGAGCGCTCCCGAGGATGAGAAGCTGTCCGAGATCATGACGTCGGTGGAAGGTATAAAAGTAAAACCCGAGACAGACCAGGAAGAGGTCGCAAAGCTTTTCTCCAAATACAATTTGAACGCGGCTCCTGTCGTGGACAATGAAGGAAAGCTGATCGGTGTTTTGACGGTGAAGGACATCATCTCCGTCGTCCGCCAGGAGGACACGGAAGACATCGCGAAGATGGTGGGTTCGCGGGCGGTTGATTTGCGCGAGCAGTCGGTGTTTAAGATCGTGCGTTTTCGGATGCCCTGGCTTGTCGTGACGGTGTTTGGGGGGCTTCTCATCTCCGTCATCATCCGTTTTTTTCAGCCGACTTTGGCGAAGGTCATCGCTCTGGCTTCTTTTTCCCCTTTAATAGCGGGGATGGGGGGCAACGTGGGCTCACAATCAGCCATGATTATGGTAAGAAGCCTGGCGCTTGGCCAGATAAACGGCAATCAAAGGCTTAGAGTTATTTTTCGCGAGATGCGGGTGGGCCTTGTGCTGGGGGTCATTTATGGGGTGCTTTTGGGAGGAGTGGCCTATCTTATTTATGGCAGCCAATATGATCTACACTTTGCTTTTGTGGTGGCCGCGGGGATGTGCACCTCGATGACGGTCGCGGCGACGATGGGTGCCATCGGCCCGCTTTTTCTGGAAAGAGTAGGGGTGGATCCTGCCACCGCGACGGGCCCCTTGATTACTACCACGACGGATATTATCAGTAATTTTACCTACTTTGCCCTGGCGACGCTTCTTCTGATGAATTTTTAGCATGCCTCATATTCATGAGCTTTATGATTTTGTTGTTTCCGTTTTTATCATCCACAAAAATAAAGTCCTCCTGATTTATCACAAAAAATACAAAGAATGGCTGCCGATCGGCGGGCATATCGAGCTGGACGAGGACCCGGAAGAGGCGCTTTACCGCGAGATAAAGGAAGAAAGCGGCCTGCGCGTGCGCATCCTGGCCCACACGCCGCCGATAAAGCACAGGGGAGTCAAGCCCATCCCAACACCTTCTTTTGTCGACGCCCACCGGATCGATAAAACACACAGGCACGTTGCGTTTATTTATTTTGGGACCTCCGATTCGGACCGTGTGAAACTCCACGAGAGGGAACATGCGGAATTTGGGTGGTTTAGCAAGGACGAGCTTAAAAGCCCAAAGCTTAAACTCGTTCCTTCGATCTATTTTTATTGTATAGAAGCGCTAAAATCGGCGAAGACTTAAATGGAAAAAAAAATTTAATGGGCGCCCACCCTCCGCGTCACCCCTTCCTTCCGTACCTTTTGCGCTGCTCAATGGCAATGACGATGGCGCTTTTACTTTTCATTCCTTATTCAGTTAGTGCAGGCGAAATTGAATTCGCCAAGGTGGTGGATATTTCCGGGCATGCGGAGGTGTTGGGGCCGTTTGAAAATAAATGGAAACCGGCCGCGGCGCACATGCTTCTTGAGAAAGGTTCGAAGGTAAGGACTTTATCCGAAAGCTCCGTTCAAATTTTATTTGACAGGAATCTTGGGAGTATCGCGAAGCTTGCGGAAAAATCCAGGTTGGATGTTTTGGGAAGATCCTCTGATACCTTTTTTCTGGAGCGGGGCGGGCTTTTCTTGTACCGGGAGGGTGAGACGGGACGGCTTGAAAAGCCCCAAAAGATCAGGATACGCACAAAGGATGGGGAGGTGCAAATCGGTCTTGGGGGCTGTGTCGTGCAAAGCACCAAAGAAGGGACCTTTGTCAGAGTTTTTGATGAAAGGGTCGAAGTGACCGGCCGGCCGGGTTCCCGCGTCGCGCAGACAGAGGCGCCGCGAGTGGTGGAAGAGGGTTTTAAATTTTTTACAAGCGTTCACGCGGCCCGGAGCGCATTTCAGAGAATGCAGTTTGCGGATTATGGCGACTGGCAGAAGTGGATCAAAAGTGTTTATGAGAAAAAGGACGATTTTGAGGCGGAGGCGCTGGAGAAGGTTTTTTAAGCCATGATTGGAACGATTACTTTAAATCCATCGATTGACCAGCATCTCATTGTCGAAGGCCTCGTGAAGGACGACGCCAATCGGGCGAGGTCGGCCGCGCTTTACCCCGGCGGCAAAGGGGTGAACGTTTCTAAAGTGGTGAGAGAGCTTGGCGGGCCGACGCGCGCGTACGCGCTTTTGGCGGGTTTCGTGGGGGGGTTTTGGGAGGAGCTCGTCACGGGGCTTGATATTCCTTATTCGGCGGTCAAGGTGTGCGGGGAAACGAGGCTCAACACGATTTTTACGGACATAAAAGATCATACACAGACGCGTGTCAGCGCCCCGGGGCCGTTCACGCCGCAGAAGAGCATCGATCTGTTTCTCCGC
>Ga0247727_10015051_pt1 | contig 12749 bp, 11 predicted proteins | sample WisWelCaveWW1625_FD_202498 | JGI IMG/M metagenome (GOLD analysis project Ga0247727, IMG submission 202498) | Biofilm microbial communities from Wishing Well Cave, Virginia, United States - WW16-25 | ecosystem: Environmental > Aquatic > Deep subsurface > Groundwater > Cave microbial mat | place...
CTCGCGATAACTGGCCAACTCAACCCCCTCCGATCCCCCTTCTCTAAAATTGAGAGAAGGGGGACAGGGGGATGAGTATCTAAAACTCACCCATCGGGTTAGGTAGTTTGTAAAGGAACGAGTTCTTTCTGAATCAATTCTTCTGCTTTTACCCAATCTAAATCTTCAAGGCGCTCAATCGCATCACAGATCTCGGACAATATCTTGTCTTGGATGCGTCCCTGCGAGAGCGCAACCGAGTACGGCAACCGATGAAACGTCACCATCGAATACTTGGGGACAAAAAGATGCGGGAATTTTTTCTCCAGCGCTTGCTCGACTTTCTTTCTAAGCAAAAACTGAGGGTCTGCCACACGGTCGCACATCTCGATAAAATTTTCCAAAGCCAAGTCGGCGATCGCGTCGGTATTGATTTTTCGCTTCTGCTCAAATTCGCTGAAGACTTTCTCCCAACTGGAAGCATATCGATCGATCAACGAGACCAACTGCATACACCCCTCAAAAGCGCAATTCACGCCCTGTCCAAAGAAGGGGACGATCGCATGTGCTGCGTCTCCGATCAAGAGCGCTTTGTTCTCTACATGCCAAGGGTAACAGCGCACGGTTACCATAGACCCTGTCGGATTTTCAAAAAAATCTTTGGTCAAATTAGGCATTAACGCAAGAGCATCGGGGAATTCAGCCCCAAAAAAATCGAGTACAGCCGTTTCAGTATTTAACATCGCAAAACTTTGCGGCCCCTCAAAGGGGAGAAAGAAGATGCACCCAAAACTTCCGTCAAAATTGGGCAAGGCAATCAACATATAGGCTTTGCGAGGCCAGATGTGCAAAGCGTTTGGGTCAATCTGAAATGCACCGTTGGGGCCGGGCAAGATCGTCAATTCTTTGTAGCCGTGCTCCAAATACTCTTGTGAAAAATTAAATCGCGATAGCTTGAGCATATCCGCGCGAATGGCCGAGGCCGAGCCATCGGTGCCGATTACCGTTTCGGTTTGAATCGTTTTTTCGTCGTTGGTGATTTCATGGCGCAGGCGCACTTCGCTCGTCTTAAAATCCATGCCCAAACAACGCTCATTGAAGTGAATCGTGACGCCCGGTTGCTTTTCAGCCTCTGTCATCAGTGCTTTGTTGAGCTCCGCCCGCGACGCCGCGTAAATCACTTCGGTATCGTCTTTGCCATAGGGCTGAAACACAAGTTCGCCCTTCACCGAGTGCATCATGCGCCCTTTCATGGGCACAGAAATTTTATGGATTGTCTCCCAAAGCCCGGCTTCTTGAAGAGCTTGAATGCCGCGGGTCGAGATCGCCAAATTGATGGAGCGGCCGGCGCTGATCTTCACTTTGCGCATATCAGGCCGGCGCTCGAAAATCTCTATTTGAAAACCTCGGCGAGCCAATAAGAGGGCCAGCAGAGAACCGGCAGGGCCCGCGCCAATCAGAGTGATTTTCTTAGTCATAGATTATGGCATATCAATCAATAATCTTCTCGCTCGTCTCTTTGAGTGCCTTGCCCAAAAAAGTGGAGAAGCTTGTGCCGCCTGTGCCCTTGGCCTCCACGCCTTTGGGGGCTTGGTGCGCGATATAGCGTACGGCAATCTCAAAATGTTTTTTTCTAAACTCTTCCATGGCCTGCACGCATTGATTGTAGGCTTCGCACAAGTTTGGCTCTGTTTTCTGACGTTCAAGCACAAAATTCCGAATAGACGACTCGCGCTCTAGTGCTTCGATAAATCGCCGATGCGCGGGGGTCATATAGGTGCGCATTTCCATCAAATAAGGGTTGGTATGGTTGTCTTGGTGAGCTATGCCCAGAGCAGCATCGACGGCTTGGAACCAAGGGCTTTGCGCGGCACTTCCGCCAAAGTATTTTCTTGGCTCCTCGCTGACGCCTTCATAAATCACACCCGGGGCGTTCCATCCGGTCAAAGGGGGCCGGACGCGATGATAAAAAATGTGTGGGTCACAGAACTCCCACATGCGCAGTAGCGTTGCGTTAACGACATCGATAGAAGCCCGTATTTTTTGCAAATTTTCACAAAGAGCTTCGAGGCGATTTTCGACTGCAGCGTGTTGGCCTTCTATGGCCGCTACCAGCGCCGGAGCCCCTTTGCATTCGATTGCTACCGCATTAAGATAAAACCATTGTTCGTCGATTCCGCCGAAAAAAAGTTGTAAACACGCCAGATTATCGAGATCGATCGAGGTCGTTTTATCGAGCCGTCGCCAGTTGTGCAGCACGATCGAAGCATGGGTCACAATGGGCGGTCGCCCCAATTTTTCAGCGAGTTGACACAACGGAACAGAAACGCCTTTGGGGAGGCGAGTGGCTGGTTCTTTGGCATCAGCCCAGACATAGGCGTTGGCAAAGACCGAGAGCAACAAGAGCGCGCGTTCTTCTTCTCGATCATTTCTGAGATCGTTGATGCTCAGCGGAGCCAAGCGCTCCAGTACATCGCGCAGTTTGTGGGTCATCAACAAAGCAGACATTTCTGCGCCGATTTGATCCCATGCTTCATACACTGGGGGCAATTTCCCCAACGGGTCCTGGCTCGGCAAGAAACCGCGAGCGGGATCAACTCGAAAGGAAGCTAAACTCGTCACTTGCAATGGCATAAGTTATTCTTTGATCGCAGCGCTAAAAACTTCGACAAATCGGTAGACATCGCTAAAATTATTGTACAACGGCACGGGGGCAACGCGAATTACATCCGGTTCACGCCAATCACAGATCACGTCATTGGCTATCAGTTTGTCGAGTACAGTTTTGCCATTTTTTTTGAGGCGAAGCGAGAGCTGAGCGCCTCGCTGCTTCGGGTCTCTGGGAGTAATAATTGAAAAATGTTCACTCTGCAAATTTCCCAATAAATATTCCAAATATCCTGTCAGTCGCTCACTCTTGGCTCGCAATTTTTCGATTCCCGCTTCGTCGAAAATATCCATAGAAGCGCGGAGCGTAGCCATGGGCAAAATGGGGGGATTGCTGAGTTGCCAACCCTCTGCGCCAGGGATGGCCGAGTAGCTAGGCCCCATCAAGAATCGCGTTTTTTTATCGTGCCCCCACCAGCCAGAGAATCGGGGGAGTTCGAAATCGTTTGCGTGCCGCTCGTGCACGAAGCAGCCGGCAGTGCAGCCGGGGCCGCCGTTCATATATTTGTAAGTGCACCATACAGCAAAGTCGACGCCCCACTCGTGCAGTTTTAAGGGCACATTGCCTGCTGCATGCGCGCAATCGATGCCGACGACACAGCCGGCAGCACGGCCAACTCGAGTGATGCGCTCGATCTCGAAAAATTGACCCGACAGATAATTGACCCCGCCGAGCATAATCAGTGCAATCGAAGAGCCTTCGCGCTGAATCAGCGCTTCGATGTCTTCGGTGCGGATCGTCGTCTCGTTCGCTCTTGGCGTTAATTCAATGAGAGACGTTTTCGGGTCAAAGCCATGAAACTTGATTTGAGATTTGACGGCGTATAGATCTGAGGGGAATGCATTGGTTTCGATGACGATCTTGTGTCGCGTGGGAGTCGGGCGATAAAACGTGACCATCATCAAGTGCAGATTGACGGTGAGGGTATTCATCACGACGACTTCGATAGGCTGGGCTCCCACCAAACGCGCTGTTTGTTCGGTCAGAAACTCGTGATAGGGCAGCCAGGGTTTGCGTGCGTGCAGATGCCCTTCAACGCCGAGCAATTCCCAATCTTTGAGCTCTTGTTCAACATAGGCACGCGCTGTCTTTGGTTGCAAACCCAACGATTGCCCGCAAAGATACGTGTACTCTTTGTTTGCTTTGTTTTTGGGGAAATAAAATTTATCCCGATATTTGGCCAAAGGGTCTGTGGCGTCCATGTCAGCGGCGAACGACCGATTTGATTGAAAGTTCGTTGTCATAAATTTTGAGATGTGAGCCATGCTCAATCGTTATGTTTCTATAGATTTTTTAGAGCAATTGCAAGATTTAGAAAAATTCACCGAAAATCTCCTTGCACAGCTTCTCGCTTGTTGTTAGAGTGAGCGCACACTTATGCACGAAGCAATTCGAGTAGAAACCTTAACGAAAAAATTCGGCTCAGCTACAGCTGTCGACAGCGTCTCGTTCACGGTGCCCAAGGGGGAATTTTTCGGCTTTCTGGGCCCAAACGGCGCGGGCAAGACGACGACGATGCGTATGCTCGCCACGCTCTTGCGTCCGACTGCTGGTCAAGCCTGGGTCAACGGTCACGAAATCTCACGGACCCCCGACAAAGTCCGCCATTCGATTGGTTTTGCGATGCAAGCCGTTACACTAGACCCCTTGGCGACAGCCTGGGAAAATCTGCTCTTGCTCGGCGTGCTGTATGGGCTTGCTCGCAAAGAAGCGCACAAGCGCGCCGCGGAGCTCTTGGAATTGATGCAGCTCACCAAAGTCGCTGGGGCTTGGATTAAGAATTATTCGGGCGGTATGAGACGACGCTTAGATTTGGCGGCCGTCTTGATGCACAAGCCGGACGTGCTTTTTCTCGATGAGCCTACAGAGGGATTGGATCCCGCGGGGCGTCGCGTCATCTGGGATTATCTGGAAAAATTGGGTAAGAGCGACGGCGTGACCATCTTCTTGACCACCCATTACATGGACGAAGCCGACTATCTTTGCGATCGCATCGCGATCATCGACAAGGGCAAATTGGTCGTGACCGAGTCTTCCGAAAAACTGAAAGAAAAAGTAGGCGGCACCATGGACGATGTCTTCATTCACTACACCGGACATCGCATCCAGGACGAAGAACTCAATACCAAAGCAGCCGACCCCTACGCCCAAATAAACTGATTATGAATACACTCTTTAGAGAAACGTATTATCTGTTCATCCGCGCATTCAAGCAATCTTTGCGCCCGTACGTAGCGCTGGTGCCGGAGTTTGTCGTGCCCATCTTTTTCTTTTTGATCAATTCGGCGGCTTTCCAGCGCGCTGTCGAGATTCCGGGTTTCAGTGCCGAGAGCTATCTTGCCTTCTACGCTCCTGTCGCGCTCTTGACAGCGATCTTCTTTACGACGGGCAGCACGGGCATCGAAGTCGTAACCGACATTTCTAACGGTTATATGGATCGCCTCTTTGTTGCGCCGGTGCACCGCATTTCGATTGTGCTCGGCAAATTGTTGTCGGTCGGCGCACGTGCCGCGATTCAGACTATCATTATGCTGATCTTCTTGGTGATCTGGGGAGCGCCGTTTGTTGCGGGGCTGGAGGGCGTGCTGATGTTGCTGGGGCTTGCGTTCTTGTTTGGCATGGCCTGGTCGGGGATTGGGTTGACACTTGCATTTTTGACTAAAAACCCGCGCATCGTTCAGTCAAGCTTTATCTTCTTCTTCCCCTTCAGTTTTGTCACGACCTCGCAATTGCCCTTGGATTTATTGGATGGTTGGTACAAACAAGCTGTGCTTCTGAATCCAGTCACTTATATTTTGGAAGCCATGCGCGCCTTGATGCTAAGAGGCTATGTGTCTCTAACAGCCAGCACGATCGATATTGGATTCGTGGCGGCCATTCTCTTTGGGCTCGTCACACTCACGGCAGCGTTTTTCTCTTTTCGTCTCTTGAGCGCGTAAGAACTACTGAAATCGCTAAAATCATCAAGAAATTCTTTTTAGCTTTTTAATGCAATGCTAGCTTCGCACCAATCTGGCCCCGTTTTTCGAGCCGTTGACTGAAGCTGCTTTGCGCTTCGGTGCTTTGTTGGGCGCAAGATATTTGTCAAACCAATTCTTCACACGAGAGAGATACTCTATGCGTAGCTTCGGATGCCCCACGCGCAAAAAGAGATGCGAGCAACCAGGGAAGCGCACGAACTCCACTTCTTTGCCCAAGCGCTTCAGCGCAACAAAATACTGCTCGCTCTGCTCAATCGGGCAACGATAGTCGGCCTCGCCGTGAAGCAAGAGCACCGGCGTCTCGACGTTTTTGACATAAGTAATCGGCGAGTGCTTGGTAAACGCGTCGAGCGCTTCCATGCGCGTGCCACCCCATTGGATTTCGCCGAAGCTGACGCCGATATCCGAGGTGCCATAGAAACTGGGCAAATCAATACACGGCGCGCTGACGATGGCCGCTTTGAAGCGAGTGGTGTGCCCGACAATCCAAGCACTCATAAAGCCACCGTAACTATAACCGTGCACGCCCAGACGTTCGGTGTCAACGTAGGGCCGAGCGCAGACTTTGTCGAGCGCCGTCATAATATCTATATAATCTTCGCCGCCCCAATCGCTCAAGACGGCGTTCACAAATTCGGTGCCATACGTAGACGAGCCACGTGGATTGACACAAAGCACCAAATAGCCCGCTGTAGCTAAGACTTGGTTCCACGCGGTAAACGTATCATAGAAGACGCCGTGCGGCCCGCCGTGCACATCGAGCACTAACGGATATTTTTTTGAAGAATCGAAATCTGGCGGGAAGAAGAGTCTGGACTCGATCTCCATGCCCGCGCGCTTGAACGAGAATTTTTCGATGCGCGCCGTCGGGTGCTCTTTGAAAAATTCTTTGTTCTCGTTGACGAGCAAGCGCTGGTCGCCGTTTTTTAAGTCAATCAAATGCAGTTCTCCCGCCGACGTGGGCGGGATTCTCAGAATCACCGCTCGTTTGGCTTCAGCATCGATCGTAAGATCGTTGAAAAAAGCTTTGCCGCCAGCGATCGGGCGCGGCTCGGCGCTGTTCTCATTCAGCTCAAACAAGAAAGATTCGCCCTTTGCTTCGGCCAAGAAGAACATCCGCTTGTCGCTCGTCCAGCGCAGCTCCGGCGCGGGCAAGAGAGGACGAAATCCCGCGTTAATCTTGATCGCATCGTCGGTCAGCGCTTTGAGCTTTTGGCCCGGCTTGAGCGTATAGAGAAACCCTTGCCAACCGGCAGAGAGTTCTTTGTCTGCGGCCCCGATCACCAACAACTGACTTCCATCGGTAGACCAAGCAATATGGCCTACGCTCGTCAAGGAGTTGGACCAACATTGAGGCTCCCCGCCCGACGCCGGAATCACATAGGCTTCATTGTGCATCGTGAAATCGCGATCATCGCGACGGCTGGAGATAAATGCAATTTTCTTGCTATCAAGCGACCAGACGGGTGAGGTATCGTCCCAGTCTCCGTCCGTGATTTGTTTTGGTTTCTCTTCGTTGACTCCGATTACAAAAAGATGCCGATGCGTATCGCCACGCCAACCCACTGTATCGAAGCGATAACGAACGCGCCTAATCACTTTCACGCGTGGGTCTTTCTTCGGGTCATGGTCGTCGGGTAGGCGATCGGGGTCCACATCGGAAACAAAAGCGATGCTGCGAGAATTGGGAGACCACTCGTACTCGATGACGCCCCCGGGCACGCGTGTGAGTTGTCGCGCTTCGCCGCCCTGCACCGAGATAAGCCAAAGCTGCGCGCGGCTCTTTTCATCGCCACGCGTAAACGCGACTGTTTTTCCGTCGGGCGAGAATTTGGGCGATGTGTCTTTGGTGCCCTGCGTAAAGGGCGTGGGCTCACCGTCTGGAAGCTCCAGCATCATAATTTGAGAATGGTTTGACTGCGTTTCGCGATTCACTTGGGCACGCGAGAAGACGAGCTTGGTTCCATCGGGTGAGATCGATGGCCCTCCAATGCCGACGACTTCGTAGATAAAATCAGGGGTAATGGGCTTAGGCACGATTCAACTCCTTTGATTTTGTTATTTTGCTTTCTCGATCCATTCGGTTATTTGCTTCAAATGATATCCATCGTGGCCGACCACAATTTGAGCCAAATCTTGAATGCTGATCGGACCACGCTCGGTGTGATTGCCCATACGACCCCATTGGGCAAGCTCTAAACTTTCAAACGTTTTCAAAAGCTTGGCCCGGCCTTCTTGAAAGCGCTTGATGCTGGTTGACACTTCAATCTGTGCGTAATTATTTTTCTTCAGAAAGTCATCGGGGTTATAGCCTTGGATGGTCGGGTTATCTTGGGTCCGCATCTTTTCCAAGCGCTCAAACCAGACACCGTCCCAATCGGCCATGTGCGCGGCGACTTCACGCAGCGTATAGCGTTCGGGATCGGGGCGTTGATCCCAGCTTGATTTGGGGGCTTGATTGAGCAAGTGAGTGAGCACGGTCGGAGCTGCTCCCAAGCCTTGCAAGAGATAGTAGCGTATGCCTTCACTTATCATAGTATCAACTCCTTAGGAGTATAAAACCGAAACCAATCATACAGCAAAAGAGTGATCGAGAGCGAGCCAAGCGTTGATACAGATTTTGAACTCATCGAGCCGATCATCTACAATCAAAGAGATTTCTGGAGGCAGATGAATGTCCAATACGTCCTTTGAGTGGAAGAAGGCGCAAGATTTAGACCACGCTTGGAGCAATTTTGATCCCTATTATCCCTTGCCGAGCGACTCTCCTTTTTATGTGAAGCGCAAAGATTCTCCCTTGGAGAGCATGAAACGCGCTCTTCTGCGAGATCATATTGCTTCTCAAAAATATTTTTTCTCTGGTTTCATGGGTTGCGGCAAATCAACTGAATTGAACAGATTGGCCGTTGATCGTGAGCTCAATGAAAAATATCTTGTAGTTAATTTCTCTATTCGAGATACGTGTGACCAAAACAATCTGAATTATGTGGATGTCCTAGTGGCCATTGGAGCTAAAATTTTTGAGGTTCATGATGCACAAGGCGGGAAGTTAGACCCTGCAATATATGACGAGCTAAAAACCTGGACGAAGCACGTTGAAGAACGCATTAGAGAGAAAGGCATTGAAACAAGTACTGAAGCGGAAGCCGGAGCAGAAACGCCTAGATTCTTGAATTTCTTTTGGGCAAAACTGACTGGCAAAATCAAAGCCGAGTATTCTAGCCGCAAAATTATTCGCGAGACGCTTGAGCCTACCTTGACAGAGTTGCTCTCAAAGCTCAATCTGATTGCTGCTGGTATCTTGCGTTCAACCGGCAAGCACGTTCTAGTGATAGTGGATGATTTAGACAAACCAAGCGTGGACGACACGAAGAAACTCTTTAAGGAAAATTTAGCCACATTGCGCCAACCCAATCTGTACATTATTTATACCGTTCCTGTTTGGATATTTTTCTCAAAAGAATTTCCAGAAATCAAGCATCCTATTGGTTATCTGCTGCCCAATATCAAGCTGCATCCGCAAAACAGCAGAACTAAAAAAGAAACAATGGGATTTCAGATGATGGAAGATTTTATTACGCAACGTATGCGCTCTAATCTGATCGCGCCCAAAGCCATGGAGCATGCCATTGAAATGAGCGGAGGCGTCTTCCGCGAGTTGGCACGTATCATGCAAATTGCGATCGATGCTGCGATCGAGCGTGAGAACAACGTCATTCAGCTACTCAATGTAGAGCGTGCGGTCAATGAGTTGCGCAACGATTTCCGCCGCATTTTGCAAGAAGACGACTACGTTATTCTCAAGCAAATTTATGCACGTCGGACTTACGAAGGCGTTGATCGTATTGCTTCCTTGCTCGAAGGCTTGTTGGTGCTAGAGTATAAGAACGATCAAAACTGGCCCGATATTCATCCTGTCTTGGTGGAGATCATTCAATCATGGCAAGAGCCAAAAAAAACCAGTGCCAAGAAACGCCTCAGACCGAAGAGTTCCTGACGCGCGTCAATCGCCTCGCCAATTACATCACGCGGTCGGGCAAGAGTGAAAAGGCGACGCTCCTCTTCGCGCTCTTCAAGGTCGAGTCCACGCGAAGGCTGGCCGAGCAATCGCTCAATGGCAACTTGGAGGGCAAGGGCTTTCGCATCGTGCGCCTGGACGTAAGAGAGTATCCCAATACCGATTTGGTGCAGCTCTTGTTGGATAAGCAAACGTCGCCAAGCGATGTTTTTTACGTGCATCGTTTGCGTGCGGGTGAACAGGCAACGCTCAATGCGCTGAATTACCGTCGTGAGCTACTGATAGAAAACGCTGTAAAAGTCCTTTTCTGGCTGGAAGAGAGCGAGCTGCAATGGCTGGCCTTCGGCGCGCCTGATTTTTGGGCGTTTCGCCATCGAGTCGTTGAGTTCATTGAGTTGCCCGAAGAAAAATCCATGCAAGAGACTGTGCAGCGATTTTATGGTGATACGGAATTTGTATCTCATGAAGAGCTCTTGGTGAAGACCAGGTTGCGTCAAGAGTTATTGCAAGCGCTACCCAAAGGCGCTACCGATACAAAAGCACGTTTGCATTGGGAAATAGGAAATTTGCTTCACAAAAATGGTGAACTTGTATCAGCCAAGAAGCATCTTGAGCAAGCTCTAAAATATGTCACTAGGCTAAAAGATGAACCCAATCGTGCGGCAACCTTGCATAGTTTAGGCATAATCGCCCAAGCTCAAGGGGACTACGAAGAAGCGCGGCGGCTCTATCAACAGAGCTTGAAGATCAACGAACGCCTGGGCAACCAGTCGGGCATGGCCAATAGCTATCATCAACTAGGCATGATCGCCCAAGCTCAAGGGGACTACGAAGAAGCGCGGCGGCTCTATCAACAGAGCTTGAAGATCAAGGAACGCCTGGGCAACCAAGCTGGCATGGCCAATAGCTATCATCAACTAGGCATGATCGCCCAAGCTCAAGGAGATTATGAAGAAGCGCGGCGGCTCTATCAGCAGAGCTTGAAGATCAAGGAACGCTTGGGCAACCAGTCGGGCATGGCCAATAGCTTCGGCCAATTGGGGAACATAGCCTACAGTCAAGGGGACTACGAAGAAGCGCGGCGGCTCTATCAACAGAGCTTGAAGATCGACGAACGCCTGGGCAACCAAGCTGGCATGGCCTCTAGCTATCATCAACTAGGCATGATCGCCCAAGATCAAGGAGATTATGAAGAAGCTCTGACGCTAATCAATCAAGCCAAGAAAGTCTTTGAACGACTTGGTAATCTTCCTAGTATTGCTCAAGCTCAACAACAGATAGATAGAATCGAGCAAGCCCTAACCGCACAAAACTCAAAGCCTAAATCGAAAAAATCTCCTGCAAAACAGAACAAGAATCCAACAAAAAAATAGTTCACTTGAATACGCAGACTATTTTACGGCAAGCAGTTCTCGCCTTGTTGTCTCCCAGATTGGTTGTTGCCCTGGAACGTGTTTACACCCTCCAGGTTCACCGCGCCATCGAACGCGTCTTCAGTAAAGCCGCATTTTTTAAGCAGCGCTGCAATGCCCCAGTCTGCATTGTTCGTGATCTTGGAGTCAATGAGTTTGAGTTGCGGCTTGGCTCTCAAAAAGACGCCCGTGCAAACCGCCTGCACATTGGCACAGAGCGGATCGGCGCCATTGCTTGCTATCTCGCTTGATTTGACTTCGGCGCTTGAGCCGACTCAAAGAGCGCCAACCCATAAAAGCCGTTGCCCGTGATCGTCGTCTTGGACAGCGTTGCGACGGCCGAATTGTTTAAGAAAATGCCGATGCTGCTGCGCCGCTGCGAGGCCATGTCGAGCTGAACATTGTCAATCACTTGCGTATCGCTCATCTGCAACTGGGCCGAGTGTTGCACGAGCACCCCGATCTGACGATTTCTGGAAATCACTGATTCTGTGACGAAGAGACCTGTCGTATCGTTGGCAACAATCCCGAACTCCCCGTGATTCGAAATTTGCGTGCGCTGCACTCTCAACTCCGAATTTCCCGTCGCCACCAGGCCGACGCGACGATTGTCGATCACACGAGAGTCTTCGATGAGAGCAGAACCCAGCTCATTCACCGAGAAGCCGAACTCGGCGTTCTCGGCGATCACCGATTGACGAATTGTTGCCCGTGCCGAATCAGTGATGGCTGCGCCGTAGGGGGTGTTCTTGCTGAGTTGCGAATTATTTAGGAAAAGTTGCGCCGATTCAAGCGCAATAACGCCGCCCTGCTTGTGACCGCTTACGACTGAGTCCGTAAGCGTCACTTCCGATGAGCCGAGCATGAAAATGCCATAGACCAAGTTATCGGCAATGCGCGAGCCAATGATATTAAGCTTAGCTGCACCATCGATAACAACACCGTTGTTGCCCTGACGCACAATCTCTGAATTTTTCAGATTGACCGTTGTTTTGCCGTGTGCGACGGCGAGGCCGACCGAGTCTTCAGAATCAGCGACGCTCAGATTTTCTAAATTGACAGTCATCTTGTTTGGGCCAGAGACAATCAAGATGGGTCGGCTGGGCTGATTGGGTTGACTGGCTTGAAACGCTTGAAAGAACGTGCTTAATTTCCCAGAAGCGTCCGCCGGAACGCCGCGCAGCGTGACGCTCTTGGGGATAAGCAGCGGGCCAAAATAGGAGCTGCGCGAGAGACAGATCACGGCGCCTTCGGGCGTGTTGTTGAGCACGGGCTGGAGCGCCGCACCGGGGCCGAAATTGAGAGAACAATCGGTTTGGGCTTGCGTCTGTAGACTGCCGAGAATGAACGCCATGACGAAAAGCGATAGGACGATGCGAATGACGGGAATGAACCGGAACACAACACCACTCCCTTTGAGAAAATTTTTTTGACAGTTACCAACACCATTTTAGCATATCACTTTTGGTTTGCGAAGAGCAACTAGAATTCGTTTGATTGACAAGGCTGAAAGAGTTCGTCTATAGTTGAATGTCTTATCGCAAAAAAGTTGTGTAACCAAGATTGGAGATAGCGTATGAAAGCAATTCGCGTCCGAACCTTCGGCGGGCCCGAAGTGTTGCAATTGGAAGAAATGGCTGAGCCTCAAGTCGGCCAGGGGCAAGTGCTGGTTAGAGTCAAAGCCATCGGCA
>Ga0247727_10015052_pt1 | contig 12749 bp, 17 predicted proteins | sample WisWelCaveWW1625_FD_202498 | JGI IMG/M metagenome (GOLD analysis project Ga0247727, IMG submission 202498) | Biofilm microbial communities from Wishing Well Cave, Virginia, United States - WW16-25 | ecosystem: Environmental > Aquatic > Deep subsurface > Groundwater > Cave microbial mat | place...
CTCCTCGGCGCTGACCGCGATCGGCAACGACTACGGCTATGAGCAGGTGTTTGAGAAGCAGTTGCGAGCGCTCGGCCGCAAAGGCGACGTGCTGCTGGCGATTTCGACTTCCGGCAATTCTGCAAGTGTCGTTGCCGCGCTGCAGGCGGCGCGGGAACTTGGCGTGCATGTCGTCGCTCTGACCGGCAATGGCGGCGGCAGGCTGGCCGCGCTGCTCGGCGCGGGCGACGTGCACATCTGCGTGCCGCACACGCGCACCATGCGCATCCAGGAGATCCACCTGCTGGCGCTGCATTGCCTGTGCGACGGCATCGATGAGCAGCTTTTCGGAGACAAGCAATGAAAAAAGTCCGATTCCTGATTCTGCCGCTGCTCGCGCTCGGCCTGCAGGGCTGCGTCGAGATGGCCGTGGTGGGCGCGGGCGCCGCGGTGATGTCCGCCGTGGACCGCCGCACAACCGGGGCCCAGATTGAAGACGAGGCGATCGAGTTGCGCTCGAGCAACCGGGTCAGCGAGCGATACGGTGACAAGGTGCACGTAAACATCACCTCCTACAACCGCAGCGTGCTGGTAACAGGCGAGGTGCCGGACGAGAAGGCCAAGGCGGAGATCCAGAAGATCGTCACTGGCACCGTCAACGTGCGCAGCGTCACCAACGACCTGCAGGTCGCCGGGGGCGCGTCGTTGTCGGCGCGGGCCAGCGACGCCACCATCACCGGCAAGGTGAAGGCGCGCTTTCTTGACGCCGGCAAATTCAATCCGTTGCTGGTGAAGGTCGTAACCGAGGCCTCGGTGGTCTACTTGATGGGCGTGGTTACCGAGAGCGAGGCGGCGGCGGCGGTGGACATTGCGCGCACGACCGGCGGCGTGCGCAAGGTGGTCAAGGTCTTCGAGTACTGCAAGCCGACCGACGCGATCTGCGCGCCGCGCGCCAAGCCCAAGGCCGAGGAACCGAAAAAGAGCGGGTCCTAGGAGAGGGTAACGGGGGAACCTGGGTTCCCCCGTTCATAGCACATGGGATTCGAAAAGAAAATCCGGGCGCCCGCCGAAGCCGCACGCTGGGGCGCCGGCATGGCGCGGCCGCTGGTGTTTAGCAACGGCGTATTCGACCTGCTGCACCGCGGGCACGTGACCTACCTCGCGCAGGCGCGCGAGCTGGGCGCCGCGCTGGTGGTCGCGCTCAACGGCGACGCATCGGCGCGCCGCCTCGGCAAAGGCGAGGGGCGTCCGGTCAACATGCTGGAGGACCGGATGGCGGTGGTGGCCGCACTGGGCTCGGTAGACACGGTCACCTGGTTCGACGAGGACACGCCGGCGGCGCTGATCGAAGCGCTGCGGCCCGAGGTGCTGGTCAAGGGCGGCGACTGGCCGGCGCAGAAGATCGTCGGCGGCAAGGAGACGCTGGCGCGCGGCGGCCGAGTGGTTGCCATCCCCTTCATGCACCGGCGCTCGAGCTCCGCGCTGCTCGAGAAAATCAGGAAATCCTGAGCTCGAAGCAGATTGCGCCAGGCGTCGGCGACTCGAGGTAAGGACCGGTCTCCCGGAATCCCAGATCGCGGTAGAGCGCGATGGCCGTAGCGAGCTTCGGCAGCGTGTCGAGCAGCACGCGCGTGTAGCTCCTCTTTCTTGCCTCTTCGATCACTGCAATCGCGAGGCGCCGGCCCAGGCCGCTGCCCCGGTACTGCGCGCGCACGTACATCCGCTTCATCTCGGCGGTCCCGGCGCCCATTCGCCGCAGCGCCACACAACCGGCGGCATTGCCGCCGGTCCTGGATCGTGCCGCCGCAGCGGCGTCGCGGGCGATCAGCAGCACGCCGCCGGGCGGGGCATACTCCCCGGGCAGCGCGGCAAGCTCCTCGTTGAAGTTCCGAAAGCACAGCGCCTCGGCCACCAGTTCCGAGTATTCGCGGAACAGCGTGCCTGCATCCAGGATGTCCTGCGGCGTTGCCGCCGGGGCGATATTGAGCACCAAAGCATTCTACAATTCGACCCATCCCATGCGCCTGCACCAGCTCAAGATCGATTTCGCCGCCGAGCAGGACCGCCTGCTGATGCTGATCGCGGCGAGCGAGAAGGTCGAGGTGCGCATGTGGCTCACCCGCCGCTTCGTCAAGCTGCTGTGGCCGCTGCTGGTCAAGCTGGCCGAGGAAGCGAGCCCACGCATCCGCACCCAGCCCAACCCGGAAGCGCGCAAGGCGCTGCTCAACATCGAGCACGAGCAGGCGGTATCGAAGGCGAATTTCTCCAAGCCCTACGACGACAGCTCGCGCGCCACGCCGCTGGGCGCCGAACCCCTGCTGCTCGCGCGCATCCAGACCGGCCACGACCCGAACGGCCACCCGGTGGTTGCGATGCATCCTGCCGACGGCCAGGGCGTGACCTTGACGCTCGATCCGGTGCTGCTGCACTCGGTCTGCCGCCTGTTGCAGGCGGCGGTAAAGAAGAGCGACTGGGGCATGGAACTCAAGCTCCCCGGCGTCGAGCCGCAGGAAACCGCGCCCGAGCGCAGCCGGCGGACCATCAATTGAGGACCCCCATGGCGATGAAAATTCTGCGCGCAACGACATTGGCAATACTGGCACTGGTGGTGAGCGCGGCTGCGCACGCGCAGCGGCGCTACAGCGATCAGGAGATCGTTAGCGCCATCACTCAGTGCATGCTCGAGAATGCGCCGGAAAACTGGCACACGTTGATCTTCACGTTCGACCCGGCGCCGGCGGTCGCAGGCAAGCAGAAATCCGACGCCGTCGAGCATAAAGTGGTTGTCGGAGCCGAGAGCAACCCGCCGCAGGAGCTCAAGCCTTGCCGTCCGGACTATGTTCAGAAGGCGGTCAATACCTTTCGCGAGAACCAGGACGAGAAAGCCCGCGGCTGGACCGGCATTACGGTAACGGTGCACCGGGACGGACGCTTCAGCGTCGCCTTCCACTATCCGAAATGATGGCCATGCCCGCGGGCGCGCAGCTGACATAAGCCGGACTGGAGGTCTCAAGTGAGCGCATTTGCTTGACTTGTTTGATTTCGACCGTTTTGCCGCAGATCGTACCGATGACGGCTTCGTACGCGCAGACATCGCTTCCGAAAAAGTCCGGTCATTGCGCTTGGACGATCACGAACGCAGTCGGAACTGCCGGTTGCATGGTCGAGGTCTTTGCTTGTCGCGACGGTCGTCATGACCCGGCTGGCCTTGTGGCAATAGTTGAGAAATTGCTCTTTGCTTTGATACTTTTCGCGGCGCCAGGCTGCGGATTGGCGGGCGGGGTGTTCTTTGCCTTCCCGACCTTCGTGATGAAGGCCCTGGCGCGCCTTCCCGCGGGCGAGGGGATAGCCGCCATGCAATCCATCAACATCGTCGTCATCAATCCATGGTTCATGACGGCGTTCCTCGGAACGGCCGTACTTTGCGTCCTGGCGTTGATCTACTCGGTGTTGCGGTGGCAGGACCCGGGCGCCGCGTACCTGCTGGCCGGCAGCGTGCTCTATCTGGCCGGGAGCCTGCTGGTGACGATCGCGTTCAACGTGCCCAGAAACAATAGGCTCGCAGCGGTTGCGCGGTCCGACCCGGCCGGCGCGAAGCTCCGGGCCGACTACGTGCGAGCTGGACAACCTGGAACCACGTGCGGACTGCTGCGTCGCTAGCGGCAGCGGCATCGTTCAGCATCGCGCTCAGCAATCGCGGGCTCGTCCCGACGTGACTTCGACGTCCTTCCAGAAGGCAATGTAGCCTCTGGCGTGCTTGGCGGTGCGGGAGACGACGCGCTAAACTGTGCGGACCAGAAAAGCGGCAGAGGTTGCCATGTCGGTTGCGGTTGAGGAAATCGAGGCCAAGATCCGAGAGCTAAGTCCGGAAGACCGGTCAGAACTGATGCGCGCGCTCATCTCTGAGCTTGACGGTCCGGCCGAAGAGGGAGTCGAGCAGGCGTGGCTGGAAGAGGCGCAAAGGCGGCACCGCGAAATCGTCGAGGGGAAGGTGCAGGCAATTCCAGGTGAGCAGGTATTTGAGCGAGTGCGTGCGCGCCTGAAGGAATGAGGCTTGCGTTTCACCCTGAAGCTGAGAGGGAACTCGTCGAGGAAGCCGCTTACTACGAAATTCGCGTTCCAGGTCTGGGCGGGCGTTTCGAGGAGGAAGTCCGGCGCGCGACGTCTATCCTGATGCAGCACCCGGAAATCGGCATTTCCGTGGATGCTGAACTTCGCAAATTCGTCCTGAACCGCTTTCCGTATTTTCTCTACTTCAGCTTCACTTCCGAGGTTCTGTATGTCGAAGTAGTCGCTCACCAAAGCCGCCGCCCCGGCTATTGGAAGTCCAGAACCGGGCGCTGACGTAGGATCCCGCTTGCGCGGGAGCAACGATTGCCTACCTACTTGGTGACCTCGACGCCTTTCCAGAAGGCGACGTAGCCCTTGACGTGCTTCGCGGCGTCCTTCGTTTCCGGGTAAGTCCAGGCCGCGTCCTTGTTGGTCTTCCCGTCCACGACAACGTCGTAGTAGCTCGCGGTGCCTTTCCAGGGGCAGACGGTATGGGTCTGCGAATCGCGGAAGTGCGCCTTGTTCACCGCCTCGGGCGGGAAGTAGACGTTACCTTCGACGATCTGCACTTTGGCGGCATCGCTTTCAGCGAGCACCGCGCCGTTCCAGGTGGCTTTGGGCATGGCGGAATTCTAGTTCATGCACGGTGCGTCGTGAGCCGTTGCTGATTCGCGAGGTACAAGCCCGAAAGCACGATGATGCCCATGCCGGCAAGCGACCAGCCGTCGGGAAAGTCGCCGAACACCAGCCAACCGAGGAGTACCGCCCAGACCAGGGCGGAGTAGGTGTAGGGCGCGAGCAGGTTCGCGTTGGCGTGGTCGTAGGCCTTAATCAGGAGGAAGTGGCCGACCGAGGCTAGGATGCCGATGACCACGATCAGCACGCCATGGGAAGCCGCCTGCGGGTTTACCCAGACGAAGGGCGCGATGGCCGACAGCAGCACGGCGCCGACGAGCGCGCCCCAGGCAAGCGAAGTCAGCGGCGGCTCCAGACCGGCGACCTTGCGCGTCAGGATCTGGTAGAGCGCGTTGCACACCGCCATGCCGAGCGGCAGCAGGGCGTAGAGCGTGAACAGCTCCGAGCCGGGCCGCACGATGATCAGCGCGCCGGCGAGCCCGGCGAGGATCGCCAGCAGGCGCGCCATCTCCAGCCGTTCGCCAAGCATCGGCACCGCCAGCGCGGCGACGAACAGCGGCATGGCGAAGCCGATCGCGTTGGCGTCGGCGAGCGGCAGCACGCTGAGCGAAGTGAAGAACAGCAGCGTGGCGAGGGCGAGCAGCAGGCCGCGCGCGAACTACAGCCCGGGGCGCGCGGTGCGCAGCAGCCGCAGCTCGCCGCGCGCGGCGAGGAACGCCAGCAGGATCGCCAGGTTCGAAGCGTAGCGCGCCCAGACGATGAGCGGCACCGGGTACCAGCGCGCAAGGTATTTCGCCACCGTGTCCATGAGCACGAACATGCCGACCGCGCCAACCATCAGCAGGATGCCGCGGAGGGTGCTAGCCTGGGGAGCGTCGGCGCCTGCCATGCTGGAGGCGCCATTTTAGGTGAGCCCTAGGTGCGCTGCTCCGGCATGATCGCGCCGTTCACGTAGCGCACGCGCTCGCCGGCGCGCCAGGCGGGCGCGGCGTCGTAGGACACCGAGCGCGTCGAGCCGTCATCCAGGCGCACGCTCACTTCCCAGCGCTTGGTGGAGCGCACGCGCTTTTCGATCTCGTGGCCGGCATAGGCGCCACCCGCGGCGCCGAGGATCGTCATGATGGTGTTGCCGCTGCCCTTGCCCATCTGCTTGCCGAGGATCGCGCCGCCGACGCCGCCGGCGACCGGGCCGATCCAGGAGCCGTCGCCCTTCTGCTCGATTTCGCGCACCGCTTCGACGATGCCGCAGTCGAAGCATTTAGATTGCGCGATCGACGGCTCGGCAAGCGGCGGCTGGGGTGCTTGCGCCAGGACGACCGGCGCAGGCGGCAGCGGCTCAGGGGCCGCCGCCTTCACAGCCGCTTTCTTTACCTGCTTGGGTTTTGCAGCGGGCGCGGAAACGGGTGTGGAAACGGGTGCGAAAACGGGTGCGGAAACAGCGGCGGCGGCCGGAGCGGGCGCCGCATCCCGGGTCGAGCCGGTCGAACTCGGCAGGATTCCGCTAAACGCGGCGACCCCGGCGATCGATACGGCAATGACCGAAACGGCCGCGGCGGACAGCAGCGGGTGCAGGCGGGCGGTGGATTCCATGGTGTTCTCCTTTTTCTGCGTTGTGCCTGAACGAACAACGTTCAGGCTACGCACGAAGAACACCGGCAGCGGTGACAATCTGTTACGAATTGTTTCCCTCGGGACGCAGGTGCGGGAAGAGGATCACGTCCCTGATCGACGGGCTGTCGGTGAGCAGCATCACCAGCCGGTCGATGCCGAGGCCGCCGCCCGCGGTCGGCGGCAGGCCGTATTCCAGCGCGCGGATGTAGTCGGCGTCGTAGGTCATCGCCGCGGCGTCGCCGGAGTCCTTCAGCCTGGCCTGCGCGCGGAAGCGCTCGGCCTGTTCCTCGGGGTCGTTCAGCTCGGAAAAGCCGTTGGCGATCTCCTTCGCGTCGATAAACAGCTCGAAGCGCTCGACGATGCCGGGGTCCTGGTCGTTGCGGCGCGCGAGCGGCGAAACCTCGGCCGGGAATTCGGTGATGAAAGTCGGCTGGATGAGGTGCTTCTCGGCCAGCGCCTCGAACAGCATCAGTTGCAATGCTCCCCAGTCCTGGTTTTTTGAGTATTCAATTGAAAGAAAATCCAGTTTGCCGGCGAGAAACGCCCGGTCCCGCAGATCGCCTGACACACCCTGCCCCCGGATCGCTTCTGTCATCGACAGGCGGGCGAATGGTTTTTCGGCGTCTATCGATTTATCCTGATAAGGAAAGACAGCCTTGCCCAGCGCCGCATGCGCGGCGTGGCGCACCAGTTTCTCGGTATGCGCCATCATGTATTCGCAGTCCTCGTACGCGCAGTACCACTCCATCATCGTGAATTCGGGGTTATGGCGCGTCGAGATGCCCTCGTTCCTGAAATTGCGGTTGATCTCGTAGACGCGCTCCATGCCGCCTACCACCAGGCGCTTCAGGTACAGCTCGGGCGCGATGCGCAAGTACATCTCCATATCCAGCGCGTGGTGGTGCGTCTTGAACGGCCGCGCCACGGCGCCGCCGGGAATCGGCTGCATCATCGGCGTCTCGACTTCCGCATAGCCATCGGCGTTCATGGCCTGCCGGATCGCGTCAATAACTCTGGTTCTTGCTTGAAAAGTCTCCCGCGCTTTCGGGGTCACGATCAGGTCCAGGTAGCGCTGCCGGTACTTCAGCTCCTGGTCGGCGATGCCGTGGAATTTCTCCGGCAGAGGGCGCAGCGACTTGGTGAGCAGCCGCAGCGCGCTCACCTGGATGGTCAGCTCGCCGGTGTTGGTCTTAAACAGCGTGCCCGAGGCCCCCACGATGTCGCCCAGGTCCCAGTGCTTAAACTCCTGATGGGGCTGTTTGCCCGTCAAATCATCGGATACATAGAGTTGCATGCGTCCGGATTGATCCTGCAGCGTGGCGAAACTCGCCTTGCCCATGACGCGCTTGAGCACCATGCGGCCGGCCACTGTGGCTGCTATTTTCAGCGGTTCCAGTTCTTCTTTTGATTTTGCGGAAAATTTCCAGTGCAAATCCGCCGCGAAATCCTGCCTGCGAAAATCGTTCGGAAATGCCACGCCCTGCGCGCGCAGCGCCTTGAGTTTTTCGCGCCGTTCCTCGATCAGCTTGTTCTCGTCTTCCAAGTTTTAGACGCCTTGTTTGAGGCTGGCGGTGATGAATTCGTCGAGGTCGCCGTCGAGCACGGTCTGCGTGGCGCCTTTCTCGACCCCGGTGCGCAGGTCCTTGATGCGCGATTGGTCCAGCACGTAGGAGCGGATCTGGTGGCCCCATTCGATGTCGGTCTTGGAGGCCTCCAGCTTGCCCTGCTCGGCCTTGAGCTTGCGCAGTTCCAGTTCGTAGAGGCGCGACTTCAGCATCGCCATGCACTCGGCGCGGTTGCGGTGCTGCGAGCGGTCGTTCTGGCTCTGCACCACGATGTTGGTCGGCAGGTGGGTGATGCGCACCGCCGATTCGGTCTTGTTGACGTGCTGGCCGCCGGCGCCCGAGGCGCGGTAGACGTCGATGCGCAGGTCGGCCGGGTTGATTTCCACCTCGATCGACTCGTCCACCTCGGGATAGACGAAGACGTTGGCGAACGAAGTGTGGCGCCGCGCGTTGGAGTCGAACGGCGACTTCCGCACCAGCCGGTGCACGCCGTTCTCGGTGCGCAGGTGGCCGTAGGCGTATTCGCCGATGATCTTCACGGTCGCGTTCTTGATGCCGGCGACCTCGCCCTCCGACTGCTCGAGGATTTCGGCGCGGAAGCCCCGCTTGTCGCAATACTTGAGGTACATGCGCAGCAGCATCGACGCCCAGTCCTGCGCCTCGGTGCCGCCGGCGCCGGCCTGGATATCCATGAAGCAATTGTTCGGGTCGAGCGGATTGGAGAACATGCGGCGAAACTCGAGGGCCGCGACCTCGCTTTTCAGTTTCTCGGTATCGGAAGAAATGCTGAGCAGCGTCGCTTCGTCGCTTTCGGCGCGCGCGAGCTCGAACAGCTCCTGAGCGTCCGCCACGCCGCCGCCGACGCGCCTGAGCGTCTCCACGACCGCTTCGAGCGCCTTCTTCTCCCTGCCGATTTCCTGCGCGCGCCGCTGGTTTTCCCAGAGCCTGGGGTCTTCCTGCTCGCGCTTCAGCGCCGCCAGGCGCTTTTTCTTGGCGTCGAAGTCAAAGATACCTCCGCAGCTCCGCCGATTGCGTCTGCAATCCGGCGAGCGTCGAGGCGATCTGGTTGATGCGTTCGGCTTCCATGAGGGGCGGAATTATACGCGGCGCCCTGTGTATTCCTCGTCGATCTTGTCGTCGAAGAAGGCGGTGGGGTTGGGCGCCGCCATGAAGCGCCGGTAGACCTCGGGATAGACCTTCGGATACTGGTAGACCTGCCCGTTGGACAGCTCCACTTCCAGCGTCATCGTCTGCTCGTCGTAGCCGACCGAGCGGAGTTTCGACGAATTGACGCGTTTTCGTTCCATCCCGCTATCGCGCCGGCGCAGCGCTCCAGGCGGTTTTCTGGCCGCCGCCTTCCACCGTGCCCTCGATCGATTGGCCTTTCACCGTGCCGGTGAAGTCGTAGGTCTTGCCGCCCAGCGCGAGCTTGAAGGTGAAGCGCTCGCCGCGCAGCCTGGCTTCTTCGAGCAGCACTTCGGTGCCGCCGATCCGCGCCGAGCCCGAGACCCGGGTGATCTGCTGCTTGAGGCTCAGGCGCACCGGTTCCTTGCTCAGGTTCGACGGCAGCCTGGCGCTCCAGGCGCCTTCGGCCTTCGCCGGGACCACGTACAGGTAGATCAGGGTGGTGGAAACGCCGCTGATCGCGACCTTGTCCTCGAGGTCCATCTGCACGTACTTCTCCGGGATCCATCCCGACAGCGGGTAGTCGTGCGAGAGGATGCGCGTGCCCGGATTGAGCTCCGTCAGCAGTTTGTCCTTGAGCATGTTCACGGTGTTCGGCAGCAGGTACATGGTGACCACGGTGGCCTTGCGGATGTCGGTCTTGAAGAGATCCTGGATGCTGAAATTGGCCCGGTCGGCGATGCCCTGCTGCTTGGCCGAATCGTTCGCCTCCTTCACCAGCTTCGCATCGATGTCCACGCCGAAGCCGCGCGCGCCGAACACCTTGGCCGCGGTGAGCACGATGCGCCCGTCGCCCGAGCCCAGGTCGATGACGAAATCCTTGGGCCCCACTTCGGCCAGCGTCAGCATGTCGGAGACCACGCTGGAGGGCGAAGGGACGTAGGGGCCGGCGTTGACCGGCGCCTTGTCGGCGGCATGGGCGGGAGCGAGGAGGGCGAGGGACAGCGCGGCGGCGAGCAGTGCGCGTAGGTTCATATCGGTTCGTGAGTTTCCAGGTTGAGTTGGACCGTTTTCAGGCCATTGAACTCGTTGACGCTCAGCCGGTAAGCGGCCCGCACGCGGCTGGGCATGGTCTCCAGCGAGTTGAAGCGCATCGCCTCGAGCCGTTGCCCGTCTTTGCGCAAGCGCAGCTTCAAGTGACGCTCGCCGACGACGCGCTGGCTTTCGACCGCGAATGTATCGCAGAAGAGGGGCGGCGGAAAGCCCTGGCCCCAGATTTGCGCCTCCAGCATCTGCGCCACGTCCAGCGAGTGGTAGGCGGGCTCCAGCTCGCCGTCGGTTTCGACGACGCGCAAGCGCGCTGCTTCGGGGAGGTGTTCGCCGGCCACTTGTTCGAAGGTTTCAATGAATTTCTGAAGGTTCTTTTCTTCGATCGTCAGGCCCGCAGCCTGTGCATGGCCGCCAAAGCGCAGCAGCAGCCCGGGTGCGCGCTTGGAGACGATGTCGAGCGCGTCGCGCAGATGGAAGCCGGGAATCGAGCGGCCCGAGCCGCGCAATTCGTTTGAACCTGCCTTGGCGAAGCACACGACCGGCCGGTGGACGCGTTCCCGCACGCGCGACGCAATCAGACCCACCACGCCCTGGTGCCAGCCGTCCCGGAACATCGTCAGTGTCGCCCCGGGCGGCTCGGCGAGGCCGTGCAGAGCGGCGCTCGCCTCGTCCAGCATCTCGCCTTCGATTTTGCGGCGCTCGCGATTCAGGCGGTCAAGTTGCTGCGCGCAGTTCGCGGCGCGCGCCTCATCGTCGGTAACAAGGCATTCGATGCCGAGGCTCATGTCGGCCAGCCTGCCGGCGGCGTTCAGGCGCGGGCCGAGGATGAAGCCGAGGTCGAAGCAGGTGGCGCGCGCGGCATCGCGCCCGCCGGCGCGCGCCAGCGCGGCAAGGCCCGGCTTGCCGGCGCCCGCGCGCAGGCGCTTGAGGCCCTGTGCCACCAGGATCCGGTTGTTCGCGTCCAGCGGCACCACGTCGGCAACCGTGCCCAGCGCGACCAGATCGGTCAGCGCAGCGAGGTTGGGTTCGGTCTTGCCTTCGAATGCTTTTCGATTTCTCAATTCAACCCTGAGCGCCAGCATGACATAGAACATCACGCCGACGCCGGCGAGCGCCTTGGACGGAAAGGCGCAACCGTGCTGGTTCGGATTGACGATGCACTCGGCCTCCGGCAGCGCGTCGCCCGGCAAATGGTGGTCGGTGATCAGCGTGCCGATGCCGAGGCGATTCGCGTGCGCCACGCCTTCGACGCTGGCGATGCCGTTGTCCACGGTGATCAGCAGGTCGGGCGCGAGCTTGGCGGCGATGTCCACCAGCTCCGGCGTCAGGCCGTAGCCGAGCTCCATGCGGTTGGGCACCAGGTACTCGACGCGCGCGCCGAAACTGCGCAGCGCGCGCACGCCCACCGCGCAAGCGGTGGCGCCGTCGGCGTCGTAGTCGGCGACGATCAGGAGCTTCTTCTGCCGCGCGATGGCGTCGGCGAGCAGGCGCGCGGCGCGATCGGCGTGGGTCAACCGGTCGGGCGCTATGAGGTGCGAGAAATCCTGCGCCAGCTCGCCGGCGCTGCCGATGCGCCGCGCCGCGTAGAGGCGGGCGAGCAGCGGATGCACGCCGTCCGCCTGCAGCCTGAACCGGTCGGCTTCCGCGTAGGGACGGGTGACGATTTTCATGCCTTTGTTTCTTGGTAAGCCGTGAGCGAGCGCGGGCGCCGCCAGAAGCGGCGCAGGTCGCCGCGCGCGGTCTCGAACGAAGCGCCCGCGTCGGGCACGTGCACGGTGAGCATGCCGATGCGGCCGGCACGCAGCGCGGCAAGCAGCGGCGCGATCCAGCGCTGTTCGAGGACCTGCTGCCGTTGCGCGAGCGCCTCGCCGTCGCCCAGCGCCGCGGCGCCGCGCAGGCTGTCGAGCAACACGAAGTGCCGGCCGTCCTCCGGCGCGCGCTCCAGCCATTCGGCGGCACCGTTTCCCGCTGGCCGGTGCCGTATGCCGGCGAGTCGTGCGAGGCCCAGCGCGACCGGGTCCTCCGCGCTCACCGATTGCCATCGGGACGCTTGCCGCATTTGTCCTGCGTCGGGCAGTGGCCCCGCGCCCCAGGGCCACAGGCTGTTGACCACGGGCGCGCCACGCGCTTCGCGCGCGGTGTTCACCGGGTGCTGGTAGAGCGCCATCTGGATTTCGTTGAGCAGCGCGTGCCAGCGCTTTTCCGGCAGCTCGGCGTCCACGTCGAGCCCGGCGATCTCGATCGGCGCGCGGGACTGCAAGTCCAGGAAGGTCTTGGCCTGCAGTCCCCAGATTTCCGGGGCAAAGGCATGCAGCGTGAACTGATCCGAAAAATGCCGGTTGAGCTCCTCGCAAAGCTGGCGCGCCTCGTCGGCGGTCAGCTCGAAACCCGCGCTCGGGATGAGCAGCAGCCGGTCTCGATCCGCGCGCAGGTGCACCGGGTCCGCGCGCAGCCAGATCGCGGCCCCGGAATCCTGCCCCGCATCCATACCGTACGCGAGCGCGGTGAGCGCACCGGCAGGCAGGGGCTGCTTTTGCAGCCCGAACGCCTCGCGGTACCAGTCTTCCAGCGCGGCGCGACGGCCGGCCGCACGGCGTCCGCGCGCCAGCAGCAGCTCCAGCGCGGGGGCGGCGGCGTCACACGAGAACAGGGCAGGGACGACGAGTTCGACGTGCACTAGTGAAGAACCGATTCGAGTTCCACAACCTTGGGGTGCGCGCGGGCCAGGTGGCG